>Ga0164307_10000147_pt1 | contig 31670 bp, 21 predicted proteins | sample Whisoiple_243_MG_FD_110214 | JGI IMG/M metagenome (GOLD analysis project Ga0164307, IMG submission 110214) | Soil microbial communities amended with fresh organic matter from upstate New York, USA - Whitman soil sample_243_MG | ecosystem: Environmental > Terrestrial > Soil > Unclassified >...
CGTCGACCCGGGGCTGTTCGAGCTCGGGCTGCCCGTACTCGGCATTTGTTACGGTGAACAGCTGATGGCGTTGCAACTCGGCGGCAAAGTCGAACCGAGCAACGAACGCGAATACGGCCCCGCTCAACTGACCGTCGCTGAAAATTGCGGCATCTTCTCCGCGTTCCAGGTGGGTGAAGCGAGCGGCGTGTGGATGAGCCATGGTGACAAACTGACGAAGTTGCCGGATGGCTTCCGTGTCATCGCCACCAGCCCGAACGCCCCCTTGGCCGCCATTGCCAATCCGGAACGCAAGATGTACGGCATCCAGTTCCACCCGGAGGTCGCCCACACTCAGCGCGGCCTCGACATCGTGCGCTCGTTCTTGTTCGAGGTCGCGGGTCTCGAGCCCAGCTGGACTCCGGGCTCCTTCGTGGACGAAGCGATCGCCAAGATTTCCGAAGCGGTCGGCCCGGACGAGCGCGTGATTTGCGGTCTGAGCGGCGGCGTCGATTCCTCGGTTGCGGCCGTTTTGTGTCACAAAGCACTCGGCGATCGCCTGGTTTGCATCTTCGTCGACAACGGCCTTTTGCGACAGGGCGAGTTCGACAGCGTGGTGCACACCATGCGCGAGAGCTTCCACTTGAACCTCGTGCCCGTCGACGCGCGTAAACTCTTCATCGACGGCCTGGCCGGCGTCACCGATCCCGAAAAGAAGCGCAAGATCATCGGCAAATTGTTCATCGACGTCTTCGACGAACATGCCAGCCGCATCGAGAACGCCAAATACCTCGTGCAAGGCACGCTCTATCCCGACGTCATCGAAAGCGTGAGCGTGAAAGGCCCGAGCGCGGTGATCAAGAGCCATCACAACGTGGGCGGCTTGCCCGAGCGCATGAAGTTGAAGCTGATCGAACCGCTCCGCGAGCTATTCAAGGACGAAGTGCGCGCGGTCGGTGAAGCGCTCGGCATGCCGCATGACGTGCTCTGGCGCCACCCGTTCCCGGGCCCCGGCCTGGCCGTCCGCTGCCTGGGCGATCTGACCAATGAACGCCTGGATGTGCTGCGCAAAGCCGACGCCATCGTCGATGAAGAGCTGCGCGCGGCCGGACTTTACTCCTCGGTCTGGCAAGCCTTCGCCGTGCTCTTGCCCGTCCGCAGCGTGGGCGTGATGGGCGACGACCGCACCTATGAGGAAACCTGCGTGATCCGCGCGGTCCAATCGAGCGACGGCATGACTGCCGACTGGGCACGCTTGCCGCACGAGGTGCTGGCCAAGATGAGCGCGCGCATCATCAACGAAGTCAAAGGCATCAACCGCGTCGCCTACGACATCAGCTCCAAACCCCCCGCGACCATCGAATGGGAATGACCCACGAATCCCGGCTCTCGGCGGTCCTGCGCTGGCTCACGCCCTACGTCGCGTTCCTCGCGGCCGGGGTGCTCGCGCTGCTGCTCGTCCTCTCGTTGACGAGCTGTCAAATGGCCACGGAAAAGCCGGCCACCTCCCTCAGCCTGACCCGCGACGCCAAGGCCCCCCGCGACGCCGCGGTGACGATCGACGAAGAGTACATCGGCCCACTCGGGTACGTGGCCGCCCGCGGAGTGAAGCTGCCCGCAGGCAAACACCGGATCACGATCGAGAAACCAGGCTACTTTCCCTGGGATCGCCTGGTCGACGCGGGCAGCGCGCCGATCCACTTCGACGTCGCGCTCGAGCCGATCCCCGATTGAGGGCGGGCGGGCCGAAGCATTCAGGCCCGATCGACTCTAATGAAAGAAGACCCCGGAGGCGCCTCGTTGGAGGAGCCTTCCGGGGTCTTTTGATTTGGGTCTGAGGTGCGGAGCGAGGCTAGTTTTTGGCCTTCAGCAACTTCGGAGACGAAGTAGCGGGTACCAGGTGTTTGCCGATCTTCTTCATCTGATCGTCAAGTTCGTAAAACTTCTCTTCCACCCGGTCCTTGAACAAATGCAGACGGTCCATCAGCTCTTTGTTCTTTTCGATCTCTTCGGGGGTTCCAGAGCAGTCCTCCTTCAGCTTCGGCACTTTGACGCTAATGTCCACTAGATCGCGCATCAACACCGTCACGTGCATGATCCCGGAGATGAATTTCTCATCCCCAATGAAATGGAACTCCCAGAAGCGATCGTGGATGGCCTTGCACACTGGTAGATCATCCTGACTGAGCCGAATGTGTGCAAACTTGTTAAGCCGAGATAGGGGACTGCCCTCAACGCAAGTGTGTAGAATCGAGTATAGTGGCCCCTTCCAACGCTTCTCGATTTCGTCCCGGAGCAGTTGGTGCACAAGCCGCTTCTGCTTTGCTTCGCTCCATTTTGCGGCAAACCACGAGATGAGATAGCCACCTGCCACGGCCAGAACGGTGGTTCCGACTCCGAGCAGCACTTGCTGCCAGCCCACCAAGCTCGCAGCTTCCATCTTGTCGAGCGTCTCAGCGATTCGATCTGCGGCGGTCGTCGCGGGGGCTGCAATGAGGAGCATGCCCCCAGGCTATGAGGGCTTCAGCAAGGGAGTGTTTCGGGAGCCGCCAGTGGAAAGATTACTAATCGCCACTGCGTGGGTCGCCTCTTTGGGGGGCCAGGACAGGACCTCGGAGCTCAGGACGCTGAAGTGAAGTGACTTCGAGATCCACAATGACGAGTTCACGATCGGCTGGCTCGCTCGGCCTAGAAAGGCGCTGGTCCAAAAGCGGGCCACCCAGGTCCGCTATCCCCGTCCCGACCTCCGAAGCCGACCCGCCGTCAGGTCGAACCCTGGTCGGGTCCGATCGCTACCTTCGGGTCGATTTCCACTCCTGAAGGCGAGCTTGCTGCCAGGCCCTTCGGGACTGAGCAGTTCGGCTTCGAAGAAGCTCGGCAGTCACGACACGGAGGAAGCGTGGGGACCGCTACCTGCGGGGCTCGGGGACGCCTTTGGCGCTTCTCGAGGCCGCGCTCCCCAAATCGCCCTTGCTCCTTAACGATCCATCGTTTACTACGTCCGCGGAATCTAATGGCGACGATGACGACGACCCGAATCCCCCCGATGGCCCCAAAGGCCGCCGTGTGGACGGCGAATCGTCCTTGGCGTTGTACGATTCCTGGACGATTCACTCTGAAAGAGCCGAACTAGTCCTGCGGGGTGTACCTCAACCTGGTAGAGGGCCGGCTTTGGGTGCCGGCTGTTGGTGGTTCAAATCCACTCACCCCGACTAAAATTCAGCTTGATTCGCGATCGCGCGGGCATTGAGCCCAGAGCTCGATCGCGGTACACAACAATCGCCCGTCTCCCTAGCCCCTCAGGCTCGGCGCGCGCGCTCGAACTCTCGCGCTCCACCGAGTCTGACGCTTTGCGAACCACCGTCCCAAAACGCCGCGCGATGCGGGGCGCAAAAGACACGGGCGGATCACCAACAACGCCGCCTTTGTCGCAAAACCTGCGTCAAGGGCAGTTTCCCCCGGTGGCATAGTCGTTGCTGATTCCGCCCACATGAAGTGGGGACTCCTCGCGTTGACGCTATTCCTCTTACCGGGTTGCTACACGCTCGCCGACGAAGCGCGTGCTCGTGCTGCGGTTGATCTGCAGTGCCCCAGCGACAAGATCGAAACGTACCACGCCGCGGGCAACGTCACCGTGGCGCGCGGCTGCGATGTGTGGACCGAGTACAAGTGCTTCACGGCGCGAAGCGGACCCGTGTGCATCCGCGAAGCGTCGGCGCAGGTCAACACGACTCCGAGTCCCTAGCGCGTCCGTGTCGCATTCCGACGCGCGAGGCGCGGACCAGCCGCAACGCGCGGATTTCTCCCTGAGTCGGACCTCGCACGCCGCGTGCCCCAAAACCAAAGTGCAAAATAAGGTTCCCTGCAGCAAACGGTTTCCCATGTCGTTCGGCACTGCACCGGGAAGGCCTGGCTTGGGGTTGGGGCCGCGCCACGAGGAATCAGCGGGAAACATGGTGAATCCATTGAACACTCGGCTTCGGCGAATGAGCGGGCGCGTTGCTGCGTTTTTGCCTGTGTGGTTTGCGGCGTGGGGTGGCCTTTCATGGTTGACGGCTTGTAGTGGGCACTCGAAGAACGGCGCATCGGGGGCGAGTGGTGGAAGCGCCCCAGCGGCTGGGGGGCAGCGCGATGGCGTGGGAGGGTCGGGATTTGGTGGCGCGCACACGGCCGCAAACGCGGGGGCGAGCGGTGCGGGGACCGCGGCCGTCAGCGGTTCAAACGCCGCCGGCGCTGGCGCAGGCGGCGGGAACGGCGGCGCCGCAGCGAACGCGGGCGGTACGGGTGCGAGTGGTGCGGGAGGTTCCGCTGCGTCGGCGGCTGGCGGCGCGACGGCAGCAGGCGGCACCGATCCCTGCCCCGCGTTGCCCAGTGCGCCAATTCCAACCGCCGCGATCACTCAATTCAACGACAACGGCGCTTGGAATTGGTTTCAGGACGAACGAGCCGTCGTCGATCGCGCGAAGAACAAATTCGTGATCGGCTCGGTCGCGAGCGGCGGCGAGCGCGACGGCCATGTCGAAGCGGTCGTTTACGATGTGGCAACGGGGACGAAGCAGCTGTTCACACTCGGCACTAGCCTCCAAGCCTATCCCGACGATCACAACTCGCCCGCGTTTCTCGTTCGACCTGATGGCAAGTATTTCGCGATGTGGGCGGGGCATCGCCTCGATTGCTATTCACGCACGAGCATCTTCGATGGCAGCGCGTGGTCGCCCGAGGCTTTGTTCAGCTGGACTTCGGTCGGTTGCCCTTGGCTCGGTTCTGACACTTACCGAATCACGTATGCAAACCCGTGGTACATCGGCGGCGCGATTTTCGCCGCCGCGCGCTCGGTGGATACCACTCCGGCGTTGCTGACTTCGAACGATGATGGGAAAACGCTCAGCTACTACGGGCGGTTGGTAGCTACTCCTAACGTGGGCTTCGTCGCTGGCTACTATAAGTATTGGGGGAACAACACGGACCGCATCGATTTCGTCGGCACCGAAGCGCACCCGCGTGACGCCAACACGAGCCTTTGGCACGGCTACTTGAAGGGCGGCAAAATCTTCGACTCGAACGACGCGGTTGTCGACGACAACGCGGGCGACAATGCCGCACAGCCCCTGGGACACTTCACGAAAGCGGTCACGACTGGCATCACACTCGGGAGCGTGACGCTCGACCACTTGTGGAATCACGACATCGTTCGCTATGCGGATGGGACGATCGCCATCTTGGGTCAGGGTCGCGTCATGGGTTCCTTGAACGATGACCCCGATCTGCGGCTGATTTATGCCCGTTTCGACGGCATGTCCTGGCGCGCGAGCTATCTCGGCAAAGCCGGCCACAAGCTGTTCGCGGACGAGCAGGACTACACGGGCTTGGGCGCGCTTCACCCCGAAACGCCGAACATCATCTTCGTCTCGACCAGCGTCGACCCCCGTGACGACACGACCTTGCTGACTCGACACGAGCTCTTCGAGGGCGTGACTTGTGATGGCGGCACTACTTGGCATTGGGCTCCGCTCACGCAAGACTCCAAGGTCGACAACATTCGCCCGGTCGTTCCCAAGTGGGATGCGAGCCACACCTTGTTGCTCTGGCTGAGCGGAACCTACAACACGTCGCAACTTTATCGACTAGCCGTCGTCGGATCGACCGCCCTGTAGCAGGGCCGAGATCTTTTTGATGGTCACCGAGAGCGTCCGAGCGCGTCGCAGCCTTCGGCGTCGCGAACGGCGATCTCGCGCGGCGCGCCCTGCCCCACGTCTCCCTCGCTGAATATCGCGCTTCAGAACGTGACACGGGCGCGACGCTTTGGCGCCGGGTCCGCAAATTTTTCCATGCAACTTTGAGCAGTTACTACTGTCGTCAGAGCAACAATTTGTCTTGCCAAGTGGACCCGCCAACACTAAACAACCGCCCATGACCACTGACGCCTGTACTTAGTCGTCCGGCATTGCCCGCGCGGGCCGGCCTGACGACGCCACCAAAGGATCGCTATGAAGAATTGGCGCGGTAGGTCTGGGATCGTCAGGAGGCTTGGTCAGAGTTCGCTCGTGTGCTTGTTGGCGCTGGGCGTGAGCGCTCCTTTCATTGCTTGCTCGAGCGAGCCGCTCGGCAGTGAAGAACAATCGGGAACACTCGGACTGAACCTGGAAGCAGCGCCCGGTGTGACGCTGAACGCAGTGAAGTACACCATCACGGGCAACGGGTTCACCAAGTCCGGCACCATCGACACGAGTGGTTCGCCGACCATTAGCGGCACCATTGGCGGCATCCCGGCTGGCAAGGGCTACACCATCGCGCTCAGCGCGACCTCGCTCGAAAGTGGCACGATTTTCAGCGGCTCGGCGACCTTCAGCGTCACCGCGGGCGGCACGACGGCGGTCACGGTGCATCTCACGGGCAGCGGTTCGACCGGCAACGGCAGTGTGAGCGTCAATGGCACGCTGAACGTCGGTCCGGTGGTCGATGAGCTGAGCGTCACTCCGGTGCAGGTCTACGTGGGTAGTTCCATCACCCTCACGGGTGTGGCAAAGGATGCAGACAACGGCCCTTCGCCTTTGACGTACTACTGGTCGACCACGGGCGGCTTGATCGATAACCCGATCGCGACCAACGCGACGCTCACGAGCTCGACCCCCGGCACGTTCACGGTAAAGCTGACCGTCTCGGACGGTGAGATCACAAGCAGCGCGACGACCACCGTGACCTTCGTCGAGCGCGACGCGGGCGGCGAAGGCGGCGCGGGTGGCGACGGCGGTGAGGCGAGCAAGCGGCCGAACGTTTTGCTCATTATCGCGGATGATTGGGGCGCGGAATCGACCAGCCTGTACCCCAACCTCGTGGGTGATAGTGGCGCGGTTCCCGTCCCGAACATCGAGGCTCTGGCCGAAAATGGGCTGGTCTTCGACAACGCTTGGGCAAGCCCGGCCTGCTCGATGACGCGTGGCACGATCGTCAGCGGTCTGTACGGCTACCGCACCGGTGTCACGTCGGTGGGCGCGGTGTTGCCGACGGACACGGTGACGCTGTTCGATCGCATCACGGCCGAGAGCCCGAGCTATGGGCAGTCCTTCTTCGGCAAATACCACTTGGGTGGCGGCAACATCGATCCGAAGGCGAACGGCGCCTTTGCCGACGCGCCGAAGATCCTGCAGCACGTGCGAGATCTCGGGATCCCGAACTTTCAGGGCATCTTGGGTGGCGGGCTCACCGACTACTTCAGCTGGAACATCTACAACATCAACGGCCCCACGGTGCCGACGACCACCTACTCGACGACCAAGCTCACCGATCTGGCGATCGACTACATTCACAACCAAGAGCAGTCGAAGCCGAATGACCCCTGGTTCATCTACCAGGCGTACAACGCGCCACACGCGGCCAACGGCGCGAACAACCCGTTCGAGGTCCCGCCACCCGAGCTCCATCACGTCGATCTCAGCTCGGTCGGCAACCCGAAGCCCGGAACGCTCGCCACCAATATCCCGGTCTACAAGGCCAACATTCAGGCTTTGGACACCGAGATTGGCCGCTTGCTGAAGGAGGTCGACCTCGAGAAGACCGTGGTGATCTTCATCGGCGACAACGGCACGCCCGGCCCGGTCAAGGACACGGGCAGCAAGGTCCGCGGCTCCAAGGGCAGCGCGTACGAAGGCGGCGTGCGGGTGCCGCTGGTCATCAAGGGCGCAGGCGTCACGCACCAGGGGCGCACCGACGACCTAGTGGTGTCGAGCGATCTCTACGCCACGATCTTGTCGCTTACCGGCATCGACGTGAGCCACGTCAACAATAGTTATAGCCTCAAGCCGGTGTTGAGTGACAAGACCGGCTCGAGCGGCCGCAGCTACTCTTTCTCCGAGAGCTCGAGCGGGACGAGTAATCGCGTGTATGGGCTCAAAGACAAGCGCTTCAAGCTGGTCTCGAACCTCAAGAAGCGCGAACTGTACGATCTCGTCGCCGATCCACAGGAGAAGACGGATTTGTACGCCAAGCCCGCATACGCGGCCGTGCGCGCGACGCTCGAAGCGGAGATCGACCAGCTGAACGCTGACGCGAAGCCCGGCTACTTCCCATAAGTGACCGAGTACGTGTTTTGCGCCGCGCTCGCGGTCCGCTTGGACCGCGAGGCGGCGCTCGCCGTCGCCTCCAGGGCCCGACTATAGACAACTATCCATTTTGAAGGACCTGAAATGACCACCGACGCCTGTACCTAGTCGTCCGGCTCGCCGCACCAGGCTGACCTGACGACTTCTCCACTGAAAAGGATCGATCGATGAAGAATTGGCGCGTTAGACCTGGGCTTGCAACGAGGCTCGGCACGGTTCCGCTCGTTTGCTTGTTGGCGCTGGGCGCCGGTGTGCCCTTCGTCGCTTGCTCGAGCGAGCCGCTCGACCACGCGGGCGAACAACAAGCCGGGTCGCTGGGTCTGAATCTGCAGGTGGGCTCTGGCGTCACCGTCAACACGGTCACGTACTCCATCACCGGCAACGGCTTCAGCAAGACCGGCACGATCGACACGAGCGGATCGCCGACCATCAACGGCACCATCGGTGGCATTCCCGCGGGCAAGGCTTACACCATCACGCTGACGGCCACGTCTGCAGAAGGCAACGCGACGTTTACGGGTTCGGCCACGTTCGACGTGACGGCCGGGAAGACGACCTCGGTGACCATCCACTTGAAGGGCACGGCCACGAGCGGCAACGGCAGCGTGCTCGTGAACGGCACGCTCAACGTCGGTCCGGTCGTCGACGAGCTGACCGTGACGCCGCTTCAGGTGTACGTCGGTAGCACCGTTTCGTTGACGGGCGTCGCCAAGGACGCAGACGCCGGCCCCTCACCCTTGACGTACTACTGGTCGACCACGGGCGGCGTGATCGACGACCCGCTACAACCGAACGCCAAGCTGACGAGCAACAAACCAGGAACTTTCACGGTCAAATTCGCTGCTTCCGACGGCGATGTGACGTCTTCGACCAGCACCACGGTCACGTTCATCGAACGCGACGGTGACGGCGGTGAAGGCGGCGCGGGCGGCGCGGGCAACGAAGGACCGCAGCGTCCGAACGTGCTCTTGATCATCTCGGACGACTACGGCGCGGAGGCCTCGACGCTGTACCCGACGCTCAACGGCGACAGCGGTGCCGTGCCGGTGCCGAACATCGAGTCGTTGGCGCAGAACGGCCTCGTCTTCGACAACGCATGGGCCAGCCCGGCGTGCTCGATGACTCGTGGTACGATCGTCAGCGGGCTGTACGGCTATCGCACCGGTGTTACCTTCGTGGGCGCCGTGTTGCCGACCGACACGGTGACGCTCTTCGATCGCATCACGGCCGAGAGTCCCAGCTACTCGCAATCCTTCTTCGGCAAGTACCACCTCGGGGGCGGAGGTGGCTTCGATCCGCGCGCTGGCGTTGCCTATGCGGACGCCGCAAAAGTGTTGCAGCACGTGCGCGACATTGGCGTGCCGAACTTCCACGGCATCCTCGGTGGCGCGCTCACCGACTATTTCAGCTGGAATGTCTGGGACAGCAATGGCCCCGTCGTGCCGACGACGACGTACGCGACCACGAAGCTCACCGATCTGGCGATCGACTACATCCACAACCAAGAGCAGACGCAGCCGGACAAGCCCTGGTTCGTGTACCAAGCATACAACGCGCCGCACGCCGCCAACGGTGGCAATAGCCCATACCAGGTGCCCCCGCGCGAACTCCACTCCGTGGATCTCAGCTCGGTCGGTAACCCGGCTCCGGGCACCAGCGCGACCAACGTGCCGGTGTACAAGGCAGACATCCAAGCGTTGGACACCGAGCTTGGTCGATTGCTCAAGGAAGTCGACCTCGAGAAGACCGTCGTGATCTTCATCGGCGACAACGGGACGCCTGCCGAGGTCAAGGACCAGGGCGCAAAGATCCGCGGTTCCAAAGGCAGCGCGTACGAAGGCGGCGTCCGCGTGCCGTTCATCGTCACTGGTGCTGGGGTGACTCGCCGGGGACGCACGGACGATCTCGTGGTGACCACCGATCTCTACGCCACGATCTTGTCGCTCACTGGCATCGACGTGAGCCACGTCAACAACAGCTACAGTCTCAAGCCCGTGCTCAGCGACAAGGCCGCAACCAGCGGGCGTACGCACTCGTTCTCGGAGACGTCGAACGGCTCCAGCAACCGCCGCTACGCCCTCAAGGACACCCGTTACAAGATCGTGTCCAACCTCGGGAAACGCGAGCTGTATGACCTCGCCGCCGATCCGCTGGAAACGACCGATCTGTACGCAAACCCGGCGTACACCGCGGTACGCGCCAGCCTCGAGGCGGAAATCGACAAGCTGAACGCCGACGCGAAGCCCGGCTACTTCCCGTAAGGCGCGAGTGCATGCTACGCCGTTCCCGTCGTTCGCGATGGGAGCGGCGTCCGCCCGCGTCCTTGCGTAGTTGGAAAGCGAAACCCTGCGAGTGCGAAATTGGTTGATTCTCGTTGGCGCGCTCGTCGTCGCCGTTTTCGTGGCAGTACTCAGTCGGCGCAGCGCCGAGGCTCCGACGCCGACCATCGTCGCGAGCGCCTCTGCCGTCCCAGTAGCGCCTACGCCACGTCCGGCCCCCGCGCGAAGCCGCCAGGAGTTCGTCGGCTCCGCGGCGTGCGCCTCGTGTCACCAAGCCCAAAGCGACGCTTACCTCGGCTCGCACCACGCGAAAGCGTTGCTCAAGCCCGATGCGGATTTGGCAAAGACGCGCTTCGACGGCAGCCACTTCGCGTCCAAGCTCGGCGGCTCGACGAATTTTTCGTTGAAGGACGGCGCGCCGCTCGTGACCACGCCCACCCCGAGCGGTAAGAGCGCCTCCTTTCCGATCAGCTACGTGTCGGGCGTGTGGCCACTCGAGCAATACGTGGTGGCGACCGAACGCGGCAAGCTGCAGTCGCTGGGCGTCGTGTGGGACAGCCGCGCCGCAAGTGAAGGCGGTTCCAAATGGTTTCATGTTTATGGAGCGCAGGGCATCGCCCCCAGCGACACGCTGTTCTTCACCGCGCCAGCCCAAAACTGGAACAACGTCTGCGCGGATTGTCACTCCACGTGGGTCGAGCGTCGCTATGACGTGACCGCCGACAGCTTCGACACGCGCTGGGCCGAGCTTTCCGTTGGCTGTGAGGCGTGCCACGGGCCGGGCGCCGAGCACGTCCGAACCGCCAAAGCCGGCAAGGCGGCGGCGTTCGCGGCGTCTCTAAAACCGTCCGAGCCTTGGACTCCCTCCAGCACCGGCAGCCCCACCCCGCGGACCCAAGATGGCGTCGAGGTCGAGATCTGTGCGCCTTGCCACAGCCGTCGCACGCCGCTCAAGGAGCACTTTCTCGCGAGCGATCCCTTCTTGGATTCGTTCGAGCCCGATCTATTGCGCGAAGCGCGCTACCACGCGGACGGGCAGGTCGAGGGTGAAGTGTACGAATGGGGCTCCTTCCTCCAGAGCCGCATGTACCGCTCTGGCGTGCGCTGCTCGGATTGCCACAATCCGCATTCCGGCAAATTGTACGCCCCGGACAACGCGCTGTGCGTGCGCTGCCACGCTCCCGCGCGCTTCGACGTCGAAGCTCACTCGCACCACGCCGGCGCCCAAGCGCCGCGTTGCATCGATTGTCACATGCCTCCCGCGACGTTCATGCAAATCGACGAGCGGCGCGATCACTCGATTCGCATTCCCCGCCCCGACCACAGCGTCGCGTTCGGCACCCCGAATGCGTGCAATGGGTGTCACAAGAAGGAAACCGCGGTTTGGGCGCGTGATGCCGTCGCCAAGTGGTATCCCGCTTCGGCAACGCGTCCCCACTTCGTGACGGCCCTAGCGCACGAACGGCAAGGCGAGCTCGATGCCCCGCGCTTGCTGCGCGAATTGGTCGATGACGCGAATGTGCCAGCCATCGCCCGAGCGAGCGCGCTCGAACGACTCGGAAGCTACGCCTCCGAGAAATCCGTGCGCTTGCTGCGCGCGAGCCTCGAAAGCTCCGACTCACTCTTGGCCTTGGGAGCCGCGCTCGGAGCGGCTCAGCTTCCACCGCCACTGCGCGTGCGTGTGCTCGTGTCGGCGCTCGACCATCGACTGCGCGCGGTGCGCATCGCGGCCGCCAGGGCCCTCGCAGGCACGCCCAGCAAAGACCTCCCCGCCGGCGCTCAGAGCTCGCTCGAACGCGCGTTCGGTGAAGTCGAAGAGAGCTTCGCGGTGAGCGCGTCACGCCCCGAAACGCACGTGGAGCGGAGCGCGTTCGAGCTCGCTCGTGGTGAGGTCGCGCGGGCCGAAGCCTCGCTGCAAACTGCCTTGAAGCTCCAGCCATGCATGGCCGAAGCGTACTTGAACCTCGGCGATCTCGAGCGTCAGCGCGGCAACGAGGCGGCCGCCGAGCGAGCGATTCGCGCCGCGCTGGCGTGCAACCCCCAAAACGCCGCGGCGCACCACGCGCTCGGGCTGTGGCTCGTGCGCGCGCACCAATCCAAGGCTGCAATCGCGAGCTTGAAGAAAGCGGTCGACCTCCTACCGAGCGATCCGCGCTTCAGTTACGTGCTCTCGGTCGCGCTCGCCAGCGGCGGGGACCGCGACGAGGCCATCCGCACCTTGGAAGCGACGCTGAAAACGCGCCCCAATCAGGTTCCCGCGCTACAGGCGCTCATCGGCTACCTGCGCGAATCCGGGCAGGCTGCGCGCGCGACCGAGCGACAAAGACAGCTCGATACACTGCTGCGTGAGTGACCGCGCTCAGAGCGCTCGACTGACCAACTCGAGCTCGCCGAGAGAGCTGCGCGACAGCTCGAACACCAAGGTGACGCTGGGTAGCTCGTGAGCCTTCACTTGAATCGTGAGCTCGACAGGCTGAATCGGAATGCCGTTCGGCAACCCGCCATGCACCGAGCTATCGTGCACGATGATGAACTCTGGATGTCCTTGCGGCAGCGCAACCAAATCGATGTACACTTCAGCGCCCGGCATGAGCGTAAATGGGTGTGGACCGCCGTGCCTGCGCTGCAACCGTACCGGTTGAAACCAGCCAGGCGCTGGCCGGCACTTGCTGAGTGTGACTTCGACTCGATCGATCGGGCGACTGCCCGCATTGGCCACGCGAATGCGCCGATAGCTGAGGCGCGGCAACTCTTCCGCGCAAAGTTCGCCCTCGCGATCCACCACCAATCGCGGGCCCACGTCTGGCCCCCGCGCTCGATAACTCCGGCGCGCCGACCAAAGCCACAACCCCATGCCTCCGGCGGCGAAGACCCCTGCCGCCCAGTTGGTGCCGCGTGCGACATAGGCGACCACGACGGCGAGCACGAGCACGAGCAGACCGATGGTTGGACCGGGCGCAGTCTTCGAGGCAGAAGCGGGTTTCAAGGGGTTTGAGCTTACTCCGCAGGGCGCTGGCCCACGAAACAAATGTCACCTGGCGTTCACGGGGGTGGAACATGGGCCTGCTCAGCTGCTCGAAATGAGTTTTCAAGACGATGCAGTCGAGCCACTCGCGGTCGAGTCGGCAGCCCACTTCACGGAATTGTTGAGGCGCGCAGGGACGCGCGATTGGGGAGAGCGCTATTTCGACGGGCGCGATGGCGAACGTCGCGATCGCAGCGAGCCGGGGCGGGTTTTACCGCGCGATCTCGGGAACTAATCTCGCTTCTAGCTGGGCCTCGGCGGGTCGGGACCAGCGGGCGCGATGCGCCAGCGCGCTGAGAGCACCGCTGTCGGCCATGCGGGGGTCGTGGTAAGGCGGGCCGGTGAGCTTCTTCGCGATGCGCGCGGGCGAGCGGCGCGACGTTTGGACTGCATTTCTGACGCTATTCGCGCTGATCGCCAGCCACGCTCTGCTGGAGACCGCGCGCGACGCGCTGTTTTTGGCAAAGATCCCAGCGACCCGCTTGCCGCTGATGTTTTTGGCGATCGCGCTGTGCTCGGTGGGCCTGGTGAGGCTGAACGGCGTCGCAACTCTCCACCTCAGCACGCGCCGGGCATTGTCCACGCTGACCTTGTCGGCCGCGTCGATCACGTTTGGCTTTTTCGCGCTCGGCCAGCGCCTGGGCGCGTGGGGCCTCTATGCACTGTATATCTGGTCTGGCCTGATCGCGACGCTGGTGCTCGCGCACTTCTGGGATTTGGTCGCAGAACGCTTTACGATCACCCAGGCCAAGCGCTTGTACGGTTTCATTGGCGCTGGCAGCGTGCTCGGCGCGATTGCGGGCAGCGGAGCCGCGAGTTTGCTCGCGCGCGAGCTGCATACCGATCGCCTCATCTTGGTGGCAGCCATCGGTTTGGTGATCGCCGGGCTGATCCCGCTGCTCTTCGCGGAGCGCTCGAACGCGCCGCGAACCAGCGAGGGGACGCCGCGCTTGAGCGATGCAGTCGCCTATCTCGCACAAGATCCGTACGCCCAACGCGTGGTGGTGGCCCTGTTCATGGCGACGGTGTGTCTGACGATCTCGGACTACGTGTTCAAGAGTTCGATCGCTGCACTGGTTCCCAAAGCCCAGTTGGGCGCGTTTTTGGGCAGCGTCTACTTTGCGATGAATGTGCTGTCGCTGCTTTGCCAACTCGGGTTGGTCGCCTGGCTCCTGCGTCGCCTGTCGCTGGGAGCCGCACTCGGGATATTGCCCGCGCTGATGGTTCTGTGCGGACTCGGGATCGCCGTCACCGGCGCGCTAGCAGCTGTGATCGCGCTCAAGGCGGCGGACGGTTCATTGCGCTATTCCTTGCATCGTACGACTTCCGAGCTCTTGATTTTACCCTTTGGGGACGACGGGCGGCAGCGGGTCAAGACTTTCGTCGACTTGGTTGGACAACGTGGGGGCCAAGTCTTTGCCTCCCTCGCGATCCTTGGATTTGCTGCGGCCAATGCGCCGACTCGTGTGGTCGCCGTTGGCCTGGTCGTTCTAGCGAGCGTGTGGCTCGCCTATGCGCTCGCGCTGCGCGGTCCGTATTTGGCGGTATTTCGCGCGCGTTTGAAAGCTAGTCGCGCGAGTCAACTGGAGCATTTCCCGGAGCTCGACGTCGCCTCGTTGGAGACGCTGCTCGCGTCGTTCGAAAGTCCCAACGATCGTGAGGTGCTGGCGGCGCTGAACGTGCTCGATCGCGAGCGCAAGCTGCATCTCGTGCCCGCGCTCTTGCTGCATCATCCGTCCGAGCAGGTCGTGGTGCGCGTGCTCTTGCTGCTGACCCGCTCGGGGCGACGCACCGCGGTACCGACCGTGAACCGCATCATCGAACACCCTTCGCCCCAGGTGCGCGCCGCCGTGTTCGCCGCGCTCGCGGTCTTGGCCCCGAACCCGGACCAGCTGCGCCAGCGCTTGTTCGAGGAACCATCCGAAGAAGTGCGCGCAACGCTGCTCGTCAACCTGCTCGTCTCCGGCGGAACGCTCACTGACGAGCGAAAGCTGCAAATCGACGACGTTTTGCGGACCGGGACCGTCCGAGCGCGCGTGGCCTTTGCCGAGGCTATCGGACACGGTCGCGCTCCGGGATTCGAACGCGCGCTTTGCAGCTTGCTGGAGAGCGCGGAACCAGAAGTACGCCGCGCCGCCGTGCAGGCCATGGGCCACTTGGCCGCGGAAAGCCTGCTGCAACCGCTCATCGGCGCGCTGGGCGACGAAGCCACACGCACCGACGCCGAGCGCGCGCTCATCAACTACGGAGGCAGCGCCATGCCGGCGCTGACCGAGCGCTTTCAGGACACGCGCACGGCACACGCGCTGCGCTGGCGCATCCCCTCGGCGATGGCCCTGTGTAGCTCGAAGCAAACCCTCAAGGGTTTGGTCGAATGGCTGCCCCGCGAGCCAGACGGCAGGGTTCGCTTCGCGATCTTGCTCGTGCTCGAGCGGATCGCGCGCCAACACCCGACGTTGACGGTGGATCGAGCGGCCCTCGGGCAGTCGGTCGCCGAGACTTTGACCCGGGCCTACCGGTACCTCGATGCGCGCCTCACCTTACAGCGCGGCGCGGAACAGCAGCCCGCGCGCAAGACACTGGGCTTCGAACTGCTCCACGATCTGCTGCGCGACAAAGAGCGGAATGCGCGCGGCCGCTTGTTCCGGCTGCTCGGACTGCTCTACCCAGCCGAGGATTTCGCGCAGATCTACCGCAGTCTAACGCTCAGCAAGCAACATCGCGCGACCAGCGTCGAACTGCTCGAGAATATTCTGCGCGAGCCGGTGCGCAGCGCCGTGCTCGGCTTGGTCGATGATTGTGCCGACGATCTTCGGCTCACTCGTGCGGGGCGCTATCACCGCGTCCGCTCGCTCGAATATTCGCCGCTGCTCGGCTCATTGGCAGACGGCGAGAGCGCCGCGGTGAGGGAGCTTGCGTGTTACCACGCGGCCGAGCTCGGCTTCGAGCTCGACGCCAAACCAAGTGGGCAGGCCGCGTGAACCACGAGGTCCTCGGCGCTGGCCAACCGGTCCGAATCGGCATTCGCGATCGAGTGCTCACCTTGCGCTCGTACGCCATGTTCGAAGGTTTGGACGACGACGCGCTCATGCTCCTAGCCGAGCACGGCTCCGGCGCACGCTACTCGGACGGTGATGTCATCAGCCCTGAGGGTGAACCCACGCGCTCGCTATGCCTGATCGTCGAAGGCGAGATCGCGGTCTCGCGTCAGGGCCAAGTGCTGACGACGCGCAAGACCGGTGATGCGTACGGAGGGCTGCCGCTGCTCGCTCGGGTCCCGTCGACTTTGGCGGTGGCCGTGGGCAACACTTCGACGTTGGAGATCCCGGCCACGGCGTTCGAGGCGGCGCTGACCCAGAATTTCTCGCTCTTGCGCAGCACACTGCGTCAGCTGGGCTCGTCGGTGCTCGCCATGCGCGGCAATCTGCCGACCACAGCCAACGCGCCCAACGCGGTCGACGAGGGCACGTACTACGAGCGGCCGCGAACCGTGGTCGAGCGCTTGATCAACCTGCGCCAGGGCAACTTCCGACACATGAATATGGAGGCGTTGATCGATCTCGCTCGCAGCATGATCGAGCTTCGCTATCCGGCGGGCGCGCTGTTGTGGAACCCCGGAGATCCCTCGACGCATGCCCTCCACATCGACGCCGGCCGTGTGCGCTGCTCCGAACCGGATGGGCGCTCCGCCTGCGTCGGGCACGGTTTCACCATCGGCGTACTGGACGTCTGGTCCGGATCGAGGGTTTATGAAGCCCGCGCCGAGACGCCGCTGATCGCCTTTCGCATCGACGTCGAGGGGTTCTTGGCTCTGCTCGAAGCCCACCCGGAAGTCGGCTTAGATCTCCTACGCGGCTTTGCGACCGATTTACTGAATGGTTCAGGAGTGACCCAACCGCCGAGTCCGGCTGACAGCTAATTGCTTGCGAGTCCGACACGGCACAAAAATGCCTCACTCTGCAGGTGATGAAGTCAGCGCTGTCTAGCTTGACCGAATGCGTGATCGGCACGCACTCTCGGGAACCGTATGGCGCCGGACGTCGACTTCTTTTCGGGGAGTGGTGAGGTTTCGGGGCTAATTCGCGCCAAGGATTGGACGCACACCTCACTGGGCCCGGTCGAGACCTGGTCGCCGAGCATGCGCACCGTGCTGCAGCTCATGCTCCGCTCGCGCTACGCGATGTGGCTGGGTTGGGGGCCGGAGCTCACGTTCTTCTACAACGACGCCTACGCCGCGCAAACGCTGGGCACCAAGCATCCCTGGGCGCTCGGTCAACCGGCACACGAGGTGTGGACCGAGATTTGGCATCTGGTCGGGCCGCGCATCGCGCACGTGATGAAAACTGGCAACGCCACTTGGGACGAGGGCTTGCAGTTGTTCCTCGAGCGCAGCGGCTATTCCGAAGAGACGTATCACACCTTTTCTTATAGCCCCGCGCCGGGCGACGCATCCGGCCAGATCGGCGGCTTGTTTTGCGTGGTGATTGAAGAGACGGAGCGCGTGATCGCCGATCGGCGACTCTCTTTGTTGCGCGACTTCGCAGCGAGCCTCTCGCAGACCAAGACTGCTGAAGGGGTCCTCGGCGCGCTCGCGCAATGTCTCGGTAAAGATGCGCGCGATCTTCCATTTTCGCTTTGTTACCTATTCTCGGAAGACGGCAAATCGGTACGGCGTGCAGCGTTCACCGGTTTCGATGGGACCGAGCCCGAGGCGGCGCCCTCATTTTTACTGAATTTGCCGGGATTTTGGCCATTTCAGGAGCTGAGCGAGCGGGCGTCGGAAGTCGTGATCGAGCTCGACCCCGAGCGCGCTTGGCCCCGCGGCGCCTGGAAGCTCGCGCCAAGTCGCGCACTTGCCGTGCCGATTGCCGAGCCGGGCGAAGGGCGACCGAGGGGTGTGTTCATCGCTGGTTTGAATCCACACCGAGTCCTCGACGACAGCTTGCGAAGCTTCGTGACGCTGTTCGTCGGTCAGCTCGCCGCGGGCTTGAGCAACGCGGGCGCCTACGAGGCTGCCCAAAAGCGAGCTGAGGCATTGGCGCAGATCGATCGCGCCAAAACCGCATTTTTCTCCAACGTGAGCCACGAGTTTCGTACTCCGCTGACTTTGATGCTCGGCCCCACCGAAGATGCGTTGAGTTCACCCGAGCGTGCGCTGTCGGGCGCGAATCTGGAGACGGTTCACCGCAATGAACTGCGCTTGTTGAAGCTCGTCAACGGGCTCTTGGATTTTGCGCGCATCGAGGCCGGGCGCGCGCGCGCTTCTTATCAGCCGACCGATCTGCGCGCGTTGACCGTGGATCTCGCAAGCACCTTTCGCTCGGCGATCGAGCGCGCCGGGCTCAGCTTCGACGTGGATTGCCAAGTCCTGCCAGAGCCGATCTACATCGACCACGACATGTGGGAGAAGATCGTGCTGAATCTGCTCTCGAACGCGCTCAAATTCACGTTTACGGGCAGCATCGCGGTCGGCCTGCGCTTCCGCTCCGACGCCGCGGTGCTGACGGTGCGAGACACCGGTGTCGGCGTGGCGGCGGATGAGCTCCCCCGCTTGTTCGAACGCTTTCATCGCATCGAGGGCACACGCGCTCGGACGCATGAAGGATCGGGGATCGGCCTGGCGCTGGTCCACGAGCTGGTTCGCCTGCACGGCGGGTCCATCGAAGTCGAAAGCGCGTTGGATCGCGGCACGACCTTCTCGATCGTGATCCCCGCGGGCAAGGCGCATTTGCCCGAGGACAGCGTGGGGGACGACGCCGGGCGACCCACTCCAACCAGCGCCTATGCGGCGTACGTGGAGGAGGCGCTGCGCTGGGTGCCCCCTTCGAGCTCCAACGCGCCACCCAGCCGAAAGCGCGATGCCCTGCTCGGCGCACGTGTGCTGGTCGCCGACGACAACGCGGACATGCGCGAATACATCGTGCGCTTGCTGGGCCAGCATTGGTCGGTCGAAGCCGTGTCCGACGGGCTCGAAGCCTTGCAGGCCGCGCGACGCACGCCTCCGGACCTGATCATTTCCGACGTGATGATGCCGCACCTGGACGGGTTCGGCTTGATCCGCGAGATCCATCTCGACCCGCGCACCGCCAATACGCCCATCATTTTACTTTCCGCGCGAGCAGGCGAAGAAGCAACCGCCGAAGGCTTGCGTGCCGGCGCGGACGACTACTTGGTAAAGCCGTTTTCTGCCAGTGCGCTCTTGATCCGAGTCGAGGCGCAGCTGTCCAACGCGCGCCTTCGGCAGAGCCTACGCGAAGCGGCGGAATCGGAGCGACGCCGTCTGGAGCTGATCTTTCGTGAATCACCGGCAGCCATCAGCCTGATGCGCGGGCCCGAACTGCGGATCGAACTGGCCAATCCGCTCATCCTCCAGATCTGGGGCAAGACAGCCGCCGTGATCGGCAAACCATTCGCCGATGCGGTCCCGGAGATCAACGGCCAAGGTTACCTCGAGCTTTTGCACGCCGTCCGCGAGACGGGGATTCCGAGTCACGGCAAAGAAGCGCTCGCGCGGCTCGATCGCGCGGGTGATGGCGTGCTGGTCGATTCCTACTTCGACTTCGTCTACGCGCCATTTCCATCGCCAGACGGCACGATTGATGCCGTATTCGTCCATGCGTACGACGTGACGGACCAAGTGCTGGCTCGCCGCAACTCGGACCAATTGCGCGACGCGGCACAGCGCGCGCGGCAAGACGCCGAGGCCGCCAATCGTTTGAAGGACGAGTTCTTGGCGACGATGAGCCACGAGCTGCGCACGCCGCTGAACGCCATCCTGGGCTGGGCCTCGTTGCTGCGTCGCGGCGCACGCGACGCAGATGGCCTGGAGCGTGGGCTTGCGACGATCGAGCGTAACGCGCTCGCCCAGGCGCGATTGATCGACGACGTACTCGACGTCTCACGCATCATCAGCGGCAAACTGCGGCTGGACGTTCGTCGCGTGGACCTGGTCGCGATTGCCAACGCTGCGGCCGACGTGGTTCGCCCCGCCGCCGTCGCGCGGCGCGTGCGGCTCTCGGTCGACGCCGGACCCGAGCCGACGGTCGACTTGGTCGGTGATCCGGATCGCTTGCAGCAAGTCGTTTGGAATTTGCTCAGCAACGCGGTCAAGTTCACGCCCAGCGAGGGCGCGGTCACGCTCAGCATCGAACGCCGAGGCAGCGGGGTGCGTTTGCTCGTGTCCGACACTGGGGCGGGCATCGCGCCCGAACACCTGCCGTTCGTCTTCGAGCGGTTTCGCCAGGTCGACAGTTCGACCACGCGCAAGTATGGCGGATTGGGCCTTGGGCTCGCGATCGTGCGACATTTGGTGGAACTCCACGGGGGTTCGGTTTCAGCGCGCAGTGACGGCGTCGGTCAGGGCGCGACGTTCACCGTCGAACTCCCGGTGCGAGCGCTCGACAGCCAGCCGCCCGAAGTGAGGCTGCTCGACTCGGCAGAGGCCATGCCGCAGTCGTCGCGCTCGCTGACGTTGCTTTTGGGGGTCAAGATCCTGGTCATCGACGACGATGAGGACTCGCGGCTCTTGCTGCAAACGGCGCTGGAAAGTGTCGGAGCGTGGGTCAGGCTCGCAGACTCGGCTGCGAGTGCCTTCAACTTCCTCGAGCAACAACCTGTAGACGTCGTGATCAGCGATATCGGCATGCCGGAAGAAGACGGCATTTCGTTGATGCGCCGAATGCGCGCGGTCCCGCAGCTTCAGCGGCTACCCGCGGTGGCCCTCACCGCGTATGCGCGCCGTGAGGACGTCACGCGCGCCCTGGAAGCGGGCTTTCAACGCCATGTCGCGAAGCCCGCGAATATTGCCGAGCTCGCGCAGACCGTGGCCGAGCTCGTCGAGAGCCCGAACCTCACGGGCGCGTGACCCCGAGCCCGTGTCTACTTGCGAACTTGTACCCGCTTGCCATCCACCATGTCGGCGCTGGAGAGCTTGACCACGCGCGCGTCTTCGGCAATGCCACTTGCGATGAGCACGGTGGCGCCCGTATCCCGTTCGACGGTCACGGGCACGAGGCGCAGAGTGTTGTCCGGCTCGACGAGCGCAACCCGCAAACCTTTGGCGTCATTCAACAACGCCGTCGCCGGCACCTCGAAGACGCGATGAGACGACGGTAACGTCAGCGAGACCTCCGCGTACATGCCGGCCAGAAGCTCGTTCTTGGGGTTGGGCACGCGGACCTCGACCAACATCGTGCGCGTGTTTTGGTCGAGCGCGCCGGTCGAGCGCGCGACCTTGCCTTCGAACGCGCGGCCCGGGTACTCGCGAACGCTGACTTTCGCATCGAGGTCGTTTTTGATGCTGGCAGCGGCGTCTTGCGGCACTTGGACGAACACGCGTACCGGATCGAGGATCGCCACCTTGAACAGAGGCGTCGCGTTGCCGGAGCTCACCAGTGAGCCCCGCTCGACGTTACGCGCGGTCACCGTGCCCGCGAACGGCGCGATTACCCGCGCGAAGGACTTGAGTTGTAGCAGGCGCCGGATGTTCGCTTGCTGCACTGCGACCCCGGATTGGGCGACTTTCACGCTGGCCGAGTCGACCACCGACTGGGCTTGGGTCTTGTCCAAATCTTGCTGGCTGGCCACGCCGGCGGGCACGAGCTGCTTGAAACGCTCCAGGTTGGCCTCTGAAAACCCGCGATTGGCGTCCGCTTGCGTCACTCCCGCGCTCGCTTGGGCCAGTTGCGCGCGGGCCTGATCGAGCTCTTGATCGAGCTCCGGCGTCTCGATCTCGGCCATGACTTGGCCTTCCTTGACCTTGTCGCCGATGTCCACCAGCCACTTCGCAATGTAGCCGTTCGCTCGAGGATAGAGGGTGGTCTCTTCCAGGGCACGCACGCTGCCTGACAGCACGATCGCGTGATCGCTGTTCACGACCTTTGGACTGATCACTTCGACGCGCGGCGCGCTCTCCGCCTCCAAGCGCGCTCCCTCGGCCAGCTCGGCCTTTGCGTGATGCCGGGGCAGGTAGCCGAACAGAAACGCGGCGCCGAGGAGCAAGGCGCCGACGGCGCCGATGGTGAGCAAACGCCCGCGGCTCACGTTCGCCGGCTCCGGCAAATCGAAGCCCAAATCGTCCGCCGCGGGGTGGGCGGAGTCTTGAGCCAGCTGGGTGTGTGCATGTTCGGGCGGGGTCACAGATCCTCCAAGAGCGGGTCTTTCGTGGGCGCTTGGTTGCGCAGCACGCTGTACATCACGGGTACGAAAAATAGCGTGGTTGCCGTGGCCAGCAACAAGCCGCCGATCACGGCGCGGCCGAGGGGCGCATTCTGCTCGCCGCCCTCCCCCAACCCGAGGGACATCGGGAGCATGCCGATGATCATGGCCATGGCCGTCATCAAGACGGGACGGAGCCGGGTCATGCCGGCAGCGAGCGCCGCGTGCTTGGCGTCACGGCCCACTTTGCGCTGATCATTGGCGAACGTCACCACCAGGATGCTGTTCGCCGTGGCCACACCGACACACATGATCGAGCCCATCAACGCGGGCACGCTGAGCGTGGTGCCGGACAAGAACAACAGCCAGACGATGCCCGCGATGGCACCGGGCAACGCCATCAAGATCACTAGTGGGTCGAGCCAGGACTGGAAATTCACCACCATCAACAAGTACACGAGCACGACCGCGAAGATCAGCCCGTAGCCGAGGCCCGTGAAGGACGACTCCATGCTCTCGACCTGGCCTTTGATCTTGACCGTCGTGCCGCGCGGGAGATGGGGCTTGATGCGCTCGACGATTTGGTTGATCGCGGTCGAGACCGAGCCGAGATCGGTGCCATCGACGTTGGCTTGGACGTCGAAGGTCCTCGCGGCGTTGTAGTGAGTGATGTTGGCGGGCGCTACCGAGCGCGAGATCGTCGCCACGTTGGACAAGAGTTGCGGCCCGTAGCCGGTGGGCGTGGAGAGCGGCGTGCGCTCCACCGCGTCGAAGCTGTTATTTTGATACTGCGGCGTTTGCACCGCGACCAAGTATTGCACGCCGCGCTTGGCATCGAGCCAGTAGCTCGGTGACACCTGAGAGCTGGAGGACAGCGACACCAAGAGGTCGCTCGCTACGTCCTTTTGCGTCATGCCCGCTTGCGCAGCCATGGTGCGGTCGACGTCGATCTTGAGCTGCGGCTTGGTCAACACCTGGGCCAAATGCACGTCGACTGCGCCGGGAATGGCCTTCACCTCGTTCAAGATCTGGCGCGCCACCTTGAGCGTGTCGTCCTCTTTGCCTGGGACACCGATCAGCTGCACGTCGATCGGCGCGGCCAAGCCGAAATTCAAGACCTGCGTCGAGATATCCGGAGCGAGGAAGAAAAACGTCGACTCGGGATAATCCTGACGCAGCTTGGTGCGCAGCTTGCGCACGTAGTCTTGCGTCGGCGCGTGGTCCTCTTTGAGCGCGATCATGATCTGCCCGTCGGAGGGCGAGATCAGCGCGCCCTCACTGAGCGAGAGATTGAGACCGCTGTTCGGAATGCCGAGGTTGTCGAGCATCGTGGCAATTTCCGACGGCGGAATCACGGTGCGGATCGTCTTTTCGATCTCGGCGAAGCGGCGCTCGGTCTCCTCGATGCGCAAGCCCGGTGCGCCGCGCACGTGCAGCTTGATCAACCCCGCGTCCACGCTCGGGAAAAAGTCTCGTCCGAGCAGCGGCACGATGACGATCACGCTCGCTGCAACGAACGCCAAGAATCCGGTGACGAAGGCGCCGCGATGTTCCAGCGACCAGGCGAGCCAGCCGCCATAGGCGCTGCGCAAGCGAGCAAAGGCGCGGTCGAACGCGGCGAAGAAGCGGCGCGCCAGGCCAGGCGGCCCGTGGTGGCCCTCAGCGTGCTCTTTGGCCTCCTTCTCGAGCAGGAAGCGCACCAAGGTAGGCACCAACGTGCGCGACAGAAAGTACGAGGTGAGCATCGCGAACACCACGGCCAGAGCCAACGGCACGAACAGCGATTTTGCCGCGCCGGCGATGAATGCGACCGGCACGAACACGATACAGATACAGAGCGTGGAGACCATGGCCGGCACGGCGATCTCTTGTGCGCCATCCACGATCGCCCGAATGAAGGGCTTTTTCTGGCCCATGTTGCGATGAATGTTCTCGATGGCGACCGTCGCGTCGTCGACCAAAATGCCAACGGCCAGCGCCATGCCGCCCAAGGTCATTACGTTCAAGGTGTGCCCGAGCGCCCGTAACACGATGATCGAAACCAAGATCGACAGCGGGATCGAGACGACCACGATCAACGTGCTGCGCCAGCTACCGAGAAAGAGCAAAATCATCAACGCGGTGAGCGCTGCGGCAATTGCCGCCTCTTTGACCACGCCGCTCACCGCCGCGCGCACGAACACCGACTGATCGAAGAGCAGCGAGGCCTTCAGCTCCTTGGGCACTTTGGCCAAAGCTCCGGGCAACACATCTCGAATGTGACCCACGACATCGAGCGTGCTCGCGCTGCCGTTCTTCAAAATAGACATCAGCACCGAGCGACCGCCGGAAACGTGCACCATGCTGGTCTGCGGCGCGTAGCCGTCGCGGACGTTCGCGACATCACGGATGTAGACCGTGGTGTTGTTGACGGTCTTGACTGGGATGTCGCCCAATTCACTGATCAACTCGGGGCTGGAGTTGATCACGATCGGGTACTCTTCCACGCCCATTTTTGCCGTGCCGGTCGGCAAAATCACGTTCTGCAGCCCGAGCGCGTTGTTCACGTCGCGCGGCGAGAGGCCCCAGGCGTACAGCCGTTGGGGATCGATATCGACCATGATCTGGCGCTGCTTGCCGCCATAGGGATAGGGAACCTGCGCGCCGGGCACCGTCACGACTTCAGCGCGGATGAAGTTCATGCCGTAGTCGAAGATCTGCTGCTCACTCAGCGAGTCGCTCTCCAGCGCGATTTGCAAGATCGGCACGTTCGACGCGCTGTAGCGGATGATGAACGGCGGGGTCGCGCCGGGAGGCATCGCGCGCAGCACCGATTGCGAGACCGCGGTCACCTGCGCCGTCGCGCCGTCGATGTTCGCGCCGGGTTGGAAGAAGATCTTCACCACCGCGACGCCGCTCAAGGTCTGACTCTCGACATGCTCGATGTCGTTGACCGTGGTGGTGAGCACGCGCTCGTAGTTGGTGACGATGCGCTTCTCCATCTCCTCCGGCGGCAACCCGCTGTAGTTCCAAATCACCGAGATCACGGGGATGTCGATGTCGGGGAAGATGTCCGTCGGCATCCGCAGGATGGTGAACACCCCAAGGATGACGATCAGCATCGACATCACGATGAATGTGTAAGGGCGCTGGAGCGCGACGCGAACGAGCCACATGGGACAATGGGGCGTTTTCGTACATCCCGAAACGGTTCGGGCGCCGAGAAACGTGCCTCGGTTGTCCTAGAGTCGACGCTCGCGATCGTCCAATAGATTGTTCCGTATCCTGTGATACCTTTGAGGTATTACCAGGGGCAAAACGCATTTAGGAAGCCATGGAAATACGGCATTTACGGTACTTCGTGGCGGTCGCGGAAGAGCTGCACTTCGGGCGTGCGGCACAGCGCTTACACATTCAGCAACCTCCGCTCAGCCGTCAGATCCAGGACTTAGAGAACGAACTCGGTTTTCCGCTGTTCGAGCGCTCGCGCCGTCGCGTCGAATTGACGCCCGCTGGAACCGCGTTGCTCGGCCGCGCGCGTCAGGTCTTCGACGCCCTCGACGTGGCGATTCATGATGCGCGCAGCGCGAGTGAAGGCGAGAGCGGCCGCTTGGTCGTCGGTTATCCTTCTTCGCTCGCTTACAGTGGCCTCACCGAGTTGCTGCGCGCGTTCCGAACGCGCTTTCCGTCAATCGAACTCGCCCTGCGCGAATTGCCACCCGCCGATCAGATCGATGGCCTCAAAGCCGGCAGCTTGGACGTCGGCTTCGTGCGCACCTCGCTCGACGATCCGACCCTCGCCGCCGAACTCGTGCGCCGTGAAGCGCTGATGGTGGTGCTCCCAGACGATCATCGGCTGGCCAAGCAACGCAGCATCCCACTCAAAGCGCTGGCTCAAGAACCGTTCGTGATGTTCCCGCGCGCGCGCGGCCCCGCCTTCTTCGATCAATTGATGGGCCTGTGCGGCAAAGCCGGCTTTACCCCGCGCATCGTGCAAGAAGCCGCTCAGCTCGACATCGTGAGCTTGGTCGCCGCGGGTTTCGGCGTCTCGCTCATGCCCTCGTCGATGCGCAACTTTCGGCGCCCCGGCCTGGCATTTCGCGCCATCGTCGGCTCTCCCCAAGTCGAACTCTTGATCGTCTGGCGTCACCAAAACCTGTCACCGGCCCTGCACAACTTCGTCGATCTCGTGCGCGTCCTGGGCGTCAATCGCCAGCGCAAATCGCGCTCGAAGGCCTAGCGTTCGGCTTCCTGGTTTGGCAAAGACCAGGCCCCTCGCCTACCGTTCGACTCGAGGAGCAGCGAGCGCATGTCGACCTGGAAGTGCCCCGAGTGTCGCCGCGTTTTTTCACGCACAAGCCAGCGTCATGCCTGCGGCACCGGTGACCGCCGCGAGGTTCTCCGCAATCGCTCGGCTTCGGTCGTCGCCGTGTACGAAGCCGTCGAGGCGATTGTCCGCTCGCTCGGTCGAGTCGAGATCGTTGCCCGCGAGCGCTACGTGCTCTTTCGCACGACGCGCATCTTTGCCGACTTGGTGGTCATGACCGATGCCGTCCGAGTGGCCGTGCACCTGAAGCGAGAAGTCGCCGCGCCAATGTTCATCAAAATCGTCCACGACAAGAAGGGTGTCACGCACGTGGTGAAGCTGCTGCGCCCCGCAGACGCCGAGCGGATCAGGGCCTACTTGAAAGAGGCCTATGAATACTCGCTCGCTCCGAGACCGGGCGCAGCGATCGAGTGACAGAGAGTATTTTTGATGGTCACGCTTCGCGGCGAGCAGCGGCGTAGCCTTCGGCGTCGCGCTGCGACGGGAACTCGGACGCCGCGTGAGGTGCGACGCGGGATCTCGAACGCCCACTCTCACGAACGTCGGACCCAGCGGCCACGATCATGGGGAATCGTGAGGATTCGTGCACTCAGAGCAGCGAACGACAGCCCGGATGGATCAGCTAGGAAAAACCCAGGACGTTTCCTAGAGTGCGCGGTCATGTCGCATACCGCCGTCACCTCGCTCGCCCTGCTCGGTCTGGTCACAATGCTCGCCGCCTGTGACGAGCCCCCCAAGCCCACGCCCGCGGAGAAGCCGTCGGCAACGGTCGCGCCTGCGCCGCCTGCACCCGAACCAGTAAAAACGGCCGAGCCCGCGCCGCCACCCGCGAACGCGCTGCCGCCCAAGAAGTTGTCCGAGTGCGCGAAGGGGCCCAACGCGGTGTTCGATCAACCCGGCCTCGAGGACGAGATCCGTAAGAAGTTACAGAAGCCCGACGGCGCAATCACGATTGCCGATCTCGGAAAATTGCATTCGCTCAACCTGTCGCAAGCCAAGCGCACGGCGCGGCTCGACACCTGCACGTTGTCGCACCTCACCGCCGTGAAAGACTTGTTCCTCGCCCCCGGCGAATACGACGACCTGTCCCCGATCGCCGAACTGAAGAACCTGGAGTCGCTCAGCGCCGCGCACAGCGCCGTGAAGGACACCGCTGCGCTGGCCAAGCTGAAGAAGCTGGATCGCCTGGATCTGGCCCACACCCAAATCGCCGATTTGAGCGTGATCGCGACGCTGACCAACCTGACCGAGCTCACCTTGGATGACACCAAAATCACCGATGTCACTCCGCTCGCCAAGCTGACGAAGCTGGAGAAGCTCGGCATTCAGCACACCCAGGTCAAGGACGCTTCACCGCTGAAAGCCCTGAAAAAGCTGAAGACGCTGTACGTCGCCGGTACACCCGCGGACGAAGACGCGGTGACGCTCGCCGGCGTGCGCGGCAACGGCACCAAGGTGATCAACTAGTCGTCGAAGCCCGCGGTCAGACGTGCAGGCCGCATTCGCGCTTGGTGGCTTCTTCCCACCACCAGCGGCCTGCGCGCTCGTGTTCACCCGGGCGTGGCACGCGCGTGCACGGCTCGCAGCCGATCGAGATGAAGCCTCGCTCGTGGAGCTCGTTGTACGGCACGTCGTTGGCTCGAATGTAACTCCACACCTTTTGTAGGCTCCAGGCGGCGAGCGGGTTGAGTTTCAGCAGCGGCTGACCAGCGAGGCCGAGGTTCGAGTCGATTTGAAGCACCGCCACGTCCGTGCGCGTCGGGCTTTGATCCCGCCGTTGACCGGTGATCCAAGCGCGCTGCTTGGCCAGCGCGCGGCGCATTGGCTCGAGCTTGCGGATGCCGCAGCACTCGCCGTGACCGTCGTTATAAAAGCTAAATAGTCCTTTTTTCTCGACGAATGCCTGCAATGGCTCGGCCTGCGGCGACATCAATTCGATGCTCACGCCGTAGTGCGTGCGCACCTTCTCGATGAAGCGATACGTTTCGGGGTGCAGTCGCCCGGTGTCGAGCGTGAACACCGAGAACGGCAACCCCGACTTAACGGCGATGTCGATGAGGGCCACGTCTTCTGCGCCGCTGAAGGCGATGGTCGCGTCACGGCCGAAGCGCTCGAGCAACCAGCGGATCGTGCGCTCCGGCGGCGCCTTGTCGAACTCGAGCGCGAGCGCTGCGATCTCCTCGGCACTCGGTGCGGAGCCGTGGCTGGCCGTAGCCGTAGCCGGAGGCGCGCCACCGCCGAGGGCTTCTTTGATGAACTGCAGCGTGCTGGTGTACACGCGCGATTCGCCGCCTTCGGCACTGACGATGAAGAACGGCGCGAGGTCTACCTTGTACTCTTGCGCGAGCTTCATTCCCGCTGACTCTGGGTCGCCTTCGATCGCCCACACGACCTCGTCGATCCGCGACCACAGCCCACGACTCTTGAGTAGCGTCTCGGCGTCCACGCACTTCTTGCAAGGCTCGCCGTTCAGCAGTCGCTTCTTGACCATCGTGACGCGCATCGATTTCATCCGTTCTGGGTCGGGGGGAGCGGCTCGAAGACCGGGATTTCTGCGGTGCGTTCGACGCGGTCACGCGACCAAACGTCGAGCTTTTGCAGGTCTTCCCAGACTTGGAGCGCGGAGGTGTAACGGTATTGTTCTTGCCGGCGAAGCATCACGCTCACGATGTCGCCAATGGGCGTGCCCAGCGCTTCGGCTTTGGCGCGTGGCACGCCGTCGCGGATCTGCTGAATGATCCCGTCATAGCCGACGCTGGTGTCGATCGGGTACACGCCAGTATGCATTTGGTAGATCAGTAAGCCGAGCTGATAGAGATCACTCTGCTTCGTCGAGTAGCCGCCGGCTGCGACTTCCGGCGCCATCAGCCGATGCTGCACGATGGATGGCTTGGCGCCGCCGTAGCCGTACAGCTCTTGCGCAATCCCGAGATCACTGAGCTTGGCGGTCAAGCGTTCGCCTTGGACTACCAGCACGTTGCCGGCGTGCAAGTCATTGTGCACGAACTCGTTGTCCGCCAGGTACTGCACGGCAAAGAGCAGTTGACGCGCGACGTCCACCACCAGCCGGTCGGTGAACGGCGCTTGCAGCATCTCGTCCAGGCTGTGATCGCAGCGCTCGAGCACGAGGTAAAACAGGCCCGCGGCTTCGAAGTAGTCGTGCACGTACACGATGTTCGGGTGACGCAGGCGATACAGACGCTCGGCCTCTTTCAACCAGTCGGCGCGCACTTCTTCGTACGGGCGGTTGCCCGGCGCGAACACCTTGAGCGCGAACGACTGATCGAAGGGCCCCAGGCAGTCGAAGACCGCTCCGAATGCCCCGGCGCCGAGGCGGCGGCCGAGCAGGTAGGTCTGCCCTCGCGGGGAACGGACCACGCCACCGCTCACCGGGAAGGCTGTTACAACTGAAATGGGGCCAGTCATCGCATGCAGGGATTAGTTTGGGGAGGAGCGGCGCATTTCTGCCATAGCTTTGCGAAATTCTCGAGGAATATACCGCTCGTAGCTCGCAAGGCTCAGGTTGGCCTTGAGCGAAACCCGCCATCTGACGGTGATTTCGCGGTTGGGGGGGGTTGCACGGTTGAACAAGGTCGGCTAATTGACCCGCCCACATGTCGAACCGTGCACTTTGGAACGTCCGTCGCCGCCACGAATGGCTCACCACTCCCCTCAAGTCCAAGCGCCCCAAGCTGCGCTCGCGCAACCGCGTGGGTCTCGAAGCCGCCCTGGCGCGCAAAGCCAAGCCGGCCGCGTCGACTGAAGCCGCGCAATCCTGAGCCGCGCCCGGCGTGAGCCGGAATTTGGCCAGATCCACGGCCAACTGTTAGCAGATCGCGCATGCGACAAGGAGTCGTGTGCGCGTCACTGTTTTTGTGCATCGTGGTTTTTGGGGGCGGTTGTGCGGGCCACGCCCAGGACGCACACGAGCCTGGGGATCGGCTCGGTACGTATCACGCGACCGGCAAGCTCGTCAGTGATAGCTGTCAGGCCGCTGTTTTGGGCGTCAGCAACGACTGGCAATTCGACGTCAAGCTGTCGCGCGCCGAAAACACGCTGTATTGGCTAAACGGCCAAGAAGCGATTCCGGGGACGATCGCTCACGATGACGTCTCCTTCGGCTTCCAAAGCGGCGTGGAAGTAACGCTGCAGGCTCCGCGCGGAACGCGCCCGGGCTGCGTGATCGACCGGCGCGATGACGCGAGCGGTAAACTCAGTTCGAGCAGCACTACCGACGTGCGCCGCTTCACCGTAGACATGAGCTTCAGCTACGCAGTGCAGAGTGGCAGTGAGTGCGCTGGCTTCGTCGGCGTGGAAGGCGGCTTCGTCGCCTTGCCGTGCAAGGTTTCTTACTCGCTCGACGCCGAGCGCACCGCCCTTCCCCCAAGCCTCGACTAGACCCTCTGAGTCGCCTGCGCCGCCGCGCGGCGAAGACTACCGCAAAGGGTGAGCACGCGCTCGCAACTCGCGTCCCTGACCCCGCCCATGACCAAGCGCGGACCCACACCTGACTCCGGGCCGAAACGCCCGTAAGTACGAAGAAAAGCCTGGATCGTCTGGATCGAGCGTGCTACTTTCGAGTCAACGTGCAGGCTGGAATCACCATTCCCGGGCTTGTCCGGTGGAGGAGCACCCCCGCATCCTGCACATTGGGTCGAGACCGCTCTGCGGTCTGCTTTCGGAAGCGCCCACCACCGCAGCTTACCGAGCGATTGAGACTCTCTCTCGTTCGAGTAGGAGGCGCGGGCGTCCGGCTATGGCCGGAGGAGGACAGGCATGATTAGTAGTTGTACCTTTATCCCGGAGGTGGACCCTCGAGGTTAGCC
>Ga0164307_10000148_pt1 | contig 31569 bp, 32 predicted proteins | sample Whisoiple_243_MG_FD_110214 | JGI IMG/M metagenome (GOLD analysis project Ga0164307, IMG submission 110214) | Soil microbial communities amended with fresh organic matter from upstate New York, USA - Whitman soil sample_243_MG | ecosystem: Environmental > Terrestrial > Soil > Unclassified >...
CCGGACGCCAGGGTGGAGATCGTGGCCGGCGCCTCGCACTACGGCCTGCCGATCACCCATGCGACCGAGATCGCGGCTCTACTGCGCCGGCCCACTGGGACGTGACCCGACGGTGAGGTGACCAGGCCGATCACGCCGCTGGGCATACTGGCCCGCATGCGACCCCTCGCCGCCGGCGCCCTGGTCTTCGTCACCTCCGCCGCCGTGCTGGTGCTGGAAATCCTGGCGGCCCGGCTGCTCGCGCCCTATGTCGGCGTGACTTTGGAGACCTACACCGGCATCATCGGCACGATTCTGGCCGCGATCGCCCTCGGCACCTGGCTGGGCGGCCGGTTGGCGGACCGACGCAACCCCCGAACCCTGCTCGGTCCGATCCTGGTGCTGGGTGGCGTGTTGTCGCTGGGCATCGTGCCGATCGTCCGATTGGTCGGGAGTCTGCCGCTCGGCGGCGGCCCGGCCCCCGTCCTGCTGCTGGCGCTCGCCGGGTTCTTCGCGCCGGCCGCCGTGCTGTCCGCCGTTCCGCCGACGGTGATCAAACTGCAGTTGTCGGATCTCGCCAGCACCGGCAGTACCGTCGGTCGGCTGTCCGGTCTCGGCACCGCGGGGGCGATCTTTGGAACGTTCGTCACCGGATTCGTGCTGGTCGCCGCCCTGCCGACGTCGCCGATCGTCTTCGGCGTGGCGATCGCGCTGATGGTGGTCGGCGGCGTGCTGATGCTGACCCTCGGCCGATCCGAGAACGGCGGCCCGTCGGGTCGAGCGGTGGCGGCCGGTTTGGCGGTGATCGTTCCGATCGGCCTGCTGGGTGTCGTTGTCGATCGGATGCTCAATCCCTGCGAGCGGGAGACCGCCTATTTCTGCGCCCGGGTGTTGCCCGATCTGGCGCCGTGCATCGGCGGCCTGACGCTGTACCTGGACACCCTGCGGCACAGCTGCGTGCATCCCGATGATCCGCAGCGGCTGGACTTCAGCTACGCCCAGATGCTCAGCGACGTCATCGCGTCGGTCGGACCGGACGGCAGCCCGTTGGACACCCTGCACATCGGCGGCGGCGGGTTCACCATGCCGCGCTACCTGGCATCCGCGAACCCGGGATCGACGAGCCTGGTGCTCGAGTTGGACCCGGAGTTGGTGCAGATCGCCCGAGACGAATTGGGTCTGCAGGAATCGCCAGACCTGCAGGTGCGGACCGGCGACGCCAGGCTCGGCATTCAGGATGCCGTCACCGATTCAGCCGACCTGGTGATCGGCGATGCCTTCGGCGGCGTCGCGGTGCCATGGCACCTTGCCACCCGCGAGTTCGTCGACCAGGTCGACCGGGTGCTCCGCCCGAACGGCGCCTACGCCATCAACGTGATCGACCATCCGCCAATGGCTTTCGTCAAGGCCGAAGCGGCCACCCTGGCGGCGGTGTTCGAACAGGTGGCCGTGCTCGGCCCGGCCGACCGCCTCGCCGGGAGCACCGGTGGCAACCTGATCCTGATCGCCTCGCACCAGCCGATCGACGTGGCTGCCATCCTGTCGCACAACCGATCTCGCGGAGACAACGATGAGATCCTGCTGGTCGAGGATGATCCGGCCTACCTGGCCGATTCCCCGGTGTTGACAGACGATTTTGCACCCGTCGATCAGCTGTTCACCCCCGCCCGCTGACCGGTTGGTCGCCGTTGATCGAGTCCGGCGGTCGTCGATCAGGCGCGGTCGTGCAGGGTGATCTGATAACCGTCGGGATCCGCGAAGGTGAACGTCCGACCGAAGGGGCCGTCGATCGGTGCTGAAACGATGGTGTGGCCGTCGGCGGCCAGAGCATCGTGAATCGCCTGGACATCCGTGGCGTGCAGCCAGATCGCGGCACCGATGCCTGGCTGAGCCGCGGAGGCGAGATCGGTGCCGGGAACAAGGTCGCGGAGCGCGAACGCGATCGGCTTCGTCTCGAAGACGACGGCGTGCGGAGGCCCGGCCTGCGAGCGGACGAGGCCGAGGTACCGCTCGTAGAACGCCTGCGATGAGTCGAGGTCGCTCGTCTGGAGCGAGATGAAGTCGGGGCCGGTGACGGGCATGATGATTGCTCCTTCTGAACGTGTCAGCTTTCTGACACGCATCAATCTATGTCAGAATGTTGACATGAGTCAAGACGACAGCGGGATCGACCTGGAGACGTCCCTGGGCTACCTGCTGAAAAAGGCGTCGAGCGCCCTCCGCTCAGCCATGGAAGAGGTGCTTCGGCCGCTCGGGATGAGCGTGACGCACTACTCCTGCCTCGAGCTGCTGTCCCAGCGACCGGGTTTGTCGAACTCCGAGCTCGCGCGGGGTGCGTTCGTGACACGGCAGTCGATGAACGTGCTGCTCCAGGCCCTGGAACGAGATGGCTACGTGACCAGGCCTGCGGAGGCACCCGTCGGCAAGGCGCTTCCAACGCGGCTCACGCCTCGCGGCCGACGGAGCCTCGAGAAGGCGACCGCAGCGGTCCGGTCCGTTGAAGTCAGGATGCTGGCCGGCATGACCGGGACCGAGCAATCGGCCGCGTCCCGGTTGCTGCAGAGCATGATCCTTTCCCTGCGCGATGGAAGCGACGCTGCCTAGCTCGTCCCCCTCGCGAGGCGCCGGCGCGGTCAGTTGTGCGGCCCCTGCGTTTCCAGATCTTCCATGTCGCGGTAGCGGCTCGGCGAGATGCCCAGGTGCTTGTTGATCAGGGTGGTGACGAAGAACAGCACCACGCCAAGCACCAACAGCCAGCCGGCCACCCAATACTGGGCCGAGGCCCGACCGGACAGTGGAGTGACCAGGTAGATGCAGGTGATCATCCCGATGATCGGCAGTGCGGTCGGGGCGTGGAAGTGGTCCTTGACGGTCTTGTCCTTGCGCAGCACCAGGACCGCCAGGTTCACCACGGCGAAGACCCCGAGCAGGAGCAGTGCCGTGGTGCCGCCGAGGGTGGCGACGACGTCCGCGTTGCCGAACGAGACGAAGACGATCAGGCCGAAGGCGATGGTGGTGGTGAACAGGATGGCCCCAGGGTGTGCGACGGGTGGGGTGGACCTTGCCCAGCACCGGCGGCAGCACACGCTGGCGGGCCATCCCGTAGATGAGCCGGCTGGCCATCAGCATGTTGATCAGCGCCGAGTTCGCGACGGCGAACATCGAGATGAACGGCAGGATGTCGCCGATCGGCAGACCGGGCGCGCCCGCCTTGACCACCTCGACCAGCGGCGTGTCCGACTCGGCCAGGGTGCCGACCGGCACCAGTGCGACCCATGCAACGGAGACCAGTACGTAGATGACGCCGGTGATGGTCAGGCCGGTGAGCATCACCTTCGGAAAGATCCGTACCGGATCCTTGGTCTCCTCGGCCATGTTCACCGAGTCCTCGAAGCCCACCATCGCAAAGAACGCCAGCGAGGTCGCCGTCGTGACTGCCAGGAAAAGCCCCTTGTCGTCGGGTGTCTCGAAAGCGACCACCCGGGAGAAGTCGGCATCTCCGCCGAAGAGCGCGAACATCCCGACCATGATCACCAGCAGCAGTCCGGAGAGTTCCACCAGGGTGAGCACCATGTTGGCCTTGACGCTCTCACCGACGCCGCGAAAGTTGACCAATGCCACCAGGGTCATGAAGCCGAGCGCGATCAGCACGATGCCCCAGCTGCCCAGCTCGAGTCCGAAGCCCTCGACGAGGTTCGAGGCGAAGGCCCTGGATGCGGTGGAGGCCGAGGTGATTCCCGAGCACATGACGACGAAAGCGACCAGGAACGTGAAGAAATGGATTCCGAAAGCCTTGTGCGTGTACAGCGCGGCGCCGGCCGCCTGCGGGTATTTGGTCACCAGTTCCAGATAGCTGAAAGCGGTGACGGTGGCGATCCCGAAGGCGACCAGGAAGGGAAGCCACGCCGCCCCACCGACTTCCGCCGCCACATCACCGGTCAACGCATACACACCGGTGCCCAGGATGTCGCCGACGATGAACAGCAGCAACAGCTTTGGACCCATCACCCGCTTGGGTTCTGGCTGGCCTGATTGCGCCTCGACGGTCTGATCGCTCTCGTTGTGCGTCACCGAAAACCTGGCCTTCGCTGGAGCTTGCCGGTCGGTGAATACCCGAAAACCAGGCGAAACATTCTCGACAGCCGACTGCGCGAATCCTGAGTGATCTGCGGCGAGATCCCTGTGCAATGTCCGGGTTTCTCAGGTTGGATCGTGGCGGTGTGTCAGCGCGCGAACTTCCGTTTCGCATCGCCGCTGTACTTGACGTTGACCGTCGTCCGTCCGACGACGCTGTGGTAGTTGAGCTGGGTCAGCTTGCTGTCGGAGACGTGGACGCATCCGTGGGATGCCAGGTTCAGATCACCGGTGTGCAGCGCTTGGCCCTTGTTGAAGAACACCGCAAGATGCATCGAAGCGCTGACCTCGCGGGGCAATTGGCCGGCGGTGGGTTTGGTGTAACGCCGATGGGCGCCCCGCTTCGGCCCCTCCAGCGCACTCTCACCCTGAGCGTTGGCGATCACCTCCGCGGCCGTGGGGTCGTTGTAGCCGACCCCTTCGATACGGGTCACGGTGAAACTGCCCTGCTTGGTGGGTAGGCCACCAGGTCCACCGGTCGTCGTCACGGTGAACGTCGGCAGGGCGTGCGCATTGGAGAAATAGGTCGCTGTCGCACTGCCTTTGGGCATCTCGACGCCGGTCGAATCGGTCACCACGCTGTCGAAGTTCACGTCGATCTTCGAGATCCACGGTTGGTTCTTCTTGCTCTTGAAGGACTCTTCGCGCAACGTTCCACTGTCCATGGCGCCGAAGTTCATCGATCCGGCCGGGCGGTAGCGCTGCACCGTCCGAGGTGTCGTGAGTAGCTGCTGAACTGCCCGGTTGCCGGCGCTTCTCTGCAACGCCATCAGTCCGGCGTCGTTCGGTGTCACGGACGGCAGGTGACGCGCGGAGTGATCCGGGTAGTCCTCCCACCGCAACCGACCCGGCCCCATTTGTCCGATTCTGTTCCGATTGCTGTGAGGGCGCCAGCCCCGTCCGGGAGACCAGCGGGACAGATCCCGGTGCCCGATCGGGCACGGCGGTTTCTTGCCCGGGCGGCGACCACGGTGGGACGGGGTGAAATCCAGAATTCTGTGGTCTTCGTCAACGGATGATGCGGATCGGCATTGTCGATGTGGAATTTCGTACCCGTTTGCCCGGTCGTCACGTCTTGTCCGGAAAAAGCAGACGGACGAATATGGCCAGTCTGTGAACAGTGGCGTTCGCGGAAAGGGGCGATGCAGTCATGAGGTCGACGATCATTCACTCTGACCATTCGCGATTTCTTTCCTACCTCCTCGCGGCCGCCCTTGTCGTCGCTGGGCCAGTAGCAGTGGGGTTCGCCGGCACGGCTAATGCTGCCGTCAATCGGATCAACTCGTCCGCCGTCCCTGATCCGCCGGTGTTCGATGGCAGCTGCGGCTTTCAGACGATGAAGGCATCCACGAGAACCGAGAAGTTCACCGAAGAAGCCGGCAGGGGCCGCACCGAGGGCATCACCCTCTACACCTACGAATACTCCTTCCGTGACGTGTACACCGACCCGGATACGGGTGAGGTCCTCTTCGTCGCTCGCGGCAAGGGAAAGGTCAAGGACACCAAGGCAAAGCCTCTCGGTGGTGGTCTGTTCCAGATCACCACAAAGGACACCGGCCAACACATGATCGTCGAGGACGGCAATGGCAGGGTGCGGGGCCACGATTCCGGCTCGCATACCTTCAATTACGTGATCGATCAGAACGGCAATTTCGTCCAGTTCTTGAGCGAGCGGATTCCAGGACCGAAACCGCAGTCGATGTGCAAGATGGTCGGCTCGTTCCTCGGCACCGGGTCGTCCGCTCGGCTGACCGCACACCCACTGGGATCGGAGCCGACATCACCGCTGGGGTACTACGAGTACCTGCCGCCTGGCTACGGTTCAGGGGAGAAGAAGCCGTTGCTGCTCTTCTTCCATGGTTTCGGCCAGAGCGGCGACGGTTCCGCCGACCAGTTGCCCAATCTGCTCACCGATTCCAACATCCCGGCCTACATCAACAGCGACAACTGGCCGGCAGACCGCCCGTTCGTCGTGTTGGCACCACAGCACAACCCCGTGCAAGACATCGCGTACCCCTACGAGGACTGCGACGGGGAGAACTTCATCGGAAGTTGCTGGATGACGAAACAGCACGGTTACGGGAACCCGGCGTCCGGCTCGCAATGCATGAGACCGCAAGAGGTCGTCGCCTTCCTCGAGTTCGCGCTGGCCAACTACGACGTCGACCCGAGCCGGGTATACGTGACCGGGCTCAGCTGCGGCGCCTACGGGATCTGGGAAGCACTTCCACAGCTCGGCGGCCGAGTGGCAGCCGCGGTTCCGATCGCGGGCTATGGGCTCCCCATCTGGAAATCAGCGGGATGCGCGGTGGGGTCGGTGCCGATCTGGGCCTTCCATGGTGAGGCCGACGACATCGTGGACCCCGAGGGCAGCAGCTTGACCATCGCAAACTTGCGGAACGAATGCCCGGCACCTCCGGCAGCGGACGATCTCCAGCTCACGACCTACGAGGGTGTCGACCACAACGCGTGGGATCGTGCCTACTCCGGGTACGGAGGCAACGACATCTACAGCTGGATGCTCCGGCATACCTCAGGCTGACGGTGTGCTGGTGGGCGGAGTCCGGGTTGACGTCGAATCACCCAAAGCGGACAATTCTCTACCACCTCGCTAGGGCAGCGGGGTAGAGGAGGTCGCGTCATGACGCAGCCGATGGAGCATCTCGCCTTCGAGAAGCCCGATGAGGTTCGTGAAGGTGAGAAGTGGCGACTGGAACTACTGAACCTGGCCGGCGGAGCCCAGGTGGGACGGATCACGGTGAAACCGGGCTGGAAGTGGTCCGAGCACATCAAGCCGGTCGCCGGCACCGCTCTGTGCATGGCGCCGCATCAGCAGTACCAAATCTCCGGACGGATGCACGTCGTGATGCAGGACGGCACCGAGATCGACTCCGGACCGGGCGACGTGACCTCTCTGCCGCCGGGCCACGACGCCTGGGTTGTCGGCGACGAGGCGGTGGTGGCCATCGACTGGCAGGGAGCGTCGGTCTGGGCCCGACCGGAGGGATAGTGGTTGAACGGTCAGGAATCTGCCGTCGCCGTCGAGCCGGGCAGGTCAAGGACGCAGCTCGTTTTGCGGAGCGATCACTGCGACGATTGCTCGGCGCTCACCACCGTCAGCGGCTGAGAGGCCGGAATCTCCAGGTTCTCCGGCTTTCCGGCGAGGTTGAGCACGACCACCGGCGGCGCGCCCTGCAGGCGGTGCAGGGTCACCCGCCGGGCCGGACCTTCGGCGGGCACCACGAGGTCACCGATGTGCAGGTCGGCTGCCGACACGGTTCGGGTTCTCATCGCGCTCACCTCGGGTCTCGGACGCTGACACTGCCGTCCCGATGATGGTGTCACCGGCCACCGACAGTCCTCCGCATCGCCGTCGCCGGCGCTCGGTAGATGCGGCATCGCACACGCGGACCGACCATCGGGAGAACCCCTGAGGTGTCCGGACAACGCCCGGGACGTTGTTCGGAGACGCCTGGCGTTGTCCCGACGGGGTGCGGCCGGATGCAGCAACGAGAGCGATCCGCGGATCCCGGCCGACCACGAAGGTGCCCGCCGAACACGGCAACGCCCGATGACGGTGAACGATCCGTCATCGGGCGTCGGTGCCGCGGGTCAGCTCTCGATCTCTCCCGCGATGAACTTCTCCACGTTGTCCCTGGCCTGGTCGTCCGGGTACTGGACCGGCGGCGACTTCATGAAGTACGAGGACGCCGAGTACACCGGACCACCAATGCCGCGGTCCTTGGCGATCTTGGCCGCGCGAACCGCGTCGATGATCACCCCGGCCGAGTTCGGCGAGTCCCACACCTCGAGCTTGTACTCCAGGCTCAACGGCACGTCGCCGAACGCCCTGCCCTCGAGGCGGACATAGGCCCACTTGCGGTCGTCGAGCCACGGCACGTAGTCGCTGGGGCCGATGTGCACGTTGCGGGCGCCCATGTCCCGATCGACCTGGGAGGTGACGGCCTGGGTCTTGGAGATCTTCTTCGACTCGAGCCGATCGCGCTCGAGCATGTTCATGAAGTCCATGTTGCCGCCGACGTTGAGCTGCATGGTGCGGTCCAGGATGACGCCGCGGTCCTCGAACAGCTTGGCCAGCACCCGATGGGTGATGGTGGCGCCGACCTGCGACTTGATGTCATCGCCGACGATGGGAAGGCCGGCAGCGCGGAACTTCTCGGCCCACTCCGGGGTCCCGGCGATGAACACCGGAAGGGCGTTGACGAACGCGCAACCGGCGTCGATGGCGCACTGCGCGTAGAACCGCACGGCGTCCTCGGAACCCACCGGCAGATAGCAGACCACGACGTCGACCTTGGCCGCCTTGAGTGCGGCGACGACGTCGACCGGCTCGGTCGGGGACTCGGTCACGGTCTGCTGGTAGTACTTGCCCAGGCCGTCCAGGGTGGTGCCGCGCTGGACGATGAGGCCAGTCGGGGGCACGTCGGCGAACTTGATGGTGTTGTTCTCACTGGCGCCGATCGCCTCCGAGAGGTCGAACCCGACCTTCTTCGCGTCGACGTCGAACGCCGCGACGAACTGCAGATCGGAGACGTGATAGTCACCGAACTGCACGTGCATCAGGCCGGGTACCCGGCTTCCGGGCTCGGCGTTCTTGTAGTACTCGACACCCTGGACGAGCGACGAGGCACAGTTGCCCACGCCGATGATCGCCGTGCGAATGGGGTTTGACGGGATGGTGCCCATGGATTCCTCCTGGTGACGGTGACGCCTGATCTGGTCGATCGATGGTCGTGCGGACATGGTCTGGGGGACGGGATGTGCGGGAGTGCTTTCTGGACTGGACCTGGGTCGGGGTGGTCGGGATCGGCAGTGAGATCACCGTTTTCGGCGATCACTCTGCGGTGGTGGGCCTTTCGGGGTCGGTGCGGTCGGGATGGTCAGTGGGGTGGGGTGTCTCGTCGCCGGCCGGGAGCTGGTGACGCTCCTGGTCGATCAGCTCGTTGAGCCAGCGGACCTCCCGGTCGGAGGACTCCAGGCCCAACTGGTGCAGCTCGGCGGTGTAGGTGTCGAGTCGCTCGGCAGCACGGGTCACCGCTGCCCGCAAGCCTTCTCGTCGTTCCTCGACCCGCCGTCGACGGCCCTCCAGGATTCGCATCCTGGCCTCGGAGCTGGTCCTGGAGAAGAACGCGAGGTGCACTCCGAAGCCGTCGTCCGACCAGGACTGCGGCCCGGCGTCGCCGAGCAGATCGGCCAGCCGTTCCTTGCCCTCCGCGGTGATCCGGTACGTCACCCGCGACCGCCGCGAACTCAACGGCACCGCGTCGACATCGACGACAGGTTCCTCGGTGGCGATGTGACCGGCCGACTGCAGCCGACGCAGCGTCGGATAGAGCGAACCGAAACTGAAGGCCCGGAACGAACCGAGCGTGGCGTTGAGCCGTTTGCGGAGTTCATACCCGTGCATCGGTGATTCGGCCAACAGTCCGAGGACGGCCAGCTCGAAGACGGTGGAACTCTCCTTGGCGACGATGTCACCCCTTCCCTCATCGAACCTGCCCTGATCGAACCCGCCCTGATCGAACCTGTCGTGATGGGACTGCCGGGCGCTACAACGGCGAACTATATCGACACGATACATCGCGCGGTGGGCAGGGTCACCCCGCGTGTCGCCACCGGCCTGGACGTGCGTTGTCCCTCACACCAATCGTTGGTACCCCAATCATTGGGGTAGCATGTTTCACATGACAACAGTCGAGACAGCGGCCACCCGACCCGGCGATCTGCCGGCAGACCCCCTGGCACTCGACCAACAGGTGTGTTTCGCCCTGGTGGTCGCCGCCCGCAGCGTGGTGGCGCTCTACCGGCCGGTGCTGGAGCGACTCGGGCTGACCCACCCGCAGTACCTGGTGATGCTCGCCCTGTGGCAGCACGCTCCCTTGTCGGTCAAACGGCTCGGGCAGCTGCTGCAACTCGACCCCGGCACGCTGTCGCCCCTGCTCAAGCGGCTGGAGGCGGCGGAGCTGATCACCCGGCGGCGGGACGCGGCTGACGAACGGTTGCTGTCCGTCGAACTGACAACTGCCGGTTCCGATCTGCGGACCCTGGCATTGGACGTCCCACCGGCGGTGATGCTGCGGCTCGGGATGAGCCTGCCGGAACTGCAGGAGCTGCACACCAGCCTGACCAGAGTCATCGCCGCCGCCGTCGAGACCGAGGAGCAGTCGTGACGTGGCAAGTTGCCGGCGACGGGACCGGATCCGGGCTGTTCGAGGGTGGGTTGACCTGGGGTGTTGTGCTTCTCGGCCTGCTGGGCCTGGTGGCCCTGGTGGCGGTCTGCTCGTTCGGTGTGCTGGCCAGGCTGCGGGACCGGGAAGCCGACCGCCGATCGCTCGAGGCGCTCCGGGCCGAACGGGCCGCTGCGGCCGGTGCCGACCCGAACGGGGACACGGCAACCACGGGTTGACGCATCCGGGTTGACCGCAGCACAGCGCATCGACCCCGGTGCCGCTGTGCCCGCAAGTGCTCCCGCGTACCCTCATATGGGTGCGGACCCAGCGGGGACTCGTCGACTATGCGTTGCAGCGCCGGGCGCTGCTCGCCGAAGTGCGGTCCGGTCGTACCGGTGTGACCGACGTCTGTGACGCCTCTCCCTATCTCGTCCGAGCGGCGAAATTCCACGGGGTGCCGACCGACATCGCCTGCCCGGTGTGCCGCAAGGAACCGCTGACCCACGTGTACTGGGTCTACGGCGACGAGATCAAGCACATCGCCGGCTCTGCCCGGCTTCCCACCGAACTCGAGACGATGGCCGGCTCGTTCGGGGAGTTCTCCGTCTACCAGGTCGAGGTCTGCCGAACCTGCTCCTGGAACCACCTGGTCGCCTCGTTCGTGATGGGTTCCAAGGGCGACACCGCCCCGCGTCGCCGCCGCGCCGTCAAATAACACCGCAGGTCTGGCGGGTTCTCGTCCAGGCGGTCGGCTGGCGCCACCATGGACCTCAGAGTCCCGCACCGAGGCTGACCGGTACCGAGAATTCCGTCGAATCGTGCTGGGCAAAGTGGGAGTATCCCCAGCATGCGGTCGCGGGGGCAGCCTGGGGACCGGGCTGCCGACTCGGGTCCGCCGCGCCCGGAGGCAGCACTGCGCGCCGCCCCGGCGGCAACGGTGACGACCCGTACGACGCACATCCTGCAACTCCAGCGCACGGCCGGAAACGCGGCTACCACCAGTGCCGTGTCGGCATTCCGGTCGCGCGGCCCGATTCCCGTGCAGCGACATCGAACCGTGCAGCGCGAGATCACCGTCGAGACCGATCAGGCGCTGCCCAGAACACAGATCGAACCCGACGCCAAGTCGTCGAACCGGCTCACCGTGCGGTACGGCGCCGAGGTGGTGGCGGTGATCGTCGTCGGCGGGAAGGGTGCGGCGGTGGACGGGATTCAGGTCCGCGATCGCACCGGCGCCCGCAACCAGGGCGGCAAGATCGAAACCGTCGACCTCGACATCCTTCATCCACCCGGCTGGACGGTCACCGTGGAGCCCGTTCGAGCGGCGCTGGCGAGGACGAAAAAGTCCCTCGGCGTCGGGGACGTCACGATCAGCCGAACCGAACGCCAACCCCCGTACGGCCGGGACGAGCTGCAGTTGTGGCCCGGCGCAGCGACTCTCGGTCCGATGCGGCGGCGGCGCGACCAGACACCGGCGGAGAAGTCCGCCGATGAGCAGCGACGAGCCGAAAAGAGGGTGTCCGATCTCGAGGACGCCCGTCAGATCGCCGAGCTCCGCAAGGAATACCGACGGCTGACCGGCGCGACCGACAGCGCCGACAAGTACCTGTCAGACCTCTACGGCCTCGGCCTGATCGTCCAGACGATGATGAACCTTCCGTCGCCGACGCAGTACAACGACATCCGCAAGGAGTTGTTCGCTGCCGCAGGAGATCTCGACAACAGATACCCCGGGGGTGCGCGGGCGCACCTGAAGCGGGCGGACACCGCCCTCTGGGCCGCCAATGCCCAGGTGAGCGCCGCGGTGAAGGAGGGCATCGCCAACATCGACACCGCCATGGCGGTCACCCAAAAGGTCGGGAACATCTCGACCTTTGTCGGCGAGACGATCGCCCGGATGATTCCCGGCCCGTGGGGCAAGGCCCTCACCTTGCTGGCCGAGTTGCTCAAACCGGCCCCGAAGACGATGGACGAAGCCGCCGATCGGATGCGGGGTGCGCTGCAGACCGGATCGACGCTCGCGCAACACCCGCCGGGCAAGGCCGGGGCAGGATCCAGGACCGAACCCGAGGCCACCACCACCGTCCCGAAGACTGCGGAACCGAAAACCACCGTCCCGAAAACCACCGTCCCGAAGACCACGGAAGCGGAGACGACCACTGCTCCGAAGACCACCCGTGACGATTCCACCCGTACTGCTGCCGGTGGCGGCGCCGGCGGAGGTGGCGGTTCGTCGTCCGGCAGTACCCGGACCCAGACACCGGCGCCCACAGTCAAGACGTCGGCGGAAACCGAGCAGCAGACCGCCGGCCTGCCGGTCAAGACATCCGCCACCACCGAAGAACTCACCCCTGGCCCGTCGCCGCAACAACCGGGCGCGAAGGCATCGAGCACGCCGTCCACAGCGCCGAAGGTGGGCGGCAAGGACACCGAGTTCCTCCCCGACCGGTCCGGCCGCATCGCGAATCAGCCGTCACCCACGCTCGAAGTGCTGTCCGGGTACACGAAAGTCATGACGATCGGGGGGACGGCGACCAAGGCCGGGATCAACCTGAAGTACATCCTCGCCGACTCGACCGGCAAGCGATGGCTGTTCAAGGGCGCGAACGAGGAAGCGAGCATGGGCTATGGGCCGGCGCTCGGCATCAACGCCGGCCAGCGCTACCGGAGGGCGCCTGCGGCCGCTGCCATCGCCCAGAAACTCGGCATCGATACCCCACAAGCCCGCATCGTCGAATGGAACGGCCAGAAGGGGTCATTGCAGGAATGGCGCCCCGGATATGAACTCGGCAGCAAGGTCAGTAAGAACGATCCGGCCGCGTTCAAGAAGTTCTGGGATTCCCAGCAACGGAAGGACATGGACGCCCTCGACTACGTCATCGCGCAGCAGGATCGGCACACGGAGAACTTCATGCTGAAGGACAAGGGCGGGGGCAAGGGTTTCGACCTGCTGGCGATCGACCAGGACGCCGCCTTCCCGCCGTCCAAGAAGCGGTTCGATCCCGGCATCGACCCTGCCCGCAACGGGTACCAACGTCCGCTGGCGCCAACCATCAGCAAGTCGATGGCTGACAAGATGCGGTCTCTCGACGCGAACTGGCCGGAGGTCGAACTGCGTCAATGGCTCACCAAACCGGAGGTCGACGGAGCGCGCAGCAGGCTCAGGGAGATCATCGGCAGGTTGGACAGCGGCCGGATCACGGTGGTCCCGTGACGCAGGTGGCAGAGCTCTGCGAGCTCGACGACCAATTCCGGACCCGGCGGCTCGCCCGGTATCTGGTGGCCACCGACAACCGGATCGAGATCATCGGGTTGGCGCCCGGCGGTGCCGAGCTGGCCCGGGCGATGCTCGAGGACGCGTTGGTCGACCCGTTCGGTCGCACGGTCACGCAGGCGGACGGTGCCGACTTCCTCAAGACCCTGCGGTGGGCGCGCTCCAGCGACTTCCTCTGGGTGACACCGCTTGTCGACGTCGCCGGCGATGCGGCGGCCGATCCGGAATCCGCCCTGCCGAGCAGCGGAGAACGGGGTGTGCCGGCGACCGTGCCCTACCCCGCGCCGCCGGCCGGGTTGGCTGGGATCAGGGTGGCCGAGGTGCGATGCCCGCGCCCTGACGACTACACCCGCACCGAGGTGGTCGCACGACTGGTGGCCGACGCCGACGGCTCGATCCGCGTGGAGGGTCCGGGCGCGGACTCGGTGGCCATCACCGAGCGGGCGTTGGCCGGGTTGGGCAATCCGTCGCTGGACGAGCTGGAAGGTGTCACCCTGGCGCCCGGCCTGATGGTCTTCGCCGCCGGTTTCGACGAGCCGGGCGACCGAGCCTGGCGGGACGCTCTTGTCGGCACCCGGAAACATGCCGCGGCCGCCGGTGAGGTCGACGTCGTCGTACGCCTGGACCTTGAGTTCGTCACCCGACTTCCCCGAATCTGGCTCTCCCGTTGCCCTTTCACCGGCGAGGTGCTCCGGATGGCGATCGACGCCTGGGGGTTCGACAGCCCGTTCTGGGATCCGGTCGCACCGTTGCGTCCGCTCGACGATCTGCCCGACACCTTCCTCGGCGTGGCAGGTGCGATCGTCGACGGTTCCGCGCTTCCAATGGCGGCCGCGGAGGCGCTGGGCGCCGGACGAGCGCCGGTGTTCTCCACCCTGATCGACGATCCCGCAGTACGGGCGGTGCTCTCCGCGACCTGGATCGGCGGTCACCGCTGCGATCTGGTGGCCTACTTCGCCCAGCCCGGCCCGCCTCGGATCAGCCAGCACCAGTTCGACGAGCCGAGGTTCAACGAATGGGGCACCAGGCTGGCCCGGGTACGGGACGGTTCGACCTGGAGCTGGGTGCCGGGACCCGACGCCGACCCGCCGGTCGTTACCGACCCGGGTCGCCATCTCACCTCCGGCCGGCTTTTCTGGATCACGCCGGACGACATGGGCGTCGAGCTGCACAACGGACCGGACGGCTGCCCCTGGCTCGCCCAGGGCTGACCGCACGATCATGATCGTTGCTGACCGGGAGGTCACGCGTGGCCCAGTAGCATCGCGCCCGTGACCGCTGCTCCCCCGGACGACCCGTCGCCCGACGCGCTCGACGGTGCGAACCCGGAGTCACCGGTCGCGGCCGATGGCGAAGCGTCGGAGGGTCCGGCCCAGCCGGCAGCAGCGCCGGCACTGCCCAGATCTACCTCGCTGACCGCCACCGAACGGGTCATCCCGACGTGGACCGATCCGACGGTGCGGCGGGCCAGCGATCTGATCGGCGGCCCGATGGGTCGGCACGCCCTGGTCGGCCGGGCGAGCATCTTCACCCCGCTGCGGGTGTGCCTGCTGATGGCCATCGTGATCCTTATCGGTGGCTGGCTGTTCAAGGCGGCCTGTATCCAACAGGGCCCCAACGGATCCGGCGGTGTCGTACTGGATCAGGGCGGCCAGCGGCCCTGGATCAGCGCCTGCTACAACGATGCGGTCCCGCTGTACGGCAGTCACCAGTTGAACGTCGGCGGACTGCCGTACGCCACATCGTGGGAGGACAACGGCGAGACCCGTTACATGGAATACCCGGTCGTCACCGGCTACTGGATGTGGGCGGTCGCGCAGGTGTCCAGGGCCTACGTGGGCTTCGCGAACGCCACCGGCGTCCTGCCGGTGCCGTTGGACGTCGCTGCGTACTTCACGATCGGGGCGATCTTTCTCGCCCTGATGTACCTCTGGGCGGTGGCCTCGACCGCCAAGATCGCCCGGAGACGGATCTGGGACACCGCGATCATGTGTCTGTCCCCGCTGCTCGTGGTGCACGCCTTCACCAACTGGGATCTGCTGGCGATCGGGATCACGGCCGGCGCCATGCTCGCCTGGGCGCGGAAGAAACCGATCCTGGCCGGAGCGCTGCTCGGCCTCGGCGCCGCGGCGAAGCTCTACCCGATCCTGCTGCTCGGGCCGCTGCTGATCCTCTGTCTGCGCGCCGGGAAGGTGGCCGCCTGGACCAGGGCGGCGCTGGCGGCTGCGGTGGTCTGGCTGGTGATCAACATCCCGGTGCTGCTCGCCTACCCCCAGGGTTGGTACGAGTTCGTCAGGCTCAATTCCGAGCGGCCACCCGAGTACGACTCCTGGTACTTCATCTACGCGACCCTCACCCGCTCGAAGATCTGGGACGCAGCGCCCGGCGCGGACTCGCCGACCCTGGTCAACCTCTTGTCGCTGGCCCTGTTCCTGCTCACCTGCGCGATGATCGGCTGGCTGGGCCTGTCCGCCCAGCGGCGGCCCCGGTTCGCCCAGCTCGCATTCCTGGTGATCGCCGCGTTCCTGCTGACCAACAAGGTGTGGTCGCCGCAGTACTCGTTGTGGCTGCTGCCGCTCGCCGTGTTGGCGCTGCCCCGGTGGCGGCCGCTGTTGTTGTGGCAGGCCTCCGAGGCCGTGGTCTGGGTGTTGCTGATGCTCTCCTTCGCCGGCGAGGCCAACAAGGGTCTGTCGGTCTACCCGTTCATCAATGCCGCGTTGGTCCGGGACGCCATGGTGCTGATCCTGGTGTTCCTGGTGGTGCGGGACATCCTGCGCCCGGCAGGAGACCTGGTTCGGATGGCGGGCGATGACGACCCGTCGGGCGGCGTCCTCGAAGATGCCCCTGATCGGTTCACCCTGCCCTCCTTACCGCGGCTCTGGGGCGCACGACGGGCCGCGGCTCCCGAGGATGATCCGCTCGGGGTCGCGGCCGATCCGGCTCCTACAGCGCGACTCGACACCGAGATCGCCGCGCCGCAGACCGGCGCCGACCGCACCTCGGGCTGACGCCGGTGCGCGCGTCGCCCGCGACCCGGAGCCGGCTGCGTGGGAGGGTCGGTGGCATGTCGGTTCCCGGACGCCGAGTCAGGATTCGGGTCGCCATCGCGACCGCCGCCGCGCTGACCCTGCTGGTCGGCTGCGCCGGGCCGTCCACCGTCGTGGATCGTGCGCTCGAGCAGGCATCGGTCGCCACCACCGTCGATCCGGTCGATGGAACAACACAGAGTGCTGCCCCGGCCGAGCCAGATCCCCGGGGCACTGCGCCAACCGATGTCACTGCACCCGCACCCCAGCCCGCCGACCGCGCCGCGTCCGATGCTGCGGGGTTCACCGTCGCCTTCGCCGGCGACGTCAATTTCTCCGAACGGACTGCCGACCGACTGGCCGCCGACCCGCGCACCGCGTTCGGAGTCGCCGCGGCCGGGCTGGCGGCTGCCGACCTGACAGTGGTCAATCTGGAGACGGCCATCACCACCGGCGGTGAGCCGGAGCCCAAGTCGTACACCTTCCGCGCGCCGCCATCGGCCTTCACCGCACTCGAGGCGGCCGGGATCGACGTGGCGTCGATGGCCAACAACCATGGCGCCGACTACGGATCGGTCGGCCTGCAGGACACCCTGGCCGCCATCGGTGCTGCCCAGTTCCCGGTGATCGGGATCGGGGCCGACGAGACCGCGGCCCTTGCCCCCTTCCGCACCACGATCGACGGCACCGAATTGGCGATCTTTGCCGCCAGTGCGGTGCACGACCACACCCTGGCGACCTGGACGGCCACCTCGACCGAACCGGGGATCGCCAGCGCCTTCGATCCCCGGCTGGCGGAGGCGGTGCACGGCGCGGCGGTGGACGGCAGCACCGTCATCGTGTTCCTGCACTGGGGAACGGAGTACGACAGTTGTCCGGACGGTGATCAGGAGCAGCTCGCCACGGAGCTGGCCGAGGCCGGCGCTGCCGCGGTGATCGGAACCCACGCGCATGTGCTGCAGGGAGCCGGGTGGCGCGCGGACGGGGTCTACGTCGCCTACGGATTGTCGAACTACCTGTGGTGGCGATCCTTCGGCAACGAGCAGGACGACAACGGTGTGTTGACCCTGACCTTCGAGGGAACAAAGGTCACGGCGGCGAGTTTCGCGCCGTCCCACCTGGACGACACGGGTGTCCCGGTTCCGGCCGTCGGCGCGGTGGCGGACCGGATCAACGCCGACTGGGAACGGGTTCGCGAGTGCACCGATCTGACCCCGGCGCCGCCCGGTTGACCACCTGGGAACGGTTCACCCGCTTGCCGGAGTACCTGACCCGCGTTTTCGCCGTCCACGGTCCCGGGTGACATCCTGTGAGGTGGGCCACCGCCGGGAGGCGGAAACGACCCGGCGGTGAGCAGCAATCAGATGCGGAGCTTCCTTTGAACGAGCACACGGCCGTGCGGGCCTCGACCGGCAAGCCGGTTCAGACGTTGTCGCAGGTGATCATCCGTTTTGCGGGTGATTCCGGCGATGGCATGCAGTTGACCGGTGACCGATTCACGGTGGAAACCGCGGCGTTCGGCAACAGCCTGTCGACGCTGCCGGATTTCCCGGCCGAGATCCGGGCGCCGGCCGGGACGCTGCCCGGGGTGTCGGCATTCCAGTTGCATTTCGCCGATCACACGGTGGTGACGCCGGGAGATGCGCCGTCGGTGCTGGTCGCGATGAACCCGGCAGCGTTGAAGGCGAACCTGCCCGACCTGCCGCGCGGCGGCACCGTGATCGTGGACACCGACGAGTTCACCAAGCGGAACCTGGCCAAGGTCGGGTACGCCACCAGTCCGGTGGATGACGGGAGCCTGTCCGGGTATCAGGTGCATGCGGTGAAGCTGACCTCGCTGACCGTCGAGGCGGTGTCCAAGGTGGGGCTGAGCCGCAAGGACGCCGAACGGTCGAAGAACATGTTCGCCCTGGGTTTGCTGTCCTGGCTGTACCACCGGCCGTTGGAGGGCACCCGGCGTTTCCTGGAGACCAAGTTCGGTGGGAAGCGGGAGGTCCTGCGGGCGAACCTGATCGCGTTGGAGGCCGGCTGGTCCTACGGCGAGACCACCGAGGGTTTCGCGGTGCACTACGAGGTCAAGCCGGCGGCGTTGCCACCCGGCCGGTACCGGACGATCCGCGGGAATCAGGCGTTGGCGTACGGGTTGGTCGCGGCGGCCGAGCGGTCGGGTCTGCCGTTGTTCCTGGGGTCGTACCCGATCACCCCGGCGTCGGACATCCTGCACGAGCTGTCGGCGTTGAAGCATTTCGGTGTCCGCACCTTCCAGGCGGAGGACGAGATCGCCGGTGTCGCAGCGGCGCTCGGCGCGTCCTACGGCGGGAGCCTGGGGGTGACGACCACCTCGGGGCCGGGCGTGGCCTTGAAGGCCGAGACCATCGGCCTCGCCGTGACGCTGGAATTGCCGTTGATCATCGTGGACGTGCAACGCGGCGGTCCGTCGACCGGGCTGCCGACCAAGACCGAGCAGGCCGACCTGCTGCAGGTGATGTTCGGCCGCAACGGGGAGGCGCCGGTGCCGGTGATCGCGGCCCGGTCCGCGTCGGATTGCTTCGACATGGCGTTGGAGGCGGCGCGGATCGCGACCACCTACCGGACCCCCGTGTTCCTGCTCTCCGATGGGTACCTGGCCAACGGGGCGGAGCCGTGGCTGATCCCCAGCGTGGATTCGTTGCCGGACCTGCGCGTGCAGTTCGCCACCGCGCCGAACCACGTGGTGCCGAACAGCACCGGGGACGGTGAGACCGCGACCTTCTGGCCGTACCTGCGTGACGCGCAGACACTGGCCCGGCCCTGGGCCATCCCGGGCACTCCCGGCCTGGAGCACCGGATCGGCGGGATCGAGAAGAAGGACGGCTCCGGCGACATCTCCTACGACCCGGCCAATCACGACCACATGGTGCGGACCAGGGCCGCCAAGGTGGCCGGGATCGAGGTGCCGCCGCTGGAGGTCGACGACCCGACCGGCGACGCCGAGTTGCTGGTGCTGGGCTGGGGTTCGACGTTCGGCCCGATCACCGGGGCTGTCCGGCAGTTGCGGGCAGAGGGTGTCCCGGTGGCGCAGGCGCACCTGAAGTACCTCAACCCGATGCCCGCCGACATCGAGGAGGTGCTGCGGCGGTACCGCAAGGTGGTGCTGCCGGAGATGAACCTGGGGCAGTTGGCGTTGCTGCTGCGCGGGATGTTCCTGGTCGACGTGATCGCGGTGAACCAGGTCCGCGGCCTGCCGTTCCGGGTCGACGATTTGGTCGCGGCCGTCCGGTCGGTTCTGGACGGCAGCTACCTGCGGACCGCGATCGGCAGCGCCGGACGGTTGGGCACCCCGCCCGCCGTCCCCACCATCGAGGTGGGGACCGATCCGCTGGACGACCCGGAGAACCTGCTGCCCGCAACGAACGGAGCGTCCCGATGACCGAAGCACCCGCTGCTCGTCCCGTCCGCAGCAAACCCGTCCCGGTGTCGTTGGCCGGCGCGCCCGCGCTCAAGTTGATCCCGAAGACCGACACCCCGCAGACCGCCAAGGATTTCAAGTCCGACCAGGAGGTCCGCTGGTGCCCTGGCTGCGGTGACTACGCCATCCTCGCCGCGGTGCAGGGCTTCATGCCACAACTCGGGCTGCGCAAGGAGAATGTCGTCTTCATCTCCGGGATCGGTTGTGCCGCACGGTTCCCGTACTACATGAACACCTACGGCATGCACTCGATCCACGGCCGGGCGCCGGCCATCGCCACCGGCCTGGCGTCCACCCGCCCGGACCTGTCGGTCTGGGTGGTCACCGGTGACGGAGACGCCCTCTCGATCGGCGGCAACCATCTGATCCATGCGTTGCGGCGCAACGTGAACCTGAAGATCCTGCTGTTCAACAACCGGATCTACGGGTTGACCAAGGGCCAGTACTCACCGACTTCGGAGGTCGGCAAACGCACCAAGTCCACTCCGCTGGGATCGCTGGACACACCGTTCAACCCGGTGTCGGTCGCGCTCGGTGCGGAGGCCAGTTTCGTGGCAAGGACCATCGATTCCGACCGGGCGCACCTGACGTCGGTGCTGCAGGCGGCGGCCGTGCACCCCGGTACCTCGCTGGTGGAGATCTACCAAAACTGCAACATCTTCAACGACGGGGCCTTCGAGCCGCTGAAGGATTCCACCAGCAAGGACGAGGTGACGATCCGGCTCGAACACGGCAAACCGATCCGGTTCGGCATCGGCGGGCACCGCGGGGTGATCCGCGACCGCGCGGGGCGGTTGCAGGTCGTCGACGTCGACCAGGTCGGCGAGGACGCCCTGCTCATCCACGACGCGCACGATCAGGACCCGTCGACCGCGTTCGCGCTGTCCAGGTTGTCCCACCCGGAGACCCTGGACAACACCCCGATCGGCATCTTCCGGGACGTGAAACGCGGAACCTACGACTCGGCGATGAGCGCCCAGGTCGACACCGCCATCGCCCGACAGGGGGTGGGCGACCTGGCCACTCTGCTCGCCGGGCGCGACACCTGGACCGTCCGCTGAACGCGCCCGGCGGTGACGGGCCGACCGACGCCGCCGAGATCCGCCGGCCCCCGTACGGGCGCAATCCCGCGCTCGCAGCGCACGGCGTCCGGGCCCGCACCGAGATCATCGACGCCGCCCGGGACCTGTTCGCCCGCAACGGTTACCAGAGCACCACCGTGGAGTCCATCGGCGAGGCAACCGGCCGATCGGGCGCAGCGGTCTACCAGTACTTCGAGGGCAAGGCGGAGATCTTCGGCATCTTCCTGCGGGAGGCCGGCAACGAACTGCGCATCCAGAGCGAACGTTTCCCGGTACTGACCGATGATGAAGCGGGCCGCCGGGAGCTCGAACAGTGGATCGCGGAACTGATCGATCTGCTCACCCGGCACCAGGCGACCTTCCTGCTGTGGGCGCAGGTGCAGTTCACCGAACCCGGACTGGCCGAGATCGGGCAGTGGAATCTCAACAGCTTCCAGGTCAACATCGCCGAACGGCTGGCGACGGCCGGAGCCCGTCCACCGAACCCCAACATCGTTCCGCTCGGCCTGCTCTCGGTGATCCAGTGGACCTACTTCGTGTCCCTGGTGCGCGCACCGGCGTTCAGCCGACGCCGCCTGGAACAGGCACTCGCCGGCACCCTGCACACCTATCTCTTCGCCAAGGACGGGGCCGCCGACCCGGTGCCACCGACCGCTCCGCAGATCGACGAGATGCCCCGCATCCCACTCGGCGACGCGATGGGCCTTCGCCGTCCGGTCACCGCGCGCGGCGTCGGGACCGTGCAGCGCATCCTGCTCGCGGCCGCCGACCGGTTCCGCGGCAGCGGCTACTACGGCACCAGCCTCACCGATATCGCCGCGGCCGCCGGCGTCAGCCACGGCAGCGTCTACACCTACTGGGCCGACCGCGAGGCGCTGTTCACCACACTCGCCCAGGACGCCGTGGCCGGGGTGGAGGCCAGGGTGGCCGCGCTCGACGGCAGCCTGTCGACGCCGGACACGCTGGGCGGGTGGCTGGACGGCTGGATCTCGATGCTCGGTGTGCACGGCGCCGTGCTCTACGTCTGGACCCACGAGGTCGAGCTGCCGGCCATCTCCGAACTCACCACCAGGATGAACGCGGCGATCGACGAGGCTGCGATCGCCTTCGCCGACGCCTCATCGCCGGTCCTCGACCAGGAGGCGATGCTGATCCTGCTGCGGGCCGTGCTGACCGATGTGCCGTACGTGCTGTCGACGCAGTTGGGGATCCTGCCCAGGGAGACCACCCTGGCCTTCGTCACCGGCCTGCTCCGGGCCGGGGTCCGATCGCCCGCGCTCGACCCGTCCGATCGGTGACGGCACCCGCCGGCCAGGAGGGCGAGCTCGTCCGAGCGATCCGGGACGCGCTGACCCGGGCCGCCGATCCCGGCCGGGCACCGCAAATGCAGGCCTACATGAAATCGACGATGCCCTACCTCGGGGTCCGGCTGCCGGAGACCCGGCGAATCGCCAGGGCGGCCGCCGCCGAGTACCCGTCCGCTGACATCGATGACCTCGTCGCCGGCGCGACCGATCTGTGGCGAACCGCCCAATACCGCGAGGAACGCTACGCCGCAACGGAACTCACTGGCCTGCGGATGGCGGTCGGGCGGATCGAGGTGTTGCCGCTCTGCCGGGAGATGATCGTGACCGGCGCGTGGTGGGACCACGTCGACGGGGTGTCGGAGCGGATCGGCCGGCTGCTGCTCGCCCACCGCGACGAGCTCGAAGCGACGATCCGGCAGTGGTCGACCGACCCCGACCGGTGGCTCCGGCGCAGCAGCATCATCAGCCAGCTGGCGCTCAAGGGTCGTACCGATGTCGATCTGCTCGCCGACGTGATCATCGTCAACCTGGCCGACCGGGAGTTCTTCGTCCGGAAGGCGATCGGCTGGGCCCTGCGCCAGTACGCCCGCACCGACCCGCAGTGGGTCCGCGACTTCGTGACGACACACCTGGACGCGCTGAGCCCGCTGTCCCGCCGGGAAGCGATGAAGCACCTCGGCTGAGCTCGACGGACTCCGATGGTCAGGGTGCGATGGCCGCGGCGCGATGGTCAAGGTACTTGACAATCTGGTCCCGGCGGGGGGAGGATCGCAGCAATCCGTCAAGCACCTTGACCAATGGAGGCAGCAATGCCCGTACTGAGCGCTCCGGCCGCACCGACCCACGCGTTGGACGGTGCCAGGTTCACCGCCCTGGCCACCCCGACCCGCGGCTCAACGGACACCAGCGTGTGGATCGTCGAGATCGATCCTGGTGCCCCGGCCCATCCCCATGAACTGACCAGGCAGGAGGTCTTCGTCGTGCTCTCCGGCCGGGCCGCCGCTCGGCTCGACGGTCACCTGCAGCAGGCGGAGCCGGGCGATGCGATCGTCGTCCCGGCCGGCGTCGGCTTCGAGCTGTCGGCGATCGGCGACGAGCCGCTCCGCGCCCTGTGTTGCCTCCCGGTGGGTGGCCGCGCCCGGCTGCTGGACGGCGGCGACGAGTTCGTCCCGCCGTGGGCGCTCTGAAACCCATGGCGGACGCGGGATCCGGCCCGGTTCCGCTGGCCCGCCTGCTGGCGATGAGCTTTCAACAGCTGATCGACGATCTGCACGTCCGGCTCGCCGTCCGCGGGTGGACCGATGTGCGTCCGGCATTCGGATTCGCGCTGTTGGCCCTGCGCGGCGGCTCGGTCTCGATGCGCGATCTCACCGCCGGGCTGGGGACGACGAAACAGGCGGTCTCCCAACTGGTCGACTCGCTGGTGGCCGCCGGCTACGCCGATCGGTGTGCCGATCCCGGCGACGCCCGGGCCAAGCGGGTGGAGCTCACCGGGCGCGGCCGCGACCTCCTGGCCGCTGTCGAACAGATCTACGCCGAACTCGAGGCGGGCTGGTCGAGCGTCCTGGGTGAAGGTCACCTCGACGCATTGCGCGGCGATCTGGAGACGGTGGTGCGCGCCGCCAACGGAGGTGTGCTGCCGTCGATCCGCCCCATCGGATGAGTCGTGTCGGCCCGATCAGTACCTCAGCCACGTGCGGTGGCGGTGGCCCCGCGGAGCAGCGAGGCTGGGACGAACACGTCCCGTTCGTCGCTCGTTCCCGGAGGATCCAGCATGCAGGTCGAACTACGCCACAGCCCTTCCTACGCGACCGCCAGATTGCATCTGGCCCCTGGCGAACAGTTCCAGGGTGAGGCCGGGGTGATGGTGATGCAGTCGTTCGGCGTCACCGTGCAGTCCCAGATGCAGGGCGGATTCATGAAGGCGCTGAAGCGATCCGCCCTCGGCGGGGAATCTTTCTTCGTGACCACCTTCAGTGGTTCGCCGCAGGCGCCGACCTGGGTGGACATCGCCCCCAAGCTGCCCGGTGACATCGCCGTGATCGACGTCGCGCCACATCGCGGTCTGGTGTTGACCAGGGGATCGTGGCTGGCCAGCGAGCCCAGCATCAACCTCGACTCCAAATGGGGCAGCGGGTCGCTGTTGATCGGCGGTGAGGGTGGTTTCATCGTGCACTGCACCGGACAGGGCAAGGTGATCGCCGGCTCGTTCGGCGCTCTGGATCTGATCGAGCTGCCGCCCGGCGGCGGCTTCACCATCGATACCGGTCACCTGGTCGCCTATGACGACGGCATGCAGGTCAACGTCCGGAAGGTGGCCAAAGGCTGGATCCAGTCGGGGAAGTCGGGCGAGGGGTTCGTGATGGACATCCAGGGTCCCGGCCGGGTGTGGACGCAGACCCGCAACGCCGGCGCGCTGGTCGACTGGCTGACCACGGTGCTGCCGTTCACCAGGGCCTGACCGCCCACCGAGCGCAAATGGGGCCGGCGCCGTCGTCGCAGGCAACGGGGTGCGCCCGGTGATCGATTTCTCCTGGCACAATGAGGGACATGTCGCTTCGGCCGGGTGAGGTCTTCGCCGGCTACACGGTTGAGCGAGAGCTCGGCTCGGGCGGAATGGGATCGGTGTACCTCGCCCATCACCCACGGCTCCCGCGCTACGACGCGCTGAAACTGCTCCGCGCCGAACTCTGTGCCGACCCCGCCTTCGTCGGTCGTTTCGAGCGCGAGGCGGACACCGTCGCCCAGCTCGACCACCCGAACATCGTGCCCGTGCATGATCGCGGTTCCGCCGACGGGCAGCTGTGGATCAGCATGCGGTTCATCGACGGGACCAACGCGGAGAAGGCGCTCGCCGACCACCCGAACGGCATGCCGCCGGAGCGGGTGGTGCGGATCATCAGCAAGGTCGCCTCCGCCCTGGACTACGCCCACCGGCACCAGTTGCTGCACCGGGACGTCAAACCGGCGAACATCCTGCTCACCACCGGGCCCGAGGACGACGAGGAGACCGAACGCGTTTTCCTGTCGGACTTCGGGGTGGCCAAGGCGATTGGTGAAGCGGCAGAACGGATCTCCTCGCTGACCAGTACCGGCAGCGTCGTCGCCACCCTGGATTACGCCTCACCCGAGCAGATCAAGGGCCAGGTCCTCGACCACCGCTCGGACATCTACGCGCTCGGCTGCGTGCTCTACAAACTGCTGACCGGAACGGTCCCGTTCCCGGGTGACTCGGTCGCGGCCAGGGTGTACGGACACCTGAACAACCTTGCCCCCCCGCCGTCCAGCCTGGTCCCGACACTGCCGTCCGGGTTCGACGAGGTCACCCGCCGGGCCATGGCCAAGGACGCCGCCGACCGATACCCCAGCTGCCGGGCGATGGCCGCCGACTGCCGGGCCGCGCTCACCAGCCCGGTGCTCGGCCCACCCGGTCCGACCGGGGATCCCGACGACGGCTTCCCGACGATCATGACCACCGCACACCGGGCCGACGACCGGCCGGTCCAGCCGATGCCGCCGTGGTTGGGGTCCGCGCCGACCGGCACCAGGCCCGAACAGTTCGGGTCCGACTCCGGCGAGCACGGCTACGCGGCCGCCGGACCGCCCACCGGGCCACACGGCAACACCGGCCCACATGGCAACGGCGGAACCGGTCCGGGCAACACCGGTCGACAGGCCGGCCCCCCGACGGGACCTGGCAACGACGGACCGCCGACCGGCGAGCAGTCGCTGGGTGGCCGGCCACGCAGCCGGCGCAACATGATCATCGCGGCGAGCGTCGCCGCCGTGGTGCTGATCGCGTCGGTGTCGACCGCGCTCGCGCTCCGCGGCGACGTGCAAGGCACCGCGTCCCTGGGCACCGCCACCAGCGGGGCGCCATCGACGGACGGGTCGACAACCGCGAGCGAGCCGATCACGTCGCCTGCCGACACCTCGTCGGAAACGCAGGCCAGCGGGTTGGCCAACAGCCCACCGGTGCCGGGTCTGCCGCACTCGACGCCGCTGCCCGAGTCGGTGCTGATCAGCTCACGCACCGTCGCCGAGGTCACCAACCTGTACCAGATGGACGCCGCGACCGACACGGTCGGACCGCAGGTCACCACTTCCAACGCGGGGCTTTCCTTCGCGATCCTCTCGCCCGACCGGGGATCGATCATCTACACGCAGCTGAACGGCGACGCGCCGCCGACGCTCCGCACCGCGGCCGTCGACGGCACCGGTGACCGGTTGCTGTTCCCGGCGATGCCGGCCGATTGCGAGAAGTTCTACCGTCCGGCCTGGAACCCGGTGGAGCAGACCGACATCGCGTTGCCGTGCGTCACTGCGGACGGCAGCGTGCACGTGCACCGGATGAACGTAGACGGCACCGACGTCGGCACCATCACCACCGGCCTGCCGATCGTCGACGACCTGACCTACTCACCGGACGGCTCGACGCTGGCGTTCTGGGGCTCGGAGGCGCAGGGCACGCTGGAGACGATCTTCACCCAGCCGACGGACGGGAGCGCTCCTCCAAAGCGGCTGGTCGCCCAGGTCGAAGGCACCACCGACGCCGATCCCGCGTTCTCCCCCGACGGCAGCAAGATCGCTTTCCGCCGGTTGCTGCTGGATCCGGTCGGCGGAACCACCGGAGCCCAGCTGATCGTGGTCAACACCGACGGCACCGACCCACTCCCGATCACCGATGGCACCAGCGTGGACCAGGACCCGATCTGGTCGCCGGACGGCACCCAGATCGCGTTCAAGAGCAATCGGCTGAACGCGGCCGGCACCAGGGAGAACCAGGTCTGGGTGGTCGACGCCGACGGCGCCCATCTGACCCAGCTCGGCAAGGGCAGCCCGGGAACCGCTGAGGGAGCACCGGCCTGGGGTCACCGGTAGCCGGTGATCATCGGTTCGTCTACAGCAGCTCGATGATCGTGGCGTTGGCCTGGCCGCCGCCCTCGCACATGGTCTGCAGCCCGTAACGGATGCCCGCTGCCCGCATCTGGTGGACCAGGGTGGTCATCAACCGGGCGCCCGATCCGCCGAGCGGGTGGCCGAGCGCGATCGCGCCGCCGTTGGGGTTCAGCGACTTCTCCAACGCCGGGTCGCCCATCTCGGCCAGCCAGGCGAGCGGGACCGTCGCAAACGCCTCGTTGACCTCGAACACACCGATCTCGTCCAGCCGAAGACCGCTGCGCTGCAGCACCTTCCGGGTGGCCGGGATGGGCGCGGTCAGCATGATGACGGGGTCGTCGGCGGCCAGCACGGCGGTGTGGATCCGGGCCATCGGGGTCAGCCCGAGCTCCCGCGCCCGTTCCGAGGTCGTCATCAGCAGGGCGGCGGATCCGTCGGAGATCTGGCTGGCATTGCCGGCGGTGACCACGCCGTCCGCGGCGAACGCCGGACGCAGTGCGCCCATCGCAGCCACCGTGCCGCCCCGCCGGACACCCTCGTCCAGCGCAACGGCCTCGCCCCCGGCAAGAGCCGCCGGAACTGGAACGATCTGGCCGTCGAAGAGGCCCGCATCCTGTGCGGCCGCGGCCTTTTCGTGCGACGCCAGGCTGTACTCGTCGAGTTGGGTGCGACTCAGGCCCCACCGCTTCGCCATCATCTCCGCGCCGACGCCCTGGTTCGGCATCACCTCGCCATAGCGGGTCGTCCAGCCCATGGCCGAGAACGGGTTGCCGGCCACCTGCAATGACGCACCCATCGGCACCCGGGACATCGACTCCACTCCGCCGGCCACCACCAGGTCGTACTGGCCGGCGATCAGGCCGGCCGCCGCGAAATGCACGGACTGCTGCGATGAACCACATTGCCGGTCCACACTGACCCCGGGCACCGATTCGGGCCAACCGGCGGCGAGCACCGCGTTGCGGGCGACGTCGAAGGTCTGCTCACCGACCTGGCCGACGCAGCCCCAGATCACGTCGTCGACCAGCCCCGGATCGATCCCGGAACGGTCGGCCAGCGAGCGGAGCACGTGAGCGGACAGATCCACCGCGTGTACCCCGGACAGGCCACCGTTCCGCCGGCCGATCGGGGTCCGGATCGCCTCGACGATCACCGCGTCGCGCATGGCTGGTCTCCTTCGATCGGCTGGCTGTGCCCCGCAGGTTTACTGCCGTTCACTGTACGAGCGTGCCCGGCGCTCCGGAACGACTGCCGCCAGACTGGGCCGATGACAGCTGGGTACTCCGGAACGCCGCTGCCGCGCAAGCTCGGGGTCACGCCGGACTCCAGGGTGCTGGTGCTGAATGCTCCCGAGGGCTTCGACCCCGGAGCGGCGTTCCACCGCAGGGCGGGCCGCGAACCCTACGACGTCGTACTGCTCTTCTGCGCCGACATCGCCACGCTGGAGAGACATTTCGTCACCGCCGCCGCCCGGCACAGCACCGCCGGGATGATCTGGGTGTGTTGGCCGAAGAAGGCGTCCGGTGTACCGACCGACCTCACCGAGAACCATGTCCGCGAGTTCGGGCTGGCCAACGGCCAGGTCGATGTGAAGATCGCGGCCATCGACGCGACCTGGTCCGGGCTGAAGTTCGTCACCCGGCTGCAGGACCGCTGAGTTCTCCGCGGTCCGCCGGTCGTACAAGCGACCCCCCATTTGGAGTTGATCATGCGGAGCTGCCCGGTCTGAGCGAACATTTGTCCGAATTGCCGGGCAGTGCCGCATGATCATCGGGAGCGGCAGCTGACGGACGAACAACGACGTGACGGAGTGAGACATGACGATCGGAACCCGCGTGCGCGAGGTGATGTCCGCGCACATCGAAGCCGGTGACGTGCCCGGCGCGGTGTGGGAGGTCTCCGGCCCGGACGGCATCGACCGTGGCTGGGCCGGGACCTTCGCTCCGGACGGCGAGGGCCCGCCGGTGGGACCGGACACCGTGTTCCGGCTGTCATCGACCACCAAGCCGATCATCGCGGCGCTCGCGATGACCCTCGTCGACGACGGAACCCTTTCCCTGGATCAGCCTGTTGACGAGGTGCTGCCGGAGTTGGCGAACCGCCGGGTGATGGTCGACCCCAACGGCTCGTTGACCGACACGGTGCCCGCGGAACGGCCGATCACCGTCGCGGACGTGCTCGAATTCCGGCTGGGGATCGGCATGGATTTCACCGCGCCGTGGCCGAACCCGATCATGACGGCGGCCGAGGCGGCCGGCCTGGCGATGGGACCTCCTGCGCCGCAGAGCAATCCGGAGCCCGACGAGTGGATGCGCCGTCTCGGTACCCTGCCGTTGGTCTACCAACCGGGCGAGAAGTGGCTCTATCACACGGGTGCCAGCGTGCTGGGTGTGCTGATCGCCAGAGCTGCAGCACAGCCGCTTGCCGACGTGCTCAGCGAGCGTCTGCTGACCCCGTTGGGTATGACGGCGACCGGATTCGGCGTCCCGGCGCAGCAGCGCGGCAAGCTCGGTCCCCTGTGGATGCCGGCCGCCGAGGGTGAGGGAGCGCAGGTCATGGACCCGGCCGACGGTCAGTGGGCCTCGCCGCCTGCCTTCCCCGACGCCGGCGATGGTCTGGTCTCCACCGTCGGCGACGTCGCGGCCTTTGCCGCGATGCTCCGCGACGGTGGGACGGCGGGCGGGCAGCGGGTGCTCAGTGCCGAAGCGGTCCGGGCGATGACCACCTCCCGGGTCGGCCTGCTCGACCCCGAAGGAAGCGGTTGGGGCCTGGGAATCGGCGTCCGCGAACGGGATGAACCCGGCGGCCGGCACGCCGGCAGTTACGGGTGGGATGGCGGACTCGGCACCTCCTGGTGGACCGACCCGGTCTCCGCGGTGACGGCAATCCTGTTCACCAACCAGAGCTGGACCTCGCCGCAACCGCCGCCGGTTTTCACCGACTTCTGGTCGGCGGCATTCGGTGGGTAGGACCCGGAAGTGCGATTCCTCCGCACTTGATCATGCGGCACTGCCCGTTTTTCCTGGACATATGTCCGAATTGCCGGGCAGCGCCGCATGATCATCGAGAAATGTCGGGCCCGCCGGTTTGGCAGGCCCTCACTCTCGGGTCAGGCCGCCTTGTAGAGCACGTGGAAGTCCGACGCGCTGATCGATCCGTTGCCGGTCACCTTGAGCGTCAGCGTGTTGTTGGAGTTCAGGATGCTCTGGCCGAAATTCTCCTGGACCACCCGCTTCACGTTGTTGCCGAAGGTGCTGGTCAGCACGGTGGTGCCGTTGATCTTGACCTCGAGGGTCGGCGTCCCGCTTGTCGGATTGACCTGCAGGGACAGCACGCCGTTCTTGGAGACGTCCACCCCCGGCGTGGAGAACGCGACATCGGTGTCGATGTCACCGTTCGGCCTCGGCAGCGTGATGTCGTTGTCCGAGAATGTGCTGTAGTCGACTGGCATGGTGAGCTCCTTCGCCCCCCTCGGCCCCGCCCGATGCGGAACCTCGTGAACGCAAGGCTCCGCCGCCCCCGCTAATCCATCGCTAACCGGCCGGTCGGGCGGGTGCGTGCAGTGGTCCGGGCCCGGTCGGCCACGCTGGTAACATCGAGTGGTTGTCCGACTCCGGTTCGGACTCCGGCCCCAAGGTTTTCGCGCGGCTGCCTTGCCGTGTGCAACACCCTCCTGCCGCGGAAAGACCGCGGCCGACAAGCCCATAGGAGGTGCACGTGAGCGTTTCGACTGCTCCACGTCACTATGAGTTGCTGCTCATCCTCGATCCCAACCTCGACGAGCGCACGGTTGCGCCGTCGATCGACACGTTCCTGAACGTGATCCGCCAGGGTGGCGGAAGCGTCGAGAACGTCGACATCTGGGGCAAGCGTCGTCTTGCATTCGAGATCAGGAAGAACCCGGAAGGGATCTACGCCGTCATCAAGGTGACGTGCCCGTCTGCCGTGGTGACCGAGCTGGATCGTCAGTTGAACCTGAACGAATCCGTGCTGCGCACCAAGATCACCCGTCCCGACTCCAAGTAGGAGAGCGGATCATGGCCGGCGACACCATCATGACCGTGATCGGCAACCTCACCGCCGATCCCGAACTGCGGTTCACCGCCTCCGGTGCGGCCGTCGCGAACTTCACCGTCGCGTCGACGCCGCGCACCTTCGACCGTGCGTCGGGGGAGTGGAAGGACGGCGAGGCGCTGTTCCTGCGCTGCAACATCTGGCGTCAGCCGGCC
>Ga0164307_10000149_pt1 | contig 31554 bp, 27 predicted proteins | sample Whisoiple_243_MG_FD_110214 | JGI IMG/M metagenome (GOLD analysis project Ga0164307, IMG submission 110214) | Soil microbial communities amended with fresh organic matter from upstate New York, USA - Whitman soil sample_243_MG | ecosystem: Environmental > Terrestrial > Soil > Unclassified >...
CAGTCTCTTCCAGCGGCCAGATCGCAGTCGCCTTGACCGAGCCGCCGGGTGCTTCGGGCAGACTAATCGCCGAAACATCCAGACGAGACGGCCGCGCCGCGTGGAGCCGGGGCGCAGCCGATGTGGGGCTCATCCTCATCTTGGAAGAAGGCGACATCGCTCCGTGGATGTACTTCGGTGCCAAGGCTGTGTTGATTTGGCAGCACGGCGGCGTCGAGCTGGGGCTTCAAAGTAGGTGGAGGATGTGGACAGGCGTGGTTCAGGTGGGCCTGATGGGCGGCACACGGTTCTGAGCTCCGCAGCTCAGCGATTGAGGCCTCCATCATGGGTCGGGCAAGTCCATTCTTTCGGCTGATCGAGCGGACTGGTCCCCGCGATGGACATGTATCTGACGAAGGGCGGACACAAAAGCTGTCCTTGGATTGGTCAATTCGACGAAGTAACGTGCTCGGTGGAGATTTCGTGCAGGCGTTATCGGACTTCCTGAAGAACAACGTCATTGGCATATTCCTGTTTTCGATCGTGTCGGGGCTAGTCTCGTCGTGGATCTATGCGGTGATGGCCGGGCGGGGCGAGGCGTACTTTCAGCGGCTGGAGCTCGACGCGAAGTTAGGGGTTCTCTATGATTCGATGCAGTTCGCTCGCACGGTTCAGCCCGCGCTCAAGTTCCTGAGGACGGCGCTGGCGCTGGCGGCGATTGGGTTCTACTGGAAGGCCGGGGTCGATGCCGTATCGCGGCTGTTTTCTGCCCACACCTCCTGGTACGTCGAGACGCCGCCGTTTCTGCGCGGCGTGATTCACGTCACCTTGGCGTGCTTGCCACTGCTGGTCCTGCAACGGCTCGAAAACCAGCTCGTCGTCGCCAAGCCCCGAAAGATCGTCTCGTGGTTGACTCTCGCTGAACGGAATGCCGCTCGAGAAAAGCTCGCGCCGGAGCTCCGGCGCCTGCCGCGGGTGCTGCGAGCGGTCTTCGTCGAAGAAAAGCATTCACTCTCTTGGCGCAACGTGCTGCCGAAGAAATTCGGAGGCAAGCCGTTCGCTGAATCGAGTAGCGATGAGCGGATCGCGTACGTCGCTCACGCTCTCCGCGCCTTCCAAAAGGACTACCCGAAGATTCAGGTGCTCTACAGTTGCGCGACCATGCCCCTGCTGCTCTTCCTCTACTGGCTTTGGGGCGCTGACCTGGTCATGTGGCTCGGCAGTGTCGTCGTTCCCGACGTCATCAACGGGAGTTGGTTTTGGCGGGGAGCCCTACACACTCTATGCGTTATTCTCGTGATCGGTGGGCCGCTCGAGCTAGTCGATCGATGGATCTCCGAGCAATTTCTGCGGCACATCCTGGCCCTCAATCCTGCCGAGGTCGATGCGGTCGCAGCGATCGTATCGGAGTCACCGAGCAAGCGATTGCCGCGCGGCGTGCGCGTCGCGTTGGGTCTGAGTGCGCGGAAGCGGCGGCTAGCTTGAAGCAACGGTGCAATGTGCCAGGCGTCATCGACAGGTTCGGGTTTTTGCCGTCTGCATTGGCCCCAGACCTCTGCGACTGCCTTGGAAGAAAATTGCAAGTCAGGCATGCTATTTCGATGTTTGCACGGGATGCGGCCGTTGCACGCCTGCGGGAAGGCGCGGACACTGTCGCGGGCGGAACCTGTGATGGAGGCAGCTCGCGTGACGGGTCGGAACGGGCGTGCAATGGCGGTATCGAGCGTCGCGCTGTGCTGCGCATTCGCGATCGCTTGCGGCAAGGCCACGAGTGACGAATCGAACGGCGGCGGGGGCTTCGGCGGGAGCAATGTCGCTGGCACGGGTAGCACCAACCCGTTTGCAGGCGCCGGCAACAACCTGGGCATCGCGGGGCTGAGCGCTGGAACGTCGAATGGTGGGTCAGCGGGTTTCGGAACGGCTGTCGGCGGAGACTCGGGCGTCAGCGGAGGCCCAGGAGGCATGAACAGCGGAGCCGGTGGCGCGGCAGGTACGAACAGCGGAGCCGGTGGCGCGGCAGGTACGAACAGCGGAGCCGGTGGCGCGGCAGGCAATCCGAGTGTGCCTGCAACGACCGCAACGTACTGGAAATTTGGCGGGGAAAAGAACGACGAAGCGCGCGTGATCGGCGTCGACGCGAGCGAGAACGTTTACGTCGGCGGGAATACCCAGACTTCGCTCAATGGGCTGCCGGCAAACCTCCTCGACACTTACATTCGCAAGTACGACGCCGCCGGCAACGTGCTGTGGACGCAGCAATGGGGCGACCATGGCAGCAGCGATCTGGATGCCATGGCAGTCGACGCAAGCGGGAACGCGTACGTCGCGGGCTACTTTGCTGCCCCCTCCACGGCCGAAGGCGCGACCGCTTACCATCTCGTCAAATACGACGCGAGCGGTACCCTGCTCTGGGGGCGGCCGCAGGCTCCGGCACGTAGCAACGTGATTGCGCTCGACGGAACCAGTAGCGTTTACCTCTCGGGCGCGCTGGCGGACTCGTCGGGTTTCACCGTGCAGAAATACAGCGCTGATGGTGCCTCGCTCTGGACTGCTCAATTCGCGCTTCCGCTGATCGATGTCGCGAGTGGCATCGCCGTCGACCTCGCCGGCAATATTTATCTTTCCATCACGACCGTCGAAGATCCGACGACTGGCATTCACGACAGCGCGCTGTACAGGCTCGATGCGACCGGCAAAGTGATTTGGACGCAGCAGATCGCGGGTCCGTTGGAGCAGCGCATCAGCGGCGTTGCTGTCGACGCGAGCGGCAACATCTACGTTGCGGGCAATACAGACGGAGCGTTGGGTGGCGCCAACGCCGGCGGATCAGATGCCTTTGTCCGCAAGTTCGACCCGAGCGGTCACGTGTTGTGGACAGAGCAGTTCGGCACGCCGGTCGACGAGTATCTTTGGGCCGTTCAGGTGGACGCTCATGGCAACGCTTACGTTGCCGGACCCACCGAAGGCCCGCTCGCCGGCGCGGTGCCTACGAGTGCGGGCTACGTCGGTTTCGTTCGCAAGTACGACCCGAACGGCGCTGTCCAATGGACCCAGCAATGCTCCGTGCCCGAGACGAACACGATCTGGGCGCTCGCCCTCGGCGCCAGCGGCAGTGTCTACGGAGCCGGCACGATTTACGTGCCGCACGAACAGCAGAACGCGTTCGTGGTGAAGGTCGACGTTCACTGAACGTGACTTGGCCCACTGCTCGCGGATTTATTCATCCGACTCGCTTGCGACGTAGAAGACTGGGACACCAATCGCGAGCACCGCAATCGCCCCGGCTAAGATCTCGGAGCCGAGGTAGAGGGTGCCAAGCGGGGCATGAATCGCGAGATCGATGAGCGGCCACAGGATCGCCAGGAGCCCGATCGTCAGGCCCGGAACAACGCGGATCACTCCCGGTTGCGCTGCAAGCCAGGCGAGCGCCAATGAGAAGAGAACCGGCACGGCCCAGAGAATCCCAGCAAGCGCGGCAAACCCGAGCATCTTGCCAGGACCATCGTGCGGAGGGTGTTCCAGGTATTTGCCGACTGCCGTGTAGACGCCACTCGTGAGGAAGACGAAGATCGCTACAGCGACGCTAAAAATACCCAAACCTCCGACTACGACTCGCTGAGCGTCAGAGTCGTACTCAGACAGAATTCCGAACAAGAGTCCGCTGAATCCGAGAACTATCGCGACCGCACCCAAGCGGGAGACGATGTCGAAGATCCAAACGGCGACTCTACTATCAACGGAACTCGGCCTGCTGCCAAAGCCCTTTTCGTATCCTTCGTCGCGGCCGCGATCCCGCCCCTCTTCCATTCCCGCCGTTTTGCCAATGCGATAGCCGCGGTCGTATTCATCGCTGCAATCCTTCTGACAACCGACCAAGAGCGCGACTAGTGCGACCAGGAGCAGAGACAACATCATCATTGAGCGGAGCGCGGCGGACATCGTGTGTCGAAGATTCGAAAACGAATGCAAAATGCGTTCAACCCTCAGCAAATTCACGACGACAGGCACAGCCCCACGAGTCGTCACCGGACTTTCGAACCAGACACGGAGTATTCTTCTTGGGAGCACTAGCGCGAGCTCGCTGATGGTCTCATATTCGAAAGTATGAGATCTAGTGGGATCTTTGCGCTCATCGTCGCTGGGCTCTTGATTTCCATCGCTGCTTTCGCATTCGTCACGGACGTAGAACGCACGAGCGCCACTGACGAGATGGCGGAAAAGGCTCGACTAGAAAAGATCGCGACTGAAGATCGCCAAAAGTCGGAAGCGGAGGCTCGCCAAATTGCGGCGACAGCCAAGCAGGAGGAAACGAGGCGGGCTGAACGAGTCGCGTGGAACAAGCAGCAGGAGCTCAACCAGGAGCGCGAGGCGACGGCAGGGGTCCGGGAAACCATTGCGACACATTGGGGTGAACTCGGGGACGCGGTGATCGACCAATGCAAGCAAGTGGTGGCGCAAGAGGCGCAAAGAACGGCAACGCGCGTCGATGGCGCGAGTGCCTGGCTCGTCGAAATGCCTGCGCCGCTCGCCGTTTGCCTGGCTTCGGAACGTTGCGTAAAAGCGGTCGCTTCACGTACCGAAACTGATATCCGGGAATTGCCCGCTGATGCATCGAACGAAACCGTCGCGCAGGTGGTAAAGCGTGGGGAGCAAGATCTGACTCACTGCGCAGATGCCCCGGCGGCTCGTTACGCCGACGCTGTGGTCCAGACGCGAAGCCTCACTGGCGCGGCCGCGGAGGCTCGCGTCCGGGTCTTCGCTGTGGTGCTCGAGGCTGACCCTGGTTTTACGACCCGAGTTTCGGAGAAGATCCAAGCGCGCTCCGATTCGTCGCCCATGCCGTTCCAAGCTGGACTTCAGACACCTGGGCTGGACAGGTTCGACCAAGCCCGCGCGGGAGTCTTTGCCGTTGTGGCTCCCGAAGGCGCGGAGCCTACCTGGACCGTGTCAATCGAGGTTCCGGTGGAAGTCGGTGGCTCGTTCGAAACGCGAGCCGGCCTCGTCTCTTTCAACATCGATGCATTCCAAGGTGGAATTCTGGAATCACTCGACCGAGTCACGCTGCCGAAAAGCCAGCTCGATCAGGCACGCAGACAGCTTCGGATCAGGGAATCCGAACTACGCGCACGTGCAGTGGAGCTCGCTTCTCTGCAGAAAGACGTCGCTTCCCTACAGAACGACGTCGGAGGCCTGAACGCTGAACTTGCACGCGCCCGAGCCGAACGCCTAGGCCTCGAGCGCTACAACAGCTCGCTCGAGCGAATGCTCGCGCAACACGAAAAAGACGAGCTTGTGTCCAAAGTGGCAGTCGCGGTGGCGAGCACTGCGACCAAAACGCTTTTGGGCTGGTTGTTCAAGCTCTAGCTGCTGTGTAGACTGTCTGCGGGAAGCGCGTTCGTTTAGAGCGAGCCGCAGTACGGAGTCCGCGAGGTTGCGCCGAAGTGGTACACGCCGTCGTCGCTCAAGAAGCGCGGCTCTTTTGCGCTACCGATGGCGACCACGTTGGAGACGCCGGACTTTATGGCGGAGGGTGAACCAGCGCTCGAGCCCCAGCACCACAAGCTGTGGTCTGCGCGTAGTGCACAGAAGCTTTGAAGGGCAGATTGGAGCGCGGTCACGCCGTCCAGCGCAGTCGAGCTGGCATTCACGACCGGAGTCGGGTGAAGCACCCTCAAAGTGTTGGCGTCGCCATTGCCGGTTGCGCCGTAGCTATTGACTCCCCAACACTTGACAGCGCCGCCGTCGAGCGCGCAGGTGGCACCAGACTCTTGCTCGTTGTAGTCCGCAATCACGACTTGGGACGGATTGCTCAGGCCGAGGACTTTTGTCGGATACTGGCGATTGGTCGAATCTCCCAAGCCCAAGTTGTTGAAGGTTGCGTTCTCTCCCCAGCACCAGAGCTCGCGATTCGAAACCGCTTGGACGATGGCACAAACGTGACTGGCCCCGACGGCGGCTTGGAGGACGCCGGAGAGCGGCGCCGAGCCGTCCGTCGTGATGAGTTGTGCGTAGCCCGACGAGAGCTTGGTCCCGCCGTTGACGGCCCATTGCAAGTCGCCCCAACAATAAAGCTGCCCCTCGTGCGTGACGGCGCACGCGGTGTTGGACCAGCCACCGCCGATCGCGACAACGTTCTGCAAGGGCTGATTGACGGCTTTCAGTACGCGCGAAGCGCCGTAGAGCGCGCTGTTGGTGTCAGTCGTGCCTTTGCCGAGCTGGCCATATGAGTTGCCGATCGCGGCGCCCACCGCCCAGCACCAAGCCGAGCCCGCCGCCACTGCGCAGCCGTGATACAAGCCGTCTTGCACGTCGGTCACGTCGGTCAACGCGAAACCGGTGTCCGCGTTCAAGATCGCGACGCGCGCGTCCACATTCAGGGAGCGCGCCACGCCCATACCATTGCCCGTGGTTGCCGACGTGGCCGTGCCTTGCCCGTAGAGCTTGCCGTCGCCGCGCAAGACATAGCCGCCGAACAGCGCTTGAGCACAGGAACAGGTCGCCGTGCCGAGGCACACGAGCTGCTCGTCGCAACTGCTCCCGCAGCACGCCTGGCCGAGCGCGCCACACGTAGAGTCGCCTCCGGCCATCCCGCCGCTGCCCGCGTCGCCCGCGTCGCCTCCGTGAGTGTGACCGCCTGCGCCGCCTTCCAGGCCATTCGGAGCGCCCGCTTCATCTGCAGCGCCAGCCGAGCCTGCATTGCTTTCAGTCGAGCCGCCGGTGCTGTCTTTGCCAGCCGTGCCGCCGGAGGTGGAGGCATTTCCGCCTTGTCCACCCATCCCATCGTCCTTGGATGCGTCCTTCGGCGTGCAAGCGTAAGCGATCGAAATGGCAAGGAGTGGCGTCAGCAGCGCGACCAGACTGGAATTGAGGCGAATCATCGAGCGCGTGCCCTTCGTGTAGTGAGACTGCTCACTAGTACGCCAATCCACGTCTTCTCTCCTTCGAGAAAGCTCTTCGAAAGAGGCGCGCGCTACGAAGATCACAAGATCGTTCAAGAGCGCGGTCCGCGCCCAGTATGCACGCGGGTTGCCCCTCGGGCATCGGGCGAACCAAAGTCGGTTGCCGAACAAAATTACCATGGCTAGTTCACGTCGTTCGAGCAGGCGCGCTGATTGCCGCGCTGCGAGTTGGGCGATCGGAGCGCAGAGGCCGGCGGCTCTTCGAGAGTGCAGCGGACATCACCGCGCCCGAAGCTCGCGAGCCTCCGCTCAGACAAGCTTGCGGCGGGATCGGTGCCGAGGCTCGCGTTGCTAAGCGTTTGAAATTATGCGTACTTTTTCCGCGCCTTGACACCCCCACGCGAAAGCCTCAATACATCCGCACATCCCAATATCCGGATACATGGCCCTCTCGCAGTACGTCGAAACGCTCAACCTGTTGGGCGACGAAAGCCGCATTCGGCTCTGCGCGTTGCTGCGCGAGCGAGAGTTGTGCGTTTCGGACCTCGTGCGCGTGACGGGCATGGCGCAATCGCGCGTCTCCACGCATCTCGGCCGCTTGCGCGAAGCCGGTTTCGTTTGGGATCGCCGGCAAGGTACGCAATGTTTTTACGGGCTCGCGCTCGACGCGCTCCCCGGTACGGCGCGCGCCGTATTGGATGAAGCAGAAGCCTCCGAAGATCCGACGCTGCTCGGCGATCAGAAGCGCCTTCAAGAGCTCGAAGCCGAACGCCGCGGCGGCTTGCCCGAGTCCGTCGCCGATGAGCTCGAGCGTTACTATTCGCCGGGACGCACGTGGCAATCGCTGGCGCTCGGCATCGCCGCCTTGCTCAAACTCGGCGACGTTTTGGACGTGGGCTCGGGCGACGGCGCGGCCGCCGCAGCGCTCGCGCCACATGCTCGTTCGCTCACTTGCATAGATACCAATGCCCGACTGATCGATCTTGCAAAAGAGCGCTTGGCCCGTTTTCCGCAAGTCACTGCCCAAGTTGCGGACGTACACGCATTGCCCTTCAAACCCGCCTCGTTCGATGAGGTGATGATGTTCCATACGTTGACTTATGCCGAGCATCCGGCGCGCGCGCTCGCTGAGTGTTCGCGCGTGCTCAGGCTAGGGGGACGTTTGGTCTTGCTGTGTCTGAATCAACATCAACAGCACGAGGTGACCGCGCGCTATGGCGAGCGGCACCCCGGGTTCTCGCCGCGCGCGGTGCGCAACTTGCTCTCCGCCGCGGGTCTTGAAGTCCGCTCCTCTGAAATTGCCGCGCGCGAGGCCAAAAAGCCTCATTTAGAAGTGGTGCTCGCGATCGCCGAAAAAACGTCGCCGTCGCCAGCAAAACGCACTAGCTCGAAGCCCAGCTGAACCTAGAAACATGTCGAATCTGCATCCCCTGCAAAAGCTGCTCCAAAACCGCATTGCCATCATCGACGGCGCGATGGGCACGACCATTCGCACCTACGGCATGAAGGAGGCAGACATCCGGGCCGAGCGCTTCAAAGACTCGACCAAGGATCTGCTGAACAACGGCGATCTGTTTTCGCTCACGCAGCCCAAGATGATCTGCGACATTCACCGACGCTTCTTGGAAGCCGCCGCGGACATCATCGAGACGAATACGTTCGGCGCGACCAGCATCACGCAAAGCGAGTTCTTCGTCGACGACCCGCGGGAGCACGGCGGGCGCAAGGACCCGGAATTTTATCAGAAGATCATCGAGGACAAGTTCCTCGGCGACCTCGCCTGGGAGATCAACGAGCAGTCCGCGCGGCAATGTCGCGAGTGGGCCGACCGCGTCGCGAACGTCGACGGCAAGCAGCGCTTCGTCGCCGGCGCGATTGGTCCGCTCACCGTGTCGCTTTCGAATTCGCCGGACGCCGATGATTCGGGCTTCCGCGTGTGCACCTTCGACCAGGTGAAAATCGCGTATATTCAGCAGATCCGCGCCTTGATCGCGGGCGGCTCCGACGTGCTCTTGGTCGAGACCATCTTCGATTCGTTGAACGCCAAGGCCGCGCTGGTCGCGATTCGCGAGGTCTTCGACCAAGACGGCAAGGAGCTGCCGATCATGATCTCTGCGGCCGTCGGCCGCGGTGGCGAGACGATGATCTCGGCGCAGACCATCGAGGCGTATTGGAACGCGGTCAAACACGTCAAACCGCTGTCGATCGGCCTGAACTGTTCGCTCGGACCGGACTTGATGTACCCGTTCTTGGCCGAGCTGTCCGAAAAGTCGAATACGGCCATTTCTTGTTATCCGAACGCAGGCCTGCCCAACCCGCTCTCGCCCACGGGGTTCGACTTGGAGCCGCCGGACATGGCCCGCTTCTTGGGTGACTTTGCCAAGAACGGATTGATCAACGTCGCGGGTGGTTGCTGCGGCAATACGCCGGAGCACATCGCTGCCATTGCCAAAGCTTTGGAGGGCAAAGAGCCGCGCGGCTATGACGGCTCGAAGCGTGACGCGACGGCGCTGAGCGCGAGCGTGCCGGAGGCGCTGGCCACGCCGACGCGCGAGGCCGAGCGCCCCCTGCGTTTGTCCGGTTCGCAGCCGTTTACGCAGCAAATCGGCGTGTACATGATGCTCGGTGAGCGCACCAACGTGGCCGGCTCGCCCAAGTTCGCCAAGCTCATCAAAGAAGGCAAGTACGAAGAGGCCGTGAGCGTCGCGCGCCAGCAGGTCGAAAACGGCGCCAACGTGATCGACATCTGCATGGATGAGGGCATGATCGACGGTGTCGCGGCGATGACGCGCTACCTGCAGCTGCTCGCCAGTGAACCAGAGGTCGCCAAAGTCCCATTCATGGTCGACTCCTCCAAATGGGAGGTGATCGAAGCGGGTTTGAAGTGCTTGCAAGGCAAAGGCATCGTGAACTCGATCTCGCTCAAAGAAGGCGAGGACAAGTTTCGTCAGAACGCGCGCACGGTGCTCAAGTACGGAGCCGCCGTCGTCGTGATGGCCTTCGACGAACAAGGCCAAGCGGCGACCTACGAAGACAAGATCCGCATCTGCAAGCGCGCCTACCACATCTTGGTGGATGAACTCGGCTTCCCGCCGGAAGACGTGATCTTCGATCCGAACATCCTCACCGTGGCCACGGGCATGGAGGAGCACAACAATTATGCGCTCGATTTCATCAACGCCACCCGCTGGATCAAGCAGAATTTGCCGCACGCCAAGGTGAGCGGTGGCGTCTCGAACATCTCCTTCAGCTTCCGAGGCAACAACAAAGTGCGCGAGGCGATGCACTCGGCATTTCTGTATCACGCGATCGGCGCGGGCATGGATATGGGCATCGTCAACGCCGGCATGCTCGAGGTGTACGAAGAGATCGAGCCCGAGCTCAAGGTGCTCGTCGAAGACGTGTTGCTCAACCGCCGCCCCGATGCGACCGAGCGCTTGGTCGAGTTCGGCGAGAAACTCAAGGCGGAGAGCGCCGGCACGGTTGCCACCAAGAAGGAAGCCGAAGAGTGGCGCAACGGCACGGTCGAAGAGCGGCTGTCGCACGCATTGGTCAAGGGCATCGACAGCTACATCGATGCCGACACCGAAGAGGCGCGCGCCAAGCTCGGGCGCCCGCTCGCCGTGATCGAAGGTCCATTGATGGACGGCATGGGCGTCGTCGGCGATCTGTTCGGCGCGGGCAAGATGTTCTTGCCGCAAGTGGTCAAGTCCGCACGGGTGATGAAGAAGGCCGTCGCGTACCTGTTCCCGTTCATGGAAGCCGAAAAGGCCGCGCAGGCCGCCGCTGGCCAAACCGTGAAAACGCAGGGCAAAATCGTGCTGGCCACGGTCAAGGGTGACGTGCACGACATCGGCAAGAACATCGTCGGCGTCGTCCTGGCGTGCAACAATTACGAAGTGATCGACATGGGCGTGATGGTCCCATGTGAAAAGATCTTGGAGCGCGCCAAGGCGGAAAACGCGGACATGATCGGCTTGAGCGGCCTGATCACGCCGTCACTCGACGAGATGACGCACGTGGCGCGCGAGATGGAGCGCCAAGGGTTCAAGTTGCCGCTGTTGATCGGCGGCGCCACGACCAGCAAGGCACACACCGCGATCAAGATCGCGCCGCACTACAGCGAACCGGTCGTCCACGTGTTGGACGCCAGCCGCGCCGTACCCGTTACCACCAGCCTGCTCAGCGATGAAGGCAAAGAGGCCTTCGTCGCCGCGCACCGTACCGAGTACGAGAAGCTGCGGCGCACGCACGCCTCGCCCAAGCAGAAGCTCTTGCCGATCGAAGAAGCCCGCTCGCACCGTTTGCCGATCGAGTGGAAGCCGGAAGACGTGCCGACGCCGGAGTTCACCGGCACGCGAGTGCTGCATGACTTTCCGCTGGCAACCTTGCGGGATTACATCGATTGGACGCCGTTTTTTCACACTTGGGAGCTCAAGGGCGTCTACCCGCGCATCTTCGAGCACGAAAAATACGGCGAGCAAGCGCGCCAGCTCTTCGCCGAAGCCAACGCGCTGTTGGACGTGATCATCGAGAAGAAGCAGCTCACGGCGCGCGCCGTCTACGGTCTCTTCCCGGCCAACGCGGTGGGTGATGACGTCGAGCTTTACGCGGACGCCGCGCGCAGCAAGGTCCTCGATCGCTTCCACTTCCTCCGCCAACAAGCGCACAAGAGCCCGACCGATCCGTGCCGCTCGCTTTCGGATTTCGTTGCTCCGTCGAACAGCGGCCTGCCCGATCACCTCGGTGCGTTTGCGGTCACGACGGGCATCGGCTTGAAAGAGCTGTGCGATGGCTTCCGCGCCAAGCACGATGATTACAACGCGATCATGGCCGAAGCGATCGCCGATCGCCTGGCCGAGGCGTTTGCCGAATGCCTGCACCAGCGTGTGCGTGAAGAGTGGGGCTACGGCCGGACCGAGGACCTGTCCAAGGAACAACTGATCCACGAAGAATACCGGGGGATCCGTCCTGCTGCTGGCTATCCCGCGTGCCCCGATCACACCGAGAAGGGCATTCTTTGGCGGTTGCTCGACGTCGAGAAGAACACCGGCATGCGGCTCACCGAATCTTTCGCGATGTGGCCGGGCTCGAGCGTCAGTGGGCTGTACTTTGCGCACCCGGAGGCGCGCTACTTCACCCTGGGCAAGATCGATCGCGATCAGGTCGCCGACTATCACACTCGCAAGGGCATGACCGTCGCCGAGGTCGAGCGCTGGCTGGGCCCGAACCTCAACTACGACCCTGCTGGTTGAGCGTCGAGTCCGGGATTTCTTCGATGGTCACGCGGCAAGGCTGGAAGCTCTCAGCCTTGCCGCGCCTCAGGCGTCGATCTGCTTGAGCATCACCACCGAGTATCCGACCGCGACTTTGCGGCCGACATTGCCGTAGGAATGCCGTTGGTCGCCGCGGAACACCACCACGTCACCCTCCCTGACGCGAAAGGCTTCCCCCGAGGCGACGAGCTCGATTTCGCCGCTTTCACAGGTCAAATACTCGCGCGTGCCCGGCGTGTGCGGGACACCGACCATGCGGCTACCCACGGGTAGTTCGAGGCGTTCGATTTGCATGCCGGGGATTTTGTCCGGCAATAATGAGCTGACCTGCACGTCGCCACGGGTGCGTACCGGCAGTGTGCCCTTCGGGTAGAGGCGGGCACTGGCGCGCGCCTTGGCCACGATTTCCTCCAATGAGACCTGGAACGCGTTGCACACGGCGTGCAGCACCGTGAGCGTGGGATTGCCGCTGCCAGATTCCAGGTTGGACCAGGTGGCGCGGGGAACCCCCGCGAGCTTGGCCATTTGTTCTTGAGTGAAGCCGCGCGCCAAGCGCAGTTCGCGCACGTTGCGCGCCAATCGACTTCCGAGGTCGTCGCTCATGGAATGGCAGTTTGCCAATATAGCGGCAGGAATGCCAAGACGATGGCGAGCTGGCTCCAAAGTTGAAGTTGAAAGGCAGGAAACGATGGAAATTTCAGGAGCTGCGACCTTGGTCACCGGTGCCAGTCGAGGCTTGGGCGAGGCGCTCGCGCTGGAGCTTGCGCGGCAGGGCGCGCGCCTGGTGCTGGTTTCACGGCACCTCGCCGGATTGGAGACAGTGGTAGGTCGGATTCGCGATGCCGGGGGTGAAGCGCACGCGCTCGAGGCGGACATTGGCGCGAAAGCCGACATCTATCCGCTGGCAGGCGCTGCCGCGGCCTTGGTCGGCCCGATCGACTTGTTGGTTCACAACGCGAGTGAGCTCGGTCCGACGCCGCTGCGCTTGCTGCTCGACACCGAGTGCGAGGACTTCGAGCGCGTGCTCGAGGTCAATGTGCTCGGCCCGTTTCGCCTGAGCCGAGTGATCGCAGGTTCGATGGCATTGCGCGAGCGCGGCACGATCGTGCACGTGACCTCGGACGCTAGCGTCAATGCCTACGCGCACTGGGGGGCTTACTCCGTGTCGAAAGCGGCACTCGATCACTTGTCCAGGCTGTGGGCAGCCGAGTTGGCCGAACGCGGCGTTCGCTCTTTCAGCGTGGACCCCGGGGAGATGGACACCGAGATGCACCGCGCGGCGCTTCCGGATGCCGACCGCGCGGCGCTGGCTCGTCCCGAGCTGGTCGCGCCGCGGATCGTGCAGCTGATCCGCTCGACGTCGGTTGCGAGCGGCGTGCGGATCGAACTCGATTCGTTAGGAGCTCGGTCATGAAGCCGGCAACGCGACCGCGAATCCGCGGCGAGCAAGAGCGGCTATTGGTGATCGATCCGGTCCGCGGTGGCTTTGCCGACTACCAGATCGAGGATTTGCCGCAGTTTCTCGCGCCGGGTGACGCGCTGGTGCTCAATGACGCGGCCACGTTACCAGCGTCGCTGCGCGCGGGACCAGAGCTCGAACTCCGGTTGATGTCGCAACTGGACGACGGGACCTGGCTGGCGCTGTGCTTGGGTCGCGGAGACTATCGCGTGCCGACCGAAGAGCGCGGCGCGCCGCCCGCGCTCGCGGAAGGAGCGGCGCTTGCTTTCGGTCACGGCTTGACCGCGCGCGTTCGCGCAATCGACGTGCATTCGCCGCGTTTGCTATACATCGAGTTCGAGCAACGAGGAGGCGAGCTGTGGCAGGCGCTGTACCGCGCCGCAGTGCCCATTCAGTACGCCTATTTGCGAGCGCCGCTCGCACTTTGGGATGTGCAGAACGTCTACGCGGGGCGTCCCTGGGCGGTCGAACTGCCGTCTGCGGGCAAGCCGCTTCGCTTCGAGACACTCTTTAGAATTGCCGCGCGAGGCGTCACGCTCGCGTCACTGACCCACGCGGCAGGCTTGTCCTCGACCGGAGATCCGACACTCGATGCCCGCTTGCCCGTCGCCGAGCGCTACGAGCTCAGCCACGAAACGGCCACCCGCTTATTGGCTGCAAAAGAGAGGGGAGGGCGTATCGTCGCTGTCGGCACGAGCGTGACCCGGGCGCTCGAAGCGGCGTCGATGTCGGGAACATTGCGCGGTGGAACGCGGCATACCGAGCTACTCCTCGATGGGGCGTCGATCCTGCGCACCTGTGACGCCCTGCTCACCGGGCTCCATGAGCCTGGTACTAGCCATTTTGCGCTGCTCGAAGCCTACGCTCCGCGCGCGCTGCTCGAATCCGCCTTTGGTCACGCGCAGCGCGCAGGCTACCTGAAGCACGAGTTCGGCGACTCGTGCTTGATCTTGAGAGGCTCGCTGGACAGCAGCGACGCAGGTCGGACGCTCGAGTGGAGGCAAGCAGGCTAGGTCGGTGGTACACTCGAACGCGTATCTTTCCGCTACCGAGTCTCACGAATGAAACATCGATTCTCGCTCGTTCAGATCGCGCTTGGCATGTCGGGCTTCACCACGCTGCTGTTGGGAGCGTGCGGGGGCCGCTATCAGACCCTTCGTGAGTTCGACGACGCGGCGAGCGGCAGCAGCAACGGTGGCAGCGCGCCCAGTGCGGGGCGCGGCGGCTCGGCGTCCTCGGGCGCGGGCGGTGGCGGAATTGCCGGCTCGGTCAGTGCGGGAGCGAGTAGCGGAGCCAGCAGCGCGGGAGCCAGCAGCTCTGCAGGGGCGAGCAGCGCTGCAGGGGCGAGCAGCTCTGCGGGCAGCGGCGGCGGCAATGGCTGTCTTTTCGTAAAGTGCGCGATGCCAGCCAAATGTCTGGGAGGGCAAGAAGCGCTGACCGAACCGGGCCAATGCTGTCCGACCAAGTGCTCTGCCTGCCCACCGTGTCCGATGCTCAATTGCCCCGCGGGCTATCACTTGGAGACTGCTGCGAGCGATTGTTGTCCGCACTGCGCAGCCAACGACAACGTCGGCTTCTGCCAAAAAGGGCAGCAAGAATACGCGGTTCAACGTGAGGCGATGGTGGAAAAGTATTCTTACGGTTGTGCCAGCAGCAGTGAGTGCGTGCTGGTGACTCCCGTGAATGCGTGCGAACAGGGCTGTTCTTACGCCGCGGTTTGGTACGGCCTAACAGACTCGCTCGAGTCGAATCTTTCGAACCTAGCGGATGCGAATTGCTCGAGTTGCATGAAAATGCCCATTCCGCCGTGTGCTCCGCCGAAGGCACCGGTCTGTTTCAACGGGCGTTGCACTCAGTAGCTCTCGCGCATTGGAGTGTGCCGTGTGTACGCACGCGAGCGTACACACGCACACAATCAGCAGCGCGATACCACTCCGATGAGTGGTGAGCCTTCAGTTCGCGCACCATCTCGACGTTAACTCGGCACAGACAAGCGTGGCGACAATGCTACCTTGCCAAATCCCACGTTGCTCACGTCTGCATTGCTGTCTCGGTGTGTCTTGCTGCTTGCGCTGTCAGGCTGCGCGGTTGCGCCACGTCACGCGGCCTGGCCAGAACCAGCGCCGAGCGAGCAGCGCTCGGCCGACGACGCGCGAGTCGTGGAGCAACCGGTGTGCGTCGGGGCTCGCTCGTGGTCGGCAGGCGCGCTCGGTGACACCGTGCTGTACCGAACACGCCGCAGCGGCAATCGGATCACCGTCGGCTACTTCGTGTATTGGTCGGAGGAGCGTCCTTGGGGGAACAACTCCCTGTCGTACACGGTCTTGCCAGCGCTCGCGGTCGACGCTGTCTATAGCCACTTTTTGTATGTGTTCCCGGGGCTCAAGGACGCCATGTACGGCACGGGTGATATCGAGGGGATTCAGGTTTCGTACGAGCAGCGCCCGGACGGCTCCCTCGATGTGCTCAACGGGCGCGCCGACGACGGCAACCACAGTCGAATCGACTTGTCCCGTGCCGACCTGCTCGATGCCAAGGGTCGCGTCGTTTTTCTGACCGACGTTTGGAGTCATCAACTGGGCGCGCACGGCGGAGCGGCTCTCGCCGATCGTTCACAGCTCGAGCTGAAGTGCTACGAGAAGGCGTCGCTGCGGCCAATGACCGAGATGGTGGCGCGAGCCTTTCGGCTAGGGAATGATCGGCAACCGCTGCGCGGCAATCCCGCCTGGCTCGAACCCACGCTGCCCGAAGTCGCCCCATCCGCCGAGCAGGTCGCAAAAACCGAGGGCCGCGTCCGACCGCACTGACGCGCGGCGGAAACGGTCAGGGGTGCGCTGGCGCTTGTCGGCCTGCGCAGCGCGGGCAACGCCACTCCAACACCAATCGCCCGTCACGGGTGGGCCGGCGATTCAGACGCCAAGCGGAGGTCTGGTCGCCCGCGGTTGCGTTCGTGCGCGGCGATAGAGCGGCACATTCGACACAATGGTGAACGATCCCGGGCGGAGAGGCGGTTGAAGTCGACACGAGAAGTTGCGCCTGCGAACGGCCCGAATTCGCTGCGCTTAAGCGGCGAAAATGGGCAGGAGCCGAGCGCCGGAAATAATTTGCGTTACCGACCAAAGAATCTCGAAAGTTAGCCGTTCATCGACCAGTAGGGAGACCATGCATCAACAGGCACAGCCGTGAATCGCCGCGATTCGGCGCGCCCTCTGCAGCGCTCGACGGCGCTGTCCGAGCTCGAGCGTTTGGTTCGGCAATTGGGTCAGCCCGATCAGGGGCTGCTCGATGCCGCCAGCGAGACGATGCACGGCAGCTCCGCGCCCCTGGATTTATCGGCGATCCCGAAATTCTTGGAGGAAGCTGCGGAAATCTGCGTGGGAGCGCACACCCGTTGGCGCGAGACGACACCCGAGCAGCGGGCACTGTTGCGAGGTTGTTCGCTCGACCTGATCGGCTTGGCAGCGGATCAATGCTTGCGACTCGACCGCAGCTTCGCCGAGTACCGGCAATGTGAGGCGGACGTCAAAGGCGCGGGCGAACAGCTGACCGCGGCGCTCGAGCGCGCGGAGGCCCTCGCGGAGCAAGCTCGCTCGGTGGTCGAGACCGTGTCGGGAGTGCCGCAACAGGGCGTCGCGGCCGACGCGGAGGAGCCCGCGGCCGCCTTTCGCAGCGCACTTTCGAACCTACGAGATACCGCGCGTGAACTGCTGGAGCGCGGCTCCCCGGGCGTGCGTAAGCGCTGTGCCCTCTACGCGCTCGATCAAGCCTACGTGCAGATGTTGGAACTCACGCTCGAAAATCTTTCGGATCTCTCGCATCGGGCATCCGACGCCGCCACGGTGGCCCGCAAAAAGCTGCAGTTAGAACGGACGTTGGCGTGCGCTCGCCCCTTGGTTGACCAAGTGGCGCAGGCGTTTGCGCATGCGAGCCGGCTCGACCGCAAGATCGCTCCTCTCCGGAACGGCGCCGAGCCTGCACAAGCCAAGCGCTCGCTCGACCAAAAAGGGCGCGGCACGATGGTCATGCAGCAAAAGACCGCAGTGCTCAAGCCTGCGCCGCCCGCCGCGCCGAGGCACGTCGAGAAGCTGGTGATCGGCGCCCCGCCTGCCGAACGTTACAAGCGCTAAGAGCCCTCAGCAACGGCTGGTGAAAATTCAAAGATTGAAGGCGACGGGCTGCCCCGTGGATTCGATCACGCTCGTCCACAAGTCGCCGGCGGTGTCGACTTGCTTGCGGTAGCGCGTCGCGAGCGGCATCGGCACGTGCACGAATCGACCGTGCCAGCGTCCGATCAGCATTTCCGTATTGCCGGCGAGCGCGGCGTGCACGGCGTTACGAGCCATGTTCCAACAGTACACGCTGTCCGCGGGTGAGGCCGGGACGCTACGGATGTGATAACTCGGATCCAAGTATTTCAGCGTGATCTCCAGGCCGCGCGACTTGCAGTGCGCGCTGATCTTGTCGCGCAGCACGGTGCCGATGTCGTTCAGTTTGGCGTTTCCGCTCGCGTCCGTGGAGGCTGGCCCATTGGTCTCACACAAATCCTGTCCCGCCCCTTCGGCCACGACGATCACGGCATGTGAGTCGCGCACCAAGCGCCTCTCGAGTAGCCGGAGCAATCCGGTCTCGCCTTCGAGCGCCACTGGTAGCTCGGGGATCAACACGAAGTCCACGTCGGTGGAGGCGAGGGCGGCGTGGCAGGCAATGAAACCCGAATGCCGGCCCATGCATTTGACCAGCCCGACGCCGTTCTTTGCCCCCTTGGCTTCGACGTGCGCGCTCTTGATCACGTCGACAGCTGCGGAGAACGAGGTCTCGAAGCCAAAGCTGCGATCGATGAAGTGAATATCGTTGTCGATTGTCTTGGGGATGCCGATCACGCCAATCGACAAACCGCGACGTTTGATCTCCGCGACCAAGGTCATCGCGCCGCGACAAGTGCCATCGCCGCCGACGACGAACAGCACGCCGATCCCGAGTTCGACCAAGCGATCGACCATTTCTTGGGGGTCTTGATTGCCGCGCGAGGTGCCGAGCACCGTGCCGCCCTCGTGGTGTATCTCCGCCACTGATTCAGGGGTCAGGTTCAGGGGCTGGTGTCCGTAGCGCGGGATCATGCCCTCGTAACCGTAGCGAAAACCGATGATTTGGCGCACGCCGTAGCCGTGGTTCAGCTCCAGCACCAAACCGCGGACGACGTTGTTCAAGCCCGGGCACAAGCCGCCGCAAGTGACGATCCCGCATTTCAGCTTGCTCGGGTCGAAGAACAAGCGATGTCGCGGTCCGGCGAGCTCGAACGCCGGAGCGCGCGACAGGTCGTCCCGAAACTCTGCGAGGCGCGACAACCGATCGTCGAGCAGCACCCGGTCCGCTTGCCCGACATAGTGAACCGCCGCTTGGCTCAGGCGATCTGCGAGCGGAGACGGGAATTCACACGTTCCGAGGATGCTGATTTCCAGATCGGACGCTACCACCCGCTGAGCTCGCTCCGGAACGGTGAGCGCAATCGACATTGGACTCGAGTGTGGAGGGTCAAGGTTTCCGGGTGCTTTCGTCGCGGTTACAAGCCCAAGGATCGAGACTCTCGCCGTGTCGGAACCTGCCATGGCAACCATCGATTCGGACTCAGGTCATGGGCGGGGCGGAAGGCGAACAGTGAACCATCATCTCCCGCTCGTGCCGTTCATCGATTTTTTGATCTGCCTAGTCGTCTTCTTGCTTGCCAATTTGGGCTTTGCGAACATCGCGCGCCTGCAAAGCAGCGCGCTCGTTCCCGGCAAGCAGTCGGAGGTGCCGGAGGCCGAACGCAAGCGCTTGCACGTCGAGCTGAAGGATGAACGCTTTCATGTCACCTGGCGCACCGGCGCGACAGTCGTCGCAAGTGACGAGGTTCCGTCGCAGGTCGTGATCGAGGGGCGCGGTGATCGACACTATCCGGAGCTCGCGCGTTTTCTCGAGCGCTCCTTTCGCGCGAACGGGATGCACCAGGACCCGAGCGATCCGGAGCTGGACGAGGCCGTGCTGCACGTCCAAAATTCGGCCGCGTACGAGGACGTGATCGCCGTGCTGGACGCGCTCCGCGCACCGCAGCGCGCCGTCCCGTGGTCGAAGCAAGCCTCGGTTTTTGCGGTCAGTTTCGCCGCTGATTGAGCTCGATTTCGAGCTGGTTCACATCTTTCCCGGGCGGTGCTAGCTACGCCGCATGAGTGGCCATTCCAAGTGGGCAACAATCAAGCGTGCGAAGGGCAAGACCGACGCCGCGCGCGGTCGAATCTTCACCAAGCTAATCCGTGAAGTCGTCACGGCAGCGCGGATTGGCGGCGGTGACGTCGACGCCAACCCGCGTTTGCGCAAAGCGGTGGCAGATTGCCGTGCTCAGCAAATGCCTGCTGACAACATCAAGCGCGCCATCCAGCGCGGTACGGGCGAGATCGCTGGCGCGGCCTACGAGGACGTGTTGTACGAAGGGACCGGCGCCGGCGGCACCCTGTTCTTGGTCGAGGGAACGACCGACAACCGCAACCGCAGCGCCGCCGAGCTACGCAAAATCTTCGAACGCCACAACGGCGCCATGGGCGGCGCTGGCGGCGCGCAATGGGCTTTCGATCGACTGGGAACGATCACGCTCGACAAGAGCGCGGTCACCGAAGATCAATTGATGGAAGCCGCGCTCAGCGCCGGCGCCGAGGACTACCGCGACGAGGGTGACGTTTGGGTCGTGTACACGCCGCCCAACGATTGCGACACCGTGACCGCCGCGCTCGAGGCTGCCAAGTTGCCGATCCAATCCAGCAAAGTTGCTTGGATCCCCAAGAACAAAAAGCCGGTCACGGGTCGCGACGCCGAGGTCTGTCTGAACTTGGTCGACGCGCTGGACGAGCACGACGACGTCGCGAACGTCTACGCCGATTTCGACATCTCCGAAGAAGAGCTCGCGAAACTCAGCGCTGGCTAGGCTCGCATGGCGTCCGGGAGCGAATTGGAGCGGTTCCACACCGCGCAGGACGAGCCCGAGCACGGCTACCGCAACGCGCTCGCCGAAATTCGTGGCACGGGCAAACGCTCGCACTGGATCTGGTACGTCTTTCCCCAGCTGGCCGGGCTTGGACATTCAGCTCCCGCGCGGCGTTTTGCCCTGGTCGGGCGCGCCGAAGCACAGGCATACCTAGAAGATCCGCTGTTGCGATCGCGCTTGCTCGAGATCAGCTCCGCGGTGGCCCACCAGCTCGAGCGCGGCCACCGCTTGCTCGACATCATGGGCTCGCCCATCGACGTGCAGAAGCTCGTATCTTCGCTGACTCTGTTCGCGCAGCTCAGCCGCGAGTTGCGAGCGACGGCAGGAGGCGCGGAACACGAAGCGCTGGCGAATGTCGCCGAGCGCGTGCTAACGGCGGCCGCGGAACAAGGCTATCCACGCTGTGCCTTCACGCAGCGTGCGCTCGCCGAGTAGCTGCCGAGGTCGCGAGTCTTCCAGAGCTTCTGCTGAGCGAGCCGTTCTGCGGCGGCGATTGGCGGCTCAGAGGAGCTGCGCCATGAACGAGACCAGCGCAAACTCGTCGCCTAGCCCGGCGCTCTTGCTGACCTCGACGTGTTCGATCAGCGGTGAGACGAGCGCGAGGTGTCGTGCTTGACCGAGTTCGAGAGCCGCCGCGTCGGTTTCTGAAGGGGGAATCACGTTGTCGTGCGCGCCGTGGAGCAGATACACGGGCACCGTGGTGTTGGCGAGTCTGCCCGCGGCTGACAGCGCAGCTAGCTGAGCTTGCTGCGCCTCGAGCAGTGCATCCAAGCGCGGAGCTAGGTTCTGCAGTTTCCCTACTTCGAGCAACTCCCACAATTGGTTGGCTTCGGGGGTCGTGCGCGCTTTGGCGAATTCGCGCGCGGCCTTGCGATCTTCTCGCAACCACGCTTTGAATCCCGCGCGCATCGGCGCAAGATCGCTTGCCGGCACGAACTGATCGAGGTTGCCGTACACGAGCACCACGAGCCCATATTCATGGGCTTTGAGCGGTAAGGTGCCGTTCGGAGTTTCGATCTCGTTGTGGATCAAGAAGCGCAACACGTGGCGTAAGTCGTGATGGCCACCGACACTCGTCACGTACGACAAGTGTTCGGCCGTTGCCGGATCTTCGGCCGCCACGAGCGAAAGGCCCCCGGCGAAACTGAATCCGAGCAAGCCCACTCGTTCCCCCCGGACATGCTCGTGATCGGCTGCGAAGTAGCGTACCGCGTCGCGTATCACTCCGACGCCGCTACTCGTGATGCGGTAGTCCGCGAGATCCGCGAGCTCGGGCGTCAGCACCGAGAGCCCGCTTTCCGCCAGTCCGCGAGCGAACGGCACGAGCCGACCTTCGTCGATCCCCCGATAGTGCACGCCGTGCGCAACCACGATGCCCTCGCCGCGCGGTTGGTCGGCCCGGAAGTACAGCCGCGCGCGAATTGGGCCATGCTCACCCGGGATGCTGAGGTCTCGCGTCAGCACGACCGGTGGGTCAGCCGTGGCCGCCGATTGGCTCATGTTCCGCAGAAACTGAGCCGCGCGCACGTAGCGCACGCCAGGGCGCCACGCGAAAAAAGCGGCCAGTAGCAACAACCCCAGGAACACCACCCCACGCGGCCAGAATCTGCGCATGAAGCAAAGTCTGACACGCAGCGTGCCGCCTGGAGCGCGGTCCGACAATCCCTTACAATGAATTACCAGCCCGCGTCGATCGTACGCAGGCCGTCGGGCTCGCAGAGCGAAACGTCACTGCTCGGGTTCGAGCAGGCCGATCTTGGCGTCGTACATCATCGGTCCGTATTCCGGATCGCTAATCACGATGCTGTAATCGTTCGGTAGCTCCACGTTGAGCGCGGCGGGAACATGCGCCATCGGAGCAATTCCCTTGTCCTTGCCGGTCAAGTTCAGGCTTACCGTATCGGCGTCCTGCTTGCCGGGGAGGAATTGAATCTTGTGCCACTTGAGGAGGTTGCCCTTGTAGCGGTTGAGGGTGACCCACCAATATTGGCCCGCGCCGTCTTTGACGAAACGCACTGATTCCACTGGGATTTTGCCGCGCTCTTTGGCAACGCAGTCGCGTGCTTGAGCAGGGTTCTCGGTCTTACTCTCGCACTGCTCCTTGGCAGAGGTTCCGACTTTGGACCCCGCGAAGTTGAACACATAGACCACGTTGTTTCCGGTCAACATATCGAGCGGCGGGCGGCTCGCTTTGCGTAGGCCATCCCGGTCCTCGTCCTCGCGCTTCGGGGATTTGGGGCTGTCTTCGCTCACGTCACTCGGAGCCGCTTCGGCCTGCTCGGGAGCAGCGACAGGGTCCGTCGGCGCTTTTGCCGCCTTGGCTTGGTTGCTGCTCGGGTCAGCGGGCGGTGCGGCCGCGGGGGCGGCGCAGGCGGCGAGACAGAGGCCGACGGCGGAAATCAAGGTGAGCGCACTAGCGCGGGTATTTCGGAGAACGCTTGCCATGCTGGGTTGATGTCCTTTGGTCGCAACACAGGTGTGACGACGCTCTCCGAAAAACGGCCCAGCGAGTGCCAACAATAGTGGCGAAGCGCGAAGTTTTTTGACACACCTTCCCATCACGCGCGCATCGGCACCGTAAGCGCACTGCCTGCGACAGCGCTCCGCAATCTGCGCGCTTGGCGGTCCTTACATCAGGCCGCGGTCAGAGGCCGGGTAGGTGAAACTGCACGATCGTGAAGTAGGTGAACGCCATGTGCGAGATCACCACCGGCGTGAGACGCCCGAGCTGCGCCGCGAGGAAACTCCAGACCAAGCCGCAACCCACGGCAGCAGTGATCAATAGCGGATTCAAGCCGGCGACCGGGTCGCGCAGCAACCAGAGGGTGGGTAGCGCCGACACGCCATAGGCCAGCGCAGACAAGGGTAACGCCGCGCGACGGCCGAAGCGTTGCGTGAGATCGCCCAAGACCAGCCCGCGCCAGACGATCTCCTCGGCCGCGCAGATCGCCAAGATCAAGAGCGTGTACGCCGTCGAGCGTTGCAGGTGCTCGGGGTTTCCGAGCTGCAGATAGATGCGAAACAGCCAAGCTTGGCGCGGGCTGCCCGCGGGCGAGAGGATCTTGCGTGCGGCCCAGGACGCGAACAAGAGGCCCATCATCGACAAAGCGCCGAGCGAGAGATCTCCCCAGCGCGGCGTGAGCAGCTCGAGCAACGTGCCTTCGTCCCACATCTTGTGCAGAGCTAGGGCGACGAGCAACAAATAGGGCAAGCTCACGCCCAGCCAAAACAAAGGGCTGCCGGCGCGCGCTTCGCTGAAGCTATACGCCATGCCAGCGAAGGTGAGCGCCAAGGTCAGAAGCACGCGCATCAGGCGAGTTCCCGAAGGCGCGTGGCGAGCCAGCTCAGGATGCGATCGGCAGCCTGTTCTTTGCCGAGCAGGCCGAGCGGGTCGCAGTCCGTTGGGCTCACGAGCATGGCGCGGATGTCGTCTTTGGCGAGCGATTCCGAAGCGTGATTGGCGACGACCAAATCGACGTGCTTGGCGGCGAGTTTGCCGCGTGCCAATTGGATTACCTTTTCGTCGACATCGGTCTCGAGCGCGAAGCCGATCAAGACGGGCATCTTGTCTTTGCGCGCATGCCCGATTTCTGCGAGCAAGTCTGGGTTGGGGAGCAGCTCCAGGTGCAGGGGTTCGGGGCCGCGCTTCATCTTGGTGGAGTGGCTTTCGGCGGGTCGATAGTCGGCGACGGCGGCCGTCATGATCAAGGCGTCCGCGCTGGACAGGTCGGGTGACAGGGCTTGCCAGAGCGCACTGCGCATGGACAGCGCGCTGCGCACGTCGATGCGCTGAACGCCGACTGGGGTCGGCAAATTCACCGGACCTGCGATCAGCGTGACTTTTGCGCCCAAGACCTTGGCGCGCTCAGCCAATGCAAAGCCCATTTTTCCCGACGAACGATTGCCGACGAAGCGCACCGGGTCGAGATCTTCGACCGTGGGCCCTGCGCTGATCACGATGTGCTTGCCGGTCAGCGAGATGCCCGAAAACTGACCGGAAGCAACTTGGATGATTTGCTCGGGCTCTGCCATGCGACCGAGCCCCGTATCACCGGAAGCGACTTCGCCGAAGGTTGGACCGACGAAGCCGATGCGCCGGTCGGCGGCCAACGTGGCCACGTTGCGCTGCGTCGCCGGATGGCTCCACATGCTGGGATGCATCGCGGGCGCGACCAACACTGGGCAGGTGGCGCACAGCACGAGCGCCGTGACCAAATCATCCGCGCGGCCGCTGGCAAAGCGTGCGAGCACGTCCGCTGTGGCGGGCACGACCAAGATCATGTCCGAACGCGCAGCCAGGTTGACGTGCAGTTCGCCCGGGTGATCGGCGTCGAATGCGTCGAGGTACACGCGGCGCCCGGTGAGCCCGGAAAAGGTAGCGGCTCCGACGAACTCGCGCGCGGCGCGCGTCAGCACCACCTCCACGAACGCGCCGTCCTTTTGCAGCGCACGCACCAGCAGTACAGCCTTGTAAGCGGCGACACTACCGGTGACGCAGACGGTGATGCGCTTGCCCATGAAGCGCTGCGGTGCGCTCGACGGACCGGGTGGCGGGCTCGGTGCACGCGCGCTGACGGCGGTGAACGCGGGGCGAGACTGGCTGCGAGGCGGGAAGGGACGATCGGTCATCGACCGGAGGGTTTTATCAGGGACCCGTGCGCGACACGTACCGGCTTTTCGGATCGTAGAAACGCCAGGGTTTTTCGGCCCAGTCACCGGCGTAGTCGATGCCGACGCGTTTGGCGCTGGCGCTGCGAACGGGAGGCCCCTCGGCCAAAAACAGCTTGGAGCCGCAGAGATCGACGCCGTAGCACTCGCGGCCGATGCCGAGCGCCTGACAAAGCTTGCCTGGGCCGTTCGATAGTTCGCGCGCGCTTGCCGGCAAACCGCGGCGCTTGGCCATCAGTTCCACGCCCAAAACGGGTTCGATGGCCCGGATCAATACGGCGTGCGGTGCGCCCTCTTTGGTGGTCACCAGATTGAACTGATGATGCATCCCATACACGAAGAACACGTATGCAAAGCCCGGCGGGCCGAACATGACTTCGGTGCGCGCAGTGCGTCGCCCGCCGTAGGAATGCGCCGCGCGGTCCTCGGGGCCGCGATACGCCTCGCTCTCGACGATGCGTCCGGCAGCCAGCCCTTGCTCGCTGCGATGGACCAGCAATTTCCCGATGCAGGCTTTGGCCACGCTCAGCACCGGTCGCGCGTAGAACTCACGCGGCAGTGGCACGAACTCCGGCATGCGCTCCTAGAAACCGAGCAAGCGCCCGCCCTGATAAACTAGCAAGCTCGCCACGTAAGCGAGCGTGGTCATGTACCCGAACATGAACAGCGGCCATCGCAAGGAGCGAGTCTCGCGATACACGACCATCAACGTGCTCATGCACTGGCAGGACAGCGCGAAGAAGATCATCAACGATAGGCCCGTCAGCGGTGAGTACGCGCTCGAGCCGTCGGCGCTCCGCTCTTGGCGGATCTTGTCGCGCAGCGGCGTCGTGTCCTCGTCGGCATCGCCGATCCCATACACGAGTCCCAGCGTCGAGATGAACACTTCACGCGCGGCGAAGGCGCCGATCAGCCCGACGCCGATCTTCCAATCGAAGCCCAGCGGGCGCAAAATCGGCTCGATCGTCTTGCCGAGGCGACCCCCGTAGCTCTGTTCGATGGCCGACCGCTGCGGCGCGGGGCCCCGGCCGTCTTGGCTCGGCTCAGTGGCGACGCTGCGCCCTTGTTGATGGATGGCGGCCGCGGGGGGCAGCGGTTGATCGACGTGCTCGGGGCGCGGAAAGGAGAGCAAGGCCCAGAGCAGAATCGTAAAAACCAAAATGCCAGAGCCGGCTTCTCTCAGGAATGACGCAGCTCTGCGCCACATCATCGCCAGGGTGCCGGTGAGGCTCGGTAGGCGATACGGCGGCAACTCCAAAATCAACGGGATCCGACGGCCTTTGACCGCGGTGCGGCCCAGCACGCCAGCCGAGATCAGCGTGATGCTGGTGGAGAACAAATACATCGCGACCATCAGCAAGCCCTGCACGGGAAGCCAACCGAAGACGCGTGAGGGCGGGAACAACGCACCGATGATCAGCGTGTACACCGGCAGGCGTGCCGAGCAGGTCATCAATGGTACGACCAGCATGGTCAGCAAACGGTCGCGCTGACGCTCCATGGTGCGCGTGGCCAAAATGGCCGGCACGGCACAGGCAAAGCCTGAGAGCATGGGCACGAAGGCACGCCCGTGCAAACCGAGCGACTTCATGATGCGGTCCATCAGGAACGCGACGCGCGCCATGTAGCCAGAATCTTCCAAGATCCCGATGCAAAAGAAGAGCAGCAAGATCTGCGGCAAGAACACGACCACGTTGCCGACGCCACCGATCACGCCGCGCGTGACCAGATCGCGCAAGATCGACTCGGGGACGTGCGCCTCGACGAAGTTTGCGCTCTCGCTAGTCAGAGTCTCGATCAGCCGAATCGCGGGATCGGACCAGGAGAACAGCGACTGAAACATCAGCAACATCACGCCGATGAAGATCGCGAAGCCGAACACCGGATGTAACAGCACGCGATCGACGCGTTCGGAGGCCTTTCGTTTCTTCGGGTGCGCTTCGAGCCTCGGGTAGAGCTTGGGTAGCTCGGCGTCGATCAGCGCGTAGCGCGTGGCGATCACTTCTTGATCGATGTCGCGCGTATCGGCTCGCGCCCGGACTTCGAGGCAGCGCGCTCGCAGTCCGGGCTCGATGCCTTGCAATTCATCGTCCGTCTCGATGCTCGTCAGTGCCCAAAGTGCGAGAGAGCGCGCGCGCGTTGGATTCTCGTTCCATTCATTGGGCAGCGCCGGGATCACGTGCTCCAAATCGCGTTCGAGCGCGGTCGGGTATTGGATGCGCAGCGGCGTGCGTGGAGGCTGGGCCAGGGCGGCGGCGATGGCACGTTCCAGCTCGAGCATGCCCTTGCCGTGACGGGCATCGGTCGCGACGCACGGCACGCCGAGAAAACGGCTGAGTTCGCCGGCGTTGGGCGGGTTGTCCCGCACTTCGTCGATCATGTTCAGCGCCAACACGACCGGGACGTCGAGTTCCAGCAGCTGCGTCACCAGATACAAATTACGCGCCAGTTGACCGGCATCCACGACCATCACGCACAAATCGGGGCGCGGATTTTCCCCCCAACCGAGCACTGCCGAGAGTGCGATTTGCTCTTCGGCCGAGCGCGCGCTGAGCGAGTAGGCGCCGGGCACGTCGACTACTTCCACGACGCGCGGCGTGTCGCTGCGCAGCGTGAGATCGCCCGAGCGCCGCTCGACCGTGATCCCCGGATAGTTGCCGATGCGCGCGTTTTGCCCCGTGAGTCGGTTGAAGAGCGTGGTCTTCCCCGTGTTCGGATTGCCGATCAGCAGCACGAGCGGCGTGCGCGCCGCTGCCTGCGCGGCGCCTGCGTCTGGTGCCGATAGCGGAGTGAGCTCTTGCTGGGTCACGGCGCGCTGCGAGCAAGACCACGGGCAGCGAGGGAGCCGTTGTCCTCGCTGCGACCGGCGGTCCCTGGCGCGCGTTCGGCGCTCGAGGCCTCACCCAAACTCACGGACACGCCCTGGGCTTCGGCGTGCCGAATCGATAGACTGCCACCGCGAACGAGGAGCTCGAGCGGATCGCCCAAGGGAGCCACGCCGACGACTTCGACGCGCGTACCGGGAACCAGTCCGAGCTCCATCAAGCGGCGACGAAACGAGCCCTCGCCTGCCACGTGGGCCACGGTCACAATTTGTCCGATCCGGGTCTGCGCGAGGTTCATCGAAACGTCAACGCAACTCTAGCGGATTGAAAACGATTTTCAATTTCAACCGTACATCCTCGCAAAAATTGAGGGTTCGGTCGCGCGCCCACCTAACGTGGCGAAAGGCGGGCGCGTGCGGCTTGGATACTGGGGGCGAGCGCCCGGTTGTCGACGCTTTCCGGCAGGACGCGCAGCACGGAGGTCAGCACGTCGAGCATTTGGCGTGCGGATTGGAAGCGCTGGGCAGGGTCGCGTTCGAGCGCCCGATGCACGGCCGAGGTAATCGCGATCGGAAGGTTCGGTCGCTTCATGCTGAGCAGCGGGATCTTACCGTCGCGAATACAAGCCACTACATCCGCGTCGGTCGCGGCATCGAACAAGCGTTCGCCGGCGAGTGCTTCCCACATGACGACGCCGAGGCTGAACAGGTCACACTTGACGGTCGGAGCGAGCCCCATCAAAAGCTCCGGTGCGAGATAGGAGAGCTTGCCTTTCACGATGTTGGGCCGTGTCATGCGGCCCCGGTCCATCGCCCGGGCCAGGCCGAAGTCCGCGAGCTTCACTTGGCCCGTCTCTGCCAAGAGGATATTCCCCGGCGTGACGTCGCGGTGCAAGATGGGGGAGATCGCCCGCTGCTCGTCCACGCGATTGTGGGCCCCTTCGAGTGCACGCAGCACTTCGATCATCATCGCAGTGACCAGTTGCCACGGGGTTTCCTCCTGGTGATCGCGAAAACTCGCGAGATAACGCCCCAGGTGAATACCATCCACGAGCTCTGTAACTAGGTAGAGCTGACCTTGCTCGTCCTCCCCGAAATCGTGAACCTGGACGATGTTCGGGTGCTGCAGGGCGGCGCCGACCCGAGCCTCTTCCACGAACATTTCTGTGACCTCTTCGAACCCGCGCACGGACGCTTCGATCCGCTTGAGCGCGACATTGCGAAAAAAACCGGCAGCGCCGAGCGTTCGCGCACGCCAGACGACGGCCATGCCACCTTGTCCGAGTTTCTCTATCAGCTCATACTTGCCCGCGAGCAAACGTCCGGGTGCATCTTCCTGGAACGTCATCGGGTACGTCTTTCGCGTCTCAGCATGAGCCGTTCTCATAATCTCATGATCTGTGGCGCCCTGCGACGTCAATTGACGCCGCGTAGCCTGCTGTGCCACTGATAGGCGCTGCTTTCCCGGCTTCACCCTCTGGTTGGGCGTTTGGCGTTGCCAACCCCAAACTCGTTTGACTCTCCAAACCTGTTTTCGAGTTTCTCGCCGCTAAGCTCCGCCGGATGCCCAGCACGCCGAAAAATTGGGTAAAAACGCTCGTAATTCGGCGTACGCGCCCGGAAGACGCGGAGTTCTTGCGTGAGATGTTGTACGAGGGCATCTACTGGCGCGCCGGGACACCGCGTCCCACTGTCGACGACGCGCTCGCCGACCCAGCGCTGGCCAAGGTCCTCGATGGCTGGGGCAGGTTTGGGGATTTGGCGATGGTCGCGACCGATGGCCAAGGCGAGCGAATTGGCGCGTCCTGGATGCGCTTGTGGACGCGAGAAAATCATCTGGCGGGGTTCGTCGACGAGCGAACGCCCGAGCTTGCGATTGGCGTGCGGAAGGAGTTCAGACGCCACGGGGTGGGGACCGCGCTCTTGCTCGCGTTGCTCGGTCGGGCCCGGGAGGACGGAGTGCCTTCCGTGAGTCTCAGTGTGGAAATCGAGAACGTGGCGCGCCTGCTCTACGAACGTTTCGGCTTTCAGCTGCATTCGGTCGCACGAGGGGTGGCGACGTTGGTCGTACACCTGGACGACGCCGCACCGGCGACCGAGCGGTCGACGGAGTAGTTTTCGATGAAGCGCGGGGCAAAGGGGGTTCACTGGGCGATAGTGCTGGCGTTGCTCTGTCTGGCAGTGCCGGCAAGCGCGACCAAGCCGGGCCAGGCCTTTCGCCTGGAGTACTGGGCCAACGGATCTTGCCCGGACGCCGCTGAATTTGCGCGCCAAATTCAAACGCGCGCTCCGCGTCTGCGTTTGGCGGAGGCGGACGAGCCTGCGCTCGGCTTCTACGCCGAACTCGCCGAGCGCGCTGGCGCTGCCACGGGGCGTCTGACTGCGCGTTCGGCCGACGGCCGCGAAGTCGTGCGCGAGGTGCGGGGTCCAACGTGCCAAGACGTGGCTACCGCGCTCGCGTTGATTGCCGCGCTCGCCGCCGACCCAAACCAACCGGTCGAAGAGAAGGCCCCCCAGTCCACGACCACCCCGGCGCCCGTGCGATCCCGGGTGCTGGACGAAGGTGCGCCACCACTCGAGCCACCGGAGCCGGGTCCACACTGGACGTTCGGAGTCGGCGTCGGGGTCGGTTTCGAGAGCAGTATCGCGCCAAGTCCGGGCTACGGCTTGCACATTGCGTTCGACGCCGAGGGGTACCCGGGCTCCGCATTTCGCCCGCTATTTTCGTTGTCGGCCATCCGCGCGTTCAAGTCCGACAAGGCAACACAAGGTGGCAATACGAACTTTGACTGGGTGACCTTTCGAATTGCTGCCTGTCCAGCACGCTGGCCCGAGGAGACCCCGCTGTTCATTCGTCCCTGCGCCTTCGCAGACGCTGGATTCTTGGGAGGCGAAGTCGAGTACGAGGGGAACCATCAATCCCAGACGGAACCGTGGTTCGCTCTCGGCGGATTCCTGCGAACCGAGGCGTTGGTCGCCGAAGTCCTATCTTTTCAACTCGATGGCGGAATCACCGTGCCCGTGGCGCATCCTTCTTTCAGCGCCGGAGACGGCCAGCCGATCGCATTTCAAGTGCCCTCTTCGGGTATTCTTGGCCGGATCGGACTATCCTACCACTTCAAGTGATCGATCCTCCCCACGCCTCACATGGACCATGACGAAGGCGATGCGCTCAGAGTTGGCACTGGCACGGGCGGGGTTCGACGAGGGGACTGGGTCGTCGGCCGCTGGAGCGCTGGGGGAGGCTGAGCGACGCCGAACTTCCGAGCCGGTTTCTGGGCCGCGGTTGACCTGCGCGGCGCAACTCGACAACGCACGCGTCGCCGAGATGTTGCGTGCGCACTTTCGAGACGTGTGGCGCATCGTGCGTCGCTTTGGCGTGCCCGAGAACATGGCGGATGATGCCACACAAGAGGTGTTCATCATCGCTGCCC
>Ga0164307_10000152_pt1 | contig 31159 bp, 27 predicted proteins | sample Whisoiple_243_MG_FD_110214 | JGI IMG/M metagenome (GOLD analysis project Ga0164307, IMG submission 110214) | Soil microbial communities amended with fresh organic matter from upstate New York, USA - Whitman soil sample_243_MG | ecosystem: Environmental > Terrestrial > Soil > Unclassified >...
GCTGAAGCCACTCGAGCTGCCGAACCCACCGCCACTCCTCGAACTCGAGTTGCTGCCGCCGATCTCGCGGCCACCGATCCGATCGCCAGCGCCTCCGCCGCTACGATTGGTCGCGCCAGCGCTGGTGGCGCGATTTCCGCTGTCGCGGCCGACGCCCGCCGATCGATCGGACACACCAAGGCCAGACGATGGGTTATTCATAGGCCGCGGACTCGGAGTCCTATTCATCTGATTGCCGGCGCTCGGGCCACCGGCTCGTTGCTGACGGTTCGCGGGCGAGTCGCCGCGTGCCGAACCGCCGTATTTGGTCGCGGTGGCCCGGTCGGAGTACGGAGCTCCACCGCGGTGTTCGGCGTTGTGTTGCCAATTGCCGTTACCGTTGCGATTGATGTTCGTGTTCCGGTTGAAGTTGTTGAAGTTGTTGATGGTGACGTTGCCGTGTCCGTGCCCCCAGCCGCAGCCACAGCACGTGCCACCCCAGATGGCCGCGCCGACCATGACACCGACACCGAACGTCACGAAGGCGGCGCCCGGCGTGTAGGGTGGGTAGTAGACCGGCGGGTACGGATAAACGGGAGGGCCGTAGACGACCGTTGGGCTGTAAACTGGTACGTAAACAACCTCCGGCTTCGCCGGCACGACAACGATGACTTCCTTCGTCTCGACGATCTTCGTCTCGACCTTCTGCTGTTCGTTCGACGCGAGAGCCCCTTTGGCCTGCGCTTTCTTTCTCATGCGCTGAACGGCGTCCATCACGTCGGATTCTTGCGCGAGAAAGGCGTTGCCTAGGTCCGTCGTCCATTGAATGTCGTCTGCGAGGCGTTTCGTCAGCTCCGGGATCGCGGCCAGAGATTGGATCGACGGATCCCAAGGCTGCTGGGCCACAGCGTCCGCGAGCGCCTTGTCTTTCAAGTTCGGGTTCTTGAGCTGCCACTGTTGCAGCTGGATGATCTCGAGGGGATAAGTCGAAGCAGCGAGGGCCTGAGCGAGCACCGGGTCGGGGTAGAGTGCGATCGGTGCGACGAGCGAGTCGAGCTGCTCGGGAGAAAGCTTCACGGCCGCAGGCGCAGACGGCGCAGGCGCAGACGGCGCAGCGGCGGGTGCCGGAGCGACGGGCGGCGGAGTCGACGGGCTCGGCACTTGGGCAGAAACGTGCGCGGGGCCTGCCAGCCACACCCAGGCGACCGCGAGCGCTCCGCGCCGAGCGCCTCCCCTGAACCGGAATCGGGTCGTGATTTTCGCCATGCGTAGCTGCTTCCGTCCTTCTCGAGCCACATCGCAGATTTCGCGGCGGCGACGGACTCGAAGATAGGAAGCTCGCGCGCCCACTGCAATGGCGATCGCCAGCGCGGAACCCCAACGCCGTGCAACCGGGCTGGCAACGCCAGCGCGCAAACGCACTGCGCACGTACAAACCCTACGTTAACAGATGGTTAGCGCACCGCTGCCGATTCCGAGGGGGCCCGCCACCCGGGGGCAGCCGGCAACTTCACGAGCTCGGCTCCGGCCGTCATGCTCACCTCGGTGTCCCGCGCGAGGCTCGGCTTTTGTGCAATCAGAAAATAGTCGCAACGCGTCGGGCGGGTATCGAACCAACACTGTCTGTGGTGAATGGCTTGGCATGGATTCGATCGAATCCCCCGAGAAGCCGCAAAATTCTCAGCACGGCTTGGCTCCGACAATCCGTCGAAAGCAGAACGCTCCGGACTGAGCCAACCATTTCGCGCATCGCCACCCGTCGCCCTCATGAGCGGGGTACTGACTTGGATTCGCATCGGCCAGCGCCACTAGCTTCATGTAGTGCTCGATGAAAGGCTGGGTTCGGTCCACAGACAGCATGATCTCTAGACCAGCGGCGGTAAATGCCGATTGCCATTCCTCCACCGTCGCGAAGCTTGACCGCCACGCATCCGAAATCGTGGCGAACCACTCGGTCTCAGTGCCCGGCCGGATCGGCCGTTGAAGACACACGTCCTCGAAGGCCACGCGGCCCCCTGCAACCAGCCATTGACTCGCCAACAACAGCAAGCGCTCTCTGTCGGAAATATGAATCCACGAGTTCTCTCCCCAGACCACGGAGTAAGCGGGCTTTGGTTCGATGTTCATGAAATCTGAGCATTCAAACGTAACCCGTGACGTAAGGCCCGTCATGCGTGTCAGCTCGCGGGCGTCATCGATGCGCTCCTGACTCAGGTCTACGCCGTGGACAGCGCACCCGAAACGGTCTGCAATCAGGCGGGCCGGTCCCCCGATTCCGCATCCTAAATCGAGGACCTTGCTCGCACCGCTCAAGCCGCACGCAGCCGCGAGCTCCAAGACGAATTCAGCCGCACCGATGTGATTCTGGTCGGTCGTTTCCGTCTCTGAATCGAACGCGAGGTCATCCTCCTTATCGCCGCGCTTTCCCTGCCGGTCTAAACGCGCTCGAATGGTCGCCAGCGAAAGCGGGTGTCCAGCATACACCTCCAGGACTTCTGAAGCAGAGAAGCGATACTCGCGTGGTCTCATTTTCTCAACCTGGCTCGAAGGAGCGAAGAGTAAAAAGCAACTCTGACATGTGATAGGTGGCGTTTTTGTCGCTAATCACCGCGCCACGCAAAGCGAGCAGCCGTGAAAGCGCCCGCTTCGACACCAGTCTCGAGTGGGCCGACGCAAGATTGGATTCCAAGGCACACGCCGCACCGATGGCCCAAGGATACCAAAGAAATCTCACTACATGCTCATTGCTGACGCGATTCAGACTCTGATCGATGAATGGCGCAGCAAAAACCTTGTCCGTAGTGCTAAGCGGCGTTCGATTGTCTTCGTAACCGGCAAGCAGGCGCGTCACCAAGTCGACCAGGGCGTCACGATGCTGCTGCTCGAGCTTGTCTGGGTAGAGATTCTTCTGACTGGTGAGCAAGATGTAGGCAACCTGCAGAGTCACTCCATCGTCAACGTCACCGGTAGCGTCGGCGAGAGCTCTCCAACCTCGCAGCGACAAAGTCTTTCCAGCCGGTTCCTGGATGACGACCCGGGCCCAAAGCTCGTCGCGCAAGGCGTCGGCTTCGTCAGCGATTTCCTTGGTCGCTTCGTTCTCGAGCTCGGTGGCGTCGAGCAATAGCCCGAGCGAGGTTGCGTAGATACTGGCTGCGCTCCCAGGATCTTGGCTCGGGAACTCGGTAAGCGAGACGACGACTCCGTCAGGGCGAACTCGCGAATACGGCTTGAGGCAGCCACGCAGCTCTGCTTGCCAGGTGCGAAGTTCGTCTCCGTGCGCCGAGAAAATCCTTTGATGGCCGGCCGCTTCGGCGATCGCTATGGCCGTCCACAGAGTCGGCTCGACAAACGGGCGATCGGATAGCTGGCCGTTGCGGAAACCCAGACAGTCACGTCCAGATCGCACTAGGAAACCCGAATCCATGACCGTCTTTAGGCCGTCCCAGAAGAGAGTTTCGTCGGTATCAGACAGCAGCGGGGACGAAAATGCTGCAGCGATTGCCTGCCCCGTCAGCCAAGGTTGCTCATCGAGCTCTGTCGGCGTTTCGCCGGATGTCATCCAAGGTCCTGGATGCAACCGATGACGAAATCGCTCGAGGATCCTTGTGCGGGTATCAACGACGCTGGATGCTCGACGAGCTGGGGAGTCGGGACGGCGGAGCAGCGTAAGACCAGTCCTGTCGAGCGCAGCTCGGATCGACGTAGCGAACGGCAAGACAGCCCCCGCATCCGCAACGAGAGCGTAAGCCGCGGCCGGCAACAGATAGGGGATTACCCGGAGCAGTGAGAGCATCGCAAAGCCACGATGAACGCCGTAACGGAACGCCGGGCGAGGGCGCTCTTGCCCGTGCGCTTTGCTGGTCGGGCGCCGCAGCCGCGCCAAGAGCGCACGCAACTGCAAACCAGGCGGGAGAAGTGTAGACCACCAAGAAAGGCCGCGCGCTAAACGATGACCCTCCGCGCGCCGTGCGATTGCCAGAGTTACCGGATCATATTCAGCAAGCGCGACGCGAGACGCTCTTGCCAGGAAGTCATAACGAAACCGGTACTCGCGAGCACTCGTGCTCGCTGAGGTAACCTGGATTGCGCGAGGAGCGTGCTCTAACCCCGCCTGCCGAACCGCTTCGTAAATGAGTCCTATCTTTTCGCTATCGAGCGGCGTTGCGCCTTGCAGGAGAAGCGCCCAAGCGGGATTGCTGCGGATGTCGGACGCAATTTGAGCGGCAGCTTCCGTCGTTAGCGGCTCACGACGTTGGCCATCCTCGGTGGTTAGCGCCGCGAGTGAGATCAAAACGTCGAGCTCTGTCCAGTCCGCATCCTGAGCCACCACGTGGCAAAGCTTGCGGATCCACTTTGCGCATAAGCCGTCGAGCCGGCCACACTCTGCATACGCTTGTTCTGACACCTCATCGAGCTCTAGGAGTCCGTGGATTGCCAAAGCCAGATGACGAGCGGGGACGGTATTGCGGGGTGCAAGGTCGGCAACGATGCGCTCCTTGATGGTGCGCCAGTCATCCTTCTCCGGCTGCGTGAAAAGACGATCGAGAATGGCATTTGCAGTCGCACGATCGAGATTCGCCAGCGCGATTACCTCTGAATTTTCTACGAACGTAAACGCCAATCGATGTTGGCGCGACACGTTCGATACGCCAGCTATCAATAGCCGAATCTTCTGCTGCTCGAGCAGGGTCGCGATCTGCGCCCAGAATGACGAGGCTGACTTGGCGGAGCCACGTTCACAACCCAGGTGCTGGCCGAAGCACCGCAGATAGTCATCGAAATGATCGATCAGCAACAAGGGGGTTCTGCTCAAGCTGCAACTGAACTTTTCCAATGTTCGCCAGACCAAGGCCGGCGATGGGTCCGGTTCGACGTCGAGAGCCAAGCGCTCAGCCGGGGTCAAAGCTCGTGTCACGGCGTTGCTCAACAGCGATTGCGCGTCGTGGCCGCCACCCGGCACCAACGACTCAACGTAGACCGCGCGCAGGGCGGGATCGTTCAGCAGCTTCTCCTTCAGGCCGCATGAAAGCACAGCGGTGGTGCCGCATCCGGGTGCGGCCTCCAGGAATACCTGACGATAGGCGCCACACTGCTTGACGATGTGGTCGATCACTGGGGTGCGCCCAGCGAGCATCGCCGCAGTTAGTTCGGGTAACTCGTTCCTCGATGCCGCGACCAGAGCGCCTTGGATCAAAGATTTGACGAAGTAACGTACTCCCACGATGAGTACGACGAAGCCAACGAGAGAGATGAGATTTTGCGATTCAGAGAACTGCTGCGCAATGAACGCCTGGGTAGTGGGGATCAGCTGAAGGGCTGTGACGACCCCTCCGCCGACGGCAACGAGTCCGCTGCTTGTGGTCATCGCGGCTCTCGAAATACGAGTCACTGTTGCCTCCGATTGGCATACTCCCAGTAGGTCTATATAAATTAGGAGTCGCAACAGGTCAATCGTGCACGCTCACGCGCAACGCGCTCTCGGCCCCTGGTAAAGAAATGACCATGCGGGCGTGGCGACCGGCGTGGTTCGTCCGAAACAAGCCTGCCGCGGACGAACGACTGCGAATACAGAGCCTTACGTTAACAGATGGTTGGCGCACCCCTGGCGATTCCGAGAGGCTCACCACGCAAGGCGGAGAACTCATCCGTGCCCGCGCGACGGGCACCGCGTCACGGACAACCTTTGGCACCTCATCCTCTCCAGCCCGCTACGGGCTACGGCTCGGCGAGGTCGCGCTGGCAGAGCGCGCGACCGACGGCAGGCCGAGCCCGAGTAGGTGCCATGCCTCGCGAAACTCTGCCATGCCCTGAAATGCGCGCGTGTCGCGAGGCCAAGCGGGATCGATCACCAGCATCGCGAGGACGAGCGGCGGACGCAGGATGAAGACTTCGGGTTCGTCTTGGCGCGACGCGAAGTCGACGAATGCGTACGAAACGTTCCTGCCCGAGGGCTGTCGGTCCACTTCCCTGAGTTCGAAACGACCGTTTGGACCGGACGAGCGCACCCGCAGCAGCGCGACTCGGCCGCCGTCCTGCGTGCACGCCATCAGCTCGGCGTGGCTACCCGTCCTGGGGGACGCTGCGTACCCGTGCTGCGCCAGCCGGTAGAGAACGTAGTAGCTACCGGCGGCAGGCGGATCCACTTCCCTCGAGCAGAACGCTAGCGCCGCAGCGCGAACGCTGCAACGAAGACTTACAAGTGGTTCAGGGCAGTATGCCCGGCGAGCGGAATACGCCTGCACACCTTACTCGAGCACGATGCGACGGGCACCACACCCAGTCCCAACCCCGCTAAGAACAAAACCTTTCGTCGTCTTTCGTAACTGAACGGTTTGCGTCGGCAATGGACTCCTTGCCCCAAAGGACTGCGTCGCACCACCCGCTCTTCAGCAACTTCGATCAGGGCCCCACGCCCCGATGCGTCGCTCCCCAAGCCTTGGCGTCCGCAGTCTTCCTCTATGGGCAAGTCAGCGCGCCGAGTTCCGAATCGAACTCGGCCGTCCCCTGAAACTCGAACGCCCCGATGTCGACACCACCGGCCGCATTGGGAGCGCTCGAGATGTCCCAGCGCGCTTGACCATCGAGGTCGGAAAGGGCGACGCCATTCGCACAGCTATCGCCCGCGTCGATCGCGGGCGAGCCGGCAACCAGGTGCAGATCGCCGCCGATAGCGTCGACGAAAAGCGGATCGGCGCTGATGGTGGCGCTCCCGGAGGCTCCGCCTTGCACGATGCTGTGGCGCACCGTAGTCGTCGTGGAGCTGTCCGTATCGACGATCTCGCCCGTACCGTCTCCCTGCAGATCACCCCAGAAGATACTGTTTGTCACTACCGGGGCCGAGGAGTTCTCGCTGTGCATCGCTCCGCCAGAGATGCTCGCGCTATTGTTGGTGAACGTACAGTTCGTCAGCACCGGCGAGGAAGCGTCATTGTACAACGCACCCCCGGAAGCGCCGTTTTCGCCGGTGAACTTCGCCGTTCCGGAGACTGAATTGCGCGTGAAGACGCAGTTGCTGAACCTGGGCGACGAAGCCCCGTTGTACGTGGCGCCTCCCAAGTACGAACGGTTGCCGTCGAAGGTGGACGACTCGACGGTCGGCGACGACTCAGCGTTGTCGAGCGCCCCTCCGGCATAACCGGAATTGGAAACGAATCGACAGTGCGTAATGATCGGGGAAGAGTGATAATTGGTGATTCCTCCGCCGCCATCGAGCCCACTATTGCCGCTGAACGTCGAATTGGCGATCGTCGGCGAGGAAGTATCGTTATACATGCCGGCTCCCGAGTACTGAGCATCGTTGTCGGCGAACACGCAGTCCGTCACCGTGGGCGAAGACGTACTGTTGTACATGCCGGCGCCGTAGCCGAACATGGCCGTATTGCCCGTGAACGTGCAGCCCGTGACCGTCGGCGAGGCGGATTCGTTGTACATCCCTACCCCTCGGTTGGCCACGTTGTTCGCGAATGTGCAGTTCGTGACCGTGGGCGATGCGGATACGTTGTACATGCCGGCGCCGCTGTACGGAAACTCGTTGGTGTAGCCACCACTGACGGTAAAGCCGTCGAGAGTGGCGCCGTCAGCACCGGTGACCACATGGTAGCTATTGTCGGCTTGATCGCTCGCGCCAATTTCACCCGAAAGGGTTGTCACATGAGCGCTCACGTTGCGCTGGGCGCGTGCTGATTCCGTGCCTGCGAAGCCCCCAAAGAGAGCGACGTTCGGAATGAGCTGAAACGTCGCGCTCCGATCCGTACCCGTGGTTGGCGTGTATGTTCCGGCGGCGACCCAGAGTTCGACCGATGAACAAGCTGCTCGTTCAATCAGCACGTTGGCGACCCCGAGCGCATGCTGCACGGTTCGAAGTGCCAACTCGAAGTTCTTGCCTGGATTGTTGTCGTTGCCTAGAGGGCTCACCCGAATGACGCAATCGTCAATCGCGATCGGCGCTCCGCCTGCGCTGCCCAAATCCCCTGCTCCACTTGCACCTGCTGCGTCGTCGACGCTTTCGAAGGATGGTGCATCGTCACGGGTCGCGCTTGGTCCGCCGGCAACGTTGCTCGTAGTACCTGCCAAGCCTGCGACCGCCGCAAAATCTCCGCCTTCGCCGGCATCGCCCGCCATCGCCTGACCGGTCCCACCCGAGCCACCACCGGGGAGATGCGCCCCGACCGCTCCGATCAGGTTGTCGGTCGCGCCACAACCGAGCCCGCTCGCAACGAGCAGGAGCAGCGGACCCGCAAACCTCGAAGCGTCTCGCATGTTCCACATTCAGTTCTCCACCAGCCGTCTGCGCAGCTCAATCACCATGTCTGAGTGGAGGCAAAACGCCTGCCCGATCACTCGAACACGGCAAGCGCCCAGGTGCGGCAAATCCCGGAGCCGCACCGAGCTCGGCGCGGTCCACACCGATCGGCGCGCAATTCGCTGCCACGTGGCCAGTCCACTCGCGCGATCAGTGACCGCCGGGCTCGACCCATTTGCAACGAGCCAGTCAGCATGCCGGACCGACCGGCGCCGGTCAACGCCCGCCGAGGCGTCGGGCTCTATCAGCGCCGCAAGCAGCGCCCGGCCAATCCCCCCGTAGCCTCCCACATCGCTCGGCCGCATACACGCTGCCGACGCGCGCGGCGGGAAAATGTGCGAGCCTGGGATCCGCGCACGCTCGACCGGGCGGTGTTTCGCACTGGGTGCCCGCACTTCCCGCAATGCCTCGGATTAAAGCGCTTCGCTGGTGGATCATCGTCCTGCTCATGCTGGGCGGGATCGTGAATTTTCTCGCTCGGAACTCACTGGGCATCGCCAAGCCCACCCTCTCGGCCGAGCTCGGCCTCAGCGATCAGCAGTACGCGCTCGTCCTCACCTGCTTTCAGGTCGGTCTGATTTTGCAGCCATTTTGCGGCTATCTGCTCGAACGGCTCGGCTTGCGTTTCGGTTTCGCGCTCTTCGCCATCGCCTGGTCCGTCGTCAATATGGCCCACGGCCTGGTTGTCGGTTGGCTCGGCCTCGCAGCGTTACGTGCGTTGATGGGTTTTGCGGAAGGGTCGGCCAACCCGGCGGTGATGAAAACGATCTCCGCCTGGTTTCCATCTCGCGAGCGGGGCATGGCGAGTGGTGTCTACAACGTCGGAGCCTCTCTCGGCTCGGTGATGGCCCCACCGCTCGTGGCATGGGCGATCTACGCCTATCACTGGCAGGCCGCCTTCGTCGTCACGGGCGGCATCGGTGTCGCTTGGGCCGTGCTGTGGTTCGCCCTGTACCGCGATCCTGAGCGGCACTCCTGGCTCAGCCCAGGCGAGCGCAGCTACGTCTTGGTTGGCAAAGAGCGGCACCTGCAGGGCAGTAGCGCGCCGCCATCGATCTTCGCGCTGCTCCGGAGGCGCAATTTTTGGGGCATTGGCCTGCCCCGCTTCCTCGCCGATCCGACGTGGGGAACATTGTCTTTCTGGGTGCCCTCGTATTTCGTGGCAGCGCGTCACTTCGATCTGAAACAGCTCGCGATCTTTACCTGGATGCCATTCCTCGCGGCGGATGTCGGCAGCCTGTCGGGTGGCCTGATCGCGTCGGCGGTGCAGCGTCATACGAGCCTGTCGCTAGTCAACGCGCGGCGCATTGCGTTCACGGTAGGCGTCGTGCTGATGCTACCCGTCGCATTGGTCGGCACCGTCAAAAACCCTTATCTTGCGGTCGGCCTCTTGTGCCTGGGTGGTTTCGCGCATCAGACCCTTTCGGTGACCGTGATCACGATGTCGACCGATTTGTTCCCTCAGAACGAGGTCTCGACCGTCACCGGAATGGCCGGAACCTGCGGCAATTTGGGGACGATGATCTTCACTTTGCTGCTCGGGAAGTTGGTGTCGACATATGGCTACGATCCCTTTTTCGTCGCTCTCCCGTTGCTCGACGTGCTCGGCGCGGCACTACTCTGGGCGCTCGTGCGCGAACACCCAGAAGGCGGCTCGGCCTCTTCGAGCGGCACCCGCTCAGAAACGCCCTTGGTCGAGCGCCAACCGTAGACATCGCCTCGAGCAATCCGGGCGCGCTCGCGGTTTCGAGCAGCTCCAGCCATGATTCCCAGCGGTCTGCGTCATGCGCCTCGGAGTGGCAAGACGAACCGGCTGCAATCACGAGTCGTGACGACGATCACTCATTCGACCATGCAGGTGAGTGGCCCCCGCTCAGATCCTTGGGCTTTGCTGGTATCGAATTGGCAACTCGTGCTCGGTGCTGGTGGGCAGTTGCACGCGCCCAAGGTCGGGCACCCCAGCGACTGGTACAGGTTCGCCAAGCGGTCGAGTTCAGTGTCCGGACCGGAGAAATAGAGCGGGAGTATCCAGCACGTGTCCAAGCCTTGCGCGCAGTGTCCAGCGGACACCGTGCACGCATTCGGACATTGGATATCGTTGTACGGGCCGCTCGCGAGCGCGGGCGAACCCGAGCGGATCAGCAACGAGTACCGGAGGCGATCCTCGTAAGCGCTCCGCACGTCGGCGCAGTCACCGCTCGACTCGGCGCAAACCGGACCATTGTTTCCGACCACACAGCGATCTGGCCCCGAACACGGAACGAAGTCGTAACAAGTCAGTCGCCCGACGATGATGCCTCCGGCCGCGCACTGCGAACTGCCGATGCCACAGCAACCGCACTTGGACGTGCACTGTTGTCCGCAAGGCGGCGGCGCCGCACACTCGCACCGCTGCGCGCCGTCCTCGGCGGGCGATCCGCAGGAACCACAGGCCCACCCGAACCCAGTGAACAGCAACACCCGCCCCATCCATCGAATCAACCCGGCCACGATTCGACGATAGCAGCAAACCCAGAGCAGACGGCACTAATCCCCGGTAGATAGATCGAGCCTGCGACGCCAGAGCAGGCCGAGCAAAAGCACGGCCCCGGGCAATGGCCAGAATGTGCTGGAACCCGAAGGAGCGAAGCTGCAGCCTCCGCTCTTCTCTTCGTGCGTCATCGATTGGATGATGCACTTGTCCTCCTTGGTCCCCGGTTCAATCTGGCAGTCGTCGTACACCGGAGCGCTTGGCGCCGCGCACGACAGGGGCGCTCCTGGAGGGTATGCCGCGCAGATCGCGGCGATGTCGTCCGCCGTGAACAGCTCGCGGCTGAGCTGCACCATGCTGTACCCGACCGACATGAGCGCGCCGTCTGCATGGCTGTGGCCGAGGCCGAGAAAATGGCCAATTTCGTGCGTCAACGTGTCGCGCAACGAGTAGTTCCCTGGGTGCGACGGCGTGTCGAAGCTGTAGTCTTGCGAATTGAGCTCTACGTCCACGTCGTTCAACGTGCCAGATTTGGTCAAGCCGCTCGGGGTGGTCAAACCCAAGATGTCGGGTCGGCTGGGCCAGCCTCGATCGTGAAACATGATCACGTTCACGTTCTTGCTCGTGTCCCCGCACACGGTCTCGTGCCTGTCACATTGAACGATGCCTTCAAATTGCGCGTGAAACCGCGGGGAACCGCCGTTCGGACAGTCCACCCCTTCCCAAGCGGCGAACGCGTCCGCTGCCGCTTGCTGCAGCTCTTCTGCGGTCATGCGGGTGTTGGCCGAGCCGTCCGCCTGAACCGCATACCGAATGCACGGATCCGTCCAGTGAATCGGTTTGCCCTCCGTAACGCACTCCTGCGCGTCGCGCGCGCAAGCTGGCTGGCCAAGTTGCTTACGCGCGTCTTCCCCGAGCTCACAACTCATGGTCAAGCAGTACGCGCGCGCGGCCGGCGCCCACGTGGCACCGAGCCCAAAGCCAACGATGACCCCCGCAATCTTCGACCGTTTTCGCGACATCGGTGACCTCCGACCCATCCCAAGCCGCGGCGGAGCCTAACACGTCCGGACGAATTTGCTGCGCTGAAATCGGCCTGGATCGCCGCGGACGAACCGCAAGCTCGGACGACGCAGCCGATAGGGCCGCTCGGCTGCGCCGCCAAATTGGACCGCTGCGGTAGGCGTGACACGGCATCACGAAGGCCTGCACCTGAAGCATGCAGTTAACGCTGCATCGTCAGCAGCTCGAGTGCCAGCGACCAACTTCAAACGTGCGCACATCTGTGCGCACGTTTGCGCGAATCCTATTGTCTCAGAACCAACGGGTTCCCGCTAAATTGAGCATCGCTAGCCTAAAACAGGCGAGTTCCCAAGATTTGATATCACGCGCTCAGAAACAGAATTCAACGGTATACGACTTGCACTCTCCTTCAATCGAACGAGACAGGCACCCGTTGGGGTTTGGTGGTGCCTAGTCGCTGTCACGGACTATCACGACTACCTTCGAATCTACTCCGGCGACTCAGACATCTTGGAAGACAACGACACCTGGCTGTCGGCCTACGGGGCTGGGTATTATGACAACACCCATTCAGATGATCAGTTTCGACTTGGCTCCTTCGATGGAGACGTGGAAAACAACGGTTCGGGAAACGATTTCCTGAGGTTGGAAGGGCGACAGGATGACGATGGCCTCAGAATGTGCAGAGGCGATCACGGAGGACCAGTCGAGTACAACGTAACGGTCGAGGGCCAGTCTGTCCCCACGATTGCGGGCGTTTGGTCAGGTTTCAACGTGGGCGTCACCGACCCAGCGAATTGTGCGAATGACAACTTTACTCATGATGATTCTTACGCATGTCTCCTCAATAACAGCCATGTCCAGTGGGTCGAGAGTGTGAGCGGCATCTCTTGTGTTCCGCAGAGTGGTGGGAACCAGGGGTACCGACGATGCTTTGATCTACCCTACATCGAGGATGCGCCGGGTGAGGGTAGCCTGGCTCCCAACGTGGCCACCGCCATCGTTACGTCTGTAATGTCAGTACTTCGGTAGCTGCGCCGTTCGTCAGACGAAGCGGCTCGAAGGCGCTCCGTTCCGTAGCCGCTGGGGGATTGAAGGGCGCTCTAGAACTCCTGGACCCACCAACTCTTCGCTTCACTCGACCGCGATTTCGAGCTGAAACGCAAGTCGCCTTGAAAAGCGCAGCATCTGCACTCAAAACTCAGGAGACGGTGAACTCTGCCTCCCCTCCCCCTGACGTTCGTCGGCATCTGCGCGTCGTGCAGAACGATGTGGGCAAGCGGTCCCTTGCTTTGACTGCCCCTATCTTCGATCGTGCCTGGGCCAATCAAGTCGCCACGCAGGTTGCGAATGCAGCATTTGATCGGCTGCAGGCGAACATTGACCTGAATGAGATCCTGAAGCTGACCGAACAGCTTTTGGGGGAGAATTCGAAGCTGACGGACCAGTTCTTGGCTGAGCCCGGTCCGAAAGTCGAGTGCGGAGCGGGTTGTGACCATTGCTGCCACGTGCCCGTGGGGGTCACCGCACCCGAGGCGCTACAGCTTTACGCCTTTCTTCGACGCACCCGCAGCGAGGCGGAGTTGGACGCCCTTCAGCAAAAGCTGAGAGCATGCAGCGAGGCGATCCGTGGCCTTTCGCACAACGAACGCTACTCGCCCAATTATCCCTGCCCGCTGCTAGAAGCCGGAAGCTGTAGCGTATATCCCGCGCGACCTTTCGCATGCCGCGGTATGAACTCGCTAGACCGCTCTGACTGTGCAGCTCGTCTTCACGATCCGGTGCGACGCGAGGAGTATCTCAGAACCGGTCAGAGCGGGCCCGCACTCATCAACCCAATCCTCGCAAGTCAGGCCATCAGCGGCGGGCTACAACTGGTGCTGTTCGAGCACTTTCAACTCGACATGCGTCCACTCGATCTGGTGTGGGCACTCGACTTACTCTTCACTCGCGGCACTGAGGTTGCGTCCGAGTGGGCGGCTGGCGGCGGCAGCTTCCAACCCGCACTCGGAGACCCCTCGACAACTTGACGTCGGGTATCCCGCAGACACCGTTTCTGGCAGCGCGCAACACCGCAAACAGCCGCACCGGCTCCAAAGAAGTTGGTGCAGTGGCAGCACGTTCATCCGGCTTGCTCGGTGTCGACGGTTCTTTAGAAATGGTGACATCGCCGCCCCGACGGAACAGACGAACACGCCGCACCGCTCTCACGGCCAAGCACCGACGCTTCTCGTCCGCAGCCGCTGTGAGCGGCGCGGTCAGTTCGTCAAATAGCCCTGGATGACGCCGTACCAGAGGTCGGCCATGTCCGCGTAGCCCTTGTCGGTCGGATGCACGTTGCCGTTACCGCGGATGTCGGAGGCCGGCAGCGTGCTCATGTCGATCATGACGACGTGCTCGTTCTTGGACGCGTGCGCCTTCACGACGTCCGGGATCTTTGCGATGTACTGGTCGTAGTTCGCGTTGCTGTAGCCGAGTGGTACGATCTTCGCGACCACGACCAGGGCGTCCGGCGCAGCTTGGACGATATTCGCAATGAGGGTGTCGAGCTGACCGGCCGTCGTCGTGGGATTGGCGTTGCTGGTCATGTCGTTCGTGCCGATGTGCAAGAGAACGATGTGCGGGGTGGTCGGGAACACTTTTTTGGGCGGAACGTAGCCGGTGATGCCGGTGACCGTGATGCCGTCATGACCTTCATGAGTCTTCGGGAACGTTTGACCCGAAACGGTGCTCGGGCCGTTGCTCAGCGAGCCGATGAACGTCACCTTCTGATTGGCTGCGACGGCGAGCTTGAACAGCGCCGAGCGATAGCCGCCGTCATCGCTCGAGTTGAACCCATGGGTGATCGAATCACCGAGCGGCAGCACGACGCAGGGGCCGGTCTTACACGGATTGAACCCAGTGCTACCTCCTGAAGTCCCGGCCGCCCCGGCCATCGTGCCGGCGGAGCCACCCTCTGCTCTGCCGCCCGCACCTCCCCGTCCCCCATCGTCGCTCGTCTGTCCCGCCATGCCGGCGATCGACGCGGCACCGCTCATGCCGCCGTTCGGCCCGCCCGAAGCGCCGCCTCCTGTCCCCGAGCCGCTGGTCCCAATGGCGCCGCCATTGCCCTGACTGCGACCACCCGAGCCCGCACCGCCGCTGGTGGACCCCGCGATCGCTGCCGGCCCGCCACCGCCCGCTTGGCCCCCGTTTTCCGAAGAAGCGCCGTTCGACGAGCAAGCGTTGGCGCCAAGGATGACAGCAAGCAGGGCGACTTGACCGAATGGGGAGATGCGCTTCATGAATTTTCCAAGGTCGGCGAAGGAACGACGCGACGCGTGGCCGTTCGGCCTCAACCCGGCAATGTTGCGGGCACCCCGTCTCCGTCGACCTTTTCACCTGTTTCGCACGATTGCCGGGCGCCAGCGGATTCCCTCCTCTCGTCCGCACTAGCGCGCTCACTGCATGCAGCGGGCGCCGATGGAAATCCTCGGAGCCACGGCGAGACGAACACCAAAGGGCGATTCGGGTGATTTGATCGTGCGCAGCGGCGTCACGCCAACCGTGCCGCCCCAGGCGTCACCCGAGCGAGAAGGCGTAGCTCGGCGTTCCGGCGGCATCGCGCCGGAACGGGAGCCACACCAACGTGAGCGTGCCGAGCTCGATATCGGTCTTGCGCGGCGCGAGCTCGTTTCGCGACAGTCCCAGGCTGCCCGGCGCGCGGGTTTGCAGCGCGGCGAGCTTGGCGTTGGCTTCAGCTTGGACGGCCGCCCACTTCTCGTGCAGCTCCGCGCGTTGCTCTTCGACGCGCGAGACGTCGCTGGCCTGCTTTTTGGCGCGGCCGGCGCTGCGCGCTGCCGCGGCTCCGCGCCGCACATTGGTGGCTGAAGCCACCGAACGACCCATGATTGCGCCGAGCAGCGCGGAGCCGACCGCGGCCACGGTGTCGACCTGCTGCGCGGTCGATTCGGCGCGCTCCTGCGCCAGTTTGGCCTCGATGGCCGCAAGCTTCGTCTTCATCTGCTCGAACTTGGGATCGTACTTGGCGCGCAGCGCGGCGATTTCGGCGTCACGCTGCTCGCGCGCAAGCTGGTCGACGCGCGCTTGAAAAGCGGCCGGCCGCTCGCCGGGGAGCGAGACGAGCTTGAGCGGCGGACACGCCAACAGCTCGAGCTTTTGGTCCTGGTACAGGTGGGTGACGAGCGACTTTTTCCAGCTGGTTTGCTGCTTGGTTGTGGGAGCGCGCTTGGGCAAGGGCCAGAACGACGCCCCCGAAAGCGGCTCATGCCCGGCGCCGCTCAGCAGTTCCGGTTTCACGACCTGGCTCGCCGCAAAGTCGAGATCGAGCGTTTGCTCGCCCAGCGGCACGAGCAGCGCCAGGCTCCGCCAGTGGTCGACGCCTGCTTTCGCGTCCACGAAATGCAGCTTGGCGCTGACGCCAATCGTCGGTTGGTACGTGATGGGACCCTCGCCGGAAGCGGCCACGAAGAGCTCCGGCAGGCCTTCCGGGGCGCTCGGACGCGCGTTCACCGCGGCAGGGGCACCAACCGCCGGCGTTGGCGTTGCCGCGGCGTTGTTCGGCGTTGCCGCCAGCGCCGCTTTCTTCGGCGCCATCAGCGTCTTGATCTGATCGCGCGACAACGGACCGCGCAAAAACGACAGCGTGTGCCGCGTCTGGAAAATCACTGGACCTGGCTCACGCACATCGTTCATCAAGAACACGCGCGAGCCGAGCGCCGAAAGTACGGCTTCCGTTGCCGCACGATCGAAAACCCGACTTGCGCCGAGCGCCGCGCCTTCCAAACCTTCGATCACTCGCAGTTTGTCGCGCTCGGTCTGTAGGCGCCCCAAGAACCACGTGCCACAGTTCGACAGGCCCTTGTAGTCGAGATCGACCGGGTTCTGCGTGGCCAGCACCACGCCGAGCCCGAAGGCGCGTGCTTGCTTGAGCAGCGTAAGCATCGGCCGCTTGCTGGGCGGCGCCGCAGTCGGCGGGAAATAGCCAAAGATCTCGTCCATGTAGAGCAGCGCGCGCAAGCTGCTGGTGCCCGATTGGCGGCGCATCCACGCCAGGACTTCGTCGAGCAACAGCGTGACGAAAAACATGCGCTGTGCCTCGGACAGGTGCGCGATCGAAAGAATGGACACGCGCGGCTTGCCTTCGGCCGTGCGCAGCAAGCGCGCTACGTCCAGCGCTTCGCCACGCGCCCAACCAGCCGCAGCGGGCGACGCCAGGAGCGTGTTCACCCGAACCGCAAGCTCTGCGCGGTCCTTCTTCGGGTAAAACACCTCCAGCTCGATCACACCGACTTGGTCGAACGGCGGCGTCTGAATGGCGCCGATGATCGCAGCCAAGTCCAGGCTCTTTCCGGCAGCCCAAGCTTGCGAAAAGATCTGCGAGAGCAGCAGGTGCTCGCGGCTCTTCATCGCATCCGCCTCCACTCCAATCAAACCGAGCAGACCCGAGACGGCACCTTCCACCTTGCCCGCGAACAGCTCGGCATCTTCCAGCACGGCGGCATCCGGTGCATCGAACGAACGCAGCAGCGACAGCTCCACGCCCGCGCTGCTGCCCGGCGTGTAAATCGTCAGGTCACACGCATCGCGAAAGCGCTGGATACGCGCCACGTCCTGCCCCCATTCGCCGAGGCCCGCGGCGTGCGCCGCCGCCACTTTCTCGGCAAACGCTTCGGGCGTCATGCCCAGCCGCAGTGCTTCTTCGACGTCGATCCAAGGGAGAAAATCAGCCGCCTTCGCGCCCGGAAAGCTGAGCAGCAGATTCGCGATATCGCCTTTCGGATCGATCACGATCGCCGGCACGCCGTCGATCGCGGCTTCCTCCAGCAGCGCGATGCACAACCCCGTCTTGCCGCTACCCGTCATGCCGACGCACAGCGCATGCGTCGTCAGGTGCCGCGAGTCGTACATCACGAGCTCCGGCTGCCGCTTGCGCTCGATCAAATCGAAAGCGCTGCCGAGATAGAAAGCGCCCAGCTGTTCGTAGTCTTGCATGTTTGCCGTCGACAGGTGGCACGTGGTCTACCCTCCAAATCGCCGCTGTGGCAAGCCGAACCCGGAGCACGCCCCACTGAGGGCGCGCCCGGGTGAAAGGAGTGGCGCGCCTCGCGTTTGGGCGCGCTGGGTAGCGCCTAAGATCCCGACTGCGACGGCCGCAGCGAGCAGGTTTGCGTCGGCGCGCAAGTCACGCAGTGCCGCGGACGCTACGCCGTTGACGCCGCGAGGCGCATCACTTCGGCGTGAGTTGGCACTTCGAGTTGCAGATGCTGCCGTCCATGTTGGCGGCGCCCGCGTCGCATTGCTCGCCGAACGCCGAATCGACGATAGCGTCCCCGCAGAAGTGGGCGTTCATGCATCCAGCGGTGCAGCCGCCCATTCCGTAAGTGGCAGTGTTGCCCTTGGGGCCGAGATCGCACTGCTCGGGGCCATTGACGATCATATCGCCGCAGAACGGGCCCAACTTACAGGCCGTGGTGCAACCACCGTAAGCCGTGTCGCTATTGCAGGCGCCGGCGAGACCAACACACGGACCACCCGTAGGTGGAGTGCCGCCGTTGCCGTCATCACACTCTTCACCGGTCGCGACTTTGCCGTCACCGCAGGTCGGGACACATTCTGAGGTCGTCGTCGAGTAGCCGGACACGGTAAGCTGGTAGTTCGACTCGCGCGGATGCTGATCGGCGTGGAAGATCGAAAGCTCGTAGGTGTTGCCAACGGCCAACCCGAATCCGCTACTGGCGATCGCTGTATAGCCAGGGATCGGAACCGCGACGTTGGTCTGGTTGTTCCAAACCGAGAGCGCCGAGGTCGCGGTGTTTCCGCCCGGTTGGATGGTCACGGTACCCTGCAAGCGCTCATGGGGTGCGCCGAGATCGAGCGCGAGATGACCGTTGATGTACACCCACACGTCGTCGTCACCGAAGAACGTGAGCGATTCACCCCCCGCGTAGCGGAAGAGGTAGCGAATCTCCGATGTGAAGTAGAAGTTGCGGGCCACACCCGTGACCGGCGTCACCGGACCACCGCTGGCTGAATTGGTCGTAAAGCGTGGATCCCATTGTTGGTGGATGGGATTGGCGGCATTGGCGACGCAGTTTGCGGTGGTCAGCCCAGCGGCCCAATACGGCCACAAGTTGCACATCTTGACGCCCGCGGAGGCTTCCAAGGGAAAGAACCCGCTCGATAGGGTCCCAGTGCCATTCACTCGAATACCGTAAATGTCGTCGTATACCGTGGTGCCGCTGCTGAACTGATACTGATTCGTGGTGCCCGCCACGAGCGGGAGCTCGAGCGTGCTCACGGACTTGATGCTGAAGGCGGAGTCCGCGTACCACTGTTTGAAGCTCGCATTGTCCTTGATGACCGCGACTTGGATCGGAGCGGCCACGCCGTTCGCCCAGCCGACGACCTGCGGACTCGCGGCGCCAGAGGTGCAGGTACTGACGCCCGCCGCTCCGGACAAAACGCCGGTCCCATCCCAATCCGTAAAGATGCACGCGCACTTGTTGCTGGCCCCGAGCTTGGGTTTGCCGTCTGTGTCCAAGGTTGCGGCGGCCAACCCCGAACAGGGGCTGGTGGCATCGACTGGCGGACAGGTTCCGTTGGGCATCTGCGTCAGCAAGTTGGAGCCGCTCGCGTTCGGGATGCAGATCGCCTTGCTACCGTCCGGGCCATTCGCCCCATAGAAGAAGAAGTCCGGGTGGCCCTTCGGGGTTGCCGTGGTTTGGTTCGAGCCGTTGAAATCACGATACGTGATCGGCAGCTCGAGGCACTGCCCGGTGCCGGTCTTGCAAGGTCGAGTGTCGGGTCTGCTGACGCTCGCACAAGTGAAGCCCGCCTGAGCTTCGATCGCACACAGCGCCGAGCAGCCGTCACCGTCTACCTGGTTGCCGTCGTCACACTCTTCACCGGGGTCGACGTTCGCGTCACCGCAGCGTGCCGTGCAGGCTTGCGTGACGCCGGCCGCGTTGCGACACGTTGGCTCTTGTGTGCAGGTCTTGGAGCAACCGGAGCCGTCACCCAAGAAAAGACCGTTGAACAGACCGTTCGGGCCGGTTGCGGGGCTGAGAACGCGGTCCCCAAAGTCACACGACTCGCCGGCTTCCTTCTTGCCGTTACCGCACACGGCCTTGACACAGGGAACATTGACCGGATCGCACGCATAGCCCGGCTCGACCAAACACGTGCTGGAGCAACCGTCACCGCTGTTGGGGTTGCCGTCGTCACACTTTTCCGTCCCCGTGAGGATGCCGTCACCGCAGAGCGGAACGCAGGCTCGGCCCGGCACGCGACACACCCACCCCGCATCCACCGCCTTGCAATCCGCTGAGCAGCCGTCACCACTGTTGGTGTTGTGATCGTCGCAGGTCTCGGAGCTGGCGAGCGCGCCATCCCCACAGACGACCATGCACGCGCAGCTCGTCTTCGAGTCGTTGCACGAGCAGTCAGCCTCGATCTGACAGGCCGCGGAGCAGCCGTCGCCCGCTGCCGTGTTGCCGTCATCACACGCCTCGTTCGTGTCGAGTTTGTGGTCGCCGCACGCCGCCGTGTCGATGGTAATGCCGCCCGCGAAGCTCGGCATGCCAGAGTTGCCGCCGGAGTTGCCCGCGCCGCCGGAGTTGCCCACGCCCCCACCACCGCTCGGCCTGCCTTTGCTCCCTGGCGACGCAGCGCTACAAGCCGCGATCGCGAGCGCTCCCCCCCACGTCAACACCTCACCCCAGCGAAGTCCCATCGACATGCAATATCATCGCCCTCGCACCGTGCCCATGTTAAGTCAGGTCGACCGCATTCGTGTGCTTCGCCTTCTTTGCGATTCATCAATAGCTACGGTGCCTTGGCCGCCCGATCCAGGGGAGCGGTTGGGGCCACCCCGCACGCGACGCAGGCATCAGAACCTCGGGTGCCCCCGTGAGCACGCTGCCTTTTGGCGAGGCGCTGTGGACGAGTCAGGCCCGTGAGGAGGTACGATCCAACGGGATCGCTCGCGTAATGAGGGCGACTCCAGCAGACCACCACGGAGCCCTGCAACGAGAACCGCAACGCGAGGGGCAGCCAAGCTTTGAGGGGGGACGCGGGTTTAAGTCGGCATGCGCAGAGCGTGTACCCCCGCAGTAGGTCTTGTGCACCTGGCTCTGCTTTGCTGCACGTTCGGTTGCGGCGCAGCTGATCTCGAAGCCCTCGGCCGCGCCCAATGCGCGCCGCACGCGGCGACAGAAGTCACCGCGAGTGACTATGACGGAGCGCATGGCATGGTCGCGCTCGGTTACGGTGACGGGAGCTTTGAACTTCGCCGAGGTGCTGCTCCGACGCTGTCGTGTGGCGCGCATCGAGCAGGGATCTCGAACCTCGTGTTTTCGCCGGACGGTGCGATTCTCGCGACGGGGGACGCGACGGGCCGCATCGCTTTGTCGCGCGTCGCCGAACGCGAAACCGTGCTTCTAACGGATCTCGCCAGCGAGGTCCGTGGTCTCGCCTTCAATCCCGCCGGGACGCTGATCGCCGCATCCGAAGGAGCTGAGGTCGTGCTGATCGATCGTTCCGGCAATATCCTGGCACGCGCCAACCTGCCCGGCGAAGTAGGCGCGGTGACATTCACTGGCAACGGGACGGAGCTGATCGCCGCTGGGGGACGGCTCTCGTTTCTTTCGGTCCCTGATCTGCGGGTTCAGCGCACCGTGATCATTCGCAAGTCCAGTTGGCATCAGCCTGCGGCGTTTGCGACCGACGTGCGACTGAGCGCCGACGGACGAACGGTGGCCGTGTTGCTGACGGACGGCGCGGCATTCCTCGACCTCCAAAGTGAGCGGCTCACGATCGCAACCCCCGGGTGGAGACCGCTCGGGCTGCGGTTCGCTCGGGACGGGCGTGTCGCGCTCTTTGCGCGCGATCGCGTGTACGTGGGCCCGGCCGACCCCGAAGAGTTCGCCACGAAGGCCTCCGGGGTTACAGGTGCGCTTGCCGATGTCGAGTTTCAGCGGGACGGGACGGTGCTCTTTGTTCGCTGAGGGGTGACATCGTCAGCGCGCCGTCCCAGTTTCACGCGCTTCGGGTTAGCCTCAGTTCATGGCGTCGCTCATTCCCGACACATGGGGTGTTCCAGAAAAGTTCAAACAGCGGCTCGGCACGTCGGCGGGGCGCCAGCGCGCGATGATCGATGGTGGGCACTTGCTGCTGATCTTGCACGGCTTGCCGCAGCCGGGCGACGCGGAGCGCACGCCGCGCCTGTTCTGGCGTAACCCCGCCGGTGAGTGGCGAGCCACGGCGGCGAAGGGTGACGGCCTGAAAGCTCTGAAAGAACACCTGGAACAGTACCGCAAGCGCGTAGCCGAGCTCGATGATCTGGTCGACTCCTCCACATCGGCACATCAGCTGTTCCAGGTCATTCGTTACGCCACGCCCATCGCGCGGGCCGCCCGTCACCAACACCGCGCGCTGCAAGAAGCTCGCGAGGGCATCGACAATCGCGACCTGATCGTGCTTCGCGATATAGCAGGTGATATTGAACGCTCGATCGAGCTCGTTGCGGGTGACGCCAAGAACGCGCTCGATTATGTGGACGCCAAGGAAGCAGAGGCGCAAACCGCGTTGGCGCGCAAAGCAACGGACGCCCAGCATCGCCTGAACCTGATCGCGGCGTTGTTCCTGCCCATCACGGCCGTGGGTTCAGTGCTGGGTGTGAATTTGCGCAGCGGGCTCGAGGGTCAAAGTCCGGCGTTGTATTGGGTAGTGGTCGCGCTCGCGCTGGCTACGGGTTTTCTGGTGCGCGCGAGCGTCACGCGCGGAGAAAAGGCCGCGCCGTAGCCCTGTAGCGCTGCGCGGCGTTTTTGTTGCGTGGCAAACGATCCTCTACGCCACACCTTGCAGACCAACGGTCGGGCTCGCCCGAAGCGCGTCGAACAACGGCCTTCGAGTGGCTCAGTCGGTCGCGCTCGCGACCGACGCATCCGGCTGCCCTCCTCGTCGTTTCAAAATGGTCGCCGTACGTGATAGCGTGCGGGCGGGCCGACCGCGCAGCAGGCGGTTGGGAAGTTTGGGCAATGCGCAGGAACCGAGATTGGGTGACGCTGTCGGCGATCGCGCTCGCATTCGGTTTCGCCTGCGCGCCAACCTCGCGCTCATTTCGCAGCCACGGCGGCGCGCACGACGCCGGGGCGAACGACGGCGGCGACGCTGGACACGAAGCAGGCGAGGCGGGCGAGGCAATGGGCGGCGCAAACGGTACGAACGAGGCAGGCAGCGCCGGCGCTGACAGCGAGAACGAGGCGGGTGCCGCCTCGAAACAGTGCGAGGAGCGCGCCAACGCCTGCGTGCCTCAGTCGACCGATACGGAGCGCCAGAGCTGCGGCCACTGCGGCTCCGGCGAGAGCGTGCGTACCCGGATTTGCCGCGCCGATTGCACCTGGAGCGAATGGAGCGCCTTCGGTGCTTGTACTGGCGCCACCGGAGAGTGTGATGCCAACGCGACTGAATCGCAGTCGCAGAACTGCGGGCCGTGCGGAAGCGGGCGGCAGACGCGGACACGCACCTGCTCGCCCACGACCTGCACCTGGGGCGGCTGGGGCGGCTGGGGCTCCTGTCAGGGCATCACCGCAGAGTGCGAGCCGGATCACTGGAAGTGTTGCGCTCCGGGCGCCTGGATGTGGTGTCGCGCGAGTACGTGTCAGTGGACCGATGACTGCAACGCAGCGTCGTGCGCTAGCAGTTCCGATTGCACGTGTTGAGCGCGCCGCGGCGCGGAAGCCGGTTCCTCGGCGTCCCGACTCATCGCGCCGCGCTCGACTTCAGCTCTCTCCGCCCCGCGTCGCGCTTTCGAGCACGGACCTCGCCACAGATCCGGTCACCAGCTTGAGACGCGATGACTCTCCGGATTTTCTCATCAAGTTCGAAACATGGAACTCGACGGTGCGCACCGAACATTGTAGCTCGTGAGCGATCTCCTTGTTCGCGTCTCCGCGACGAAGAAGCTCGAGAACCCGACATTCTTGAGTCGTCAACCGAAGTCCCCTGATATCCGCGACCATGCGGTCCTCCAGGCATTGAATTTCCGAATCCGCAACAGCAATCTCACACGCCACAAATGTCTAGTCAACCACTCACTCGAGTCTAGTGGCGAACGTTTCCGTGTTTGGTTTCGTCTCACTGAAGCGCGAGGGCTCGTTCGAGACGCGCGCCCTCACAGCATTACGTTGAACAGGGCGCTGTGAAGCCCCAGGTGCGTTTGATTCACTGCGCGCGTCATGCGTGTTTCCACGGCCCACGCAGACTCGCCGAAATTCGGACTGCATCCAGTCGCTTCATCGCACACGGTCGGCATGGCGCACTTGCCACCCAAGCCGTCATCCTGCTCCGTATAGTGGAACGTCGGGCGACGCACGTGGATGCCATCCACGATGCCCGTGTTCAGATCGATCAGCGGACTTCCGCTGTTGCCCGCGAACGCATCCGCCGAGCTCCCGAACCAGAGGACCTGCGTATTGTCCATGAGGGCAGCGTTCCCCTGAAGCTTGAGAGGTAGCCCATCGGGATGCCCCGCCACGAGGAACGTGTGGTTGGACTGCGCAACGCCGTCGTAGCGCGCAATCATGGGCATTCTGCCCGCAACTGGCCGATCGACCGTGAAGATTGCCCAGTCCTCCGCTCCGGAAAGAACGGGGTGGGCGTCAATGCAGGTGTACACGTTGGCTTGAGGAATGTTCGTCTGGACGACGGAACCGTCCGCAGAGGCAGTGAACCCGAAGACGACACGCGTATTTGCACAGCCGGGGACGCCTGCTTCGAGGAAACAGTGACCCGCAGTCGCGAACTGGTTCGGTCCAACGAGAAACGCCGTGCAGAATGCGCCTTGCGCTTGGTTCCGATACGGCGCAGCCGTGCAGAGCGGATCGCTGGTGTCACTCGGACCAGTGTGCCGAGACGTCGCGAACGCCGACGTCGTGAGGGCGCACGTTCCGCCGCCGCAGGACACGAGAGCCGTGTCGAACAGCGCAGCGGTTGCGCTTGCGTACCGTAACCAGAGCGGGTCGGATACGCCCCCGTACTCCAGTCGATCATCGGCGCCAAAAACGACGGGCGCTGATGCCTTGCCGACTTCCTCGCTCGCGGGTGCCTGAGCGCCACACGCAGCAACGAGGGTGGCGAGCGAGAAGAGCGCGAGAGACTGACGATTTCGCGGCTTCATGTTCTTGTCCGGGGGTGTCCCCTCAGTGAGCCGCGTCCATCGCTGCTCCGACGATCGTAGGTTGGCCGGCAACGCAAGGGGTGGTTCCCGCCGACGCAACCTGGACCTGGATCCCACGGCCGGCGAGATAGGCCCCGAGTAGCATTTTGTTCAGCAAGTCCTTGTCGGCCGCGGAGAGGCTGGACGAAAGAAAGTAGCGAGTAATGGTGCCGCCGGCCGGCACGCAGTTGGCCGGATCATTCTGCGCGTTGTTGGCGACGCTATTGGGTTGGATCACGTACCCACCGGTGGTGTTGTCCTGATAAAATCCGACGAGCGTGAAGAAACTCGACCACGAGTTCGCCAGAGCCGTGGCGGCGAACGACAACACGAGACCGATCATCCCAAGCTGAAATACGCGAGCTTTCATTTTTGCCTTCCCGAACGGACATGCCATGTCCGTCTGCTCGTGCCTTTATGCACGAGCTCGAACGAAGGAGCTACTCGTGAAACCACTAGGTCACTGGATCCAATGCACGTTTAGACGAGCAAAGACTAGTACGATTGGGCGCTCGATTGGCAGTTTGGCATACACCAACTAAAGGCCTCACGGCTGCAGCTCTACATATCGAGCCTGGCGCAGCGCACGCGCGAGAAGCTCGAATTCCGGACGATTCTGGCGCGCCGCGACGGCCATTGAGCACGCCCGTGCCAGCGCGGCGCTGGTCCGTCGGCGTGGACGCGCGCGCATGTCGAACATCGCCAGCGACGAAATTCGCCAGCAGTCGCTGCGCGTCGGATATGGAGTTCAACCACAATCATCGCAACGAGGCCCGCGGGCGAGCAATTAGCTATTCGCACGACCGCAACCTTGCCATTGGCTCTTAGAGCCAATCCTGGAACCCCGGACCGAGTCCGCCAAGGAGACGCGAGCAAGCCTAGGCGCGGCGACGAGGGCGTACTTGAAAAGTACGTTGAGGAGCCGCAACGCAGGATTGCGAAGCGGCTCCGCAGGTGGGCGACGGGAGGGGTTCTAGGATTGGCTCTTAGCGCACGTGGGTGCTGCGCGCCTCGGAGCGAGGAGCACTTGCGACTGCTGCTTGGCCGCTCACTTTCGGGAAGGCATCGAAGGGCCGCCCTTCGCTTCCGCGCGCTGATAGGCAGGCCGCGCCGTGACGCGCTCTCGCCAGGCGCGAAGACTCGGCCAATCTCCATTGCTGCGCAGGAGCGCCGCCTCGACCGGGTAGATCATCTGAATGTCCGCCGCCGTGAACTCGGAGCCAGCAAAGTAAGGACGAGCCAACAGTTCGTTCTCGACGAAGCCGAAATGTGTTGCGATCGCCGGTCCCGAGAAGGCTTGCTCAACGCCCTCGGCAATCTTGCGCGTGATTGGCTTCACGAAGAACGGCACGCGCTGGTTCCGAATCCTGTCGACGAGCAACTGTACCAACAGGGGCGGCATGGCCGAGCCCTCGGCATAGTGCAGAAAGAAACGGTAGCGTAGTTTGGCATCCAACTCTTCAGGACGGAGCTTGCCGCCCTCGCGTTCCAGCAAGTATTCGATGATGGCACCGGACTCGGCGAGCACACGGCCGTCCACCTCGACGACCGGAGACCGACCGAGCGGGTGCACGGCTTTGAGCTCGGGCGGCGCGCGGAAATTGGCATCGCGCGCGTAGCGCCGGATGTCGTAGGGCAGCCCCAGCTCCTCGAGCAGCCAAAGCACGCGCAGCGAACGGGAATGCTCCAAATGATGGACGACCAAGCGCGACGATTCGCTCATTCGGCGAGCAAAGTCCTTCGACGCCAGCGCGTCCAGTCCTACCCTCCCCCGCCCTGCAGCGTCCCAACGTTTGCGCCTGGTTCGATCGACCAGCTAGCCATGCGTTTTTGCAATACGTATCTGTCAAAACGCCGGTGGCTATGCACTCTTGCAAGGCTCATGTTCTCGCTCGTGAGCGGCCATTTCGGCCGTTTCGAGGAGAATGCACATGAAATCGAGCACGGTAATCGTGGGTGGGACTGGCAAGACAGGACGGCGAGTGCACGCGCGTTTGAACGCTCTCGGCGTGCCCGTGAGAAGCGTGAGTCGTTCGAGCGAGGTCTCCTTCGACTGGGAGCAAGAGCTCACTTGGGCGCCGGCACTCCGCGGCGCAAAGGCGATGTACCTCACGTATTATCCCGATTTGGCGTTCCCAGGTGCATCCGAGCGCGTGCGGAAGCTCTCGAAGCTGGCACTCGAATCCGGAATCGAGCACATCGTCCTGCTCTCGGGGCGCGGGGAGCACCAAGTCTGGCCGAGCGAGCGCGCGGTCCGTGAGTCGGGCGCGTCGTTCACGATCTTGCGTTGCGCTTGGTTCAATCAGAATTTCAGTGAGGGGCACCTGCTGGGCGCGGTGCTCGGCGGCGAGCTCGCGCTGCCGGCACCCGACGTGCGCGAGCCCTTCATCGACGCAGACGACATTGCAGACGTTGCAGCCGCCGCGCTCACCGATGCGCGTCACGCGGGACAAATCTACGACCTCACCGGGCCGGCACTGCTGAGCTTCAGCGAAGCGCTGCGCGAGATCGCAGGCGTCACGGGGCGTTCCGCTCGCTACAGGCCGATCTCGAGTGAGGCATTCGCCGAAGCGCTCGCTCCCGAACTGCCGCCTGCGCAGGCGGCGTTCCTGACCGAACTATTCAGCTCGTTACTCGACGGGCACAACGCGCTGTTGACCGATGGCGTGCAGCGCGCGCTGGGGCGCAAGCCCCGCGACTTCTCGCAATACGTGCGCGACGCCGCGCGCGCCGGCGCCTGGCGTGCGTGAAAACCCGCGATCGATGGTTGGTTAGCGGGCGCAGCGGGCGCAGCGCGCGCAGCTCGTCGCGTAGCTTGGTTCACGACACAGCCATAGCCGCGAACACCCACGCACATCGCTAGACGAGCCGCAGCGCACGCGGCGTGGGACCCTCCGCCGCGCGTGAGGGCCCGCCGCGGGCCCTCACGTCCGGCGTTGAGGGTCCCAGCGCGCGCAGCACCCGAAGGGTGCGAGCACGCTGGCCGTCACGCGACTCTCAGCGTGAGGAGCAACCCTAGAACGACTCGTCGTAATAAGACGCGTACGAAAAGTCGATGCAGGCTCCGCCGCCATCGGCGCTGGTGTGCGGGCAATGCATGTCAGGATCGACCGCCGTGAGGATCGTGTGCAGCTGGCGGCAAGTCACGGTGTTGCTGTTGGCGCGATCCCAGGTGCCGTAGGGGATCGATTGCATAAAGGCCACGCAGTTTTCGAACGCGCCGGCGGCGAGTGGGAAACCCGACGGGAAGTCGTCGGCTGAATCGAAGTAGCTCGTGCAAGTGCCAGAGTTGACGACGGCGCCCGTCGTGGGCTCGACGTGCGCCACCGTGAGCGCCGTACAAAGCTGCCCGATGGCCGCCGCGTGGACCGCCGGGTCGTTCGGCGGGTCCGAAGCCTTGCCGAGGTTCAAGATGTTGAGATCCATCGAGATCACGCGGTTCTGCTTGTTGAAGCGGAAGAACCCCACTTGTGTCAGCGTCTGGGAGGTCGCGCTATTCGGCACATCCGGGTCGCACACCCCATCGGGTGAGCGGCAGAAGTGAATATCGATGGCCATCGATACCTGGTCGTCGCCCGACAGCAACGAGCGAAACTTCACGCCGTCGACGATCGATCCGGGCGTGACCGCGAGCGCGTAGAAGTACTCGACGACCGCGCTGTAGTCCGGAAATTGCCCGACGGGCGTGACGCGTCCCTTGACCGAGTCGCGCTCGAACAGATGATCCACCGAGGTCGCCCCCGTGAGAATGCCGATCGGCTTCGGATACACGAGGTTCTCGTAGATTTCGCGCACGTGCTGCTCGCGCAACTTGAGCGCCTTGGGGTCCTTCGTGGGGTATGGCTGGCCCGGCTGGTTGTGCCCTCCGTGGCCGCCGTGATTGCCGTGATTGCTGCGCATGTCCGCTTCGACCGTGGTGGCCTGCGGGCCGTCCGAAGGGACTTCGTTCGCCGAGGCGCATGCCGCTAACCAGAGTGCGCCGACCAAGGGCAAAACTTTGCGTGATTGGATCAAGATTGGCCTTCCTTTTCGTGGGGCAAATCACCCCCGAGGCCGATCCTAGCGAACTCCGAGGATGCTTAGCTACCGTGGAAGGACGCGTGCACACGAAGCCGGGATTTTCGCTCTCTTTCGAGTCTCGCCGACGCGACGTTCAGCCATCCTGCGGGTCGAGCATGCGCCGAAGTAGCTGCTGCAGGTGTCGCTGCTCGGAGGGTCGAGGCGATCCATGAGCGGCGCGAGCTCCTGTTTCACTTCTAGATAGAGCCGCTCGACGAGCCTCGTGCCTTCGTTCGTCAGAAAGACCTCCGTGGCCCGGCCGTCTTCCGCGCTCGGCGCCCTCGCCAAGAGGCCTCGCTTTTCGGCTCGGTCAACCAGCCCCGTCATCGTCGACTTCTCGAGACCGAGGTAGTCCGCGAGCGCGGCCATCACCTCACCCGAGCCAAGGCCGAAGGCAGGCACTACTCGGGCATTGGCACGCTTCCGCTCGTTCCGGGGTTCGACGGGGTCGGGCGAGGCCCCGACGGCAAGCTGCGTTACTTCGTGGTCGACGGAACCCACGGCTCGATGGCGGACAAGACCGTGATCGAGCTCGATCACAGCATCGTGCTCCCACCGAGCAGCGACCCGATCGCCGTGGCGGCCGCCATGAACCCAGCGATGGGATCGTGGCTCGCCCTGCGTTGCCGCGTCCCGTTCCGGAAACGGCAGAACGTGCTCATTCTCGGCGCTACGGGGAGCGCTGGCAGCATGGCCGTGCAGGTGGCCCGGCACTTGGGCGCAACGCAAATCATTGCCGTCGGTCGCGACGAGCAACGCCTCGCAAAGCTGCCGGCACTGGGCGCCACCGACGTCGTCAAGTTGGGCGATGCTCGGCTCGGTCAGCTCGCCCGCGACGTTGATATCGTGCTCGACTTCATCTGGGGCGAGAGTACCGCGAAGGCCATCGAGTTGCTCGTCACCGAGCGAGCCGACCGCAGTCGGCCGCTCACCTGGATCGAAATCGGCTCCGTCGCTGGCCAGAGTGCGGCAGTTCCGTCCGCAGCCTTGCGTGCTTCACGCCTCCAGATCGTCGGCAGCGGGCTCGGTTCGGTGCCGGGGCGCGAAATCGTCAAGGAGCTTCCAACGCTCATGAAAGAGATCGCACGCGGGACTTTCCGAGTCGATGCGCGAGCCGTTCCGCTGCGCGACGTGGAGCAAGCGTGGACACGAATGGCCCACAGTAGCGAGCGCCTGGTCCTGACTCCCTGGCACGCCTACACCGCGGAGCGTGCAGGGAGCGCAGCGTGGAATCACGCCGCGAGCCACGCGCCGTCGGCGTAGACCAGCTCGTCGTCGAGGAGCACGCGGCTGGTGACCGCGAAGGTATCGACGTGGTGTCGAGCCACGCGCCGATCGAGGTGCGGCTTTTTATAGACCCCATGGCGAGCGCCGAGCGATAAATGCACACCACACACGCGTTCGAACGCGCCCACGTCGGCGACGCGATGCTCACGCGAGAACGCGCGATTCATGCCGAAGCCCAGCTCGCGCAACCAAACCTCCCCTTCGTCGGCGCGAATCGCAGCCAAGACTTGCTCGAAATCAGCCGAGGCGTCGAGCGCGCCGACGACGCGACCGCGCTCGATCTGCAGCGTGATCGGTGCTGGGGCAACGTTAAGTCGAAAAGAAACGTCGGTGAAGGCGTAGATCTTCACGCGCCCGTGTACTCGTTCGAGCTCGCGAGCTTCACTGAAGACCTCGCCAATGGGGAACAAGCTGCCCACGTTCTTGAGCCCCGCGAAGTGGCCAATGTTGAGCTTGGCCGGCTCCAATGGGCAATCGAACGTCAGCAGTTCACCCTCACTCTCGATGCGCGTGCGGGTCGCGCTGTCCATGCGAGCCTTCAAGGCGTGGCCGACGCCCCGGTAGTATGCGGGATCGTAGGCCAGCGCGGCCACGTAGTGTCCGACCTCGTCGCTGGCCATGCGATCCAAGTTGGAATGCTCGATGACCTTGATGCCGCGTCGGAACAGCTCGACCCGAGTGCGAAACTCAGGGATGCGAAACACGCTCGATTGAATCAACACCGCCAGATCGTGCTCACGCAGCGCCGCAAAGGCCGCCTTCACCGTGTCGGCTCCCGCGGCATCGAACGAGAGCAGCTGTGCGTCCGGTAGGCACGCCC
>Ga0164307_10000153_pt1 | contig 30968 bp, 20 predicted proteins | sample Whisoiple_243_MG_FD_110214 | JGI IMG/M metagenome (GOLD analysis project Ga0164307, IMG submission 110214) | Soil microbial communities amended with fresh organic matter from upstate New York, USA - Whitman soil sample_243_MG | ecosystem: Environmental > Terrestrial > Soil > Unclassified >...
ATCGAGCGAGCGACGCGCGCTCCGCGTGACGCGGAGGCTCAGTATGCGGTCGGCGTACTCGTCTATACTCACCTGTTCGAGAAGGGTGGAGGCACTGAGCAATCGGCGTACGACCCTCGGCCCGGCGCAGCGCAGCGCGCTGTGCCCGTGAGCACTCCGGGAGACATCACTGGGCCCGCTCGCGTGGCGCTTGCCGAACGAGGCATCGCGTTCCTCAAACGCGCGCTCGAAGTTCGCCCCACATACGTCGAGGCGATGACCTATTTGGGGTTGCTCTATCGCCAGGAGTCGTTCGCCTATTTCGATCGACCCGCCGAGTGGCAAGCGACCGTGGACACCGCGGAAGAGTACCGAAAACGAGCGGCCGCGCTGCAAGCACAGCGCAAACCGACGCAGCCGTAGCGCGACAGCACGATGGCCTTCGAAGCAATCCTCCAGCAGCAGCAGGCAAAGCCCACGCGCTGGCGCCGCGTCACGCTGTTCGTCTCGCTCGCGGTGCATGTCGCGGCGTTGTCGGCGGCACTCGTGCACTCGGTCTGGCAGGTCGACGAAATGCCAATGCCCTCACTGCAGGTGACCTTGACTGCGGCCGTCCCTCCCCCGCCCCCACCGCCTCCGCCCGCCGCGCGCAAGGCATCGTCGGAATCCCGACCGAAGACGCGGCCGCTCGAGCCAAAGCCGCACGAACTGGTCATCCCCAAGGACACACCCAAAGAACAACCGAAGCCCGAACCCGCAGCGGACAGCGCGACCGACAACGCTGAGCCCAACGGCCAGGTGGGTGGGCAACTCGGCGGAGTTCCGGGAGGTGTCGTGGGCGGCGTGGTCGGTGCAGCCCCGCCTCCCCCACCGCCTCCGCCACCCAAACCCACCGGGCCGAAGAACGTGTCGGCGAGCATCGGTCGAGGTCAACTGCTGATCGACCCGAACTCCGAGCCCTATCGCGTGAAGCTGCCCATGGTGCTGGCTCGCTCCGGTGAAACCTACACGGCCATGTTGCGGCTGTGTGTTTCTGCCGAAGGGCGCGTCAGCTCCGTCCAAGTGCTGAAAGGCGCAGGCGCGGCCCTCGACGGTCAATTCCCGAGCGTGATGGGGCGCTGGCGCTACCGCCCCTTGATGGTGGATGGGGCTCCGACTCCGTTTTGTTACCTGCTTCGCTACGAGGTCAGCGGTCGCTGAACTCGAGCGCATTCAAACACCTAGGAAGATCAAGATGGACTTCTCTCTGCTCGGTTTGTGGAACCAAATGGGTGTGGTGGCGCGCGGGGTCGTGCTCATCCTGCTCGGCATGTCCGCGTACGCGATTGCCGTCGCCCTCGAGCGCTTCGTCGCGTTTCGCAAAGGCAGGCAACGCTCAATCGCGTTCGTGTCGGCTCTGCAGCCGCTGATTGCCCCGAATGGGCGGCTGGAGGAGGTGAAGAACCTGCAGGCCACCTGGAAAGACGCGCCCCTGGCGCGCGTGGTGATCCTAGGCGTGGGGGAGTTCACCCAAGGCGTTCAGGAGCTCGGGGCAGCCGCTAGCGACACGCTCGAGCTCGAGCTCTTGCTGCACGGCGTCGAGCGCTCGATTGAACGCGCCAAAAAGCGGGAACTCGCGAATTTGTCGCGAGGGTTGCCCGTGCTGGCCACCATCTCTTCTTCGGCGCCGTTCGTCGGTCTGTTCGGTACGGTATTCGGCATCATCACCGCGTTTCAGCGCATGGCCGACCCGTCCAAGGGCGGCGGTGGCGGACTCGCAACGGTGTCTGCCGGCATCGCCGAGGCATTGTTGACCACCGCGGTCGGGCTTGCCGTCGCGATCGTCACGGTCTGGTTTTACAACTTCTTCACCACCAAGCTCGAGCAGATCGGCGCCCTGATCGATGACGCCAGTGGTGAGCTCACCGATCGATTGATGCAGCACGGACGACGCCGCGCTCATGAGTCGCCCTCGAGCGCCGACGCGGTGCCCACGTGAATCCCCCGGCGGAACGCCGCCGTCAGCGCTTGCAGGCCATGCGCGCCGTGATCCGCAGGGATCGCCCCGGTTTCGAGCGCCCAGAGGTGAAGGCCGATATCAACGTCACGCCGCTGGTCGACGTGGTGTTGGTTCTGCTCATCATCTTCATGGTCGTGACGCCCATGATCGCGAGCGGCGTTGCCGTCGATCTGCCCCGCACCGTGAACCATTCACGCAAGCCGGACGACGGCAAAGACATCATCGTGTCGGTTGCCCGCGACGGGCGCGTTTACGTCGGCACGCAAGCGCTCTCGCGCGTCGAAGAACTCGGGCGCGCCGTCCTGGCCGAGCGCCGCAAAGCTCCGCACAAGACCGTGTTTTTGAAGGGGGACCTGCGCGCGCAATACGGCGCCGTGCGTCGGGCCATGCAATCACTGCACGACGTCGACATTCAAGACATCGTGCTCGGCACCGAAGAGCTCACGAAGGCCCGCTGAGAGCAGCGCACGAGGCGTATGGAAACCAGCAGTAAGAAAGGCCTCCGGGCAGAAATCAACGTCACGCCCCTGGTCGACGTCGTGTTGGTTTTGCTCATCATCTTCATGGTGCTGACGCCGTCGATGTTGAAGCACCTCACCGCAAACGTGCCCAAGAAGCCCGACGAACCGCTGGCCGCCGTGCCGAGCGATCACTCGATCGTCGTCGTCTACGGCGCGGCCCGGGAGCTCACCGTGAACGGCGAACCCGTAGCCCCCGAAGCGCTCGCCGACAAACTCACTGAACGGCTCCACGGCGCGCGCCAAAAGGTCGTCTTCTTCAAGGCCGAAGACGAGGCGCCCTATGGTGAAGTCGTCCACCTGATGGACATCGCACGCGGTGTCGGCGCGCAGACCCTGGCCGTCGTCACCGAGTGAGGGAGGCGAAAGGGGTTGCCCCGACCGGGAACCGTCGAATCGCGGTGAGCGTCCTCGCGCTTCGCGCTGCGGGCGCTCGGCTACCCAAGCGCTGGCCAAAGGCCAGCGCGGTGCGCCAACGACACAGCGCGGGAACACCGCTTCACGCGGGTTGCGATGCGGGATCGCGACCGCCCCCTCCCCCTTCCCGAGTCGAACGCCACAGCACGGAAACGAGGTTTCACCCCACGACGTCGAATGCTCGCCTCACGCAGCCGCGCAGCCAAATATGCCCCGGGTCATTGTCGAAACGCGGACTCCACGCTTGCGCAATTGCCACCTTCGTTACGGGCCCCGTGACGGACAGTCGGCAGAGCCCGAACGCTTCGACGACGGTCGCAGCCAGACGGTTGGGGATCATGGTGTAAGCGTCGCTGGCTCGCACTAGGGCCGCAGCAGCCAAGAATGAAGGCACGATGCGGCTCGGCGGGCGCCAGCCGCGACCACGCTTCGGTTTGGTCAACTCCTCGAATTTTGCGCGCTGAGAGGCGACCGCGATGTGCTCGATGGTGGCCAGGCGAGCCGGCGAGACGCGGCGCTTTGCGGCCGGATGATCTCGACGGACCACTGGCACCATTTCCTCGTGGTAGAGCGTCTGAATGCGCAGATCGGGGGCAATGCCGAATTGTACGCCGATGTCGAGATCGGCTTCGCGCGCTTCTGGGAGCAGAACGCCAACCAGGTGAAGCGCTACCCCGGGCGCCTCGTTTCGTACCAGTGAATCGAGTGCGTGGCCTACGGTCACGATCATGGCGTCGGACGCTCGAATGATGAACGTGCGTTCGAGGGTCGCGATGTCGAGCGGCTGATCGGGCCGGAGCAGCGCACCGATCTCGGACGCAGCGCGCGACACTCGTTCGCGCATCGCAAGCGCGCGAGGCGTGGGCACGAGCCGGTTTCCAGCGCGCACGAACAGCGGATCGCCGACCGCGAGCCGCAGTCGCGAGAGCGTGTGGCTCATCGCGGGCGGGCTCACGTTCATCCGGCGGGCAGCGCCGGTAACGCTGCCGGCCTGGAAAAGTGCGTCCAGCGCGAGCAGCAGGTTGGCATCGGCGGATTCCATTTCATGCATGTAGCACGTGCATATGTTTCAATCGATTCATTCCATGAAAGGGCTACAACGTGGCCATGAGCAGCGACGCAACCGCGATAGGCAGCCCGATCCCCTCTCCCCTCGACGCCGATTCTCCGCGTGGCCGACTGATCATTCTGGTCACGTGCTGTCTGGCGCTGGTGCTCACGGCGATGGACGCCACGATCGTCAACATCGCTCTGCCCGCGATCCGCGGCGATCTGCACGCGAGCGTCGCCGAGCTGCAGTGGTCGATCGACGCCTACACCATCGTCGTGGCAAGTTTCTTACTGCTCGCCGGGTCGATCGCCGATCGCTTCGGTCGGCGCAAGACGTTCCAGGTGGGACTCTTGGTCTTCAGTGTCGGCTCGTTGCTCTGCAGCGTCGCGCCGAACGCGCGCGTGCTCGTGGCGTCTCGCGTGTTGCAGGCGCTCGGCGGCGCGATGCTCAACCCGGTGGCGATGTCGATCATCGTCAATACGTTCCTCGATCCCAAGGAGCGCGCTCGCGCGGTCGGAATTTGGGGGGCCGCGTTCGGCGTGGCCATGGCGGCAGGTCCGCTGCTCGGCGGGCTGCTCGTCGAGATCGCTGGTTGGCGGTCGATCTTTTGGATCAACATTCCGATCGGAGTCATCGCGCTGGCCTTGACCGCGCGCTTCGTGCGTGAGTCGCGGTCCGAGCGCCCACGGCAGTTCGATGTGCTGGCGCAGGTGCTGGTCATCACCGCGCTGTTCGCGCTCACCTCCGCGGTGATCGACGGCCGTCACGCGGGCTGGACCTCGTGGCCCATTGCGGCCGGCTTTGCGACCGCGATCGCCAGCGCAGTTGGCCTGGTCGCGTGGGAATCGCGCCACCGCGAGCCGCTGCTCGATCCGCGATTCTTTCGCAGCCTCCCGTTCGCGGCCGCGACGCTCGTGGCCGTACTCGCGTTCGCCGCGTTCAGCGGATTTTTGTTTTTGAATTCGCTTTACCTTCAAGAGTCACGCGGCCTGTCGGCCTCGCAAGCCGGCCTTGCCACCTTGCCCATCGCGCTCGCGCTGATGGTGTGTTCGCCGCTCTCCGGTCGGCTCGTAGCGGCCGGTCGCGCCCGGGTGGCGCTGGTGGTAGCAGGCGGCGCAATCGCGATGGGCGCGCTACTCTTGACCGTACTGGCGCAAGACACGCCGCTCGCGTCCCTGCTCGGCGCGTACGGCATCTTTGGCATCGGCCTGGGCACGGTCAACGCCCCGATCACGAACACCGCAGTTTCCGGCATGCCGCGGTCACACGCGGGGCTCGCGTCCGCCGTCGCATCCACCAGCAGGCAAGTGGGCGCTTCGCTGGGCGTCGCGCTCGCGGGCGCGCTCGCGGGCACGGGGATTGAGACCGCACATCGACCTGACTTCGCCGCCGCAACGCACGGCTTCTTTTGGGTCAGCGCGGGGCTGGGTGTGGCGATCGTCGTGCTCGGGGTTGCATCCACTGGCCGCCGCGCGAAGGAGAGCGCGGCGCGCGTGGCCTCGTTGCTCGACGGTTTGCGCTGAGCAAGCGCGCACGGTTCACGAGAGGAATCGCGCTGACTTCAGCCCGCCGCACGCTCGGCGTCCGACGATTCGCCTTTGCCCGCGCGCAAAAAAGTGCCCGACTCGGCCTCCACCGCGGCCACGATGTCTTCCAGAGCTTGCGGTTTAGCCAAGAAGTAGCCCTGCACCTTGTCCACTCCGATGGCTCGAAGAGTGGCCAGCTCGGCCTTGGTTTCGACGCCCTCGGCGGTGATCGTGCTGCCGATTTCGCGCGCAAAAGCGATCAGCCCTTTCGCGAGGGCGCGCCGGCTCGCGTCGACGTCGATGTGACGGGTGAGGCTGATGTCGAGCTTGATGATATCGGCTTTCAAACTGAGGATGTGCCGCATGCTGGCGTAGCCAGCGCCCGCGTCGTCGATGGCGAGCCGAGCGCCGCGCGCACGCAGCGGCTTGAGTGTCTCCAGAAGTGCCTCGTAGTCGGCGACCGCAGCGTGCTCCGTGAGCTCGAGGACGACTCGAGACAGGTCGACCGGATGCAGTGCTGCGTGCAAATGACCCGAGAGGAGCAGCTCGGGAGAACTATTGAGGCTGAGCGTCAGCGGCGCTGGCAAGTGCGCCAAGGCCCTGAGCGAAAGTTCGACGGCACGAAGCTCGAGCTCTGTGCCGACTCCGGCCTCGTGAGCCGTGTTGAACCAGACATCGGGCGGACGCCGCGGCTCGAGATCGAAGCGCGACAAACATTCGACACCGGCAATCGCCGGCACCCCGCTCGCCAACGAATAGATCGGCTGATAAACGATGCGCGGGGCGCCCTCGCTGAGCGCTTGGCGGATCTCTTCGGCGACCCGCTGCTTCGAGCGCCCTGCCGCCAAATCCTCATCGATACGACCCGCCAGCACTTCGCCGAGCGCGCGCATCATGCGCATGTCACGCTCACCCAAGGTGAGGTTCGGCTCTCGGCTAAAGCAGCACAGGGTGCCGTAGATCTCGCCGTCCGAGAGCTCAATCGGAACGCTGACGTGAGCGCCGATCGGGATTGCACGAGTCTCCGGGAGCGCCATCGCGGCGGGCACGGCGGAAGTGTCAGGGATGAACTGGGGCAGCTCCCCTCGCACGATTTTCAGGCAGTAGCCGTCTTCGAGCGGAATGACTTGGCCCTCGTGGATCGGCGCCGTGCCATCGGAATCCACATGCTCGAGCACGCGATCCGCTTCGCGAAAGTGGGTAATGAACGCAACGTCCATCCCCAAGTGCTTGCGCACCGTCCGCAGGACTTGCGCGACCCCACTCTGCTCGACTCCGTGAGCAAGCAGCTTTGCGATAGGACCAGAATTCAGCGGCGTCGCACCCATGAAACCCTTGTCGTGCTTGGAGGCCCAACAATCCCTTACGGCACGCTCGAGAATCCTTTAGTCGGGAACGACAAAAGTGAGCGGACCTCGGACCGCAGGGGTTCGCCTCTGTTTCACCGTGTTGCATTGTTGAGCCCGGAGAGGCGCGCGCGAACCGGCAATGCGGCTTTGACTCAGTCGAATAACTCTGCCCGCGCCCGTTGCCACGTTCCCTCGTCCGGCGAAAGCAACGTCGATTCACTCGTGTCGAACACGTGGTAGTCGCGCCCATCGGGGTGACGCACGACTCCACCTGCTTCGCGCACGATCAGCGCGCCGGGCGCGTGATCCCACGGCAAGAGGCGATAATAGTGAGTGTAATCCTTGAGGCCCATGGCGATCTGCGTGTACTCGTGCGCTGCGCAGATCACGCTCGGGATCTGCGTGTGAGCCGCGGCACGCGCCATGAGCACCGCCGCCGCATGCTCCGGCATGAAGCGGGAGTAGGCGGTGCCCGCGAGGGCGCCAGTGGTCGGGGCGCGGGGCACCATGCGCGCCCCATCGAGGTACGCGCCAAGGCCGCGCTCCGCGAGGAACAGACGGTCAGTCTCGGGCAGGTAAATGCCGGACAAGAGTGGCGTTCCTCGCTCGGCCAGCACGACCATCGTGCCGAACGGCCCGTGGCCGGCCGCGAAGTTCTTCGTGCCATCGAGCGGGTCGACGATCCAAACGGGCGCCGCCTGCTTCAGTCGATCGAGCACGGCAGGATCGGCCGCCACCGCTTCTTCACCCACGACCGTCGAATTCGGGACCAACTCACGCAACCTCGCCGTCAGCGCAGCCTCCGCTGCACGATCGGCTGACGTCACCAAGTCGAGCGGATCTTCGACCGTCGCCTTGCTGATCACGTCACTTTCGTCGAGCTTTTGGAAGCGAGTGACGATTTCGGCCTGCGCGACTTCACGCAGCACTCGGCCCACTTGCTCCAACAGCGCGCTTTGCATGGTGCCAGCAGGTTTGAGCATTTCGAGCAATGAGCGCAAGCCGAATGAGCCAACTTCACCGCCACTTTGCCAAACCTGCTATTTCGAGGCCGAATCCAGCGAATCGAGTCGCCTAGCGGAAGCGCAGGTTGTCGAAGTAGTAAGCGCTCGAGTTCGAGTTGACGTTGAGTTGGATCTTGAAGGTAACGTCAGTCAAGCCGTAACCGAGGTTCTGTTGCAGGGTAGCGGGGAGCGCAAAGGCGAGGCTCGAGAACTTACCCGTGGGGAGTCCGTTGAGGTTCACTTGGCCGAGGTATTGGTTGTAGATGCGCGCGGACGGGGAGGACACGAACACGCTTACCGCACCATAGTAGTAGGGATTGGGCTGGTTCGTGGGTAGGTACAGGTCGACCTTCAAACTGGGGCCGATTTTGCCGGCGCCGACGAGGCTGGTCGGGATGCTGGTGATCTCGGTCCAACCAGCGCTGGGCACGACGCGCAGCGAGCTGCTGCCTTCGGTCTTGGTCGTTGTCGACAGCGAGACGGTCGATTGACCGGAGGTCCAGGCGTTCGCGCGTTCGAAGCCGGGCACGGGCGTCAGGAAATCACGCATGATTTGTGCGCGATACGGCTGCACGGCCTCGATGAACGCCGTGCGCCGGAAGCGCCGATGCGACTCGTCACCGTTGATCGGGTCGGTTTCCTCCAAGACTTGTACGAAGCCGCCTGTTGGCGGGAACGCTTGCGGCAAGCCGAGCGAGTGCACCTTCTCGTCTTGACTGATGTTGTGGCAACCGCCGCAAGATAGCGAAGTGGCGCGAGCGACGATGTTGTCGGGCGTGAGGGGGCTGCCGATCGCGCTCAGCTTGGCCTGGATTTTCGAGCGCAGGTTCGACGCCCCGAAGCCGAACTCTTCGGCATAGTTGCTGAATAGAGACGGAATGGTGAGGCTGCCTCCGAGCATGTGACTGTCGCCACTGTTGAATCGATCGGGCACCGGCTCCGAATAGTTCATGGCATTCAGATCCTGCAGGGCCAGCCGCTCGACCGTGCTCGGGAAGAAGTTGGCCTGAAAATCAGCGGTGAGCTTGTTGCTGGGGCTCGGGTTCGGATTGAACAGGCTGCGCTCCGGCACGTCCTTGTCGAAGTTAGGTTGCATCAGGTAAGGCAGCGGCCCGCCGCTGCTCGGCGTGAGTCGGAACTCGCGCATCGACCAATCGCCCGCGAGCTGGTTGAGAAACAACAATTCGTTGATGCGGATCTGCCCCCCCTGTGGACCATTCGTCTCGCCGAATTGATGAACGTCGATCACCGGAGCGAAGCCCGGCAGACCTTGGAAGTAGAACCGGCGCAGCTCGCTGGTTCGGGCCTCGCTCGAAAGGGCCGAAAGATTGTTCCAAAATTCGACGACCGGGCGGCACCCTGCCAAGCCCAGCCCGGGGCTCGGGTTGGGCAAGCGCGCCTCGAAGGCAATGAACAGGCGTCCGAAGCCTTGCGAGAGCCCCGAGCGGCGCGCGAAATTGATCCGATATTCGCCGCAGTTCGCGCCATCCGCTGGCGCCAGGTCGAAGCGATTCGACAGCGTGGTCGCCATGTACGCGGCATCCGATTGTAGATCAGCAAAGGGGTTGCTCGCCGTTTCCTCGATAGCGTCCGCGCGCGGGCACTCTGCCGGAAATCCGTTGATCGAGCCGTTGCAGTACGGCCCCGCGCCGCTATTGGGATCGCCTGAGCGCAGCTGGGTCGCAAACATCTGATGGAATAGCGCCAGCGCCTGGTTGTTGCTGAGTTTGTCCAACACCTCTTGCAGCGTGAATTTCGACACGATGTCGACATCGGTGATCACGAGCGACTTCGTCGGGTCGATATCGCTGACGAGTGCTTGTTCGGCGCTGGCCAGCGCGTCCTCCGCTGCCGCGCGCTCGCTCGGCGCGCTGCAGGCGCCGACGGCGAGCGACAGTGCCAAGCACGCGCTCGGGCCGAGCGCTGCCCGGAATCGACTGCGGAGCTGCTGCTTCGAAAGATACACTACTGCCAATCGATAGTTCATGATCGTTCCTTCTCTTCCTCGGCGCGCGACCAGAAGACGATCGCGACTCTCGGGTGATGGTGTAGAGCTGTTGTGCAGTGACTGGAAAAGGGCGCAGTGCGCTACGAAGCACCCAGGCGCCCGCGTCCTGATCAACCCATTAGAGTGACGCGGGCGCCAAACCTTCGCCCGAGTGATCGAAAAAAGTGCGCGCCGCGGCACTCAGTGTGGCCACGGAAACGTCACGGACGCGGATCGATGCCTTGCTGTTGCCTCTGCCAGTAAGGCTCTTCGAGATACCGTCGTTCGCTGCTATAAAACAGCTGCCGCGCACGTTGGTTGGCGAGCCGCACTTCGCGGACTTTTCGCTCGTATTCGTCGAGATGTGCCGGCGCTCGACTCGAAGACGCCAGGCAGCGCAGCGCCGCTTCGGCGCCGCGGATCCCGCTATAGAGAGCAAACAGCACGCCTTGCGATGAGAGCGGATCGAAAGCAAGCGCCGCGTCACCGACGGCAAGCCAGCTCGGCCCGGCCACTCGCTCGGCGGACTGCACCGCAGCATCGCTCACTCGCAGCGGTTCGACGAGATCGCGCGCCCGCACCGCGTACGGCAATAACCCTGCGCGATTGCAATGATCAGCGAATGCAGCAGGCGATCTCGCGAGCTGCACGACCGCGCGCGGTAGACCATGAAACGCCAAGACCCGGAGTGGTCCGGGAAGCCGTGCGGTGTACCACCAACCATTCGACACCGATTTCACTCGCGTCGTTCGATCGACGTCAGCCTCGGTGTGCCGCAGCCAACCGACGACCGCGAACTGCTCACTCAGTCGCTGACGTCGGACACCTTGCCTTCGGCACACCACCGCGCGCCGCCCGCTGGCGTCGACGATGAAGCGCGCCTCGAGTTCGTGGGACATGCGAGGTTCGGCGCTTTGGACCGAGAGCTGCCACGACCCCTCGCTCGAACGAGCGTTCGTGATGCGGGCGTGAACCCGTTCCACCCCGAGGGCGGCCGCGCGCTGACGCAAGCTTGCATCGAAATGGTGCCGAAGGACGTGCCAACCGCCTCCTTCCGGATTGCTGAGCGCATCCCGGTGGCTCCAATTTTCGTCTCCCCAAGCGGAGACGTTGGCCACGCAGGGCTCGAATTCGGGGGGCCGCAGCAAGGCGCCTGGACCGTCCACGCCCAAGCGACGGAGCAACCGGACGACTGCCCCCGGGAGCGATTCGCCCACCTTCAGCGCTCGTTCGTCGACGTCGTCCAAGAGCCCAACCCGGAGCCCCGCAAGACGAGCAACGATCGCCGCAGCGGACCCGGCCGGGCCCGCTCCGACAACCAACAGATCGTACACGGCTCGTTCCCTCAGTGACCTCTGAGCTTGATGGTCAAGAACTCGTTGCGCTGCTCGTCGCTGAACCAGCCTGCGGCCGCGAGCAGTCGGTCATGAGGGCCGAGCTCCGGGTAGCGCGCCGCGAAGATACGATGCGCCACCTCCATCTCGGACTGCTTCACTTTGCTGAGGTTCTCGACGTACAGCAGCTCGGGCAGCCAATCCATATCGTCGGGTCGCGGTTTCGCTTCGAGGATGCCCATCTCGCCGAAGTGCTGGATCATGTACATCATTTGATCGGGCGCTGGGTTCTGCGACGGCAGCTGACGCAGCCAGCTCGGCCGATTGTAGAAGGCCGCCACACGTTCATCCATGGGCTTTCGTGGATCGCACAGCGTTTCGTAGTCCACGAGCGTCAGCACTTGGTTGGGCACGCGGGCAGGCCAAAAAGTGGGCAAATACGGGTCGTATTCGAGATCATAGCCCGAGCGGCAAAAAGCCGTGTCCCCCTGCCAAGGAAGCGCCATCCACCGCGTCAGATCACCCGGGCCTTGCTCGTAAAGCGGACCGTTCATGCGCAGCACTTCGGGCTGGGTGAGCTTGCTACCGTAGCTCGGTTCGTTCTTGCCGCTCGGTCGCGTGCGAATGCGATAAGGCGCACGGTACATCGAAGCGTGACGCATCGGCCACGTCAACTCACAGCCCGGGTGAAAGGCGTCAGACAAACAGAAGTGCATGGCAGCGCGGTCCAACATCTCTGGTTGACGCTGAAGCGCGACATCTTCGAGCTTTTCGGGGTGCGGAATATCCGGCGTGTAGTCACCCACGAACTGCCCTGCGACCCATGCACTGAGAACGAAGTCGTAGTAGGCGGGCAGGCGTAGGTTTTGTTGGGCAGCCACCTCGGCCGCGTTCGATGGATCCGAGTAACCGAAAGTGTCCCCGTACATCGGCGGCCAGCCGTTGATGTCTTGCTCGGTGCCGGCGGCGGCGCGGAAGGCGTTGTAGACGGTCCTGCGCAACTCGGCGTAGGGATCCGGATACAGGCTGCTCTCCGGAGCGAAAGCGAGCTTCTTCATCAACGCGGGGTCGTCGAAGTTCATCGCCGAACCCGCGCCAAACATGGCTAGAAAACCCTTATTCACCCATTGGATGGTGTTCAACCGCTCCAAGATGGGACGCACGTCACGATTGAAGGAGATCCGCTCGGGGAGGCTCAGCAGCCCGGCTTCGATGAAGACCGCGCGCAGGACGTCGTCGAGCGTGCGCCAGCCGGTGAGGTCAGGTGCAAAGTTGGGCGGAGCAGCGGTCACCCAAGCTCCGTCCGCTTCGAAGTTTCGATCGCCCACGGTGACCCGTGCTGTGACCGGACCGTCTGCCATGTCGTCGTACCAGCCGGCCGCGTTGTTGAAGCTGGTCGGATTGGCCGGGTCGTAAACTGGACAGCCCGCTGGGCTCGCAGAGACGCCGAAGCCGGGCAGAACGAGAAGCCGTCCTACTGCGTCGGTGCGAAGCTCACCCAAGGTCACCGGTGTTCCTTGGAACTCTCCCGTCATCACGAAGCTGGAATCATTCATCGACAGCCCCATGATCTTCTTTTCGCCGGGGTCGATGCACAGCGCCGCGCGTCCGCTTCCGGTCACGTCGCGATTGCGGAGCGGCACGGCGATGTTCTTGGTCGCCGGAATATCCATGGCTGCGTCGAATTCGAACCACTGAGCTTTGCGGTTGGCAACGTGCACCGTCCACTCCACGCTCGAGTTGTCGGATTGCTGAACTTCCGCGACCACGTTGCCGTCGGCGTCGTAGCCGTACACCCTGAAGCGAGCTGCCTGCCGCTTGATCGCGCCGCCCGCGTCACGGGTGGCTCCAAAGAGCGTGGGAGCCGGGTGTGTGACCTCGGGACCGATGACGTAGTCGGAAGCGCTGTTGCCTACCCGCGCGATGCCGATACCGGGGTGAATTCGCACGGAAGTGATGCGCTCGATCTCGCTGTTCGTCAGCGCGCGAGGCTTTTCCTGCGGCGGATGGTGTGGAAACGGACATTTCGGCTGGACAATCAGCGGCTCCCCGGGAGCACTCGGCTCGCTCACGGGCTGTCCGTTCGTCTCTCTTCGATAGTCGGCGCTCGTCTGATAAACGCTCATCCGCGCTTCGGCGATGCTTCCGACCGGAGCATTGGCCGCGGGCACGCGACCGATATTGAAGGCCAGCCAGTCGCCGTAGATCTCTTGCTCGGACTGCGTGATGTCCTGGCTCGGTAGCGTGATGGTCGCGACCTTGAGCGGTACGGCCGCCTTCTCATCCCAAGTGACCGTGGCTCGGTCGAGGGGGAAGTGCTCATCGATATAGGTTTGGCTGTGCGCCCCTGGGTCTGGTCGCCTCTGAATGTAGAGGTCGAGTGTCGCGAGGCCCGCGCTCATTCGACCAGCCAGATCCTTGCCGAGGAAATTCGGATCGTTGATGTCTGGCTCGGCAGCGAAGGTCGACGTGCCGGGATGGAGCACGTACTTGCAGTAGCTCTCGCCGAGCTTGAATGGCACGACGCTCCACAAGGGGGTTTCGAACACGGAACGGATGGGTTTTGACATCCGATCGAGGAGTTCATTCGTCTTGGGCGAGTTCTTTTGCACCCATTCGTCCCCCCAGCCCTCGAAGCTTGCTTTGGTGAATCCGCACATGTCGCGCGCGTCATCCACGAAGAAGAAAGGCACGTTTTGCAGCAGCAAATCCGACGTGTTGGCGCCGTCGTCGCCCACCACTTTTTCGCCCTGAACGCCGAAGATCTTGATGCCGATCCCGATCGTACTCAGCCAATCGGGGCGACCGTCCGACAAATCCGAGGAGTAGCGGACAATGACTTGCAGCGTTTGCCCGGCATTGTCGAACAGCCCGCGGCGGTATTCGTCGGGAATGTTCGACAGAAACGTGATGGTTCCCTTGATGATCCCGTGCGTTCGCAAGAACACCGGTCGTCGAGCTGGGCATTGTCCGCCCACCTCGACGCGACGCTTCTGCGTCATGTCCACGAACATATGGCGCAAACACGCGATCGGATCGGCGCACGAACAGGTGGTCGTGAGCTTCACGTTTTCAGCCAGCAAGCTTTTCATTTGGAGCCCCTCGCGTCTCGGTGGTTCTGGGACGTTCGAGATGGAGCGCGCGCAATCGCGCAGTTCACTCGGATCCCCGGAAGCTCACACCACAGCAGAGCTCACGACGAACTGTCAATCTGCTTTGGGCCCCGCGCCTGTCGGTTCATCGCGTCGTCATGTCGTGATCGCGCCAGCGCGCCTGGCGACTTTCGCCGTCATCCGGCGCGGTTCGGCCAGCGCGCGGTCACGACTACGGCGCGATTGACGCGAGCCTCCGCGAGGGAGCATTGAGTTCGTTCTCGGATTGCCGCGCGCCGAGGCTGACGCTCACGAACTTCGATGCCGAAGCGGCAGTCATCGCAGCGCCGGGATCCCGCCCTTGTCGAATATCGCTGGATCGAAGGAAATAGCGAGGCCATCCCGCAACACTTCGCTCGTGACCAATACGTGCCGACGGCAGAGGCATGGGGCGATGCCTGGCACCCATCAGCGCGGCTACCCCAGGTTGGCCGCGAACTTCAGCGTGCCGTGAACTTCGCTCGCTGATCGCGGTCGCGCGCGCCGAGAGTATCGACGGTTACCGCCATGCCCGGGCTGGCGATCGTCGAGCCGAACCCGACGCACCTCCGCGTCGTGGCCATGGGACGACCTCCGATCGAAGCGAACGATCACCAGAACGAGCTGAGAAGCTGCCGCTCCGGGATTTGTGAGCGTAGGCTTGCGTGCAATGCTGGCAACTCCGACCAGTGAAGGCCGGGTTTCATGTGGTGTGCGGTGTGAAGGCCGAGGTTGCAAGTGAGCCAATTGAACAACCGATGCTCACGGTTCACGCTCGCGTGGACGTGCTCGGTAGCAGCGTGCCCGGCGTGGTGCTCGTAGGTGGCGTAGCAGGTGTGGAGCAGCGTGAGCAGGCTCGGCACGAAGAAGGCGAGCAGATAGTTCAATGGGTTCAGATAGAACCCCAGAGCCATGAACGCGTAGCAGGGCACCTTCATCAACAAGTACCGACGTAGCAGCTTCGGGTGACGGAGCCCGATGCGATACACGTCGACTTGGTGATGTAAGAACGTGTGCAGCGTGTACTCGACCCGACCCATTTGGCTACCGTCCGCACGCGTCCAATGTGACTCGTCCGGCGCTTCGTGGGGTGGCTGGTTGAGGTAGTTTTGGTGGTGTCCCAGGTTGTGATGCAATACCCAAGTGTACGGGCCGACGCCGGACTGCACTGCTAGGATCACGTCGTACGCGCGGTTGAGTAGGCGCGAGCGGAACACGTTGAGGTGCTGGTGGTGGTGGTTGAACGCGGCAACGACCGTACTCACGGCGAAGACCAGCGGCAGCACGAGCAGCGCCAACCAGGGTGGTGCCCATAGGTAGACGGCGACGTGCAGCGCAAACGCCCCAAGCACGACTGTGAGCGGACGCCAGTCCGCTGGGTAACGAAGCAAGCGGCGGGACCAGCTTTCACTCATGGGCGCGCCCCCCATAGCGCGACCAACGCCCGTTTGCAGCGAAACCTGGCATGGGCCCGGTTTTCTGCTGCTTTTTTGCTAGCGCAACGCCGGCAGGTGGCGACCCCAGCGGGCTTCGGGGCTAGCCAGGGGGGTTACTGGCCGCCGGGCTAGGGGTGAGCGATCAGCAGCAACGCCGGGGCATGCGCTTTCGCGCAATGAAGGACGCTGGCGGCCGTCTGCGGATCGAGCGCCGCGACGCTCTCGTCGAGGATGACCACGTCGGCGCTCGAGAGCAACGCGCGCGCGGCGAACAAGCGACTGCGTTCTCCATGCGAGAGTTGCCAGCCTGTTTCGCCCACGATTTGCATCAACCCCGCCGGCATCTGCTCGAGCAGCGGACCCAAGCCGAGTTCGTGGCAAATGCGCGTCGCGTGTTCGAGCTCGACTTGGCGCGGCGGCCAGGCTCGCCCGAGCAACAGATTGAAGGCGAAGGAAGCACTAAACACGTGGCTGTCGTGAAACTGCGGGGCCAAACTAACGCTTCGAGCAAAGCCCGCGGCGCCGAGCGTCGAGCGATCCAGCCCGTGACATAGCAGGAGCCCGCTCGCGGGCTCACGCAGGCCAGCCAAGACTTGAGCCAGGGTGGACTTGCCGCTTCCTGAAGCGCCTTCCAACAGTACGCGATCGCCGGCACGCAAACTGAGATCCACCCCCGAAAGCAGAGGCCTGGCTGACCCGTGCGCATTGACGACCAAACCGCGCGCGTCGAGCACTGGTTGATTCGAGCCGTGCGCCCGGCGAGCCACCGAAGCGCCGAATTTGCGCGGCGCGCGCAATCGCACGAGGTCCCGAACGCGCTCCCAAGCGGCGAGCGCGGCGCCCAGTTGCAGCAGACCAGAACCAAAGCCGGCGAGCGCACGCGTCGCCAGCAAGATCCCGGCGAGCGCGAAGGCCACGGGCAACTGCGCAGGCGTATCGAATCCCAACGACCAGGTAAGACCAGCGAGCGCCGTTACGAGCCAAATTCGCGGCAAAATGCTGCCGTGGGCGCCCGCGGTGTCGAGCGAGCGCGACGCCGCAACGTAGTCCTCGAGCAGCGCGTCTTCCTTTTGATGCCACTCGCGCTCACGTTGCTGGACGACGCGCGTGCGGTGCCCAGTCAGATTCTCGACCAAGTCGAAGGTGAGGCGCAGGCGCGAGCGAACCCAGCACCGCCGCCGCCCCAGGTAAGCCAGCGCAACCACAAATGTGAGGGCGACGCAAAGCAATAGGAGGACGAGCGAGGAGACGGACGCGGCTCCTCGAGCGAGCAGCCACGCCGCTGCGGCGAGGTCCACGCTTGCCAACAAGGCCAGCAAGGCACCCGTAAGTCCCAGCGTCTCCACGTTGCTCACTTCGAGCACGCGACTCATCCACTCGCCCACACCTTGGCTGCGAACTTCGAGCGGGTCCAACGACAGTATCCCGGCGAGCAAACGCTCTCGCAACCGGGCGCTCGCAACGAGGGCCCAGCGTGCGCTCAGCCAGGCGAGCGCGCCGCGCAGTGGAATCGCGCTGAGCAGAGCCAAGCGCCACGCCCACAGCCAACCATCGTCGACGCGACCATACAGCGCTCCGTTCGCCACCGAATTCCAGGAAAAACCGAGCAGCGCGTATTCCAGCAATGCGAGCGTCGCCAGCAGCAATAGCCCGAACCCAACCCGCATTTGCGCGCGCTTCCCGACACACGCGTCGCGCGAATGGCCGAGCAACCAGACGCCGCCGACGCGAACGTGCGACAAGCGCTGCGCGAATAACGCTTCACGAGCTCGCGCGCGGCGCATAGCCGGAAGCTTTACGTCGTCGAGGAGCGCGTCGACCTCGGGGGCGCACCGAGCTTCGAGCGTCCCGACCAATGCTGCACGCAGCCGCGCGCGGCTCAGCGTGCGCTCGCCACCATCCCTTGCAACAACCACGACGCGTTGGCCCCGTACGGCTCGCACAGCGAGCAGATAGGCACCGCTCTCGCAATTTACCAGGTACAGCGCAGGAGCCGCATGACCGACCAACGCGTCGAGCCGCGAATACTCTTCAGTCACCGCCGTGGCCGAGAGACCCATCGCCGAACTCATGCGCTCGAGTGACTCGGCGATGCAATCCGGACCCGACTCATCCGACAGCACGTCGAGCACCGCGACGCGATGGCCGGCACGCACCGGCTCGAGACGTCCGGCGCGCGCGAGCGCTTCGAGAGCCGCGCCCAGTTCACGCGCGGGCCAAGCGAGCGACTCGAGACTGCCGGCCTGGTTGCCGTTCATTCGGCCATTTCTCCGCGCCGGGCAGCGACTTCCGAACGTTCCTCGGTCCTCGTTGCGAGGTGAATGACCGCGCCCCCGCGGCCGGGCTCCACCAAGGTGCCGCGTTCCAAGCGCAGCTTGCGAAAGCCGGAACCCGACAGCACGTCACGCAATACGTCCCGCTCGGCGCGCAACAGCCCGGCGTAGAGCGAGCCATCCGCGCACTCGAGGTCGCGCGGCGCGCCATCTTCCACGATCTTGCCGCCGGCCAACACGAGCACGCGATCGAAGTCCAGAGTTTCACCGACGTCGTGTGTCACGCACAGGAGGCTTGCTTGCGCGAAGCGGTCACGCGCACGCTTCAAGAGTTGACGCCGCAGCGCGCGCTCGAGCCCGCGAAACGGCTCGTCCAGCAAGGCCAATCGCGCGTCTTGCTTGAGCCAGGCTCGAGCGAACCGCACGCGCTGCCCCTCCCCTCCCGAGAGCCGCCCGCCGGCTTCGCCTAGCGGAGTCTGTAGCCCCTGCGCAAGCTGCCCGAGCACAGGCAGGAGCTCGCTCTCCTCCAACGCCGACTGGAAGTCGGAGGCACAACCAGTACGGCCGTAGGTGATATTTTCGAGCAGGCACTCGTTCCAGAGTTGCACGCTCGGCTCGAGCCAAGCGGTGGTCGCGCACAGGCGCTCGGTACACGCTGGGTCGAGCGGGTGCCCATCGATGAGCACTTGACCCGCGCTCGGCCGGTGGAAACCCAGCAGCAGCGAGAGCAACGTGGATTTCCCTGCGCCCGAGGCACCGACGATCGCGACGTGCTCGCCCTGCTCGAGCCGCAGGTTCAGCGAGTCCAACACGGTGTGCCCACCCGCGAGAACCGTGACGTCGCGCAGCTCAATCTCAGGCGCACCACGTGGAGCAAGCTGCGCTGCGGAGGTCGCACTCTCACGCTCACGGGCTCCGAGCGGTTCGAGCAAGCGCAGCGCCACGTTGTTGAACGCTGGCAACTGTCGGGCAAGCGTCGCGATTTCTCGCCCGTAGGCAGGAAACGTGAGCGCCCAGTACAGGAACAACAATGCCTGCGCAGGTTCTCGGGCGTGCGACAAATGAGTCTGAAAGAGCCAAGCAGTCAGGCTCACGGAAGCAAGCGCCACGCAAAGCTCGAGCGTTACCCCGACGCGCGCGAGCGCGAGGCTTGCTCGACTCCATTCAGTGAGCTGCGCTTCGTGCTCCAAGCTCAAGTTCTCTTGCCCGGCGTGGGCCAAAACCGAAGTCAGACCGCTCAGCGCATCGAAGTAGAAGCGCGCGAGCGACGAGGCAAACGTGCGCACACGCGCGTCACGCTCGACCAGCGAGCGCTGCAGCAGGAAGGGCAGCACGAAGCTCAGCGCGCCCGCCGCGACCACTCGCGACGCACCGCTCGGATCCAGCCAAATCATGCCGATTGCGGTAGCCAGCAAGCCGCACGCCGCGCGCACCAAACCGAGCACGAACGCGGGCAACGCCCGCAGTAGATGAGCCGCGTGGCAGCGGTCGGCCATGTCCGAGATGGGACGACTGCGCAGATAGCCGTCGTGTAGACGCGGAAGCTTTTCCGCAAAGGCCAGGCGCAAGCGCGTCTCCAGCCGCGCGCCGAGCCGCGGTGTGGCGTACGCGAGCGCCGCTTCGACCAACGTGACCACGAGCAAGAAGCCACAGAGAAGGAGGCCCGCGAGCAACCGCTGAGAGCCTCCGCCGAGCCGCTGAGAAAGATCGAGCTGACCACGGAGCAGGAGCGCTTCACCGAGCGCAGCCACAGCCGCGCAAGCGCTGACCACGCAAAGGACCAGCGCGCTGCGCCGCTCACGGGCCGTGAGCAGTTGCCAAAGACGGCGCGCGGCGCGCTCCGGCGCGGTATTCTGAATGAAGCGAAGCTCATCCTCCGGCTCGCTGAGCTCCGCGGAGATGGGCAGCGCCGAGCTCCCCGGTTCCCTCGCACGACGCCCGGAAACGCGAATCAGCACCGCGCCGCGTAAACCGAGCAGTGGCTCTGCGTCTTCGCCGCCCGCGGCAGTGGCCGGTAGCTCGCGCGCGTGCCAGTGCTCGAGCGCGAGTGTGGAGGCAGCCGACTCGCGGTTCTGCCGAAAAAAGCGCGCGAGCAGCGCGTGACGCTCGGCTTCGGTCCGCAAAATGCGCGCGTCTGCGAGCTGAGTCACCGCGCGAGCGCTCGCGTCCAAAGCCGCGATGGCTCGCCAGTGGGGATCCGCCAGCGCCGATGCGAGCAGTGCCTGTGCTCGCGCACGCGAGACGAGCGCCAGGAGGCGCGCCCTGAGCGGCTCCACGAAATCAGCAGTGGCGGCGTACTCACGAAAGGCCGCCGCCGGCACGGGCCGCTCGATCAGATACAAGCTTCGGCGCACTTCCGCGGCGCTCAACCAGCGGCGCCCCGTCTCTGGATCCATCACCTGCACGCGCCCGCCGACGTGACTCCACAACACCACGAAATGCGTCATGCCGTTCGGCTGAACCGTCACCGCCAGAGCTGGCAATACGTGCGCCGCGGGCAGGAGCACGTGGTCTTCCGGAATCAGCACCTGTTCTGCTTCGAGGCCCAACGCCTGCGCGACTTCCTCCAGCGTATCGATGGACGTGCCGTCTACGTGGGTTTGACACGCCTCGCGTAGACGCCCGAAATGGACCGGGATGCCAAAGCCCGCAAGCAGGCTCTGGAGAGCGGCCGGGCCGCAATCCATGGCCGAGGTTTGGACGATTTCGGGTGCCAGCAAACGCCGCCCGACTGGCGCGAATTCTCTGGGCATCATCAGCCTGCGGAGCGCTCCGACGCGAGTTTCTTGCCGGCGGCACGCCACACCAACTCAGCCGGCGAGGCCCGTTCGAGCTCGACTTCGACGCTGCCGGGTAGCCCGTGTTGAAGTGGAATGTTTTGGCCGCTGCCGTTCAAGATCGAAAGCTCCACCCGCACGCTGCCTTCACGCACTTCTTCAGCGACGTGCGCGACGCGCACCGGCACCGACCCGAATTGCGTCCAGGGAAAACCATAGAGACGCATGCGCCCCAAAAGGCCCGGGCGCAGCCGCCCCAGCGCCTGCTCCGGCGGGAATTGAGCCACGATGCGCAGCTCGCCGTCTGGAATGAGTGTCGCGAGGACGTCTCCGGCCTGGACGAACGAACCTGGGGTCAGAGGCACCACGTCGCCCAAGAGCCCCGCGACCGGAGCGCGAACGCGACGCAACTCCACGGCTCGCTCCGCCTCGCGCGCGTCTGCGTCGAGGGTCGCAAGCTTGGACCGCAGCGACGCTTCATCGCGCAGCAATTGGGCCAAATGTTCCGCTCGCTCTGCGACATTCACGCGCTGGTCCGCGCGCGTCCGCAGCGCTGCCATCGACTCGACCACGGCCTCATTGCGCAGGTGCTTGGCCTCCGCGAGGCCGCGCGAAACCTCTGCACTGGAAAGCAGCCCCTCGCTGCCGAGCAGGATCCGGCGCTTGCCCTCTTCTTCACCGAAGTCAGCCCAATTGAGGGCGAGATCGCGACGAGCATCCGCTTCTCGCGCGTGGGACGCTTGGGCCTCGCGCAGCCCCTGCATCACGGCGCCCACTGCCTTGATTTCACCGGCCAACGCCCGGAGCTCCGCCTCGGCCCCGGCGCGCTCCGCCGCATTGCGCTCCCGGTCGGCGCGCGGTCGAGCCGAGTCCAACTCGACGAGCACGTCACCCGGCTCGACTCTGCGACCCATGCGCAGCGGCGCGGTCACCACGTTGCCGCTGACCGGCGCTTGCAACCGGTGGCCGACCAACGCCACCTCGATGCGCGCATCATCGACGGTCGCGACGACACGCACCCGGCCCCCGAAGAACCAGCCGATCCACGCGACCCCGAGCGCCGCAGCGAGACAGGAGCACGCCGTTTGAAGCCAGCGAGGCTCGTTGGCCAGGGCGCGCAGAGAGCGCGAAAATGCAAGACTCATCGGTACCTCCACGGTTGTGCACGCCGCAGTCCGGAGCAACCACGCGCCAGCAAGACTCGCTCGCGGGCGCGCTCTCCCCGGACTGCGGCTCTGTCCTCGTGCGTCTCTTCGGACAGGGCTTAGGATGCCCTACGCCCCAGAACGGCGTCCCGAGTCGCAGGGCCCGAGCCTCACGCCAAAACGCCGCCGTAGCTCGGACGCACAGTGCCGCAAAGGTTCGGTCGGCCGCCGCGGATCTTGGATTTGATCTTCATGATTCGGTTCCTTTCGACAAATGAACGTTCGTGCCCAATGCACGAACGCTTTTGAGCAGCACGTGGCTGCACAAATCTCACGTTCAGCGCGCGTCGCGCACCGATACGGTGTCCGCTTCGATATGAATCTCGATCTGGAGTTCTCGTTCGAGCTCTTCTGCGAGATACGGGAACGGCTCCGGAGTTTCGTAGAAGTGCCGTTGAGCCGCCATGTCCGCCGAAGAAAGCGCGCGAGCTGGAGCCGCGCGCCCAAGCAGCACCGCGATTTGCGCTTGCACCCGCGTGGCCGCTCGCGTGAGTGCTTGCTCCTCGAGCACGTAGTCCGAAAGCGCGTGCGCCAATGCGGCAACGACGCTGGACGAGCAGCCGCGACTCGCGAGCACGCGCTCGAAACTCGCGCTGAGCCGTGCCTGCAGTTCCGGGTCGCTCGAGCGCGCGGAAGCCGCGGGGTTTTCGCGATGCAATGCGAGCGAAGTGTGCTCCAGCATGTGGGCATAGAGCCGCTCGTAAGAGGCTCGCTCTTCCGCGCGACCGAGCAGCGTTTCCTGGCGCAGAAACGCGATGCGCTCACGCAAGCACCGGGCAAGGCCCGCGACCTCACCGCGCGCGTCGGCTGCGGCGGCTTCGACGAGCGGCAATAGGCGCTCCGCCGCACGGCCACCGAGCGGCCACAGCGACTGTGAGAGAGCATAGGACTGAAGACCCAACATGGCGTAGTCGAACACCGACTCCAACTCGGCCAAACCTTGGGCCACCTCCGGCTCGAGTTCGAATTGCTCCAGCGTGCTCGGGCTCTCGCCGTCGAGCATCACACGCAGGAACTCCTCGACCATATTGCGAGGTCCGGCGCACACGCCGTGCGGTGATAGGAACGCCGCGTTGCGCTCGGCGTACTCATGAATTTCCTGAAAGGTGGTGGGACTGTCCGGCAGCCTTTCGCCGCCCTCACCCGCGCGCACCAGCATGAAGTGTGCGGTCATGCGCAGCCCGTCGGTCACGCGAAAAAGCGACGAAAAGACCGGATGCAGCGCGCCGTTTTCGACCCGCGGCTCGGCTCTCAAGCACAAGTACGTGGGCAGCGCCAAAACCACGTGACACAGCCTTTCGACGTCAGCCAGGGTGAGACCTGCGCGCGAGGCCGGAAAGCGACGCACGTATTCTGCGCGCAGCCGTTGCAGCAGAACCAGCATTGGCTTCCAATACCGGGTCATGCTCTTGAGGGCTGTCACGTTCATGGGGCAGGCATCCAAGTAGCGACTGCCCGGGTACTGACAGACTCGCCACTCCGTCGGCACATCGAGCCTGAGCTGCGGCGGGAATACGTTGGCCTCGCCGACTTGCCGCCCCTCCGCGTCCAGCCACGGATGCACGATGCGATAAACTGGAATCAACGCCTCTAAATATTGAATCTCGACGCTTCGACCCATCAGCGATTCTGTCAGCGATTCACATTCCAGCCAGGTGCGCGCAGCTTGCGCGGGGCCGGGCGGCAAGCTCGTTTGCACTGGTCCCTTCGGGATGGCGGGAGTTTCTGCGCTGGCGCGTCGTAAGACCCCTTCCGACACGAGCGCTTCCAACAGGCCGCGAATGCGCTCCCAGCCGTAGCCCGGTCCCCAGGCCATCGCTTGCTCGCCGGTGAATCGCTGCGCCTGCACCAGCTCCTCGGCGAAGGGGAACAGCTCTGGTTCATCGAACACGACTTCTTTCTCACCGTAGTAGAGGTGAAAGCACAGGTTTTGGTCCTGATCCTCCGCATAACAGGTGTCGAGACGCCGGCGCAGCGGCAGCAAGAGTTCGTCCGAGGGGGTCAGGGGCGTGGCTTTTGCGACGGGAGCGAACGGGCACACGAGTCCCGCCGCGCCGTCCGAGGACGTGCGTTGAGTCGATTGCATGTCAGACCTGATTTCTGTGTTCAGAGCTCGTCAGTTGGGACCGAAGGGGCGACCGCTGACGGTGAGCCCGGAAGCCTGTGGCGCGCGATGATGTCCACGCCCACCGACGTTGACGAAGGTCTTGCGCGGAGCACCGGAGGTCATCGACGAAGCGTTCGCCGCGCAGGTCTTGCCGGGGTTTTCGTAAACCGCGTCGAGCACCGACTTTCTAAAAGGCAGGAACGAGCACCACAGTGCCGGTGAGAGGTTGCGGTTCTCATCGATATGTACGAACCCGTCGGGACGCACGGCTGGCCAAAAAGGCCCTGCCGCGCCGTTTCCTGAAAGGCCGACGCCGGGAGTGATCTGGTGACAGCCCGCGCACGACTGCGAAGTTGCGCGCTCGGCGACGTCGAGCGGACTCACGTCCGGTCGGCCGAGGCGCGTCAGCTCCGCTCGAATGGCGCGCGTGAAGTCGTTCGGGCCATCTTGCAGGCCATTGATCATTTGCGTCACGTAGTCGTCGTCGAAACCCGTGGAGGTGCTCTGCGCCGCGTCGAAGCGCGGGGCCATGTCCAAACTGATGGCGTTCACGTCGTCACTGAGCAGGCCCTCCACGTGAGGGATGAAAGCGTCGCGGAACTCGGTTGCAATGGGACTCACGTTGTTGAAGTCGAACATTTGCGGATATGGATTATCGCCCACCGCTGCAGGATCGAAGTACAGCTCACAGCTGAAGCGATCACAGGCCTTCGCCAGGCGAAACTCACGTAGTTGCCAGGTAGTCCCCAGAACGAACATGTTCGTGCGAATCTGCCCGCCGTTCGGGCCGCCGTAGCCGCCGCGTCCACTCAACCCAAAGTGGTCCGGATGAAGGATCGGACCGAAGCCTGGAAGCCCTCGAAAATAAAAGGATTCTAGGCGTGAGGCCAGTGCGCGCCGGTCCGCTCGCGAGGCCGGATCATAGGCCGACAGGCTCTCCCAAAACTCGACGATTGGGCGGCAAGCCTCGATGCCACAGCTCGGATTGGGATTGGGCAACACGCCTTCGAGGATCATCAGATTTCGATTCTCCTCTGAAAATGGCTTCATGCCATAGACGATGCGATACTCACCGCAATTGGCGCCATCCGCCGGAGCGAGATCGAATCGATTGCTGAGCGCAAGCGGTTCGAACAACTCCGGCTGGGTGTCCACCAGCGTGACTTCGGGGCGCGGGCATTCGAGGGGAAAGCCGTTCAGCGTCGCGCCATCGGCGTCACAATGCGGACCTTTGAACTTGCCTGAAGAAGCGGTGTCCATGGCATCCCACAGACGTTGGTAGAGTTCGACCGCGCTGGTACGGCGGGTGTGCGCTTGGGTGACGAGTTGGGACAAGACACGCCGGAGTGGGAAACGCTCCAAAACGAAAGGGTCTACGTTGAGCAAGGTGGGGTCCGGACGCGTGCCGTCTGGCGGGGGGCAGCTTGGGCCTGGATCCGCTGGATTTCCGACGATTTCGCTGACACCTGGGTCTGCCGCATCGGCGCCGAGCGCGGGCAACGGCGCTCCGATCAGCGCACCGCACAGCCACCACGCGCTCCGAAAGCGGAGCGCACCCCGGCGAGAAGAAGCAATGCTGGTGCGTCCAAAACCTGGCGTCTTCATGAATTCCCTCTCTGGCGAATGTTCGACCCGTGGCACGTCCGCGCGACGCGCGCGCATCCGTAGCGACGCGTGAGCGCGGCGCTATTCGCCCCCTCGGCGCGACACGCGAGATGCGCGCGTCGACCTAGACCAAACCTACAGCGGGTCACCCTGATGTCAAATAGTAACTTTGCGAGACAGCCACTCTAGACATCAACCTTCGATTTAGCATTCGTTTAGCAACCGATGATCGCAAGCGATTGCAAGCGATCGCAATAGCAGCGAACGCACGCTTTGAACCGCAACCCCGGCGGCAATAGTCATTTGACGTGACGAGAGCCGGAACGCTCGTCACTCGGCGCCCACCAGCAACGACCAGCGAGCTGCAACGCCGGAACCTGCGGGCCCGGGAATGGTTGCGTCGCTCGCCCGCGATCTCGAGCAACGGCCAGCGCTCCGGCAAACGTGAGAACGGCGCTTCGTGAAGAAGCGCCGTTCTCGCCTGACGTGCGTCGCGACTGCGAAATCGGATGCGTTCGTGAACGATGAGCTCGGCTCGACGCGGACGAAACGAGCCGTGGGCGGCCCGCTAGCGCTTCACCACCAATCAATCGATACGTCGATGGGAGCGGTGGTGACCACCCGCAGCAGCACCTGACGGAACGGGGCGACCGTGATTTGTTCGCCCCAACCCAGAGTCGTCGCTTTGAGCGGCGCGCTGTCGATGGCGTACTTCACGGACGCTTGCCACGGATGCTTGATCTGAATCGTGCCGCCGTTTTGGGTTTGGATTTGAAATCGAGCCAGACCATTGATGCGATAAGTCTGGTTGCGTGTGGTCAGTTTTTGGATGGGGACCACGGCTTCGGCCACACCGGAGTGGCGGGCATCCGCGCGATACATCGGCCAGGGTTGCGAATTACTGCTCGGGGTCGTGAGATCCCAAGCGAAGATCCGCGGCAACGGGAAGTCCATGCTCGGGCCCTGCTCGCGGATTTCGGTCCACACCAACTCGAGCCGACCGTCCCCGTCGATGTCTGCGACGGCGGGCGAGCCGTCGGCGCCGTACCACGAGCCGTAGGCGGGCCGCGCCAGGTTCGGGACGAGGGAGCCGTCATAGCGATAGGCCTGCACCGGGTATCCGAAGTGGATCTGCAACTCGTCGGACCAAGACTCCGGCTGTCGTGCAGTGATGACTTCGTTCCGTCCGTCACCTTCCAGGTCGACCACGATCGGCGCATTGAACAGGGGCGTGGCTCCTGGATTACTCTGGGGCCAGCCCGACAGCAGTGTGCCCTTGCGGTCCCACGCGTAGAGGCCGCCGGTGCCGTCCATCTTCATCAGCGATTCGAGCACGTCGAGCGAGCCGTCGCCGTCCAAATCCGCGAGGACCAGCGGCCCGGTTTGCACTGCGCCCGTCGACCATGAAGTCAGGAGCTGGCCGTTGTGTTGATAGATGACGACCTTGGACAGGGTGTCGTCGCCGCCGCCGTCGCAGGTGAGCGCAGCGATCTCGAGATCGCCGTCGTCGTCCAAATCACCGACTACGGGGTAGCTGCCCGTCGATTCGTTGCTGGAGCTCATGAGGGTTCGTGGCCAGCCCGGAAGCACGACGCCCTTGGCGCTGAGCACCACGAGTTGTGCCGGGTTTCCGTCCACTCCGATGACGACCTCGTTCTTGCCGTCCTTATTCAGATCAGCCACCGTGGCTGGGGTCTTGATCGCCCTCCACGTCGAAGCGGGCCAGCCTGGCAAGTAGCTGCCATTGCCCTTGAAGACGTGGACCCCCGTCTGCTGAGCATCCGTGGCAACGAGATCGAGGATGCCGTTCCGATCCACGTCACCGAGTGACAATGACAGTGAAGCCGGGGCCGTTCCCCAATCGGTCGTGTACGTGATGAGGCGAGGCCAACCTGGCTTCAACGCACCATTTGCTCCCCAAACGAAGATGTACCCTTCCCAAGTCGCCACGACGACTTCTTTGGTGCCGTCGCCGTCGAGGTCACCGGCGATCGGCATGGCCTTCACCGTCATCGAAGGATTTTCAGGGGTAGCCAAGGACTGCGGCCAGCCCGACACGAGGCTGCCATCGCCCTTGAACACCGAAACCTTGTCGCCAAAGCCCGCCAGCACCTCCGCCTTGCCATCACCGTCCAGATCGGCGAGCGCAATGGGCTCGGAGGGCGGAGCAGGTCCCCGATCCTGGTAGACCGAGACAGGTAAGCCGACAGGCCAGCCCCCGTGCAGCAGCGGATCGACGATCAAGACGACGTTCCTCGAGATGACGGAGCCGTCGCTGTTGGTCACGTCCAGGGTGATGCGGTAGTGCCCCGCCGCGATGTTCTGAGCGTGCCACACCGCCAACACGCCATTGGCAACCGGCTGCTTTCCTCCGTTGGTCAAGGCGAGATTGGCGTTCACCGGCGTGCCAGCATCGAAGGTTTGCACGCGAACGTTGAAGCTTTTGAATGTCCCGGGGTTCGCGATACCAACGATGGGAATATCCCCAGCAACGAGCGTGACGTTGGGCTTGGGCGAGGCGATTTGGACGCGGTCGAGAGCCAGCAAGTGCAAATCTTCGTAGCGCGCCCCGTTGGTTTTGTAGGCCGATAGGCGCAAGCTGTAGTCACCATCGGCGATCTTGGAGGCGTCCCAAGTTCCGAGGTTGCCCGTGCTGACTGGCGAGGTGCTGGTGATGATCGTGGTCCAGCTCGTCGGAGCCGTACCCTTGCCGTATTCGAGGACGTACTTCTGGAACTGCGCGCCGTTGGCCTTTCCGGCGATCGGCAGCTGCGCAGTCTGCACCAAGCGCGGCGCTTGAATGAGCGCCTCGAGGGGGGTCGGTTCCGTGCCGAGCTTGGCCGTGTCGACGCGACCATATCCGAGGTTGGTGTCGTAGCCGTTGCCGTTGGCGTCGATGCTCGTGCGGCGCATGACTTGGCGAACCTGCTCCGGCGAGTAGCTCGGATGAAGCCCCAGGATCAGCGCGGCAACGCCTGCCGCGTGGGGTGCCGCCATGGACGTGCCGGCGAGGCGGACGTAATTTTCGCCAACGTTGCGATCGGGATTACAAATCCACGGCTCGAAGCAGGAGGCTGCTCGGAGCGACAGCAGGCCGTAGCTCGGCTCAACCACGTCCGAGTCGTTGGGATCGCCCGACCCCGGCGCAGCCACGTCGATCAGACCGAAGTTGGAGAAGTCGGCGCGCGTATCGCCGGGGGTCGTCGCGCTGACCACGATGGTCTCAGGCAGATTTTGTGGCGAGCGATCGCGAATGTCGGCGCCCTCGTTGCCCGCGGCGAACACCACGACGGTTCCTGCGGCATGCGCCGTGCGAACCGCATCCTCGACCACACCGACCGAGGGGCAGTAACCGGCACAAATCTCCCAGCTGTTGTTGATGACGTCAGCTCCGTTGTGAACCGCGTAGAGGATGCCCTGGCTCAAAGTGAAAGCGTCAGAGCTGAAGCTGAAGACCTGCACGGGCATGATCTTCGCGTCCGGCGCGACGCCGACGACGCCAATGCCGTTGTTGTCTTGAGCTGCGATGGTACCGGCGACGTGCGTGCCGTGGCCGATGAAGTCATCGACCTGGTTGTTGTTGCCGAGGACACTCCAGCCGTGGACGTCGTCAATGAAGCCGTTGCCGTCGTCGTCGACTCCGTTGTCGGGGATCTCGCCGGGATTGGTCCAGACGTTGCCGGCCAAGTCAGGGTGATTGATGTCGACGCCCGTGTCGACCACGGCCACGACCACGCCATTGCCGCGCGTTGCGTCCCAAGCCTGGCTCGTGTGCATGAGCTTGAGATCCCAGAGATCGGCGCGCGGTTGTCCCCAGCTGCCGCTGCTCGACCAATACGGGTCATTCGGCGTGTAGACGAGGTGCGCGACGTAGTTGGGGTGCACGTACTCGACGTGCGGATCGCTGCGCAGGTCCGCCATCGCGGCTTCCAAGTCGGCGTTCGCGGCCAGGTCCATGCGGTAAACGTTGACCAGCTCTTCGAGAGGCGCGCTTTGGGCGCGGATCTTGGCGCGCGCGAGATTGCTCCCGCGAGCACGCAGCAACGCCTTGGCGTCTCGAGTCGAGAGGCCCTCCCTGCCCTGAACCAAGCTCGCCGCGCGGAAGATGCCATGACGGCGCACCAGCCCGTCCAACGACGACGAAGCGTCCGCCGTAATGCTGGCGAACGAGCGCCCCTGTTGCAGGCAAGAATGGACGTCACTGGAAATGCCAGCGGGCGAGTCCGACTTGAACTTCACGACCAACTGCCCCGGAACGACGGCCAATCCACCGACTTTCGGAGTACTCGCGCCGGGGATGCCCGGAGCAGGGAAAGCCGTTGTCGGCTTGGGGGCTGGTGCGCCAGAAGTGGACGGCGTGGGAGAGATGCCGAGCCCCGATGACGCGCGATCCGCGCTTTCGAGCGGAGTCGAAGACCCGCAACCGCCGATCACCGCCGAGGTCACGAACGAGCACAGAACGAGTGAGCGCAAGCTCCACCCATTCGATCGGATCATCATCACTTTCTCCCTGGTTCGAGCGCGCATTCCGAGCGAGCGCAGAAACGCTACCGTGATCGGGAGAGAAACATCAACAACGGTCCCGCGGCCCTAAGTACGATGAGAGTGGAAGACCGGCCTCGACAAGACCCGAACGCGCGTCAGCGCAGTGGAATGGCCGCTCTACTATGTCGACAGGGTGACGCGCGAGCGCACTTGGGCTCGAATGCTTTCGCGGGCGCAGATTCCTACTCGAGTAGGATTTCGTCAGAGCGAAGTTCGGCCGCACGAGCTCGAGAGTGAGAGTGAGCCCTTCACTGCTGTTCGGCGAACGATGCTTCGTTGGTCGGCAAGCTCGAGCGAGAGGCACCGCTCATGCGCGTAGTTGCGCGCCGAGGGCCAGCTCACTGCGTTCGTGACTTGGGCTACGCGTCGGGACGCGTTCGCCGCGCCCGCTAACCCCCAATCATACCGCTCGACCATTTCCGCCTCTGCGCTCGCAGCATCGGCGTGCGCGCTGGCTGAGCTAGCGCTCAAAGCGGGCAGCAAATATTGAATCGAGCGGCCTCGACGAGTTGGACGGTGTCACATTTCCAGTTACTGTTCGCGCGCATCATGACTGCGGCCGTCTCGGTCTTGCAGCCGTATGCCTGCGGCTTGTCGGTGTATGCTCTCGCACAATCGACATCGTAGCCAGGTAAGCGTTCGCACGTCCCGAGGCTGCTCGCACTTCCGGCAGCTCCGCCGTTGCCGCCGATCCCGCCGCCACCAACGCTCTCACCACCGACCGC
>Ga0164307_10000154_pt1 | contig 30963 bp, 21 predicted proteins | sample Whisoiple_243_MG_FD_110214 | JGI IMG/M metagenome (GOLD analysis project Ga0164307, IMG submission 110214) | Soil microbial communities amended with fresh organic matter from upstate New York, USA - Whitman soil sample_243_MG | ecosystem: Environmental > Terrestrial > Soil > Unclassified >...
CTCCGCCTGGATGACCACGTCGAGTGCCGTCGTCGCCTCGTCCGCGATCAGCAGCTCGGGCTCGCAGGACACGGCGATCGCGATCAGGACGCGTTGGAGCATCCCGCCGGACAGCTGGTGCGGGTACTGGTGGAACACCCCGTCGGGGTCGCGCAGCCCGACCTCGGCGAACAGCTCGACCGAGCGCGCGTGCGCGTCCCGACGAGAGAGGCGCCGCTTGACCCGCAGCTGCTCGGCGAGCTGGTGTCCGACGGTGAGCGAGGGGTTGAGGTAGGACGTCGGGTCCTGGAACACCGCGCCGAGGCGCAGCCCGCGCACCCGGTCCCAGGTGCCGCGCTTCGCGCCGGTCAGCTCGACCGTGTCCGGGCCGTCGCCGAGGACGATCCGGCCGTGGTCGACCTGGCCGGTCGCGGGGAGCAGGCCGAGCACGGCCCGGCAGGTCAGCGTCTTCCCGCTGCCGGACTCGCCAACCAGCCCGACGGACTCGCCGCGACCGATCGTGAAGGACACGTCCTGCACGGCGACCAGGTGGTCGCCGACGGAGACCTGGAGGTCGACGACCTCCAGGGTTCGCCGAGGCTGGTGGTCGGGCTGGTGGTCAGGCTGGTGGTCAGGCTGGGACGACATCGCGCTGCTCCTCACGGCTCTGCTTCTCCGGGCGTGCGTTCGTACGACGCGGGCGCCGCCTCGGGGCGGTGGTGGCGCCGGTGACGTCGCGCATCGAGTCGGCGAGCAGGTTGAGTGACCCGACGGTCGCCATCATCAGCAGCGCCGGGAAGATCGGCGCCCACGGCTGCTGGGCCAGGTAGCCCAGGTCGGCCGAGAGCATCCCGCCCCAGGTGGGGGCGGGCGGCGTGATGCCGAGCCCGAGGAAGGCGAGCGAGGCGACCACCAGGAGCGCGGCACCCATCGCCTGCGCCGAGGTCACCGCGACGTTCGGCAGCACCTTGCTCCAGATGTGCTTGCGCAGGGTCCACCACTCGGTGGCGCCCATCAGCTCGGCTGCCTCGACGTACTGCGTCCGGCGCAGGCCGATGGCCGCGGCCCGGGTGACCCGGTAGAAGATCGGGCTCATCAGGACGCCGATTGCGATCATCGCCTGCTGGAGGCCGTTGCCGAGCGTGCCGGCGACCGCGATCGCGAAGACCGTGAACGGCAGGATCACCAGGGTGTCGCTGATCCGCAGCGTGATCCACTCGAGCCGCGGACCGAGCCATGCCGACGCCAGCCCGGACGGTACGCCGAGCACGGCGCCGATGAGGACCGCCTCGAGGGCTCCCAGCACCGACAGCCGGGTGCCGGCCATCAGCCGGCTCAGCACGTCGCGGCCGACGTAGTCGGTGCCGAGCCAGTGCGCGCTGCTCGGCCCCTGGAGGACCTCGTCGGTGTACTGCTGCAGCGGGTCGTGTGGCGCGAGCGCACCGCCGAACACCGCGAGGAACGCGATCGCCGCGAGGACCAGGAGCGCCAACCGCGCGCTCGGGATGCGCCAGAGCGCCTTGAGGGTCTTCATCGGACACCCCCCGGCGTACCGGCGCCGCGGCGCGCGACCGGGTTCAGCGCCGTCTGGAGCAGGTTGATCACCAGGCTCGCCGCGACCACGATCACCGCGGTGACCAGGAGGGTGCCGAGCACGACCGGGACGTCGCCCTTCTCCGCCGACTGGAGCGCCAGCTGGGCGATGCCGGGCAGCCCGAAGAGCTTCTCGGTCATCACCGCGCCGCCGATGATCAGCGGGATGGCGAGGCCGATGACGGCCAGCGTCGGGCCGGCGGCGTTGCGCAGCACGTGCCCGAAGAGCACCCGCCGCCGTCCGAAGCCGCGCATCTCGGCGCCGACGGCGTAGTTCTCGCGCAGCTCACCGACCAGCGAGGTGCGCAGCTGGCGGGCGATCGAGGCCGCCACGTCGAGGCTGAGCGCAAGCGCCGGCAGGATCGAGAACCGCAGCCACTCGCCCGGGTCGACGGCGAGCGGCACGTAGCCCCCGGCCGGCAGCACCTGGAGCTTGACCGCGAAGACCACGATCAGCGCCATGCCGATCACGAACGGCGGCAGCGTGCCGAGGATCGAGCAGACCAGCGTCACCGCGCGGTCGAAGATCCCCCCGTTGCTGAGTGCGGCACCGATGCCGGCGCCGCCGCCGATGACCAGGGCGAGCACGAGCGCCAGGGCCGCGATCGAGAGGTCGACCGGCAGGGCGGTCTTGATGCTGTCGGTGACCGGGATCGTGGTGAACCAGGAGCGTCCGAGGTCGCCGGTGAGCGCGTGCCCGACCCACGAGAGGTACTGCACGACCAGCGGCCGGTCGAGCCCGAACTCGTGGTTGAGCCGGTCGATGTCCTGCTGGGTCGCGGTCTCGCCGAGGGCGGCCGCCGCCGGGTTGCTGTCGCTCAGGGCGCCGAGACTGAAGGTGACGACCGACGCGAGGAAGAGCACCGTGACGGTCACGACCAGGACGCCGAGCAGCGATCGCAGCCACGGCAGGCTACGGCTGGCCGCCCGCGGCACGTGCGGGGCACGCGCGACGGCCGCCGGAGCCGGCGCGGCCAGGCTCACGAGGCGGTCACTCCCTCGAAGCGGAGCAGGCTCGGCTTCGCGCTCACCTTCGAAGCGCCCTTGCGCACGATGATCGACGGCGTCTGGAAGAGGAACGTGTTCGGGTACGACGTCACCGCGATCTTGGTCGCCTCCTGGAGGAGCGCGGGGTACTCGTCGGCGTCGGTCGGCGTCTGCTTGACCTTCTTCAGCTGGGCCTCGAGCGCCGGGTTGCTCCAGCGGTTCGGGTTCATCAGGCCCTGCGCGCCGAACAGCACCTGGAAGGCCTGCACCGGCGACTCGCGTCCGGCGAAGCCGTCGAACGTCAGCGCCTTCGAGTGCTCGATGTAGACGAGCTGGGTGTGCTGGGTGCCGGGGATCGTCTCAATCTTGGCCTCGAAGCCGACCTCGTTGAGCTGCGCCTGGATCAGCTCCACCGCCGCGGGAGAGAAGCCGGAGCTGGTGAGGACCACCGGGACCGGCTTGTCGTAGCCGGCATCGGCGAGCAGCGAACGGGCCTTGTCGGGGTCGAACGCGTAGACCTCGGCGAGGTCCTGGTTGTAGCCGACGTACCCGGGCGGGAACGGCTGGTAGTTGACGTCGCCGATGCCGAAGTTGGCGATCTCCTTGATCTTCTCGCGGTCGATGGCGAACTTGAGCGCCTCGACGGCGGCCGGGTCGTCGAACGGCGCCATGCCGGAGTGGACGTCGAGGACGCTGACGAACATCGAGCTGATCACGTCGACGTCGAGACCGGCCTGCTTGGCCTGCTCCACCTGGGCACCGCCGATGCGGGCCATGGTGAACTGCCCGGACTGCACGGCCGCGACCGCGGTCGCCGGGTCGGGCTGGGGGTAGAGGTCGAACGCCGCGACCTTGACCTCGTCGGCCGCGAAGAAGTTGCTGTTCTTCTTCATCGTGGCGTGGTCGTTCTGCGTGTAGCTCGTGACCGCGAACGGGCCCGATCCCGCCGGCTGCGTGGCCAGCGACGCGGCGTCCTTCTCGAACACGGCGGGGTTGACGACCATGCCCGTCTTGCCGGCGAACAGGAGCGGGTACTGGTAGTCGACCTCGCTCAGCTCGACCACGACGTCGAGGTCGCCCGAGGCGGAGACCTTCTTGATGGTCGCCATCTGCGGCGCGATGAGGGACCCGTCCTGGGTGCGGCCGCGCTCGATGGACTTCGCCACCGCCGTGGCGTCGATCGGAGTGCCGTCGCTGAACTTCAGACCGCTCTTCAGCGTGAAGGTCACCTTCTTGCCCGACTTGTCGTACGTCCAGGACTCCGCGAGCCAGGGGATCGCGTTGCCCTGCTCGTCGAGGGCGGTGATCGGGTCGTAGACGAGTGCGAGCATCTGCACGTCCGAGCCGGCTGAGGACGTGACCGGGTCCCAGGTCGTCGGCAGCTGCCACGCCCACTTGAGCGTGCCGCCGGCGGAGCCGCCACTGGTGCCGCTGGCGCCGCCGGTCGACGTACCGCCGCAGGCCTCCAGCGCGAGGAGCAGACCGGCCCCGAGGCTGGCGCCCAGGAAGGTACGGCGGTTCAGGTTCGGGACGGTGGTGCGGGGGGAGCGGGAGAACGTCGGCATCGGGCTGGGGTGCCTTTCGGGGTCGGAGAGGAGGGGTCAGCGCCGGGCGGCGCTGTGTCGGTTGACCGGCACGGGGAGCCCGAGATGGCCCCGCAGCGTGGTCGAGTCGTAGTCGCGGCGGTAGACACCGCGCTCCTGCAGGATCGGGATGACCTCGTCGACGACTCGCTGGAAGTTCGACGGGTGGTCGACCCCGATGTTGAAGCCGTCGCAGGCGCGGGCCTCCCACCACTCGACGAGCTTGTCGGCGACGGTGCTGGCCGAGCCGACGAACTCGCTCTTGCGGAAGTAGCGGGTCGCCTCGACGGTCTGGCGCAGGGTCCAGCCGTTGTCGACGGCGCGGTCGGTGATCGCCTTGGCCTGGGTGTAGAACGAGCGTCGCCCGAGCTCGAGGGTCTCGGCCGGGAAGGGCGCGTCGAGGTCGTACGCCGTGAAGTCGTGCCACCCGAAGGGGCGACCGAACTCCGCGAGCGCCGCCGCGAAGGTGTGGTCGCGGTCGTTGTTGAAGGCCTCGAGCTCGCGGGCCTCCTCGTCGGTGTCACCGACGACGACCTTGATGCCCGGCATGATCACGAGGTGGTCGGGGTTGCGTCCGAACCGGTCGCGGGCGCGGCCCTTGATGTCGTCGTAGAAGGCCTGCCCTGCGGGGATGTCGGGCGCGTGGGTGAAGATGCCCTCGCCGAGGCTGGCGCCGAGGTCGCGGCCCTGGTCGGAGTCCCCGGCCTGGAAGACCACGGGGTGCCCCTGGGCCGAGCGGACCAGGTTGAGCGGGCCGCGGACCTTGAAATACTGCCCCTCGTGGTCGAGCACGTGCTGCTTGGACCGGTCGAGGAAGACCCCGGACTCGCGGTCGCGCACGAACGCGTCGTCCTCGTAGGAGTCCCACAGCGCGCGAGCCAGCTCGACGTACTCCTGCGCCCGTCCGTAGCGGGTGTCGTAGTCGTAGTGCTCGTCGAGCCCGTAGTTGGCGGCGGTGCCGGCGTCGCCGGTGGTCACGACGTTCCAGCCGGCCCGGCCGCGGCTGATCAGGTCGAGAGAGCCGAGGCGACGCACCAGGTTGAAGGGGCTGTTGAAGCTGGTGGTGGCGGTGCCGACCAGCCCGATCCGCTCGGTCCGCCCGGCGAGGGCGCTGAGCAGGGTCAGCGGCTCGAGGCGGTTGAGGTAGTGGGGCGGCGAGTACGGCGTGATGAACTGGCTGTCGACGATGAAGATCAGGTCGAACTTCCCGCGCTCGGCGAGCGCGGCGACGCCGGCGTACCAGTCGATGTCGACGCTGGCGTCGCCCGGGATCTCCGGGTCGAGCCAGAGCGTGTGGCTGCCCGGGCCACCGGTGCCGTAGGGCACCGCACCGAGGTGGATCTGGCGCTGGACGACCATGCCGGCTCTCTCCTGTACGTCGTTGTTTCTAATGTGTAGCAACTTAGTTGACAAAAGAACGCGACTCCAACGCGGCTTTGTGATGCGGACCGATCACGGCCGGCAATGGCTCGTTGGGCTACCCTGAAAAATATGAGCGGATCACTCGACATTGGGACGCTGCGCAGCCTGGTGGCGATCGCCGACTGCGGCGGCTTCCAGCGCGCCGCCTCGTCGCTGCACCTGAGCCAGGGCGCCGTCAGCCAGCACGTACGCCGGCTGGAGTCCACGATCGGCCGACCGTTGGTGGAGCGGCACGGACGCGGCTCCCGGTTCACCGCCGACGGCGAGCAGCTGGTCGTGCAGGCGCGCCGCATCCTGGCGCTGCACGACGACACGCTGCGCGGCTTCGGCGCCGAGACCGAAGAGACCGTGACGATCGGGTCGACCGAGCACGCGGCCGCCCAGCTGCTGCCCGCACTGGCGGCCGGGCTCGCGGCCGCCGCGCCGAGCCACCGGGTCCGCTTCCGCATCGACCGCGGCGCGCGACTGCGGGAGGGCGTCGCCACCGGCCGTCTCGACCTGGCGTTGCTCCTCAACGCCGAGGGGTCGCGCGCCGAACTGGTGGGCGACCTCGACCTGGCCTGGTACGCCGCCCCGAGCTGGTCTCGGCCCGACACCCACGGGTCGGTGCCCGTGGTCGCGTTCGACAGCCCGTGCTCCCTGCGAAACCGGGCCCTGGAGACGCTCTCGGCGCACGACCTGCCCGCGGTGATCAGTGCCGAGGCGACCCAGCTCGCCGGTGTCCAGGCAGCGGTCGGCGCCGGGCTGGGCGTCGCGCTGATGGCGACGCTCGGCCACACCCCCGAGGGCCTGGTCCCCTGCCACGACCTGCCGTCGCCGGAGCCGCTCCAGCTCTACGTCTGCTCCCGGCCCGGGCTGCGCGGACCGGTCGCGCGCATGGTGGTCGAGGCCTTGCGCCCACTCCTCGGCGCCGAGGCGCGGCTGGCTCGGGGGGCCTAGAGCCGCTGCCAGGACGGCTTGCCGGCGTACACCTCGCGGTAGTAGTCGAGGCGCTCGAGCGCGGACGCGGCCGCCTCGTCGAGGAGCGCGGTCGCGTGCGGGTGCAGCTGGAGGACCGAGGCCGGGCACGATGCGGACATCGGCCCCTCGACGGCGGCGGCGACCGCCGCGGCCTTGCCCGCTCCGGTGGCCACGAGCAGCAGGTGGCGGGCCCGCAGGATGGTGCCGAGACCCTGGGTGAGCACGTGCCGCGGGACCTCGTCGACCGAGCCGAAGAAGCGGGCGTTGTCCTGCCGGGTCCGGTCGGTCAGCGTCTTCATCCGGGTGGCAGAGGCCAGTGACGAGCCGGGTTCGTTGAAGGCCAGGTGGCCGTCGGCGCCGATCCCGAGCACCTGCAGGTCCACCCCGCCCGCGGCGACGATTGCGTCCTCGTAGCGCGGACCGGCGTGCTGCGGGTCGCCCGCGTCGGGCGACGCGACCCGGTCGCGCGCGATGCCGAGCCCGTCGGTCAGCTCACGGAAGATCGTCTCCCGGTAGCTCTCGGGGTGACCGGCCGGCAGGCCGACGTACTCGTCCAGCGTGAAGCAGCGGACCCCGTCGTACGACGGGGCCGAGCCGTCGCGGTGCCTCCGGATCAGCTCCTCGTACGTCGGCAGCGGGCTCGAGCCGGTCGCCAGGCCGAGCACGGCGTCGGTGCGAGCACGCACCAGGGCCTCGATGGTGTCGGCCGCGACCGCGCCGACCTCGGCCGGGGTCGCGAGTGGGACGACCTCCATCAGCACAGCTCCAGGTCGTCGGTGAGCTCGATCCGCTCCTCGCGGGGTGGCAGGCCGAGCAGCGCGAGCGGGGTCGTGGTGGCGGTGGCGAGGGCGTCCTCGACCGAGCAGCCGGTCTGGGCGACCAGGACCCGCAGGCAGTCGAGCAACGACGCGGCCGATCCGGCGAGGGTGCCGTCGTGGAGCCGCACGGTGCCCTCGGCGACGACCACGTCCTGGTCGCCGAGCCGGGCCGGACCGTCCGGCAGACCGAGGCCCGCTGTGGTGTCGGACACCGACAGGAAGCGCGAGGGCCCGAGCGCCCGCCAGGCGGTCCGCAGGAAGTCGGGGTGCAGGTGGTGCCCGTCGGCGATCACGCCGGCCACCAGGTCGCCCGCCCCGAGAGATCCAGCCAGCGCGACGCCGACGGGGCCGGGCTCGCGGGTCTGCATCGGCGGCATCGCATTGCCGAGGTGGGTGACGCACCGGGCACCGGCGTCCACGGCGGCGCGCACCGCAGCCGTGTCGGCGGCGGTGTGACCCACGGAGACGACGACACCCCGCGAGACCAGTCGCTCGATGACCTCCAGCGCCCCCGGCAGCTCGGGCGCGATCGTCGCCATCACCACGCCGGCGTCGCGGGACCAGCCGTCGACCAGGTCCAGCGACGGCGGCCGCAGCCAGTGCTCGGGGTGCGCGCCCTTGCGGCTCGGCGCGATCATCGGCCCCTCGAAGTGCAGGCCGAGCGGCTCGGCTCCGACCCACCCGGCGGGCGGCCCGGCCGCGAGGGTCGCCAACGCCTGCTCGCGCGCGGCCGGGTCACTGGTGATGACGGTCGGCACGAACGCCACGACGCCGTACGCCGGCAGCGCGGAGGCGACCTCCCAGAGCCGGTGCGGCTCGGCGGTGAGGTCGATGCCGGCCGCGCCGTTGACCTGGAGGTCGACGAGGCCCGGGACCCTGTGCACTCCTTGGCTCATCGGCCGAGGTAGGCCGCGCCCACGGCGGCGACCGGGTAGTCGGACGGGACGACCCGGAGCCGGCCGGCCAGGTCCAGTGACGCCAGGAACGGCGAGCTCGACGCCTGCGCGAGCAGCGCCTGGGCGACCGCGGTCCGCAGCGGGTCCCCGAGCTGCGCGACCCCGCCGCCGAGGACGATGCTGGCCGGGTCGACGGCGAGGCTGAGGACCCGGATCGCACCGGCGACGCCGGCGGCGAACCGGTCGCGCGCGGCGATCGCGGACGGGTCGCCGGAGCGGGCTGCGGCGAAGAGCGCCTGCGCGGGCGGTACGTCGCCGGACGGCCACGCCGCCGCGAGTGCCGAGCCGGAGGCGATCGTCTCCAGGCAGCCGCGCTGGCCGCACTGGCACACGACGCCCTGGGGGTCGACCGGCACGTGGCCGATCTCGCCGGCGGCACCGTGCTCGCCGCGGCGCACCCGGCCGTCGAGCATCAGGCCGGCGGCGAGGCCGGTGCCGATGCTGAGGTAGACGAGGTCGGTGGCGTCGTCGAGCGCCGCGGCGCCGAGGGTGGCGGCGTTGACGTCGTTCTCGAGCACCACCGGGACACCGAGCCGCTCGGCGAGGAGCTCGCGCAGCGGCAGCCAGTCGCCGTTCACGCCGAGGTTGACCGCGTGCTTGACCGCGCCCCGCTCGACGTCGACGAGACCGGGGATCCCGACGCCGACGGTGCCCTGGAGCGGCTGGCCGGTCGCGACCCGCAAGGCCTCGAAGACCCGGGCGGCGGAGCGCACGATGCCCTCGGCACCCGGCTCGGTCGGCTCGCGGACCTCGGCCAGGATCGCGCCGTCCGCGTCGAGCACGAGCCCGAGCGTCTTCGTGGCCCCGATGTCGAGTCCCACACTCAGTGCGGCGGTCACCGCTTCCACCCGGCCTTCCTCAGCAGTTCGGTCACGGCGGCTGCCCCGGGACGAGAGTAGCCACGCGTGCAGACCCGCGGCGCGGGTCCGGCGTACGGTCCGGGCCAGCCCCACTCGACCACGACGGCGGCGCCGTCGAGCACGATCTCGGGTCGGCGGTGCGCGTCGCGCACCTGCAGCACGACCGGTCGACCCGTGGGACAGGGCTCGCCGGGAGCGATCACGACGTCGGGCTCGAGCCCCCATGGGACCTCGCCGATCGCGATGTTGGCGGCCGTGGCGACGCTGACCACGACGGCGTCGCTCAGGTCGGGCAGCTCGCCCTCGACCAGCAGTGCCCGGCGGGCACCCTCGAGCTGGGCGTCCGCGTCGACGTCGTACGCCGCGGGCTCGGCCAGCTCGTCGAGCATCCGGTCGATGCGCGCGACCGCGTCCTCGAGGCGCTCGCGCGAGAGCCGGCCGTCGTGGACGGCGGCGACGATCGCGTCCTGGGTCTCGCGCACCAGGGCGGCCGGCTTCTCCGGCCCGATGCACAGCAGGTCGGCGCCGGCGGCCAGGGAGAGCACCGCCGCCGCCGGGATGCCGCGTCCGGCCGACGCCCCGGCCATGTCGAGGGCGTCGCTGACGATGACGCCGTCGTACCCCAGCCGGTCGCGCAGCAGCCCGAGCACGGGAGCGCTCAGGGTGCCGGGGAGCTCGGCGTCAAGGGCGGGTACGACGATGTGCGAGGTCATCACCGAGGCGATCCCGACCTCGACAGCGGCCGCGAACGGCACCAGCTCGCGGGCGAAGAGCGTCTCGAGGTCGGCCTCGACCGTCGGCAGCTCGAGGTGGCTGTCCTGCGCGGTGTCGCCGTGGCCCGGGAAGTGCTTGGCGCAGGCGGCGACGCCCGCCTCCTGCAGGCCGGTGACCCAGGCCGCGACGTGCGCGGCGGCCGGGGCCGGCTCGGTCCCGAAGCTGCGGGTCCCGATCACCGGGTTGTCGGGGTTGGAGTTGACGTCGGCGACCGGCCCGAAGTCGAGGTTGATGCCGACGGCCGCCATCTCGGCGCCGATCGCGCGGCCGGTGTCGCGAGTCAGCGCGAGGTCGTCGGCGGCGCCGAGGGCGGCGGGGCCGAGCACCGGGCTGCCGTCGAGCGCGTGCAGCCGGGTCACGTCGCCGCCCTCCTCGTCGACGGCGATGACCGCGCGCGGGTTGGCGACCTTGATCGCGGCGCTGAGCGCGGCGACAGCGGCCGGGCCGTCGGCGGTGTTGCTGCCGAAGTAGCAGACGCCGCCCAGTCCCTCGGCCAGCAGCTCGGCGTAGTCGCCGGGCAGCGTCGTACCGGCGAAAGCCGGGAGCTGCACGCGTAGGGCCAGCTCTTCGAGCGACGTCATCCCTTCACCGCCCCGGAGGTGAGGCCGCTGACCATCCGGCCCTGGACGATCAGGAAGAAGATGATGACGGGCACGGCGATCAGCGTGGAGCCGGCCATGATGCCGCCCCAGTCGGTGCCCCGGTTGACGTCGGTGAAGGTCGAGAGCCACAGCGGCAGGGTGCGCTGGTCCTCACGGGTCATCACGACCAGCGCGAGGGTGAACTCGTTCCAGGCCTGGATGAAGCCGAAGACACCGGTCGCGACCAGGCCGGGTGCCAGCAGCGGGAAGGTGATCCGGAAGAACGCCTGCGTGCGGGAGCAGCCGTCCATCATGGCCGCCTCCTCCAGCTCGTAGGGCACCCCGGCGACGAACCCGCGCAGGGTCCAGATCGTGAAGGGCAGCACCAGCGACACGTAGACCAGGCTCAGGCCGACGACCGTGTTGAGCAGGTCCATGGTCTCCAGCATCTTGTACTGGGAGATGAAGAGCCCCTCGACCGGGATCATCTGGATGATCAGCAGCGTCACGATGAAGGACATCCGGCCGCGGAAGCGGAAGCGGGAGAGCGCGACCGCCGCGACGAACGCGAAGGCGAGCGCGACCACGATCGTCAGCAGCGTGACCATCAGGCTGATCTTCATCGCGTTGAAGAACTGGTCGCCCTCGAAGACGGTCCGGAAGTTGTCGAGGTCGCCGCCGAACGGCACCCAGGTAGGCACCGGGCTGCGGATCTCGTTGCGGTCCAGGAACGAGCTGTTGACCATCCAGTAGACGGGGAACGCCGCGATCACGAAGGCGATGACGCCGATGACGTTCGCCGTCACGCGCAGTGGACGGCTGACGGGACGAGACATGTCAGTCCTCCCCTTCCTGCTTGAGCATGGACCGGACGTACGGCGCGGTCAGGACGACCGTGAGGAAGAGCATGAAGATGGCGACCGCCGCGGCCATCCCGAACTTCCCGCCGCCGATGCCGAGGCGGTAGATGTAGGTGCCCAGGAGGTTGGTGTCGCGGGTCGACCCGCCCGCCTGCTGGAGGATGTAGATCTGGGTGAACACCCGGAGGTCCCAGATCACCTGGAGCAGCCCGACCACGAGCAGCACCGGCCGGATGCTCGGCAGCACGATGTGGCGCAGCCGCTGGAGCGGACCGGCGCCGTCGATCTCGGCGGCCTCCTCCATGTCCTCGGAGACCTGGGTGAGCGCGGCGTACACGGTGAACGCGACGAACGGCACGCTCATCCACACCACGATGACGGTGGCAACGAAGAAGAACGACATCGGCTTGAGCAGCCACGAGTGGCCGGCGTAGTCGAGACCGATCTCGGTGAGCAGGTAGTTGACGACGCCGTACTGCGTGTCGAAGAGCCACTGCCACACGGTCAGCGAGGCGACGACCGGCATCGCCCAGGCGAGCAGCAGGCCCGTCTGCAGCAGCAGCCGGACGCCCTTCGCCATGTGCCGCATCAGCAGGGCCAGCCCGACGCCGATGATCATCGTCGCCGCCGCGTTGACCAGGCAGAAGACCAGCGAGCGGAGGGTGACCCGCCACAGGTAGGGGTCGGTGATCAGGTCGCGGTAGTTGTCGATCCCGACCCACTCCGGCGGCTTGCCGAACTGCTGGGCCAGCCCGAAGTCCTGGAAGGACAGGATGACCTGCCGGACCAGCGGGTAGCCGAGCGCGACCGCGAGAGCGACCACGGCCGGGATGAGCAGCAGGTACGGCAGCGGCGTACGCCGGGCGCGGGGTGCCTTGCCGACGATCTGGTCAGTCATCGCTTCCTCCTCTCGACCGGTCCGGTCGAACATGGTGGGCATGCCGCGGCCGGGGCGGCGGTTCACACCGCCCCGGCCGGGTGTTGCAGGTGTTCAGATAGTGCTGCGTCAGCCGTTGATCTGCGAGTCCATCTGCTCGTCCGCCTTGGCGGCCAGCTCGGCGGGGTCGCCGCCCTGGGCCAGGCCGCTGAACAGGTCCTCGAGGACGCGCGAGCCCTCGACGTTGGCCCAACCCGGCGCGGCCGGGGTGAGCTTGGCGTTGGAGGCGGCGGCGATCGTGGCCTGCGCGAACTCGTCGTCACCGAGGAGCGGGGCGAGCGAGTTCAGGGCGGGCGTGAGGCCGGCCTTGGCCATGATCGTCTGGTAGTCCTCGCTGAGCATCAGCGCGACGGCCTTCTGGGCCAGCTCCTGGTTGGCCGACTTGGCGGCGATCGCGATGTCCGAGCCGCCGAGGAGGACCGGAGCGGGCTTGCCGTCGGAGCCGGGGAGGGCGAAGACGCCGATCTGCTTGCCGTAGGTGTCGGGGCAACCGGTCTTCTTGTCCTCGATCAGGCCCTTGATCCAGCCGGGGGCCGAGACCATGCCGATCTCACCGGCGCAGAACGGCGTCCACGAGTCGGCCTCGTTGCCGTCCTTGGCCGCGCCGGATGCTTCGGTGAAGAGCTTCTGCGCGGTCTCGAGACCGGCAATCGACTCGGGGCTCTCGAGCGAGCCGGACCACTCGTCGCCGTCCGCCGTCGCCAGGTCGCCGCCGGCGTCCCAGATGAAGGCGGCGCCGTTGCGCCAGTCCTGGCCCGGGAACCAGAAGCCGGAGAAGTTGGCCGGCTTGGGGTTGGCCTGCTTCAGCTTGATGGCGTCCTCGATGAACTCGTCCATCGTGGTCGGCACGGCGTCGATGCCGGCCGCCTTGAAGAGGTCCTTGCGGTAGAAGACGTACTTCGAGCCGGCGTAGTACGGCACGGCGTACGTCTTGCCGTCGATGGTGGCGCCGTCGACGAAGCCCTGGAGCAGGTCGTCACCGCCGAGCGAGTCGAGCTGGTCGCTCATGTCGGAGAACGCGCCGGCCGAGGTGAACGTCGGGGCCTGCGTGTTGCCGATCTCGACCACGTCCGGGGTCTCGGACTCGCTGGAGAGGGAGGTCGTCAGCTTCTCGACGAGGCCGTCCCACTCCTGCTGCTCGATGGTCAGGGTGGAGCCGGGGTTCTGCTCCTCGAAGGTCTTCTTCAGCCAGTCCCGCGCGTCCTGCGGGGTGTCCGTGCCGTTGAGCCAGACCCGGATGTCGGCCTTCGCCGGGCCCTTGCTCGACGCGTCACCGTCGCTGCTGTCGCTGCCGCAGGCGGCCAGGGTCGCCACGGCCATCGCGGCGATGGCCGCGACCGCCAAAGTCTTCTTGATGCGCACCGCTGTTTCCTCTCGTCGAGCTTCTCTTGCTGGGTGTGGTGGGGTCGTACTGGTTCCGAGATGTGGGTCAGGAGACGCCGAGCTGTCCGGACAGGACGAGCACGGCGGCTCCGACGAGGACGACGTCCTCGCCGAGCTCCGAGGTGCGGACCACGAGCCCAGCGGAGCTGACCGGCATGGTCCGCTCGCGGATGCTCCGGTCGGCTGCGGCGAGCAGCGGCCCGTCGAGCAGCTCCTGCGGGCCGCTGAGCACCAGCTCGTGCAGGTTGAGGGTCCCGACGACCGGCGCCAGTGCAGCCCCGAGCTGCTCACCGACGCGGCCGAGGATCTCGTTGGCGTCACCTCCCTCATCGAGGCGGCGCCGCAGGTGGGGTACGGCGAGGATGGTCTCCAGGCAGCCCGTGCGCGAGCAGGCGCAGCGCTCGCCGTCCGGGTCGACGACGACGTGGCCGATCTCGCCCGCCGCGCCGAGGTGGCCGTGGAGCAGGGAGCCGCCGAGCACCAGGCCGGCGCCCACACCGGTCCCGACCCGGAGCACCATCAGGCCGCCGTCGCCGGAGGCGCCGAAGGTGTGCTCGCCGAGGACGGCGGTGTTGGCGTCGTTGGCCACGAAGACCGGGACGCCGAGCGCATCGGCGAGGCTGGCCGCGAGCGGGGTGTCGGTCCAGGCCAGGTTGGGGGCGTCGATGACCGTGCCGGCGGCGTCCACGACACCCGGGCTGCCGACGCCGATGCCGAGCACCGGGCGGTCGGTCATCGCGATCAGCGCCTCGGCGAGCTGGTGGACCAGGGCCACAGCGTCGTCGCCGACCGCGCCGTCGAGGGGGAGCTCGTGGCGTGCCTGCACCCGGCCGGCGAGGTTGATGACGGCACCGGTCATCCGGTCCGTGGCCGACAGGTCGATGCCGATGACGTGGGTCGAGTCGGCGGCCAGGCCGACCAGCATCGGCGGCTTGCCGACCCGGCTCTCGGCCGGGGCACCGAGCTCCTCGACCAGCCCGTCGGCGACCAGCTCCCCGACCAGGTCGGACACCGTGACCCGGGTCAGCCCGCTGGTGCGGGCCAGGTCGGCGCGGCTCGCCGGGCCCTCCCGGAAGAGCTGCTGGAGCAGCAGCGACCGGTGGTGGCGACGGGCGTCCTCCTGGAGGAGCTTGCCGCGGGGCCGGAGCTGCCGGCCCACCGGAGAGGTCGTGGTCACGTTTGTTAGTTCAGCGCACTTACATATTCTTCGTCAAGCGTTTCGCGGAAATTCGTGGCTCAGGAGCCCGGCTGGGTGCGCCGGGTGGTCAGCCGGGCGCCGGCCAGTGCGGCGACCACCGCGAGCCCGATGCACGTGGCGGCGATGGCGCCGAGCGGGAGCCACGGGAGCGTCCAGCCGACGTCGGGTACGTCGCGGGTCGTCGCGTAGCGGATCAGCCCGCCGACGAACGCGACCACCGCGCCGCCGACCAGCAGCGCGGCGGCGCCGACCGACCCCGCCTCCCAGACCGCCATCCGTCGCAGCTGGTCGGGGGTCGCACCGAGCAGCGCCACGGTGCGCAGCTGCCGGCGGCGCTGCGAGGCGCCGATCAGGACGGAGTTGACGATCGCGATGCCGGCATACAGCCCGGCCGGGCCGAGGAGCACCCAGAGCCCGAGCTCGTTCGAGGCCCGGGTCCGGGCGTCGACCTCGTCGATCCAGGCATCCGAGGTGAGCACCCGAGCGTCGGTGCCGGCCAGCAGGGTGCGTACGTCGGCGCTGCCCGGGTCCACGAAGACCGGGTCGGGCACAGTCGCCGAGGCCTGCCGGGGGACCAGCTCGCGAGGCAGCAGCACGTCGGCGTACAGGTCAGGCGCGTCCCTCACGACCGCGACCACCGTAGGCCGCAGCGTCCGGCCACCCACCTGGATCCGGACCCGGTCGCCGAGGCCGGTCCCGGAGTCGAGCGCGTAGGTCTCGGTGACCGCGACGTGCCGGTCGCCGACGCGGTCCAGCGAGCCGCGGACGGCGGTCAGCCCGCGAGCGGCCTCGGCGGTGGCGACGTCGACGACCTCGACCTCCTCACGGTCACCCTCGGCCCCGAGCCCGACGGTGATGGTGGTGCGTGGGTCCGCGACGGTGACCCCCGACGCGTCGGCCAGACGTACGGCGGCCGCGCGGTCGCCGTTGGTCTCGACGACCAGCGGGGCGTGCAGCTGCGCGCGGTCCATCGCCGTCGTCCAGTCCGCGGCGAAGCTCAGCGCCACCACCAGCGAGCCCGCGATGGCCGAGATCGCCAGGATCGGGGCGGCGATCGCCGCCGGGGTGCGTACGGCGGTCCGCACGTGGTCGCGGGCGAGCCGGGCAGAGACGCTGCGACCCACGAACGGGCCCGCGAGCAGCCCGCCCAGCCACGGGAAGAGCAGGCCCCCGAAGCAGACCAGACCGATCACCACGACCTCCGGCAGCAGCACCGCCATCACCAGCGCGAAGAGCGGGCTGATCTCCTTGGCCACCACCAGCACGGCGACCGACCCGGCCAGGCAGGTCGTGCCGATCAGGAGCTGCCAGATGCTCGGCCGACGGCGCTCGAGCCCGGCCTCGCGCAGCGCCGCGACCGGCGAGACGCGCGACGCCCGACGCGAGGCCCGCCAGCTGCCGAGCAGGGCGACCCCGGCGCCGCAGGGCGCGGCCACCGCCCAGGCGAGCCACGGCGACGGCATCTCGAGCGGGACCCCGATGACGCCGCGAGCCTCGAGCAGCGCGCCGAGGGCCGGGCCGGTGACAGCGGCGAGCAGGCAACCGGCGACCGTCGCGAGGACCGCGACGACGGCGGACTCACCCAGCACCATCCGGCGCACCTGCCCCGGAGTAGCGCCCACGAGCCGCAGCAGGCCGAGCTCGCGACGCCGCGCGGCGACCACGAAGCCGAAGGTACTCGCGACCACGAACATCGCCATGAAGAGCGCGATCGCGGACATGATCCCGACCATCGACGCGAACCCGTCGAGGGCGACCCGCTCGTCGGCGGTCACCCCCGACTGGCGACCTGTGAGGTCGACGGCGCCGGCCAGGGTGACGGCGGTCGCGATCAGGGTGATGCCGAAGCCCAGCGCGACGAACGCGCCGACGTACGGCGGCCAGGAGTGCCGCACCGTCTGGCGGCTCAACGACAGCATCATCGTTCGAGCTCGCTCATCGCGGCGGCGATCCGGCCGGCGTCCGCCCGGTCGAGACGCCCGACGACCAGCCCGTCGGCGAGGAAGAGCGTGCTGTGCGCGTACGACGCCGCGAGCGGGTCGTGGGTGACCATCACGACGGTCTGACCCTGGTGGTCGGACAGTGAGCGCAGCAGCTCCAGGACCTGCCGCCCCGAGGTGCGGTCGAGCGCACCGGTCGGCTCGTCGGCGAAGAGCACGTCCGGCCGGGTGTGCAACGCCCGCGCGATCGCGACCCGCTGCTGCTGCCCTCCAGAGAGCTCGGGCGGTCGCCGGTGCGCCAAGCCGTCCAGGCCGACCTCGCCGAGTGCACGCCGTACGGCAGCCCGGTCGACCCGCTGGCCGGCGAGCCGGGCGGGCAGCGCCACGTTGTCGTACGCCGTCAGCGCGTCGAGCAGGTTGTAGGACTGGAAGACGAAGCCCATCGACGTACGCCGCAGCCGGGTCAGCGCGGCCTCGTCGAGCCTGCCGAGCGGCCGGCCGCCGATCACGACCTCGCCGCTCGTGGGCCGGTCGAGGCCGGCCGCGACCTGCAGCAGCGTCGACTTGCCGGACCCCGACGGGCCCATGACCGCGGTGAAGGTGCCGCGGCCGAACGTATGGGTGACGCCGCGCAGGGCGTGCACCTCGCCGGCCCGGGAGCGGTAGGTGCGGGTCACCCCGTCGAGGGCGACGGCGACGTCCGTGGTGATGGTCGATGTCATGTCTCCATCCCACCGGCGTGGGAGCCTCCGGTCGCTGGCTCGCACGCGACATCGGAGGTAGCGCGTGCGATACCCCGCAGGCCCGTCCCCGGCTCTAGGGTCGGGGCATGACGCCGGACGCGTGGACCGCCCTGCGCGCACAACCCTGGCGCTACCTGGGTTCCCGGTGGCCGTGGGCGTCCCTGGCCTACCTCGTCACGACCGTGCCGATCGGGCTCGCCATGCTCGTCGTGCTCGGGACCACGCTGCTGATCGGCGGACTCACCGTCGTCCTGGTCGTGGGACTGGTCGTGCTGGCCGGAATCCCTGTCCTGGCTGGGCTTTTGGGCGTCATGGAGCGGTCGCGCCTGCGGTTGGTGATCGGCACGTCCGGGTCCGGGATGTCGCTCGCCGAGCGCCTGCGGGCGGGTCGTCGGCTCCCGGTGTCGTGGCCGGAGGTCGGCTACGCGTTCCTGATGTCCGTCGTGCTCTGGCCGCTCGACGCACTGGTCGTCCTGTTCGCACTCACCGTGCCGGTCGTGCTCCTGCTCGCGCCCTGGCTGTCCCGGGTTGACCGGATGGAGGTCGCCGGCTGGAGCGTCGACACCACCGCCGAGTCCTGGCTCGCGATGGCGGTCGGCGTCGCCGCGCTGGCGGCCGCGGCGTACGTCATCGGGCTGGTCGCCGTCGCCCAGGCCGCGCTCGCCCGGCTGCTGCTCGACCCCCGCGACGCCGAGCTGGCCGCGGCCGTCGCGGACCTGCGGCGGTCGCGGGTCGACCTGGTCGACGCGTTCGAGACCGAGCGCCGCCGGATCGAGCGCGACCTCCATGACGGCGTGCAGCAGCGGCTTGTGGCACTCACCATGACACTTGGCAGTGCCGAGCTGGACGTCCCCCAGGGCCCGGGGCTCGACCTGGTCCGCGCCGCGCACCGGCAGGCCGAGGAGGCGCTCGACGAGCTGCGGACCACGGTCCGCGGCATCCATCCGCGGGTGCTCGTGGACCACGGGCTCACAGCCGCGGTCCACGAGATCGCGGACCGTTCCCCCGTCCCGGTCTCGGTCGACATCCGCCTGGTTGAGCGGCTTCCGGGACCGGTCGAGACGGCGGCCTACTTCCTCGTCAGCGAGGCGCTCACCAACGTGGTGCGGCACGCCCAGGCCCGGCGTGCGGAGGTGCACGGGTGGCGCCAGGGCGACAGGTTCGTGCTGACCGTGCACGACGACGGCGTCGGCGGCGCCCGGGTGGATCGCGACGCGGGCACCGGCCTGGCGGGGCTCGCCGTACGCCTCGACGCCCTGGGTGGCGAGCTGCGGGTGACCAGCCCCGAGGGCGGACCGACCGACGTACGGATGGAGGCGCCGTGCGCACCCTGAGGATCGTGCTCGCCGAGGACGCGGCGCTGCTGCGCGAAGGGCTCGTCGGCATCCTCGAGCGTGCCGGGCACGACGTCGTCGCGGCCGTCCCGGACGCCGACGCCCTGCTGGCGTACGTCGCCCGCGAGCTGCCCGACCTGGTCGTCACCGACATCCGGATGCCGCCGACCCACACCGACGAGGGGCTGCGCGCGGCCGCCCGGATCCGTGCCGAGCACCCGGACATCGCGATCATGGTGCTGTCGGCGTACGTCGCGGAGGCCTATGTGCCGGAGCTGCTCGACTCCGCGCCGGGCGGCGGTGTCGGCTACCTCCTCAAGGACCGGGTAGGTCACGTCCGCGAGTTCCTCGACAGCCTCGACCGGGTCGCCTCCGGCGAGACCGTCGTCGACCCGCAGGTCGTGCGCCAGCTGCTCGGCCGCCGCCGCGACGACGGGCCGCTCGCGACTCTGACCGAGCGCGAGCGCGAGGTCCTCGCGCTGATGGCCGAGGGCCGCACCAACGGCTCGATCGCGGAGGTGCTGGTGGTCAGCGAGGCGGCCGTGCGCAAGCACGTCGGCAACATCTTCGCCAAGCTGCGGCTCGAGCCCGGCAGCGACCGCCGGGTCTCCGCGGTGCTCGCCTACCTGCGCGGGTCAGGCTCTACGGCGTGAGCGAGGGCATGTCCGGGAACGACAGGGTCAGCACGGCGTCCTCGACCAGCGGGTGCTTCTCGATGTCGGCCTCCACCTTCCGGAGGCGTACGGCGAGGTGCGACTCGGTGTCGTCGCCGACCAGGTCCACGGCCGCGACCACGAAGACCCGCGAGGGCCCCACGAACTCGAGGTGCAGGTAGGTCAGGCGCTCGACCTGCGGATGCTCGAGGATCCCGGCGATGACCCGCGACCGGGTCTCGGCCGACGGCGCCTCACCGAGCAGGTAGTCCATGTTGCGGCGGATCAGGAAGACCGCGACGAAGGCCAGCAGCACGCCGATCGCGATCGACCCGAGCGCGTCGAAGATCGCGTTGCCGGTGAGCTGGTGCAGCCCGATGCCGGCGACGGCGATCAGGATGCCGAGCAGCGCCGAGAAGTCCTCGAAGAAGACGGCACGCAGGGTCGGGTTGGACGTCTGGGTGACGTAGCGCAGCGGGTGCATGCCGAAGCGCTGCGACGCTCCGTGGACCTGCCGGCTCGCCTGCACGAACGACGTGCCCTCGAGGAGGAACGCGATGCCGAGCACCACGTAGTTGACCAGGAAGCTGGTCTCCTCGGACTCCGAGGTCAGCTGCGTGACGCCGTGCCAGATGGAGACCACGGCGCCGGCGGTGAAGAGCCCGAACGCCGCGATCATCGACCAGGCGTACGTCGCCCGCCCGTAGCCGCGCGGGTGCTCCTCGTCGCGCGGCCGGCTGCCGCTGCGCTCGGCGATCAGCAGGAAGACCTCGTTGCCTGCGTCGGCCCACGAGTGCGCGGCCTCCGCGACCATCGCCGCCGACCCGGTCAGCAGCGCGGCGACCGTCTTCGCGACGGCCAGCACGGCGTTCGCGGTGAGCGCGATGACGACGGTCAGCAGCGACTCGCCGCCCGTGGACTCGGGCGGGTCTTCGCTGGAGGCCATGCGCCTCAGTATCCGCCCCACCCGTACGGTCGGGCTCATGCGCCGCACACTGATCGCCCTGGCCGTCATCGGGGCCGTCCTCACCGGGTGCGGCAGCGACCCCGAAGCGGCACCCCCGGCGGGGCCGGCCGAGACGACCGGCAGCCCGACGGCCGCGCCGACGAAGTACGACCAGTACGTCGCGCTCGGTGACTCCTACACCGCAGCACCCCTGGTGCCGCCGACCGACACCAGCAACGCCTGCCTCCGCTCGGGGGTGAACTACCCCGCCCTCGTCGCCCAGGGGATGCCCGGGACCACGCTGACCGACGTCAGCTGCAGCGGAGCCGCGACCGAGAACATGACGGCCCCCCAACGCGGGATGACCGGCGCCGTACCCCCGCAGTTCGACGCGCTCCGTCGCGGCACCGACCTCGTCACGATCGGACTCGGCGGCAACGACGACGGCCTCTTCGGGGCGGTGCTCGGCGACTGCACCAAGCTGGCGTCGTCGGACCCGGCCGGCAGCCCGTGCACCACGAGGTTCGAGGGTCGGACCGACGCGACGCTCGACCGGATCCGCAGCAACCTCGCCGACGTCGTAGCCGGGGTGCGCGAGCGCTCGCCGGACGCGCGGATCCTGCTGGTCGGCTACCCCCAGATCGTGCCGGAGTCCGGCAGCTGTGACGACCTCCCGCTCGCCGAGGGCGACTACGCGTTCGCCCGGCAGGTCAACGAGGACCTCAACGACGCGGTCGAGGAGGCGGCCGGCGACACCGAGGCGGAGTACGTCGACGTCTGGGAGGCAAGCGCCGGCCACGACATCTGCGGGGACGAGCCGTGGATCAACGGCCGGGTCACGTCCGCGGACCGAGCCCTGGCCTACCACCCGCTCGCCGTCGAGCAGCAGGCCGTCGCCGGCCTGGTCCTCGACATGCTCCGCTGACGCTGTTACCGGACGCTGATACCGGACCCTGGGCGTCGCCTCTTCACCCGAATCGGGCCGGTCAATAACGGACGATCTGTGCTTACGATGTATTGGTGCTGAGCTCGAGGCTGGCGTCCCGACCCCGTCCTGAACACTCGCGGACCTGGGGTGTGATCCTTGGCGCGGCGGCACTGGCGGCGACGATGCTCGCCGTCGTCCCGCTCCCCCAGTCGCTGACTCCGCGGGCGGACGCCGCCGCGAGCCTCCAGGTGAGCCAGGACATCCCCGGGCAGACGCTGATCGGCAACGAGACGCCGGTCGAGATCACCTTCACCAACAGCAACGCCCCGGGCACGACGACGGCGTACAACCTCACCTTCTCGGTCACCCTGCCCCCGGGCGTCACGCTCTCCTCCTCGGACGAGTCGCCGACCAGCAGCTTCGCGATCGGCGACCCGAGCGACCCGTCGGGGACGGTCTACGTCTGGCGCAACGTGGTCGACATCGTGCCGGGCAGCGTCTACCACTTCCGCTACTCCTTCCAGCACGACGTCGGCACCGGGCCGGACCAGTGGCAGGTCAACGACGAGGTCGACACGACCCTCGACTCCTACGTCAGCGACACCGACAGCCAGGTCCCCTCCATCACCCCCACGGGCGGCAACCCGGTCGAGGCCGACCCGGACGGCTTCGACGACCAGGTCACGACCACCGGATCGACGATCCTGGTCCCGGTGCTGCTCACGAAGTCGGAGCCGTCGCCCGAGTCCGAGCTGCTCCGCGGCGTGCACGACCACCAGACGGTCTACACGCTGACCCTCGAGGCAGGCGAGACGGGCGACGTCGGCCTCGGCGTCGTGGAGGACTACATCCCGGCCGGGATCGAGTTCCTCGGCTGCGGCACCGGCGACAACTCGCGCACCGAGGAGTACCCGGGCTCCGGCCCGCTGAACCCCGGCAACGCCCCGGCCGCTCCGGACTGCATCCCGCCCGACACCGTCGAGACGGTCAGCAACCCGGCCGGGCTGCCGGGCGGCGTCTACACCCACGTGACCTGGAACGTCGGCACCAACCTGCCCGCCTCGTCCACCTCCACCCTTCAGTACATCGCCGGCATCCCGCAGCGCGCGAACACCATGGACTGGCCCGGCATCACCCCACCGCCGGGCGGTGGCCGGCAAGCCTCCAACCTCGACAACAACACCGGGCCGCTCACCACCCAGGTCGACGAGGGCACCACCTGGACCAACCGGGCGCAGGTCGACACGACCTTCGGCGGCACCCCGTCCACGGTCACGGACACCGAGTCGGTGCAGGCGGTCGACCTGTCCGTGCAGAAGTACGTCGACCAGCCCGAGATCGAGCAGGGCGGGATCTCCACCTGGACGCTGCAGCTGCAGACCTCCGAGTACGTCGTCGACGACGGCGTCGAGGGTCTGACCATCCAGGACGTCACCCCGGACGGCACCTGCCCCATCGGCAGCGCGCGGACCTGCTCCGCCACGACGCCGGAGCCGGCTCCGGCGTACACCAACAGCCAGGTCGACGTCGACGGCGCCGGCACCACCCGCCTGACGTGGGACCTGTCGACCTTCGAGATCGACGCCAACCGCACCGGCAGCATCCTCTTCTCCACGCAGGCGTTGACGCAGTACGCCAACGGCGCACCCGTCTCGGCCAACGACTCCTGGACCAACACGGCCACGCTCGACGCTCAGGTCACGACCTTCGACGAGCGCGGCAAGGACGACCCCGACGGCTACCTGGAGCACGACGTCGACGACGACACGTCGCGCAGCCAGTCCGGCACCGCGATCACCCTGACGAAGGACGTCGGTGTCCCGGCTGGTGGCCAGTTGTGCGGTGACGGGGTCGGCGTCAACTGGCAGCCCGACGTGGCCAACGGCGTCGGGCCCGGCGACCGCGTGTGCTGGCGGCTCACCGTCATCGCCCCCGCCAACCTGGACACCCGCGACGTCGACCTCGTCGACTTCCTCCCGCCCGGCTTCCGCCTGGAGCCGGGCACCTCGACCCCCGGCCCGGAGAACGAGGTCGACCCCGACATCGTCGACGGCGCGGACGCGAGTGGACCCGAGACGATCGCCACCGGTCAGCGGATCGAGTGGGAGCTGATCCCCGGAGAGGTTGTCCGTCCGGCCCAGACGGTGCAGATCGTGTTCTCGACCGTCCTCGACGGCGGCGTCACCCCGGACCTCGGCGAGCCGGGCGACGTCTTCACCAACGAGGCCCGCTACTCCTTCCGCAACACCAACGGCGAGGTGTTCGTGCACCGCGACGACGCCGGGGTGACCTTCTCCGAGGCCCACCTCGGGCTCACCAAGCAGATCAGCGCGCTCAACGGGACCGCCATCACCCCGCCGGTCGACCAACTCCGGGACGTGGTCGGTGGCAACCAGGTCACCTACGCGGTCAACGTCGCCAACGACGGCGACCGCAACGCCGTCAACGCGACCGTGTGGGACCTGCTGCCGCGCAACGTCAGCGACGACGGCCTGGACGCCACCTGCGGGCAGATCTCCGCCATGGACAACGGCGGCGAGTGCAGCGCGGGACGCATCACCTGGGACGACATCAACATCCCCGCCGGTGGCAGCGTCGTGCTCCACTACACCTGGACGCTGCCGCCGGCCGGGGACGTCCCCGTCGGCACCCAGTGGACCAACCACGCCGGTGTACGCGACTACTTCTCGCCGACCAACGACGACTCCGCCCCGACCTTCCGCTACGTCCCGCGCGACAACATCGACACGTCGCTCGAGCCGTCGGCCAACACGGACCCCGCCGACGACACGGCCGACGTGTTCTCGCCTGGCGTCACGCTGTCGAAGTCGCGCACGACGTCGATCACCGACGACGGCAACCGGGCCGCCGACCAGGCGACCATCGGCGAGACCATCCACTACACGGTCGAGGGCCGCCAGCCCGGAGGCACCGCGGCCGACGACTTCACCCTCGTGGACAACATCCCGGCCGGCCAGGAGCTGCAGCCCGGCTCGATCGAGGTCGTCGCCGACTCGGTGGACGCCGACGCGGACGCGTGCGCGTACGGCGGCGGGGCGGTCAACGTGCCCTTCACCAACACCGCGACCCAGGTCCAGGTCGGACCGCTCAACCGGAACGCCCCGGACCCGACACTCGACTCCTGCCTGCGTCTGACCTTCGACGTCGTGGTGACGGACGTGGCCGCTAACCGTCGTCCCAACAACGTCTCGAACACCGCGACGCTCACCTACGACTACGACAACGGCGTCGACACCCCGGTGCCGAGCACGGTCACCGCGAGCGTCTCCACCCAGGTCGTCGAGCCCAACGTCACGATCGACAAGCGCTCCTCGGCCGCGACCACCGTCGTGCCGGGCGCCGACGTGGACTACCAGCTGGTCGTCACCAACACCAGCGGCACCGCGGTGTCGGCCGCCCACGACCTGGTGGTCGTCGACGACTACGACCAGGGCCAGATCGCGAGCGTCACCAACATCACCAACGGCGGCACCGCCGCAGGCGGCCAGATCACCTGGAACATCGATGACCTCGCACCGGGCGCCTCGGTGACTCTCACCTACACCGCACAGCTCGACAGCCCCCTGGTCGCCGGCGGCACGATCACCAACACCGCCGAGGTGACCGCGACCTCGATCGCCGCCGACGACCCCGGCGGCGACGCCGACGAGCGCACCGCCGGCTCGGCCTGCTCGCCCACGAACTGCCCGGGCTACATCGCCGACGACTCGGTCACCCTCACCGTCGCGGGCGCTGCCCTCACCAAGTCGACCAGTACGCCGACCCGCACGATCGGCAGCGAGGCGACGTACACGCTGCGCGCGGAGTTCCCGGCCGGGTTGATCTTCAACAACGCCTCCGTCCGCGACAACCTGTCCGGTGGCCGCACCACCTACCTGCGCACCCTCGACGTCACCTGTGCCACCTGCAGCGCGGCGGAGATCAACCAGTTCGTCTACCCGGAGGACAACACCACTGCCGCCGGCAACCCGCGGTGGGACATCGGCAACCTGACCAACAGCGCGCTCACCCGCATCTACACGATCACGTACGTCGCGCGCGTCGAGAACCAGCCCAGCATCGGCGTGCCCCCGGCCCCGGACACCACCCTGACCAACACGGCGACGCTCGCCTACAACGGCGCCGACCGCGAGACCGACACTGCGCAGATCGCGATCGCCGAGCCGGACGTGAGCATCGTCAAGCTCGTCGAGACCGACGTCGACCCGGGTCTCGCCGGCACGACCAACGCCGACCCGGCGCGCGGCCAGATCGGCGGGACCGTCACCTACCAGCTTGCGCTGACCAACGACGGCACCTGGCCGGCGTACGACGTCGCCGTCACCGACGAGCCCGACACCGACGCCACGGACGGCTGCACGACGGGCACGCCGCGGCTGACGGTCGACGACGTCAGCAACGGCGCGCTCTACGAGGTGACGGACGACGAGCTGGCTGCCGGTGACGGCTGCCTCGGGTTCAACGTCCCGGTGATCCTGCCGGGCAACACCGTCCGGATCACCTACACCCTGGCGGTGCCGGACAACTTCACCGACCTGGTCGCCGGGCCGGAGTTCGTCAACGAAGCGACGGTGACCGAGTACTTCGGCCTCCCCGCCGCGCGTCGCACCGGCGGCCCGGACTTCGTGCGTGACTACCCCGACACCCAGCCGAACGCCTTCGGCTACGTCGACCTGGACGGCGGCGAGCTGGGCGACACGGTCTGGCTCGACCGCAACGGCAACGGTGTCCAGGACGGCGGCGAGCCGGGCATCCCCGACGTCGACGTGACCGTGGTGTGGGCCGGGCCTGGCGACACCGTCTTCGGCAACGGCAACGACGTGACCTACCAGCGCAGCACCGACGAGGACGGCATCTGGCTGACCAACAACACCACCGGTCCACCGCCGCACCTGCTGCCGGCCGGCAGCTACCGGGTCACCATCGACACCGGCACCCTCCCGGAGGGGCTGGCCCCGACGTACGACGCCGACGGGATCGGCACGCCGTCGGTGTCGGCGACGACGCTCGACGAGAACGAGTCCGACCTCGGCCAGGACTTCGGCTACAACGGCACCGGGTCGCTCGGCGACTTCGTGTGGCTCGACCTCGACGCCGACGGCGAGCAGGACAGCGGTGAGCCCGGAATCCCCGGTGTCGACCTGACCGCGACCTGGGCCGGCTTCGACACGACGCTCGGCACGGCCGACGACGTCGACTACGGCACCGTCACCACCGACGCGGACGGGCTCTACACGGTCGACGACCTCCCGGCAGGCGACGTGCGCATCACCGTGGACACCGCCACGCTCCCGGCTGGGCTGGAGGCGACGTTCGACTTCGACGGCGACGAGGACGACACCGCCGTCCGTGAGCTCGGAGCAGGCGAGGACGCGACCAACGTCGACTTCGGGTACGCCGGCACCGCCACCGTCGGCGACTTCGTCTGGTTCGACATCGACGGCGACGGGGCCCAGGACCCGGATGAGCCCGGCATCAGCGGCGTGGACGTCCGGGTCACCTGGTGGGGCTTCGACGGCGCCTTCGACGGAGGCCCGGGGGGTGACGACGTCACCGTCACGACCACGACCGGCCCCGCCGGCGGCTATCTCGTCCGGGGTGTCCCCGCCGGCCGGGTGCGAGTGACGGTGTTGCCGGGCACGCTGCCTGGCGACGTGGTGCCGACGTTCGACCTCGACGGCATCGGCACTCCGAACACCGCCCTGCGAGACATCTCGACCGGAGACGACGCCCGCAACGTCGACTTCGGCTACCGGGGCGCCCAGACCATCGGCGACCTGGTCTGGCTCGACGTCGACAGCGACTCGTTCGGACCGGACACCCCCGGGCCCGACGCCGACCCCGACGAGCCGCCGGTGCCCGGCGTACGGCTGACCGTCACCTGGGCGGGCCGCGACAACCTCCTCGCGACCCAGGCGGACAACGTCATCCTGGCGACGAACGTCGAGACGGGCGCCGACGGGCGCTGGGAGGTCCAGGGCGTGCCCTCCGGCGTCATCCGCGCCGCCCTGGCCGGTCAGCGCTTCGGCTCCCTGCGGGTCAGCTACGACCGCGAGGGCGCGCGCGACGGAGTCGGCATCGCGACCGTGACGGCCACCGACCTCGACTTCGACTTCGGGCTGGCAGGCACCGCCTCCCTGGGTGACGACGTGTGGCTGGACTTCAACCGCAACGGCACGGTCGACACCGGCGAGCCGCGGATCCCGGGCGTCGGGCTCACCACGAGGTGGGCCGGGTTCGACGACGTCTTCGGCAACGCGGACGACGTCGACCTCGACCCGGTCACGACCAACGCGGCCGGCAAGTACGAGGTCGACAACGTCCCGAGCGGCTTCAGCAGGGTCTCGGTCGACCCCACGACCCTCCCGGCCGGACTGGCCCCGGTCTACGACCTCGACGGCGGCAACGACAACCGGGCCGACCGCGAGCTCGACCCGGCCGAGAACGCCCGCGACGTCGACTTCGGGTACGCCGGCACCGGTCGCATCGGCGACTTCGTCTGGTGGGACCTCGACGGTGACGGTGTGCAGGATCCGACCGAGCCCGGCCTGGCCGGCGTCGGCGTCACCCTCGACTGGGCCGGCTTCGACGACACCTTCGGCAACGCCGACGACGGGCAGCTGAAGACGACGACCGACGGCAAGGGCGGCTACCTCTTCACCGGCCTCCCGGCCGGGGACTACCGGGAGACTGTCACCAAGGCAGACCTCCCCGCCGGCGTACGGATCACGTCCGACCCCGACGGCGGCGCCGACTCTGTCTCCGCGCTCACCCTGGCCGGTGGGGCGAGCAACCTCGCCCAGGACTTCGGCTACGTCGGGGACTCCGAGATCGGCGACCTGGTCTGGCGTGACGTCAACCGCGACGGTGACCGCCAGGCCGACGAGCCCGCCCTCGCGGGCGTCGGGGTCTCGGTGCGCTACCTCGGCCCCGACGGTGTCGACGGCACGGACGACGACGTGACGGTCAAGCAGGTGACCGGCAATCCGCCGACCACCCAGCCCCGGGCGCGCGGCGGCGTACCAGTCCCCGGCGACCCGTACTACCGGGTGACCGGCCTCGCGCCCGGCAAGTACGTCGTCACGCTCGACGGCGCCACGGTGAAGTCCCCGGACGCGCCGGTCTCCGACCTCGACGGCGGCGACCCGACGGTCACCACGCTCACGCTCACCGACGCCCCGGTGCTGGACGCCGACTTCGCGGTCTTCCAGAACGACGTACCCACGTTCGACCACGATGCCGCGACCGGCGCCGGCGTCCAGGTCGAGTGCGACGGCAGCGTGGTGATCAACCCGTTCGCGTTCGTCACCGACGCCAACGGCGACCGGCTGCGGATCGTGAAGGGCTCGATCGACGTCCCTGAGGACGTGGTCGCGACCGTCACCGACAACGGGAAGCTGAAGTTCAGCACCACCGGCAACGAGGACTTCGTGGTCCGCTACCGGGTGGCCGACGGACGTGGCGGCGAGGTCAAGGTCGCGATCCCGGTCGAGGTGTCGAAGGACTGCGCCGACAGCGGCACCGATGGCGGCAACCCGGACGACGGCGGGCTGCCGGGCACCGGCAGCGACCTGCCGGCCTGGGCGCCGTGGCTCGGCCTCAGCCTGCTGCTGGCCGGTGCCGCCCTGACGGTCGTCGGCGTACGGCGCCGGCGCAGCTGATCGTCAGCGGGCGTCGCTGACGACGCGACCGGCGACCGCGGTCAGGGCGACGGGCATCGCCCGGAGCTCCTGGCCGAGCGTGTCCGTGTCCGTCGCGTCCAGGTCGCGCAGCAGCGGGTCGCGGTCGAGGAGCACCAGGTCGCCACGGGAGCCGGCCCCGACCGTCGGCTGACCGTCGACGGAGGCGGCCAGCACCTCGCGGACCGTCAGCGCCTGCTCGCCGTGCCACGGGCCGCGGTCGTCGGCGCTGCGGTGCACGGCGGCGGCCATCGCCAGCCACGGGTCGAGCGGCGAGACCGGTGCATCGGAGCCCAGGGCCAGCTCGACCCCGTCGTCGAGCATCCACCGGAAGGCGAAGCAGCGCTGCGCCCGCTCGCCCCAGATCCTGTCGGTGAGGTCGCGGTCGTCGAGCAGGTGCGCGGGCTGCACGCTGGCCCGGATGCCGAGCTGCGCCATCCGTCGTACGTCGTCGCGGCGCGCCATCTGCGCGTGCTCGATCGACCCGCGCGCACCGGTGTCGGCGTACGCCGCGAGCGCCTCTTGCACGGCCGCGTCGCCGATCGCGTGCGTGGCGATCTCCAGCCCGGCGGCGTGCGCCCGGGCCAGCTGCTCGCGCAGGTCGGCTCCGGAGAGGTTGGGCTGGCCGGACGGGTACTCGAGCTGGTGGGCGTCGCCGTACGGCTCGCAGCACCAGGCCGTCCGGGTGTTGAGCGAGCCGTCGCTGATGATCTTGAGCGAGCCCATCGTCGCGCGGTCGTCGCAGCCCGGGAGCACGTCTCCGGTGCGCAGCCCGGCGGCGATCACGTCGTCGAGCTGGTGCGAGTACGTCGCGGTGCGGATCCGCAGCCGGTCGCAGCCCTGCACCCAGCGCTCGGCCCACTCGCCGTACCCGGCGCCGAACTCGAAGTCCACCAGGCCGGCGATCCCGCGGCCCGCGGCCTCGTCGAGCATCCGGCGGTAGGCCTCGGGCGAGGTGCCGTCGTTGCCGACGAGGGTGACCAGGCGGGGGTAGGCCGCGAACCACTCGGTCTCGCGCACCACCGAGTCGCGGACCGGCATCGCGAGGTGCAGGAGGGCCGTGGTGTTGAGCCACGCGTGGTGGCCGTCGCCGCTGATCAGCACCACCGCGGTGTCGCCCGAGACGGCGTCGAGCTCCGACACCGTGACCTCGCGGTCCCAGCTGGCCGAGCGGTGCCCCCACCCGATCACCGGGAGGTCGGGGTAGTCCGCGATCCGCTGGGCGACCATCCGGGTGGCGTCCTCGGGCGAGCGCGCCGAAGCCAGGTCGAGCCGCTGGGAGGAGAGCGTCCACTGGGCCAGGTGGGTGTGCTGGTCCCAGAGTCCCGGGAGCATCCATCGCCCCTCGGCGTCGATCTCCTCGACGCCGTTGGGCCGCTCGAGCCCGGAGCCGACCGCCGTCACGACTCCGCGCTCGACGGCGATGTCGACCGGGGCGTCAGGAGTGGTCTCCCCGGCGCCCAGCGGCACCAGGCGGGCGTTGCGGATCAGCAGGCTGCTCACTTCCCGCACGCTAGCGGGCGCGTCCGCCTGCGGGTCGCGGGGGGATGGCGCCACTCGGGTCGTGGACGTAGCAGGGGCCGGCGACGTCACCGTTGGGTTCGAAGTCGTCGGGCGAGTCCCAGGCGATGTAGATGGGGTAGCCCTGCAGCCGGGGCGGGACACCCGCCTCGCACTGGACCTTGGCGATCTCGCGCTCCTGCTTGGTCGGGTACTCGTCGAGGCGGCTCAACAGGGCGAGGCGACCGGTCTGCTCGTAGGCGTGCGGGCGGTCGCACGGCACGGGCGGCGGCTCGGAACAGGGGTCGGGGCGGTTGCCGAAGCAGGC
>Ga0164307_10000156_pt1 | contig 30655 bp, 27 predicted proteins | sample Whisoiple_243_MG_FD_110214 | JGI IMG/M metagenome (GOLD analysis project Ga0164307, IMG submission 110214) | Soil microbial communities amended with fresh organic matter from upstate New York, USA - Whitman soil sample_243_MG | ecosystem: Environmental > Terrestrial > Soil > Unclassified >...
GAGATCGACGAGAATCACCGACCACAGCGCGTGGCTGCCCGACAGCCAGTCAAACGTGTTGCCCAGTCCCAGAACGTGGTTGAGGATGCCGAACTGCGGATTGAACATCAGCTTCCAGATCACACCGGCGATCACAGGCGCGATCATCAGCGGCAGGATCAGCACCTTCTCGAAGATTTTGCCGATGATCGACGACCTGTTCAGCAGTAGCGCCAGTCCGACCCCAAGCACCGTTTCCACGGTCGTCGCCACCACCGCGAAGATCGCGGTGACCTTGACGCTCTGCCAGAACACCTGGTCGCCGAGAACCGATTTGAAGTTGTTGAACCAGATGAAATGCGGATCCGGGTTGACCGCTGCGTAGTTCAGGAAGGCGTAGTAGGCGCCGACGACGAAGGGGTAGAGGATCCCGATGACGATCACCAACGCCGGGATCGACAGCAGGTATGGCCGCAGCTTGCGCCGCCAGCTCGGCACTTCTGGTAGCGCGCGACGCGGAGCGCTTGGCTGCTGATCCGGCGACGTCGCCGTCGCCTTGTCTGTCTGAGTCGTCATGTGTGCCAGAGCTCCTAGAGGTTGACCTTCGAGGTGTTGGTCTTCGCGAGGCTGCGCAGACGCGAGGCGGCATCATCTCCGCCGTAGATGTCCTGCAGTGCGACGGCCCAGTTCTGGGTGGTGTCGAAGAACTTCTTCTGCGGCGTGAACTGGATCCTCGATTGGCCGATGATGGTCTCGAAGGTCTCGAGGTAGCCGAACTGGTCGGCCGCGACCTTCTTGAAGGTGGTGTCGAACACCGACTTTCGCACCGGGTCGGCATACTTACCGCCCTGGACGGCCTTGTTCATCGAGTCCTTGCCGGTGGCCCATTGGATGAACAGCCAGGCAGGCAGCTTGTTGCGCGAGTTCGCACTCATCGCCCAGCTCCACGTCCACAGGTTGGTCTTGTAGTTGCCATCGGCCCCTGCGGGTCCGGGGTACCACGCGAGGTTGCCTGCTTCCTTGCTCGCGCCCGGCTTGTTTTTCGGGTAGGTGGCGCTGTCGGCATCGAAGACCATCATTGCCTTGCCGTCACCGAGATCGCCCGTGGCATTGGGATAGTCGTAGGTCGTCCACGACGTCGGCCCGGCCTTGTGCTGCATCTCGATCCACTTCTCGGTGAACGCGATCGCCTTGTCGCTGTCCATCTCCGCGATCAGATCCGACCCGTTGAACGTGTAGTCCACCGCGCCCTCGCGCGTGTACTGCGTCATGAAGCCGGGGTGGATGGTCGCCCACGACTTCGACCCTCGGGTCGAGATGCCGTAGCGATTCTCCGACCGGTCGGTCAGGTCGACCGCCAGCTGGATGAAGTCGTCGAGCCTGTCAGGCAACTTCTTGATGCCACGTTGGTCGAAGTAGGCCTTGTTGTAGGCGACCACATTGTTCTCGAAACCCCATGGGATCGCCCACTGCCCACCGGTGCCCAGCGGATTGCCCAAGGTGAAGTCCCAACGGGTTGACGTGCGCAGACCGTCGAAGATGTCGTCGAAGTCGTAGTCCGCATTGGTGGCCGACGAGTTTTTCAGCCATGGGTCGAGGTTCTCGATCCAGCCCGGTGGCCCGTACTGCCAGATGAAATAGGCGCCGAGCATGAACGCGTCGTGCTTGCCCGAACCGCCGGCGAGTTCGGTGTTGAGCTTGGTGAAGTAGTCCGCCTCCGGAACAAGGTCGACGTTGACCGTGATGCCGGTGAGTTCGGTGAACTCTTTGAGCAGAGGCTGATACGACAGCTGGTAGGGGTGTGGGGTCTGCAGAATGTTGATCGTCGAGCCCGAGGCCTTCTTCCAGTCGAATCCGCCTGTCACTGAATCCGAACCGTTCGGCAGACTGGCTTTGCCGCCGACCCCGCAGGAACTGAGGATCGGGACGCTCGCCGCTGCGGCACCGGCCAGTCCCAACGCGGCGAGCATGTTTCGCCGCGACATCTGCGGCCCGGTGTTTCGGTTCATGTGTCAGTTGCCCTTCGCATCAGGCGGGGATCAGGGAGACTTTGACGGATTCCGCGCCGCTGGCGACGAGGTCCAGACCCTTCTGGAATTCGGACAACGGCAGTTGGTGCGTGCAGATCTTGTCCATCGGCAGCACGCCGGACTCGATCATCCTGATCGCCGCTGGCCAGCAATAGGGCCCGAGATGCGCGCCGAGCACGTCGAGTTCCTTGTCGTCGCTGATGATGCTCCAGTCAACGGACACGTCACTGCCGAACACGCCGTATTCGACATACCGGCCGAGCTTGCGTAATGCGTTGAGGCCCTGCGGAACCGCGGAGGGATGGCCGGTCCCCTCCAGATATACGTCCGCGCCGTAGCCGTCCGTGAGATCCTTGATGATCGCGACGGCGTCCTGTTCGGCGATGTTGATGGTGATGTCGGCGCCACACCCCTTGGCCAGTTCGAGCTTCTCCGGTGCCATATCGAGAGCGACCACCCGCATCGGACTCTTCGCCCGCGCGCCCGCGATCATGCCAAGGCCGATCGGCCCGCAACCCGCGACCACCACCGTGTCCTCGAACGTGATGCCCGCGCGCTCCACGGCGTGCAGCGAGCACGACAGCGGTTCGGTGAACGCGGCGTGATGAGCAGGGATGTCGCCGGATACCTTGTGCACCAGTGATTCCGCCGGATAGGTCATGTAGCTGGCCATCGCGCCGGGGGTGCGCCGCTTGAATCCGTAGAGATCATGCGGCTGGCACATGTGGTACTGACCGCGCTTGCAATATCGGCATTCCCAGCACGGCACGATTTGCTCCGATACCACCCGGTCGCCCACCGCGATCCCCCACCGGGATGCGGCCGCGTCGTCGAGTTCGACAACGCGCCCAGCGAATTCGTGGCCGGGGATCACCATGGTCTCAGCCCAAGCCGGCCGGTTCTCGTCGCCCCAGAACTTCGCGGCCCCGTGGTAACACTTCAGATCGCTGGCGCAGATGCCGACGGCTTCGACTCTTATCAGCGCCTCGCCCGGCCTGCGGACGGGGACCGCGACCTCTTCGAGTCGGTAGTCCTTCGGCCCGTGACAGACCACGGCCTGCATCTTCTCGGGGATCTGATCGGTCATCAGCAGCTCCTTTGACTGTGGTTGGAGTCACACTATCGAAGATTTTGCACATTTGTCCAGAACGGATGTTCAGCAAAATTCTTTCCAGAACAGATGTTCAGTGCCATACTCGTGCCCATGCCCCGATCGGCACCGTCGGCAGCGAGCGAGCAGCCCCCCGACACCGGTTCGTCCGAACCAGAAGGCAGCCACTTTCCGGCCACGCTGCTGTATACGGCTGCGCGGCTCTACTACGAGGAAGACGCCACTCAGGCTGAGGTCGCCGCCCAGCTGGGCACCAGCCGAGCAACCGTCAGCCGGCTGCTGTCGGAAGCCAAACGGCAGGGCATCGTGCGGATCGAAGTGGTGCCGCCTGCGGAGGCCCGCCCCGGCGATCTCGCCGACCAGCTGGCAAGGGCGCTCAACCTGGCGAACGTCTATCTCGCAACTCCGTTGCCGACGCCCGGCGCGGGGCGGACCATCGTCGACGTCATGGGCAGGCCCCTGGCATCGGCTGTCGGTCGTGCGCTCAGCGAAGCCGGTTTACTTCCCGGAGACGTCCTTCTGGTGTCGTCGGGCCGCACGGTTTACGAGGTCGCCCAACACGACCTGACGCCGCTGCCCGGTGTCATCGTGGCCCCCACGGTCGGCGGCAACGATCAGCCCGAGGAGTGGTATCAGACCAACGAGATCACCCGATTGGTGGCCAACCGGGTGGGCGGGCGCGCGAACTACCTTTTCGCACCGGCACTGCCGGGTCCCGAGCTCTACCGTTCTCTGCTCAACGACCCCAGTATCCAACGCGTACTTGACCTCTGGCCGCATGCGCGCTGTGCCCTGATGGGCGTCGGCGCTCCGCCGTTGATCCGGTCGGACATTCCTCAGTTCGTCCCGACCGGATCTACGTCACTACGGTCCGCCGTCGGCGACGTGTGCTCGCGGTTCTTCGACCGAGACGGCGAGCCGGTCGGCTTCGAGGGAAGCGACCGGCTGATCGCTCTGGAACTCGAGGCCCTTCGCCACATTCCGGTGACCGTGGGAGTGGCGGTCGGTAAGGACAAGGTGGAGTCCATCATCGCGGCCACGCGCGGCGGCTACTTCAACCACCTCGTTACCGACCCCGCGACAGCGATGGACATCCTCTCCAGTCCGACCATCGCAGAAAGGGCCTCCTGAGATGACCGGCATCCGCCTGGACGGCAAGAGGGCATTGATCACCGGCGCCACAAAGGGAATCGGCGCCGACATCGCGAAGACGTTCGCCGCCGCAGGCGCCGCGCTGGTGCTCAGCGGTCGCGATGAATCTGAATTGTCCGCGGCGCGCGCCGCGCTCACCGACGAATTCGGTGTCGAAATCACAACGGCGGCAGTCGACCTCGCGCAGCCAGACGGGCCAGCGCGACTGGCTGACCTCGCCGTCGGCGCGTTCGGCGGCTTGGACATCCTGGTCAACAACGCCGGGATCTCGCATCCGCAACCGGTCGTCGACACCGATCCGGCGCTGTTCGACGCCACGATGGCGGTCAACCTGCGCGCCCCGGCGCTGCTGGCCTCGGCGGTCGGCAAGGCCATGGTCGAGCAGGGCTCAGGGGGCTCGATCATCACCGTCGCCTCGGCGGCCGCTCTTGCGCCGTTGTCCGACCACTATGCGTACTGCGCATCCAAGGCCGGCCTCGTGATGGCCACCAAGGTGCTGGCGCGGGAGCTCGGCAGCCACGGCATCAGGGCCAACTCGGTGTGCCCGACGGTGGTACTCACCGAAATGGGCCAGCGGGTGTGGGGCGACGAGGCGAAAGCTGCCCCGATGATTGCTCGTATTGCCCTGGGCCGCTTCGCTATTCCGCGCGAGGTATCCGACACCGTGCTCTGGCTGGCCTCCGACGCCGCGAGCATGATTTCGGGCGTGGACGTCCCCGTCGACGGCGGCTACACGATGGGCTGATCGGCCAACCGGTGCACGACCTCACGGGTGCTGGGATACAGCTGCAGCCACGTCGTGTACAGGTCGTCGTACAGGTCGCGCACGCCTGGATCCGGGCTGACCTCACGAGCGATCTTCGCCCAGTCGGTATCGGCCGGCACCAGCCCGGCCCCTATCGCGGCCAGCAGCGCATCGCCGTAGCTGGCGCCGATCGCCTGCTCGGGAACCATCTGCGTGCGGCCGGTGACGTCGCTGACGGCCTGCGCCCAGACCGGGCTGCGTAGTCCACCGCCCACTGCCACCGTGCGCCGCCCCGCGTGGGCGTCGTCGAAGCGCTCGAGAATCTGGCGGATACCGAACGCGATCCCCTCGTAGGCGGCGCGGAAGAGATGACCACGGCCGTGGCGCAACGTCAGCCCTGCGAACACTCCGCGGGCCTGTGGGTCGAACACGGGCGTGCGCTCTCCGGCAAGGTATGGCAGCGCCAACAGACCTTCGCTGCCGGGTGGGACAGCCTGTGCCTCTGCCATCAGCGTGTCGAAATCCGCACCGCCGGTGACGGACTGGAGCCATCCGATGAGACTGCCCGCCGTCGAAGTGCCCGCCGCCAGCGCGAGCGAATCCCGCTCGACGCCTGCCGTCGTCCACAGCACAGGGTCGCTGTAATAGCTGTCGATGATCTGCACCAGAAACATCGTCGATCCGTACATCAGCATCTGATCGCCGGGGTGGCGTACGCCGACCGAGAACGCCTCGGCGTACGCGTCGACCGTACCCGCCGCGATCGGGGTGCCGACCGGTATCCCGGTGGCATCGGCCGCCTCTGCGTGGACGCTGCCGACCACCTCAGCGGGCCAGACCAACCGGGGCAGCGGTAGATGACCGCAGATGCGTTGCGCCCAACCCTGATTCCACTCGAAGGCGCGCGTCGTGTAGAGCGGATCGCACTGGCTGGCGGTGTGGTGATCCATCACATATTCGCCGGTCAACTTCGCCGCGATATACGAGTTGGATCCGTACCACCCCGCAGCCTTCTCGAACACCTCAGGTTCGTGCCTGCGCACCCACTCCAGCTTCGGGCCCACCGCTTGGCTGGACAATGCGGTGCCCGCCTGATCCAGAATCGCGTCGGCCCCGAATTCCGCGGTCAGCGAACCGATTTCGGCTGTTGCCCTGGTGTCGACCCCGTACAGGATGGCGGGGCGTAGCGGCCGCAGAGCGTCGTCGCACAACACCAGGCAGGGTCCGACACCGCTGACGCAGGCAGCAGCAAGTCGTGCTCCCGAAGGAATTTGTCCGGTGAGCCGCCCCGCCACCGCGCAGACCTCTGCCCACCACGTCGCTTCGGCATCCATCTCGGCCCAGCCGGGCCGTGGCAGGTCCATCGAATGCGCGATCGTCTCAGAGCCAAGAACATTGCCGGAGATGTCCACCAACACGCCCTTGGTGCTCCCCGTGCCGATATCGATGCCGAGCAGCACGTCCACGTCGCCACCCTACGTCGGCCGCCCAATGAGCAAGACCCCGGTGCGAAATGCACGCCGGGGTCTCACATCAGGGCTGTCGAACAGCCGGGCGGGCTAGCCCTTGCGGGCCTTCACCGCGTCGGCCAATTGCGGGGCGACCTTGAACAGGTCGCCGACGATGCCGAGGTCGGCGATCTCGAAGATCGGCGCTTCCTCGTCCTTGTTGACCGCGATGATCGTCTTGGACGTCTGCATGCCCGCGCGGTGCTGAATCGCACCGGAGATACCCAGTGCGATGTACAGCTGCGGCGACACGGTCTTGCCGGTCTGGCCGACCTGGAACTGGCCCGGGTAGTAGCCGGAGTCGACCGCAGCACGCGACGCGCCGACGGCCGCACCCAGCGAGTCCGCCAAATTCTCGACGACGCTGAAGTTCTCGGCGCTTCCCACGCCGCGGCCACCGGAGACCACGACCGTGGCCTCCGTGAGCTCCGGGCGATCGCCTGCCACGGCGGGCTCGCGTTTGATGATCTTGGTGGCGTTCTCGGCCTGTGCGGGCACCTCGACGGTGACGACCTCACCGGCGCCGTCGGCGGCCTCGGCCTCGATAGCGCCTGGGCGGACGGTAATCACCGGGATCTCACCGGTGGACTGCGCGTCCACGGTGTAGGCGCCGCCGAAGATGGAGTGCACGGCCGTGCCCCCTTCTTTGACCTCGACGACATCGGTGAGCACGCCAGAGCCGATGCGCGCGGCCAGCCGGCCGCCGATCTCCTTGCCGTCCGCCGATGCGGCCAGCACCACGCCGGCGGGCGAAGCGGACTCCACCAGCGACGCCAGCACGTCCACGAACGGGGTGATCAGGTAGTTGTCCGCGTCGTCGGACTCGGCGACGTAGATCTTGGCCGCACCGGCGGCCTTCAGGCTGTCGACGAGCCCGTCGGACAAGCCCGGCTTGCCGACGACGACGGCCGACGGCTCGCCCAAAGCGCGGGCGGCGGTGATGAGTTCAGCGGTGACCTTCTTCGGGGCACCGTCAGCGTGCTCGACAAGCACAAGTACTTCAGCCATGAGTTCTGCCTCTGGGTCTTTCGTGAGTTTCGGGTGTGGGAGGTCTAGCTAGATGATTTTCTGGGCCACCAGGTACTCGGCGACCTTCGTGCCGCCTTCGCCCTCGTCGGTGACCTTCTCGCCTGCCGTCTTCGGCGGCTTCGGGGTGGACGAGATGACCTTCGTACCCGCGTTGGCGACACCGACCTCGTCACCCTCGACGCCGATCTCGGCCAGCGTCAGGGTGGTCACTTCCTTCTTCTTGGCGGCCATGATGCCCTTGAAGGACGGGAAGCGCGGCTCGTTGATCTTCTCGGTGACGCTCACCACCGCGGGCAGCGGGGCCTCGACGGTGAACACGCCGTCGTCGGTCTCGCGCTCGCCGGTCACCTTGCCGCCCTCGACGGTCACCTTGCGCAGGTGCGTGAGCTGGGGCAGGCCCAGGTACTCGGCGATGATGGCAGGAACCGCACCGCCGACGCCGTCGGTGGCCTCATTGCCTGCGATGACCAACTCGGTGCCCTCGACAGTGCCGAGCGCGCGGGCCAGCGTCCAACCGGTCTGCACCATGTCGGACCCGTGCAGACCGTCGTCGAGCACGTGTACGGCCTTGTCGGCGCCCATCGACAGCGCCTTGCGGATCGCCTCGGTGGCGCGTTGGGGTCCGGCGGTCAGCACGGTCACCGTCGAATCGCCGCCTTCCCTCTCCTTGATCAGCAACGCCTCTTCGACGGCGCGCTCGTTGATCTCGTCGAGCACGGCGTCGGCGGCCTCGCGGTCAAGGGTGAAGTCGCCGTCGGACAGCTTCCGTTCCGACCACGTGTCAGGGACCTGCTTGATCAGGACCACGATGTTCGTCATGAGTCTGGTTCGTCCTCCTCGAAGGGGACCGGCGGTCGGACCCCACTACCACGTATGAAGCATTCACCACCATGTTACCCGTCGGTAACTTAAGGTAGTTCCACGATCACCATAGCTGGTCGGAGGTTGTGCTCTGACGTCCCCTTACCTGCCTCGAATCAGCCCAACCGTTCGCGAACCGGCCGCCGACCGTTCTCCTGGGTTAGCCTGCCTTTTGCAATGAGCTCATTCGTCACCGACGGTCCGGCCGGGCCGGAGGGTGCGCTGCCCCTGACCGGGGAGCGCACGATTCCCGGCTTGGCCGAGGAGAATTACTGGTTCCGCCGACACGAGGTGGTCTACCAGCGGTTAAGCGACCGGTGCGCAGGTCTCGACGTGCTGGAGGCCGGGTGCGGCGAGGGGTACGGCGCCGACTTGATCGCCGACGTAGCGCGCCGGGTGGTCGCGCTGGATTATGACGAGACCACCGTGGCCCATGTGCGCGCCCGCTACCCGCGGGTGGACGTACGGCACGGCAACCTGGCACAGCTGCCGCTGCCCGACGGGTCGGTTGACGTCGTGGTGAACTTCCAGGTCATCGAGCATCTGTGGGATCAGCCACAGTTCGTCGCCGAATGCCTGCGGGTGCTGCGGCCGTCGGGGCTGCTGCTCATGTCGACGCCCAACCGGGTCACCTTCACCCCGGGCAGCGATACACCGATCAACCCGTTCCACACACGTGAGCTCAATGCCCGCGAGCTGACCGAGCTGTTGGAGTCGGCAGGCTTCACACTCGAGGCAATGGCGGGTGTGTTCCACGGTCCTACGCTGGCCAAGTTGGACAGCAAGCACGGAGGTTCGATCATCGACGCCCAGATCGTCCGGGCCCTTGCCGACGCGCCGTGGCCCGACGACCTGCTGAGCGACGTCGCGTCGGTGGGCACCGACGACTTCGACCTGACCGACGCGGGCGACCGCGATATCGATGACAGCCTGGACCTGGTCGCGATCGCGGTGCGGCCGTGAGTGACCCGGTCCCCGGACTTTTCACCCTGGTTCTGCACACCCACCTGCCGTGGCTGGCCCATCACGGTCGATGGCCGGTCGGCGAGGAATGGCTCTACCAGTCGTGGTCGGCGGCCTACCTGCCGTTGATGCGGGTGCTGCGGACACTTGCCGCCGAAGACCGTCATCATCTGGTGACACTCGGCATGACACCGGTGGTCACCGCGCAACTGGACGACCCCTACAGCCTGACGGGCATGCACCACTGGCTGGCCAACTGGCGGCTGCGCGCACACGAGGCGACCACACTTCAAGAACCCCTGCGGGAGTTCGGTGTTCGTGAGGTAGCCGAGGCAGACCGGGAGCTCGACGAGTTCACCGCCCTGTGGCGGCACGGCGGCAGTCCACTGCTTCGCGAGCTCATCGACGCCGACACCATCGAGTTGCTCGGCGGACCGCTGTCACATCCGTTCCAGCCGTTGATGAATCCGCGACTGCGCGAGTTCGCGCTACGCGAGGGCCTGGCCGACGCCAACCAGCGACTCGCGCACACGCCTTCAGGCATCTGGGCGCCGGAATGCGCGTACGCCCCCGGCATGGAATTCGACTACGCCGCAGCTGGTGTGGGGCATTTCATGGTGGACGGGCCGTCGCTGCACGGAGACACGGCGCTCGGCCGTCCGGTCGGCGATTCCGGTGTCATCGCCTTCGGCCGTGATCTGCAGGTCAGCTACCGGGTGTGGTCGCCGAAGTCCGGGTATCCCGGTCATGCCGCCTACCGCGACTTCCACACCTACGACCACGTGACAGGCCTCAAACCGGCCCGCGTCACCGGCCGAAACGTTCCCTCGGATGCCAAGGCGCCCTACGATCCGGTCCGCGCCGAGCACGCGGTCGACGGCCATGTCGCCGATTTCGTCGATGTGGTCCGCCGCCGCCTCGTCGCGGAGAGCGGCCGGATCGGCCGACCGGCACACGTGATCGCGGCATTCGACACCGAACTGTTCGGCCACTGGTGGTACGAGGGGCCGGTGTGGCTGGAGAAGGTGCTTCGCGCGCTGCCGGCCGCCGGCATCCGGGTGGGCACGCTGTCCGACGCCGTCGCCGATGGCTTCACCGGCAGACCGGTCGAATTGCCGCCCAGCTCTTGGGGTTCCGGCAAAGACTGGTCGGTGTGGTCGGGCGAGAAGGTCGCCGATCTCGTCCAGCTGAATACCGAGGTCGTTGATACCGCGTTGAGCACGGTGGACAAGGCGTTCGAGCAGAACTCGTCGGTAGGCGAACCGGTGGCCCGCGACATCGTCGCCGACCAGATCCTGAGGGAGACACTTCTCACGGTGTCCAGCGACTGGCCGTTCATGGTCAGCAAGGACTCGGCGGCCGACTACGCCCGGTACCGGGCGCATCTGCACGCACACGCCACCCGCGAGATCGCGGGCGCGCTCGCGACCGGCCGACGCGAGCAGGCCGAGCGGTTGGCAGCAGGCTGGAACCGGGCCGACGGCCTGTTCGGCGCACTCGACGCACGACGGCTCCCCCGCGCATGACCTCGCCTCGCACCGTTATGTGGGGGCACCCCCGCACCGCGAGCGTGCGTGTTTGCACTGCGACACGCCGCGAACTGGTGGCATTCTGCGCACGCTCGCGGAGCGACTCGTGAAAATCCTGATGGTGTCGTGGGAGTACCCGCCGGTGGTGATCGGAGGGCTGGGCAGACACGTCTACCAGTTGGCGACGGCGCTTGCGGCCGACGGGCACGAGGTCGTGGTGCTCAGCCGCCGCCCGTCGAACACCGATCCCAGCACGCATCCGTCGACCGACGAGGTGAGCGAAGGTGTCCGGGTCGTCGCGGCCGCCCACGATCCGCACGAATTCGATTTCGGCAAGGACATGATGGCGTGGACGCTGGCCATGGGGCACTCGATGACGCGTGCCGGGCTGGCTATCACGACCTCGGGCAGACGATCCAAACCCTGGCGCCCCGACGTCGTGCACGCACACGACTGGCTGGTCGGCCATCCGGCTATCGCATTGGCCGAATATTACGACGTGCCATTGGTTTCCACGATCCATGCCACCGAGGCGGGCAGGCACTCGGGCTGGGTGTCTGGCCCGATCAGCAGACAGGTACACGCCGTGGAGTCGTGGCTGGTGCGTGAATCCGATTCGCTCATTACGTGTTCGAGATCGATGAGCGACGAGATCACCGAACTGTTCGGTCCCGGCCTCGCCGAAATCAGGGTGATCCGCAACGGAATCGACGCGGGGCTGTGGCCGTTCGCGCAGCGGCGGTCGCGCAAGGGGCCCGCGCATCTGCTCTATCTCGGCAGGCTGGAGTACGAGAAGGGCGTTCACGACGTGATCGCCGCGTTGCCGCGCATCAGGAGGACACACCCGGGGACCACCCTGACCGTCGCCGGCGACGGCACCCAATACGAATGGCTTGTCGAGCAGGCGCGTAAACACAAGGTGCTCAAGGCGGTAACGTTCGTCGGCCGGGTGGACCACACGGGTCTGGTTCAGTTACTGCACAGCGCCGACGCCGCAGTGCTCCCGAGCCACTACGAGCCGTTCGGCATCGTCGCTCTTGAAGCGGCGGCCACGGGGGCGCCGCTGGTCACATCGAACGTCGGCGGTCTCGGCGAGGCCGTGATCAATGGTCACACCGGCATGTCCTTCCCGCCGCGCGACATCGCGGCACTCGCCGCAGCGGTGCGCGCGGTCCTCGACGATCCTGCGGCGGCGCAACGGCGTGCGATCGCGGCGCGGGAACGGCTGACGTCCGACTTCGACTGGCACACGGTCGCGGGCGAAACTGCACAGGTGTATCTCGCCGCCAAACGCGCGGAACGGCAATCACATCCGCGTCGCCTGATCGTTGAGCACGCGCTGCCCGAGCGCTGACACTTCGACCGCCATCGAATCAATTCGCACCTAGCGTGCGGGTATGGACACCATCGGCATCCCCCACCGGTCAATCCTCACCCTGATCGCGGCTTACCTCGGCCTTTTCGTCGGGCTGGTCGACGCCAACGCCGTCAACTTGGCTCTGCCCGCCGTCCGCGACGACCTCGGCGGCGGCATCTCCGGAGCGCAATGGACCATCGATGCCTACAACATCGCATTCGCTGCGCTGCTGCTGTCAGCCGGATCGCTCGGCGACCGGTTCGGAAGACGCAGGCTGCTGCGCTTCGGCCTTACGGTCTTCGTCGTCGCCTCGCTGGCGTGCGCGGCATCACCGTCGCTGCCGGTTCTACTGGCGGCGCGGGCGATCCAGGGCGTCGGCGCCGCGCTGATGCTGCCGCAGGGCCTCGCGATCACCGCAGCAGTGTTCCCCGGTCCGATCGAACGTGCCCGTGCCACCGCCGCGTGGGCGATGGCCGCCGCGATGAGCACAGCGATTGGACCTATCCTCGGCGGCGTGCTGACCGACACAGTCGGCTGGCGATACATCTTCTGGTTGAACGTGCCGGTCGGTCTGCTGGCGCTGCTGATGGCGCGGCTATATCTGCCCGAGTCACGGGACGAGCAGGCAGCGGTCCTCGACACGGGCGGTCAGATGCTGGCGGTGCTGAGCCTGGCAACGCTGACCATCGTCCTCGTCGAGGGACGCGCGCTGCCTGCCGGATGGCTCGTCGCGCTGGCCGCCGTCGCAGCCGCTGCGCTGGTGGGATTTGTCATCAGCCAGAGGCGCGGCAGTGCGCCGATGTTGCCGTTGGACCTGTTCGGTAGCCGCAGGCTCACCGCGGCTCTGTTCGCCACGTTCACCATGACCTTCGGTATTTACGGCCTGCTGCTGGTGAACAGCTTTGTGTTCCAACAACAACGGGGCCAGAGCTCCCTGACGACCGCCTTGCTGTTCCTGCCGATGCCGATCACCTACCTGGTGCTCATTCCCGTCGTCAACGCGATGGCGCATCGCACGGGCCCGCGACTGCCGATGACCGGGGGCCTCTGCCTGATGGCTGCCGGCCTGCTGCTGTACGCGGGCATCGGACCGCACGGCGACATCTGGCTTCTGGAGGTGTCGTTCGTGCTGGCAGGCGCGGGACTCGCGCTCAACACGGGTCCCGCCGTAGGCCTGGCGATGTCGGCCGTCCCCCTGCGGCGCGCCGGTTTGGCATCCGGCGTGGTGAATCTGGCCCGACTGGTGGGTATCACTGTCGGTGTGGCGGTGTTGGGTAGTGCCATGGCTTCCGTCGGCGCTCAGGCGGCGCTGCTGATCGGCGGCGTCATCCAGTTGCTAGGTGCAGTGGTGGCGCTGCGCTGGACACGAACAAAGATCGCTTCGGCGAGGGCGGTATGCCATGCATGACGTTGCAGAACTGCGGACGGGCGGGGACGCCGATATCGCCGCGGTGGCGTCGCTGCTCGCCGACCCGGCCCGGTGCACAGTGCTCCTGGCCCTCGACGACGGTCGCGCGCTTCCCGCCAGCGTGCTCGCCGATGAGGCGGGCATCAGCAGGCCGACGGCAAGCAGCCATCTTCGCAAGCTGACCGACGCCGGCCTGCTGGTGGTCGAAACGCACGGCAGGCACCGCTATTACCGGCTGGCCGGTCCCGAGGTCGGCGCGTTACTCGAGCACCTCGTGCGACTGGCGCCGTCGCGCCCTGTGCGCTCTTTGCGGGAGGGCACCCGGGCCGCGCGGCTACGATCCGCGCGAACGTGTTACGACCATCTCGCGGGTCGTCTCGGTGTGCAGATCATGGGCAGCCTGCTGGATCGCGAAGTGCTCATCGGCGGTGACGGCTGTTTCGACCCGATCCGCGACGGCCGCGATGCGCTGAGCAGCCCCGGGCACGATGTCCACTATGAGCTCACCGACACCGGCCGCGACTTCCTCGCCGAGGTTGGTGTCGAAATCCCCTTCGGCAAAAGGCCTCTCGTACGCTACTGCGTCGACTGGACCGAGCAGCGCCACCACTTGTCCGGTGGGCTGGGCCGGGCGGTGCTGGACCGTTTCCTGTCAGTCGGCTGGGCCAAGCGGGTACCTCGGGGACGGGCGGTGACGGTCACCGATGACGGCCGGGCAGCGTTGGCGGAGAAGTTCGGAATCGACTGGGCACACTGACGATCACGAGGTCTTCCTGTGCGAAGCCGGAACCCAAGAATGCTCCAAGCCCGCAGGCGCACCCTTGGCTCATGAACACAACTTCGCGACGCATCATGGCCGTTGTCGCCACCACGACCTTCTCGCTGACCGCTGGCGCGGTCGCTGCGATCGTCGGCCTAGCCCCGCTGGCGCACGCCGAACCCGACTACCAGCAGTTCACATCACCGTCGGGGAACATCAAGTGCGAGATGACCGTCAGTTACAAGGGCGACCCATATGCAAACTGCGTTGCCCGCCATGCCGGCTTCGCGGTTCTCACCCCGGAATGCGATTCAGCCGGTTCGATGAATCCGCAGATCGGGCTCACGCAGGGCGGTAGGCCAGAAGTGTCGTGCGTCGTTGCCTCCGACGCTCCGGCCGAGTTCACGCTCCACTTCGGTCAGAGGCGCTCGGTCGGCGCCATCACCTGCGACAGCGAAGAGGCGGGTGTGACATGCACCGACACCGGCACAGGCCACTTCTTCCGTATTTCGCCCCAGTCATATGACCTCGGCTGACGAGAAAGGCCCGAAGATGTTGTTTAACAATCGCTTTACCCAAGCAGCCGCGATGGCGGCGGCAATCATGGCTGCCTCTGTCGGCTGCTCGAATGCCGATGCGCCGAACGCTTCTCCTGCGACCAGCACCGCACCGCTGGTGTCTGCGTCGAGTCAGACGGCCTCCCCGGCGACCGCCATGCCCGTCGACGTCACCGTCGCACCGGAGGGCGAGACCACGGTCCGGCTCGGCGGCCCGCCGATACGGTTCCGGGTGACGCTCGCCAACAACGGCGCCGACATCGCCAAGTTGGGGATGGTGGTGTCGCTGGGCCATTGTTCATGCGGCCCACCGGGAGCCAGCATGATGGCGGAAGGGTCGATGCGGATGCTCGACCCGCAAACCAATGAATGGCTGCAGGTGCCCTACGTCCGTGAGGGAACCGGCATGGACTACATCACCGAGAACCTGGTGCCACCGTTTCCGCTGAGCCACGGTCAGACCGTTGCGTATCAACTCGAAATGGCGGTCGACGCCGAACAGGACATGACCGTCACCAATGGCGAAACCTCGATCGGTGTGACACTGACCGACCCCGACGATCCGATGGAAGGCGACCGGTTCGGCGGCGGCTCGTATCACCCCATCACCGTGCAGACGAGCTGATCACATTTCGGCGGCCATCGCGATGTGGCCTTCGAAGCCAAGATCGCTCGCCATCGCGCGGTACTTCTGGACCCAGTCCCGATACCCGCCTACGTCACCTCGGGACTTCGCAAGCAATGCCCGCATGCGCAACAACGGCAGCTCGAACAGCACGAAGCCGGGATCGGTAGGCACTGAGGCCAGCCGCTCGATCGCTGCCTGTGCCTCGGCGATGTCCGATGCGGAGCCCCGATGCACAAGCGACTCCACCAAGACGGCAACCGCGGGGCCACGCGTCAGAATGTCATTGACCAAATAGAGATAATCGACAGTTTGACGTGCCAGTTCGATTGCGCCGTCGACATCGCCGAGCCTTAACTTCTCCCTGGCGATTTCAGAATCGACCCACCGGACGTTGCTCTCCGTGTATCCATGGTTGATCGACGCGTCGCGATATCCGACCAGTGCCTCGAGGCCGTCCGCGCGATACGGACCGCCCGCGTTTACCAGCGTTATGCCGTGAGCCAACCGTGTTGCGTCGAAAGCGAAATCATCGCCGGATCGCTCCGCGACCTGAAGTGCTTCGGTGGTCTGGCTGATCGTTGCGGCATTTGCAATCAATCCGCCGTTGTATATAACGGCCGCCGTCTTGTACACCAAGGCTGCAATGTGTGGGGTTTCGAATGGAGGGCTAGTCAGGACTCCGCGCTCGATGTCGTCACGCCACTCCGGAAGGCCAAGGGCCAGCCGGCATAAGCCGCGAATCGAGAAGTCGAAGGCGGCCGCCGAGGTGAAAATGTCGTCCACAGTGGGATGACGATCGGCCAAGTCGATGGCCTGCTGAGCCAAACGCATTGCCTCCGAAGGCTCCCCGACTTGCATCTTGGCGTTTGCAGCTATGCCCCACAGCGTGATCGTCATCGCCGGATCACTGAAACCCTCCAGCAGCGCGACGAGATCCGATGCAAGCTCGGCCGCTTCTCCGAAGCGGTAGTGAAGCACCTGCATTGTCAACGTGCCTCCTAGGCCGATGGCGAGCGACAGATCGTCGCCGTTGGAGGCACAGAGTTCGCGGAGCTCGTCGAGACCCGTCTCCTCGACACTGCCGCTGAACCTCAAAGTGTGCACGCTCAGAAAGGTGCGTGGCTTGATTCGCATGTCGATCTCGGCCGGTCCATCGCCGCGAATTCGGTCGGCGACATCACGTGCGCGCTGCCAACTGGTCTGTGCTGCCCTGATATCGCGAGGCTGCGCCCACGCAGCCGCCCGCATGTGCCAGTCGTACGCCTCGCGGAGGTCGCTCGCGGCCTCGAGGTGCTCTGCCACAAGCGCCGCATCGGCGCCGTCTGAATCGGAATCTTGGATTGCACCGGCGAGCTGCCGATGTAGTTGCGCACGATCGGATTTCAGCTGCGACTCGTATGCGACCGCACGAATCAACGGATGGCGGAACGCATACTCCCCTCGTCCCGTGAAGGCCACCTGGTCGATGAGTTCCGCTAGGAGCAACTCCGGCAGTTCGACGCCGTCGACCAGAGACTCGATCCTGTCGGCGTCGAATTTTGACCCAATCACCGCAGCGGCGTTCAAGGTGCGCTTGGCCGCCACGCTAAGTCGGTCTATACGAGCCGCAATGGCAGCTTGCAGCGATGCAGGCACCCGCAAGTCCGCGGCCTCGGATCGACATACGTATGCGCCGGGTTCACCTTCGACGACGCCGCGTTCAGCAAGATCACGGACTATCTCCTCGGCGAACAACGGATTTCCTGCGGCTCGTCCTGCGATCTCGGCAATCAGCTTGCCGACGGATGCATCTACACCCAACAGCTCGTTCGCCAGCGCAGTTGACTCTGAGTCATCCAGCGCGGCAAGTGCGATGCGGTGTGCGCTTGGCAATCGGTCAAGCACTCCCCGGTACTCGGGTCTATACGTCACCAGCAGCAAGGAGCAGGTCTGCGCGACCACCGACGCGAAGTCGGCGATCATTGACTCACTTACGGCGTCAATCCAGTGTGCGTCCTCGATCACGTATATCGCAGGCGTCGTGCTGGCGATCGCCGCAGCATTCAGCAGTGCCACCACCCGGCGTCTGCGAGCATCTGGGTCGATGCCGGGCAGGACCATGTCGGGGTCACGTATGCCGAGCAAGTCGTACAGCAGCACAACGTCTTCGGGGTCCGCGTCCGGCAATCGCTCCCGAACGCTCACACGGGCCGCGTCACCGTCCAGACGGTCGATCTCGTAGATGTCTTTGAGCAGGTTGGCCATGGCGTGGAACGGCAGGTCACTGGTATGAGACTCGCAGTACCCCGAGTACACAGGGACCGCCCGACGGTCGGCGCAGGCGCCGATCTCCGCAACAAGTCGACTTTTCCCGATCCCTGGCGGCCCGACCAATCCGACGATGCGGCCCTTACCTTTCATCGATTGGTCAAGCATTCCGGTGACGGTCGCCAATTCCCAGTCGCGCCCGACCAAGGTCGACCGATGCCTTCCACGTCGTCGCGCGTCGGACGTGACTGCCACCAGACTCCGGGCGACGACCGATGCATCCGCGCCCTTGATATGTACCTTCTTCGGCTCGTCGAGCGTCGTCGCGCCCTCGACGAGCCGCGCGGTCGACTCGCTGAGCATCACTCCGCCGGGCGGCGCAACGGACTCCATTCGCTGTGCCATCCCGACTTGCTCGCCGATCGTGGTGTAACCACCAGGCCCAGAGCCGATCTCACCGGCGATCACTTCACCGGAGTTCAAACCGACTCGAAGTTGCAGCGGTACACCATCACGGTCAATGACTTCAGCCGCGAGCTGTTGCACCTGCTGTTGAATCTCGAGCGCGGCGAGGCAGGCTCGCAAAGCGTGATCCTCCAACGCGTGTGGCACGCCGAACACGGCCATGATCCCGTCTCCGGTGAACTTGTCCACAGTGCCGCCGTAACGCGTCACGACTTCCGATGAGATCGTGAGCATGTCGGCCATGATTTCGCGCAGACGCTCCGGACCTACCGCCGCTGCGATTTCCATCGAACGCACCACGTCGGCAAACAGGACTGTGACCTGTTTGTACTCGGCGTGCACGTCGGCATCGACAAGAGGAGTGCCGCACGCGTCACAGAACCGTGCCTCAGCGCGTGGTTCAGCACCACAGCCGCGACAGGACACAGATGCCGTCACGTCAATACCTTGACACCCCAGGTCAGCGCGAACGTGCGCATTGGCACAGAATTCCGTGGCGTGTCGGCGAGCAGACCCGCACGCTCGCGGGGAGACGCTAGCGGGAGGCTTTCTTGCGCTCGATGTCGGCGAGAGCGGCCGCCAGCTTGGCGCGCTCGGCCGCCGACGTGTCCCACGCCAGCTTGCGGTTCTTCACGACCTTGGCCGGCGCGCCGACCGCGATCGAATAGTCCGGGATATCACCCTTGACCACCGCGTGTGAGCCCAGCACGCAGCCCTTGCCGATGGTGGTGTTCCGCAGGATGGTGACCTTGGTCGCAATCCAGGTATCGGGACCGATGCGAACCGGGCCCTTGAGGATGCCCTGGTCCTTGATCGGCAGGTTGATGTCGTCCATCCGGTGGTCGAAGTCGCAGACGTAGACCCAGTCCGCCATCAGCACCGAGTCGCCCAGTTCGATGTCGATGTAGGTGTTGATGACGTTGTCGCGACCCAGCACCACCTTGTCGCCGAAGCGCAGCGATCCCTCATGGCAACGGATCGTGTTCTTGTCACCGATGTGGACCCAGCGGCCGATCTCCATCGTCGACAGTTCTGGGGTGGCCTGAATCTCCACTCCCTTCCCGAGGAAGACCATGCCCCTGGTGATGATGTGCGGGTTGGCCAGCTTGAACTTGAGCAACCGGAAGTAGCGCACGAGGTACCACGGTGTGTACGCGCGATTGGAGATCACCCATCTGAGGGACGCCACCGTGAGAAATCGGGCCTGGCGCGGGTCGCGGAGCCTGGAGCCCCGCCAGCGCTTGTGCAGCGGCGCTCCCCACATCGTCGTCATGGCCGGAAAGCCTACGCGAGCACTCGCATCCCGAACGGTTACCCTCACGTGGTCCCCAAGGAAAGGAAACCGTGTTCCGGCGACTCATTGCGCTGACGTCAACGGCGCTGATCACCGGTGCTCTGGCCGGATGCGGTAACACCGACTCCTGGGTCGACGCGCACGCCGCCGACGGCTGGGCCGCCCAGTACGCCGACGCCGCCAACAGCAGCTATGCCGATGTCGCGGGGGCGGAGGAACTCGAATTGGAGTGGAGCCGCTCGGTCAAGGGCGACCTCGGCGCCGGGGCGGCGATGGGATCCGGACGGTATCTGTCGGTCAACGCGCAAACCCCGGCCGGGTGCTCGCTGATGGTGTGGGAAGCCGACAACAACGCGCGCCAACGCTGGTGCACGCGGCTGTGGCAGGGCGGCGAGTCCTCGAGCCCGTTTTGGGACGGATTCGACAACCTCTATGTCGGCCAGCCGGGCGCCATGCTGTCGTTCCCGCCGACGCAGTGGATCCGGTGGCGGCAGCCCGTGATCGGAATGCCAACGACGGCAAGGATTTTGGCGCCGGGGCAGCTTCTGGTGGTGACTCATCTGGGCCAGGTGCTTCTGTTCGACGCTCATCGCGGCACGGTGATGGGCAACCCGCTGGACTTGGTGGAAGGCGTCAACCCGACTGATGCGCAACGCGGTCTGACCGACTGCCCGCCTGCTAGGCCGCGTTGCCCGGTCGCCGCCGCGCCGGCCTATGCCGCCAAGGCGGGAATGGTGGTGGTGCCGGTGTGGCAGCCCGACGCTCCCGCCTCGGTGCTCGTCGGGCTGAAGTACAACCCGGACCGAAATCCCCGGTTGGCAGTGGCCTGGACCAGCGATGCCGTCAAGGCGGGCACGCTGGCCAGCCCGGTGGCCTCCGCCGACGGGTCGACGATCTTCGTCAACGGCCGGGACAACAAGCTGTGGGCCATCAACGCCGACAACGGCAAGCCGAAATGGTCGACACCGCTGAGGTTCCTGTCACAGACTCCGCCCTCGGTGGCGCCGAGCGAAGACGTCATCGCGGGCGGCGGCCCCGACACCCGGCTGGTCGCGATCAGGGACCGCGGCGACCACGCCGACGTGATCTGGACCCGCGATGACGTGTCCCCCCTGACGACGTCGAGCCGGGCAGGCGAGCACGTCGCCTACACCGTGGTCGCAGACGGCGACAACGGCCAGGCTCTGCTCGTGTTCGATCCCGCCGACGGGCATACCGTCAACAGCTATCCGCTGCCCGATGCGGCGGGCTGGCCGGTCGGGGTGTCGATCGGCCACGACCGCCGCGTCGTCGTCTCGACCAGCGCAGGCCAGGTGTACGGCTTCGCGCCGAGTTAGGCGATCATCCTGTCGACCGGTGCCCGCGGGATCGTCACCGAAAGGGCGCCTGCCGACTCGGGCAGCAGCGTGCCCTGGCCGAAGAAGAACATCAACGTGTCGTTCTGGATCGCGAAGTTCTCGTAGGTGGCCGGGTTCAGGCCCACCTGCGGCGCGATTGCCGGCTTGGTGCCCATCTGCTTCTCCAGGTCCGCTTCCACCAACGGGAAGATGGTCGGCCACGGGTTGGCGCCCGGCTGGAACAGCGGCTGCGTCTTCTCCTGACCGCCGGTGTCGAGCAGGATGGGCCAGCGAAGGGTCTGATCCCAGTTGAACGCCTTGTAGAAGGTCTGCGGCTTGGTTCCGCCGACGTCCTGGTAGACCTTGAACACCACCGACTGCGTGCCGCGGGGCGGGACCGCCGAGTTGTACTCGGTGGGGGTGACCTCGAGCTGGTAGGGCATCGTGCGCGCGTCGGGCGACTTCGCCACATTGACGAATCCGTCCCTGGTCTGTTTGACCCAGTCGAACACGGCCTGCACGTCGGGATAGTTGGCCGGGTAGGTGATGCTCAGGTTGTATCCGGCATCGGCTTCTTGGATCACGCAGTTCTGCCCGACGAGGCCGCCCTTGAGATCCGAGCACTTCGGCGGTGCGGCTGAAGCCGGTACCGCGGTGACAACGCTGGAAAAACCGACCAAGACGGCTGCTGTGGCAGCGAGAACCGACGTGGGAATGCGCATCGATGAAATCCTCTTCGACCGAGAGCGGCACGGTCGCCGCCGACGCCACAATATACAGGCGGCAGCAAACCGGTCGTTCAGCGTGAGGGTCGACAGATGAATGCCGTTGCCCGACTTGCCGTGCCGGACCCGATGCGGGTGAGGACCACCGACACCGCGGCGGACCCACGCAGCTTGAGCCGCTTACGCAGTGCGTCGGGGTCGATGTCGACGCCGCGCACCAGGATCTCGACGGCACCCGCATCGTGCACCGCCAGCGCCTGCCGTAGCCGCTTTTCGCTGAAGCCGAGCTCGTCGAGCACCTCGAAGCCGCGGACGCCTTCGGGTAGCCGTTCGCCAGACAGGTAGGCGATGTCGGGATCGAGCTGCCACAGCCCGTGTCTGGCTGCATAGTGCCGGACCAGCCCGGCGCGGACGACCGCACCGTCCGGGTCCACAATCCATCGGCCCGCGGGCGCCACCGGGCAGTCGTCGGATTCGGCGTCGGTGATCTGTTCGGCACCGCTGAGCATGGTGGCGCGACGGTGCACGCCGGCTTCGGCAAGGCCCGACGACCACAGACACGCCTCGCGGACGCTGCCGTCCAGCGAAATAATCTCGATTTCACCGGTGAAGCCGAGTCGCTTGATCTCGGCGAAATCGATTCCGGGAGCAGACTTTACGACGAAATCGCGGTCGCCGAGGACGTCGAGCAGCGAGTCGAGCGGTGGGATGAAGTCCTGCGGATCGAACCGTCGCCGACCGGATCCCCTGCGTGCCGGGTCGGCGAGCACGACGGCGTCGCGGGTGACGGGACGCAACGCGTCGGCGCGACACAGTGACACATCGCCGACGTTGTGGCGCGCCATCGCCAGCCGGACCTCGTCGATGTCGCTGCCCATCACGAAATCGGCCGTCGTGCGCAGCGAGGCGAGTTCGGTGCCGACCGAACACGTGACGTCGTGCACGGTCGCGCCCGTCAGCCGCTGCGCCCGATGGGCGGCGACGGGCTGCGCGGTGGCCTGTTGCAGTGCGTCATCGGTGAACAGCCAGCGCGACGGGTCCTCGAATTTCGCGGCCGCGCGCCGGCGCAGGATCGTGGTCTCGATGAGCACCGCTGCCCGGTCACCGAATCGCGTTCGTAGAGAGGAAATGTCGGCGATGCGCGTCGCATCCGTCAGTTCATGACCCGCAACATCGCGGAGCGCTGTGGCCCCGGTCTCGCTACCCAGATAGGCGACCGCGTCGAGGTCGAACTCTACGACGGCTTAACCCCGGTCACCATGACGTTGTAGAACCAGCCCTTGGGCACGACGTGGCGCCAAACGTTCTCGTCCACCCACGACAACGTCGTCCAACTGCCGAACGCGAACTTGGCCCAGCCCCAGCCGAGCTTGCCGGGCGGCACCGTCGACTCGAAGGTGCGTACCGGCCATCCCAGCATCGCCGCGGTGAATTCGTCGGTGCCGGTGCTGACCTGCACTGCGCCCGCGCGGCTTGCCATCTTCTCGAGGTCGGCCGGATCGAAGGTGTGCAGGTCCACGATCCACTCCAGCGCCGCGGCCCGCGAGTTCTCGTCGAGCTCGGCCTGAGGGCGCCGCCAGCTGCCGAGCCCGGGCAGCTTCATGGCGCGGATGGTGACGTTCCAGGTCACGTTCGCCAGTGTCCGCGCATAGCGGTTGCCCACGGCGGTCGGCTCACCGGCGAACACGAACCGGCCGCCCGGCTTGAGCACCCGCACCACTTCTCGCAGCGACAGCTCGACATCGGGAATGTGGTGCAGCACGGCGTGCCCCACCACCAGGTCGAAGGTGTCGTCGTCGTACGGGATGCCCTCCGCATCGGCGACCCGTCCGTCGACGTCGAGACCGAGATTCTGGCCGTTGCGGGTCGCCACCTTGACCATCCCCGGCGACAGGTCGGTCACCGAGCCGCGTCGGGCAACACCGGATTGAATCAGGTTGAGCAGGAAGAACCCGCTGCCGCAGCCCAGTTCCAGGGCGCGGTCGTAGGGCAGCTTGCGTTGCTCGTCGGCGGGAACGATGGCGTCGAAGCGGCCGCGCGCGTAGTCGATGCAGCGCTTGTCGTAGGAGATCGACCACTTCTCGTCGTAGGACTCCGCCTCCCAGTCGTGGTACAGCACCTGCGCGAGCTTGCTGTCGTGCCGGGCGGCCTCCACTTCCTCGGCCGTGGCATGGGGGTTGGGAGCCGGCCCGCCGGCGACATCGAGTCCAGCGTTGGATTCCTCATACGTCATGCAGGGCAGCCTAACGGCCCTCGCCAAATCGGGCCTTGGCGGCGGCAAGCAACTGAGGCGGATGGTCGACCAGGCGCTTCGCCCAGGCCATCGCCGAGTCGTAGACGGCGTCCGGGGCCACCAACTCGTCGACCAAGCCGAGCGCCATGGCCTCCTTGGCGTCGACGAACCGACCGGTGAACACCAGGTCCTTGGCCTTGCTCTCGCCGATGGTGCGGGCCAACCGGTGCGTCTCGCCGGGCGGAAAACCCGACAGGATTTCGGTGGCACCGACCTTGATATTGTCGCCGGCCACCCGCCAGTCCGCGGCAAGGGCCAGTGTCAGCCCGCTGCCGAGTGCATAACCGGTGATCGCGGCGACCGTCGGCTTGGGAATCGCGGCGAGGGCGTCGACGGCCTGCCGACCGGCCTCGGCGGCGCCTGCGGCCTCCTCCGCGTTGAGGGTCTGACGCACCGTCACATCGTCGCCTGCGCAGAAGATCTCGTGCCCACCGAACAGGATCGCCGCCGCGATATCGTCGCGCGCACCCAATTCGGCTGCGGCGGAGATGATTTCACGGCACACCTGGCGTGTCAGCGCATTGGTCGGCGGCCTGGACAGCAGCAGGGTGGCGATGCCGGGATGCTCGTCGAGGGCGTGAACGCTGACGAACTCCCTCACGGGGTGCGGCCCCCCAGCGCCTGGTTGTAGCGCTGCCCGTCGAAGAACTCGAACTCCAAATTGCCGTCGATCATGCTCATGTTCGGCGAGATGGGGACGATCCGGCGTTCGACGGCGAGCACCTCGGCCACTGTGCGGCCGGCCAGCGCGTCGAGCTGTGTCCATGTCGGGGGCAGCAGGAAGCTGCGCTGCGCTGAGAAGTCCTCCAGCGCGGATTCCGGCGTGATCCAGTCGGCCCGATCGGATTCGGTGTTGTCGCCGTCGGCGCGTTGGCCGTCGGGAAGCGCACCGACGAAGAAATAGGTGTCGTAGCGGCGGGTGCGCTCCTCCTTGGGCGTCACCCAGTTCGCCCACGGCCGCAACAGGTCGGCGCGCAGCATCAGCTTCTCGCCGCGCAGGAACTCGGCGAAGGACAGCTCCTTGCTCACCAGCGCGGCCCGGGAGTCACGGTAGCTCGACGCATCGTCGACGAGCAGGTCCGGATCGTCTGCGGCGCCGGCGAACAGCACACCGCACTCCTCGAACGTCTCCCGCGCCGCAGCGCAGACGAGGGCCTCGGCGAGGTCGGCGTCGGTCCCCAGGCGCTCGCCCCACCAGAACTTGTCCGGTCCGTGCCACGCGATGTCGGCATTGCGGTCGCGGTCGTCGACCCCGCCGCCGGGAAACACCATCACGCCGCCGACGAAGTCCATCCCGCGGTGGCGCCGCATCAGGAAGACCTTGATGCCATCGGAGGTGTCCCGGATCAGCATCACGGTTGCGGCGGGCCGCGGAACCAGGGGATCCTCCATCAACGCCTCCTGTGCGCTGCCCGGCTTCTGGTGCGCCGGGCGAAATAGCGGCCGTCGATGATGTCGAGTGCGATGGACTGGCCGAACGCCTTCGACAGATTCTCCGGGGTCAGCACGTCCGTCAGCAGCCCGGCGTCGACGGCCCGTCCCTCCGACAGGATCAAGGCGTGGCTGAACCCGCGCGGAATCTCCTCGACGTGGTGGGTGACGAGCACGATCGCCGGGGCGTCCGGGTCGGCGGCCAGGTCTTCGAGCCGCGCCACCAGTTCTTCGCGGCCGCCGAGATCCAGTCCGGCCGCAGGCTCGTCGAGCAGCAGCAGCTCCGGGTCGGTCATCAGGGAACGGGCGATCAGCACCCGCTTGCGCTCCCCTTCCGACAGCGTCTCGTAGGTGCGTTCGGCCAGGTGTTCGGCGCCGACGCTTTCCAGCATGTCGATCGCCTGTTCGTAGTCGACGTCGTCGTATTTCTCGCGCCAGCGGCCGAGCACGGCGTATCCGGCCGACACGACGAGATCGCGGACCAACTCCCCCTCGGGCACCCGTTGCGAGAGCGCTGAACTGCTCAGCCCGACGCGCGAGCGCAGCTCTGACATGTCGGTGCGTCCGAGGCGTTCGCCGAGCACGTATGCCGTGCCTGCCGACGGATGCTCCAGGGCGGCCGAGATGCGCAGCAGCGACGTCTTGCCCGCGCCGTTCGGCCCGATGACCACCCAGCGTTCGTCGAGCTCGACAGACCAGGTGATCGGCCCGACGAGATTTTGGCCGCCGCGTCGCAGCGTGACCCTGGCGAAGTCGATCAGCAGGTCTTCCTCGACGCTGTCGCTTTCGGAGTCGGGCACTTACCCATCGTAGTGTGGCGATTTCGGCGTGTTCGGTTGCGCCTCGCGCGACGAATCACGCCCGAATCGCGGGCATCACGGCGAAATGTGCCAGCCGTCTGTGCCGTTCATGATCACCAGGTCGGCGGTGCCCGCGGTCCGCGACACCAGATCTGCGTTGGGCTGGTCGGTGGCGGCAACCCAGGAGTGCGCAGCATCGGGGCTCTTGCCGAACTCGACGTGGCGGGCCACCAGCCGCTCGACCCGCAGCGCCTCTTCGCTATCGACGAACCACACCCGGTCCATGGCGCGGCGTGCCTGCAACCACGCCGGGTGCTCGAGCAGCAGATAGTTGCCTTCGGTGATCACCAGCCGCGCGGTCGGCAGGACTACCAGTGCTGCGGCCAGCGGTTGCTCGAGTGTGCGGTCGAATCCCGGTGCGTAGACCGGCGCGTCGGTTTCCGCCGCGACCCGCTGCAGCAGATGCGCGTAACCGACTGCATCAAAGGTGTCCGGTGCGCCCTTGCGGCCGAGGGCGCCGATGCGGCGCAGTTGCTCGTCGGCGAGGTGGAAGCCGTCCATCGGGACGTGCGCGACCCAGCCGGAACCCTTGCGCTCGCCGATGCGGGCGATGAGCCGCTCGACCAACGTGGACTTGCCCGCGCCCGGGCTACCGGCTATGCCGAGGACGGCACGGCGGTCTTCAGCCAGACCGATGGCCTCGTCGGCCAGTCGGTCAAGGACGTCCGAATCGGCAGCCACGCTGCCAGCTGATCATGCCGCCGTATCGACGCGGGGCTCACCCACGCGATTTCGGCGTGATTTCTTTCGCTCAGCGATGGTTTTCACGCCCAAATCGCTGGCGGCGGCGGCAGAGGCCCAGCCACTGCGTGTCAGAACGCTGTTGGGGGTGATCCGGACGAAGAGCTGGACGAGTGGTCCGATCCCTAACGCGTACAAGACGGTGCCGACGCCGACGGTGCCGCCGAGCAGCCACCCGACGGTCAGGACCGTGGCCTCGATCGAGGTGCGGACCAGCCGCACCGACAGGCCGGTGCGGACGACCAGCCCGGTCATCAACCCGTCGCGCGGTCCTGGGCCGAGGCCGGCGCCGATGTAGAGCACGGTGCTGATCGCGTTGAGCGCGATCGCGCCGACCATCATCGCGATTCGGGCCGGAAGCGCAGTCGGCACATGCAATATGGCCATGCCGGCATCCACCGTCACGGCGATGACGATGACGTTGGCGACGGTGCCGACGCCGGGGCGGTTGCGAAGCGGGATCCATGCCAGCAGGACCGCGACCCCGACGACGGCCGACGCGACACCAATAGACATCGGTGTGCGCAACGCCAGCCCCTGATGGAACACGTCCCACGGGTCGAGTCCGAGTTCGGCGCGCACCATCATCGCCATCGAGAAGCCGTAGCCGATCAGCCCGAGCAGCAGTGCGCTGCCGCGGACTGCAGCGCTACGCATGGTGGGGGAATCGGATCCGTATCAGATCAATCTCGTTGCGCACCCGTTCGGCGTCGCGGTCGAGAAATTCGGCCGGGATGCGTTGCGCCGGCCGAAACATCCTGCCCAACGGGCGGGCCAGTTTTGATGTCCAATTCATGCTCATGTCCACATAATGCGGTCAACTGGCTTGTTATTCCATAGCCAGTTGGCGCATACTGGCTCGCGATGACGGTCGAATTACACGCCAGAGCGCTCGATGTGGACCTTTTGGCCCGCGAGCTCGGCAACTGGCGCACATCCAGTCGCAGCGGTCCCGCCTACTACGGGCTGGCCGATGCCATCCGGCTGCTGATCGTCGACGGGCGCATCCCCGTTGGGGCGCGATTGCCGAGCGAACGCGCGATGGCCGATACGCTCCGGGTTTCGCGTACCACCGTGACCGCGGCGTACGCCCAGCTCCGTGAGGACGGCTACCTCAACGCCCGCCGGGGCGCCCGCAGCACCACGGCGCTCCCGGTTGCGCCGGCCCCCGCGGCCCGCGTGCAGATCGCCACCCCGGCGATGAGCCTGGCCGCCGCCGCGCTGTCCGCTCCCGCCGCCGCGGTGAGCGAGGCGTTCGTCGAGGCCATCCACGACGTCACGCCTTATCTGCACAGGGTGGGTCACGAGCTCGTCGGCGTCGACGTGCTGCGGGAAGCCATTGCCGAAAGATATTGCGAGCGAGGCCTTCCCACCGAACCGGACGAGGTCCTAGTGACCACTGGCGCGCTGCATGCCATCAACCTCGTGCTGACCACGTATGTACAGCCGGGCGACCGCGTCCTGGTGGAACAGCCCACCTATCACGGCGCGCTGACGTCCATCGCCACCGCAGGGGCTCGGCCCGTCCCCGTGGCGATGACCGAGAGCGGCTGGGAACTGGACGCCATTCAGGCGGCGGTGCAGCAGTTGTCGCCGAGCCTGGCATATTTGATCCCGGACAACCAGAATCCCACCGGCCTGACCATGCCTGCACACGACCGAAAACGGTTGGCGGAGATCATCGCCGAGACCAGAACGCGCACCCTGATCGACGAAACGATCCTGGACATGTGGCTCGACGAAGCGGTGCCGGAACCGATGGCCGCCGCGATGACGACGCGACGCGACCTTGTGCTGACCGTCGGCTCGATGTCGAAATCGTTTTGGGGCGGGCTGCGGGTCGGCTGGATCCGCGCCGAGCGCTCCACCGTCGCCACCATCGCCGCGCTGCGTCCCTCGATCGACATGGGCACCCCGGTGCTCGAACAGTTCGCCGCCGCAAGGCTTCTCGCGCAGCGCGACGAACTTCTGCCCGAACGACGGGAGATTCTGCGGGCCCGGCGGGCGCTCCTGCTTTCACTGCTCGATCAGCATCTGCCCGATTGGGAACCGGGGGGCGGCTACGGCGGCATGTCGTTGTGGGTGCGGTTGCCTGCGCCGATGAGCACGGCGCTGTCGGCGGCCGCGTCCCGAATGGGACTGGAACTTCCTGCCGGGCCGCGGTTCGGCGTCGACGGAACACTCGAACGCTTCGTGCGGGTGCCCTATGCGCTGCCCGAGGACGAGCTGTCGGCGGCCGTCGAGCTGTTGGCCCGCGCGTGGCACAGCGTCACCGGTTCGACGGCACCGGAGCCGACCGCCGTCGTCGTTTAGTCGTCGGGTATCTCGACCCTGCGGAACGTGCCGTCGATGGAGTCGGCCGCCTCGATCTCACCGCGGGTGATCCCGAGGATGAACAGCACGGTGTCCAGATAGGGATTGCTCAGCGATGCGTCGGCCACCTCGCGCAGCGCGGGCTTGGCGTTGAAAGCCACGCCGAGGCCCGCCGCGGCCAGCATGTCGATGTCGTTGGCGCCGTCGCCGACGGCCACCGTCTGCTCCATCGGCACGCCCGCCTGCTGTGCGAAGTCCCTCAGCGCCTTGGCTTTTCCCGGCCGGTCGATGATCTGCCCTACGACTCGACCCGTCAGCTTGCCGTCGACGATCTCGAGCTGATTGGCGGCAACGAAGTCCATCTCGAGCTCGTGGGCCAGCGGTTCGATGACCTGACGAAAACCGCCGGAGACGATCCCGCAGTGAAACCCCAAGCGCCGCAACGTTCTGATTGTGGTGCGTGCCCCCGGCGTCAGCTCGATCTGCTCGCCGACCTCCTCAAGCACTTCGGCCGGAAGGCCCGCGAGCGTCGCGACGCGGCGGTTGAGCGACTCGGCGAAGTCCAGTTCGCCGCGCATGGCGGCCTCGGTGATCTCGGCAACGGCCGCGTGCGCACCGACCTTGTCGGCCAGCATCTCGATGACCTCACCCTGGATCAGTGTGGAGTCGACGTCGAACACGATGAGCCGCTTGCCCCGTCGGGCCAGGCTGTAGTCCTCCAGCGCGATGTCCACACCCTCGTCGCCGGCGACCCGGGCCATCGCGGTCTGCAGTTGGGTGTAGACACCGCCCGGGGGCACCGAGACCCGCAGCTCCAATCCCGTTACCGGGTAGTCGGACACCCCGCGGATGAAGTCGATGTTGACGCCGAGCGCGGCCACTTCACGGGCCACCACGCCGAACGCCTCCGCGGTGATGGGCCTGCCAAGCACGACGATGGTGTGGGTGGAGGGCTGGCGCATCACCGGCATCTCGTCGCTGCGCTCGATCGTCACGTCGAGTCCGACGTCGTGAATGGCGTTCTCGACTTCGTCCCGCAACTCGGGACCGCCAAGCGCCTGGGCCGTGCCCGACACCAGCACACCGAGCGTCAGACGCCCGCGGATGACGACCTGTTCGACGTTGAGCAGTTCGACCTTGTGCCGCGAAAGCACTTCGAACAGTGCAGAAGTCACCCCGGGTTGATCGACTCCGGTGACGGTGATCAGCAGCGATGACCGCTCGCGCGAAGACCCGACAGGTGGAGCCACCTTGCGACTGTTCACGCCTCGCTGGCCCCCGGCACCGACATCAGGTTCGGACGTTCTCGCCTTCTAGACGGGAGACGTCCCC
>Ga0164307_10000157_pt1 | contig 30645 bp, 23 predicted proteins | sample Whisoiple_243_MG_FD_110214 | JGI IMG/M metagenome (GOLD analysis project Ga0164307, IMG submission 110214) | Soil microbial communities amended with fresh organic matter from upstate New York, USA - Whitman soil sample_243_MG | ecosystem: Environmental > Terrestrial > Soil > Unclassified >...
CAGCAGCGCCAAGACAGCCCCTACCCCAACCCACTGCTTCACGCCCAGATCCCGCATCATCATCCCTCCGGCATACATAGCCCAAACCGCACGCACTACCAAGCAAAGCGTGTGACCGCTTGCGCAATCGCCAGCAACACCGCACAGGTCACGGCCGGTCGAAGGCGATATCAGCCCTTTCATGCGAAGCTGCTATCGACCCGTGCGAGTCACGATTCAAGTCAAGGCGTCCAGGAGCTCACAGATGAGCCCGGTCGCACGCAGCACGCGTCAGCCTGCTCCCTACTGAGGGATGTTATTGAGCGTAAACGACGTCTGAAACGAGCCCACACTCACGTTGACCTTGGCGCTAGTTACGTGCGTAGCCGCTGGATTCAGCGCAATCTGGATGATCCGGTCCTTGCGGAACGCGCCTGGGTTCGTGAATTCGCTCACGGTGTTCAGGCTGACGTAGGGCGAATCGGACGTCCAGACGGAGTCGACGTTCACCGAGCGGACCTCGCCCGTGTCGTAGTAACTCTCGAGGCTGATGGTGAAGTAGCCGGTGGCATCGTCGCCGAAGGGGAACGTCGCAAAATCGATGGGCGTGTTGCCGTTGGCCGTGGCCTCTACTTGATGCCACATTCGGTAGCCTTCTTTATTGGGGTTGATGATCCAATAACGGAACTTGTAGTGCGTGATCTTCGGGGCGACGTCTTTTTTCACTAGATCGAGCGTCATCACCGGGCCCGGCGCGGACACGTTTTCGATCGTCCACGGGCCGAGTGAAAAGCTGCCGTTGTGCCCGGAAAGTGCATAAAAATCACAGAACACTTCATCCGGCAGATCGAAGCTAGCGAGCGGCGGATACTTGCTGATGCCAGGAATGTCGAGCGGCGACAGGTACTGTGAAGCGTCGATGGGGAAGATGCCGCCCTGATGGCCGTCGCAAAACGGGATCGATTGATCGTAGCCCCAAGCGGTGCGATTTTCCAAATACAGAAAGCCGTCTACCACCGGAAGTTCGAGCACGTTGTAGGCCTTGCCCGTCTCCGGCGCGTAGAGCTTGAGCCCGCGCGTGGTCTCGGTGATGTGCGTTGGTTGCACGAAGCCCGCGGCCAACTTGTTCAGCCCGTGCAACCCCGTCGGGCGGGTGGCGTAGTGGCTCGTGCTGTCGTGCAGCGTCGTGAGCACCGGATCTTCGGCGTACGCTCCGAGGCCCATCAAGTCGTGGTCACTCGGCGCCGGGCCGTGCTTCAAGCCGAGGATGTGGTGACCCAGCTCGTGCATCGGCGTGCCGATGCTCGTGTAGTCGTCCTCGACGCGCGCGAATTTCTCGAGCGTGACGTTCGTGCCCGCGATCAAGTGGTTGATGGGAATGTTCGCTTCGGCGCCCGCGCCATTGATGCGCGCGTACGGGAGATTGAGCACGAACATCACGCTCAACTCGCTATTTTGAATGATGCCGTCAGCGCTCTTGTCGAATGATGCAAAATCGACCACCGCTTTGGCCTTGTCGAGCGCTTCGGGGATCCAGGTTTGGTCTTGCACCACGAAGGTGCCATCCACGGGTTGAGGCGTGGAGAGCTTGACCGAGATCACGCCGTCGTTGGCGACACCGCCGGTCTCGGCTGCCCTCAGCAGCTGAAACTGTCCGCCAGAGGTTTGATACCAGAAGTGGTTGCCCTGGCCTTGCTTCGTCCCGAACACGAGCTCTGACCAGCCCGGCTCCGGCTGCGGGAGCAGCTTTCCGATGTCCGTGTCACTGAAGTCGAGCAACACGATCAAGACGCGCGTCGATTTGGGCCCCTGCGCGGCTTGCTCGTACGTGGGCCATTCCCATTGATTCGCGCTGCCTGCCGTGTTCGCTGCGCCCCCCGCGCCCGCTGCGCCAGCCGCGTTCCCACCGCCCGCGTTCGAGCTCTGACCGGCGCTTGCGCTCTGACCGGCGTTCGAGGGTTGCCCTGCGTTCGAACTTTGCCCCGCGCTCGAGCTGCCGCCTCCGTTGTTCTGCCCCGCGCTCGAGCCTGCCGGTCCGCCATCGCTCGCGGACGAACACCCCCAGATCCCGCACGCCACCAACGTCGGAACGACCGCCCATGTCCGCATCCACATCCTCCTAAGCATCCACCGTTAGACGCTTACGCGAAAAGAACCAAGATCTTCCCCGACGCGGCGTGCTCGCCGGTCGTACCCCGCGCCCGCACCCCTTCGGCCCGACTCTTGCTCTGGAGGTAATCGTCTCAGCGAACCTCGAAGACAGGAGAATCGTCATGTCGAATCGATCGAATCCGCAATTCCCAGTTGGGCCGATGCGCTTGCGCCCGACTTGGACCACGTGGGCCTATCTCGGCTTTGCGGTCGCCACGGCGATTGCGACCGTGGTCGGCTTCTGGCTCGCCGGAAGGCCCTTCTGGCCCTGACGAGAGCCGCGCCCGGACGCGCAATTCTGGCGTCAGCCGCGCAGCATTTGCGCGGCTCGCGGGTGTCCAAAGCGGAAGGTGCAACGACCGAGAAGGCGTGAGCACCACTCCTGCTTGCGTTCCAAGTCCCGGCAGCGCTTGGGCAATGGGCAAGTCGCGGAGTACTCGCCGTACTGGTGCGAAGTTCAGGCGCCGTAACGGCAGCGGACGTCAGGGACGCGGTTCAGACCGCATGCAGACGCTGCCAAGGCACAGGTTGTATGGCCCGCTCGCGCTGCATTGGTCGTTTTCGGTGCAAGCGCCGCACAGACCGTCGACACACACGTAGGCTTCCTCGGCGGTGAAACAACCACTGCCATATCCAGGACACTCGCCCGCGAGTTCGCCGCCGAAGACGCAGTGACCGCCACGCCCACAGGTCACCGCAGTGTCTGCATAACGGTACTCCGAACGGCACTCGCTATCGCTGACACAATGCGAACATACTCCGTCAGGGATGATTTGCCCGCGTGGATTCGCGCAAACGAGCGCGGTGACGGGCCCACGGCACTCGTCATGGCCGCCACGGCAGGCCATCCCAGGCGCCGGCAACACGCCGTGACGAAGCGCTTCATCGAGGACTGAGGACAGATTCCGCTGCGCGAAATGCGCGCACGATTCGTCCAAATCAAAACCGTTGAATTCAGGAACCGCAGGGAATTGTCCCGACACGACCGAGTAGTGGTCGCCACAGTGGCTCGGCACGTCGTCTCCGAACGTCGCCCCGACCAACTCGCCGGTTTGCCGATCGTACGCGCAGCCCACGCTCGGAGTACATTGGGCAATGAATAGTGATTGGTCTCCCGCGGGCCCTGCGCATGCTGCGCCGCAACGACTGGGCGCAACCAAGGCTGCCTCGTAAGACTCTGCGCAACCGAAGATCCCCGCCTCCAGCGGTCGACGACAGTCGCCAGCGTCGTCTAGATACTCTTGATCGTGCTCCCCGCCGTCATTTTCCCCAGGTTCGGATGAGCAGCCGAACGAAACTGCGAGCACAATCAAAGGCGTGAGCCCCCGAGCGAACGAGTATCGTGCGTTCCGACCTGACTTCGCCTCTTCGAGCATGCAGCGCCGAATTGCATCTCGTGTGCCAAGCGCTGACGCGCACCCGGGACGACGGCAAGAGCCCGAGTCGAACTACTGAGGATGAGCGGTTGCTCGAGCTCGCTCGTGAGCTCCGGCTTTCGGGAAGACTCGCGCCGCCGCGGATGCGACGGCGCGAATTCATCTGACTACTCCGTGTACGCTACGGTGCCCGAGCAAGCGGTATTGCCACCGCACCCGCTGCGAATTTCGTACGCGCCGTCGCCGCCTTTTGGCACGAAGTAGGTCAGCTTCGAGAGACCTGAGCTGCAGCCCCCTTCGTCATTTTCGGTCACTTGACTCCCGTCCGGACCGAACAGCTTGAGGATCGTGTCCCCGCTGCCGCTCGAGCCGCTCACGCCGCAAGTCCCTGCAATCACGTTTTGACCTTCTCGCAATATGAACGGTTCGCGCACGTAGTTCGCGGTGTCATACGCGGTGTTGCTGGCACTAAACGCGAAAGTACCGGTCCCGTTGCCCTTGCGTAAGATCTTGTACGCAGTGGTTCCGGAGCAGCTGTTGCCGCTGTAACAACCGCTGAGGATCTGGTAATTGCCGGCGGTTGCCACGGTGTGTGCGAAATAGGAGTTGAGCCCGCAGCCGGGAGCGTCGTCGTTGGATTGAACCTCGGTGTTGGAGGCGTTGTACAGACGCAGGAACGTGTCGCCCGTGCCGGTGGCGCCGGGGAGGCCACAGGTTCCGACTTGAATGATGTCGCCCGCTTCGAGTCGAACGGTGCGGTTGACGGTGTTCACCGTGGCGTGGACCGTGCTGCTCGCGGAGTAATCGTAGGAGCCGCCCGGCTGAATCACGTAAGAGAGAGTGCCGCTACAAGAATTGCTGCTGTAGCACCCTGCACGAAGCTGGTAGGTACCAGCGGTCGTCGCCGTGTAAGTGAAGCGCGAACTCACGCCGCAGCCGGCCACGCCGACCGCGTCGTCGTTGTTGGCAACTTCGGTGGAACCCGAAAAGAGGCGAAGGAAGGTGTCCCCCGAAGCGACAGCGCCATTCGAGTACCCCTGCTCCACGCCGCACGTTCCGGCGATCAGCGTTTCACCAACGCGCAGGGTGACGTTCACGTTGCGCGTCGCGGCCGTTGCCGACGAGGTGCCCGTCGCGTCATACGTGAGCGTTCCGCCACCCGGCCCACTCGTGGTGTAAGCCGTCGTGCCGTAGCAGGTGCTGGTAGTGTTGCAGCCGGAACGAAGCTCGTACAGACCTCCTCTGAGTGGCGGTACCGTGTAGGTTGCGTGCGACAGTTGTCCGCAGGAGCCACCGCCGTCATCATTGGACGCCAGCAACGCGCCGGTTGGTGAGTACAGCCCGATCTGCGTGTTGAATTGCCCCGTGCTGCCAGGGACGCTGCAAGTGCCGAAGTCGATGGTTTGCCCCGGTTGCAGGAACACCAGACGATTCACGGTGTTCTGCGTCGCACCGTTGGTATTTTGCGCAAAGAACGCCTGCTCATTTCGTTGCTGGCAGACCGAGTATTCCGGATGAATCGAGCACAGGGCATTGATAGGCTGAAAGACTTTGACGACCTGCACACCCAAGCAGCCCGTGTCCGAACAAGTCCTGTAGTCACTACAGCCGACACCTTGTCTAACGGCGTAGTCGAACGTTTCCCCGGCTACCACCACGCCGACGACCTGATACGATCCCGTCTCGTACACCCCGGAGCCAGAATTGCCTGGGAAGGAGTCGACAGTTGCATTGAATTTCACCGCACTGGCTTCCGGATCGCGGACTGATCCGCTCGAATCGATCTTGGTCGGAATGCCTTCCGGAGACCCAATCAGGCCCAACCGCGTGCCCGCCGTGAGCGATGTCTTCTGAAGACGCACTGGAGCGGGGGTGAAACGCGGGCGCGCGGAGCGGTCGAGCCTGATGATCGCGTAGTCGTTGTCCGACCAGCTGAGTCCTTCGTTGGCTTGCACCATCACCTCGGCGCAAGTGAACACGTCGTCGCTCGTGACTGTCGCGAGGGTGCCGGACGGACTCTTGCGAAAATTGAAGACCCAAGACTGTTCGGAGCACGGAACGCTCGCTATGCAGTGCCCGGCGGTCAGGACGAGATCGTCATCGATTAGGGTACCGGAACATTGCCCCACCAATGGATCAAAGGCGAAGGGCTGGTCAGGGCAGAGCGAAATGGGAGAGTCCGTGTAGGCGTGTGAATTGAAGCTGATATTGCCTGGATTGCTGGTGAAGACATCCGTCGTTCGCATCATCGTCGGCGTCGAATTGAGAGCGAGCTTTCGCAGCGAAGCGTCTGGATGGTCGAGCACATCTAGACGACCGTCCACACCGTAGATGAGCGGCTTTTCAGCTTTGCTCACCGACGGCTCAGTCGATTCCGCAGCGCTGGATCCGCATGCCGAGACAGCAAACAGTACCAAAGGAGCGACGCAGACACGCAACCCCGCTCCCACCCTTTTTATGATTCCCATGTTCTTCGACTTCTCCTTGTGAGTCATGCTTCATTACTAAGCAGCGTCGTTCGAAGCAACGCCAATTCCGGTGATTGACGGTGCCTTGAATTCTGATGTCGAGTCTGGAACTTTGTGACCCCAGCGTGGGAATGCAGATTATCGGCAGAACATCGTTAGCGTGTTTGCTGCACAGCAACTCACGCGCACAAATGTGCGCACATTTGTGCGCGTGAGTCGCAGCTCTCAAAGGAACTCGATCGGATGTGCCAACACGCACACAGGACATGCAGGTCAGCGCAAGAGCTCTCTAATCAGTGCCCCCGCGCCACCTGCGGAGTTGCCCGCACCGGCGTCGCCTCGCGAATACGCAGAGAAGTATTGACGACTACCATGACTGGCTATCTGTTTTTTCGTCATCACACTCGGCAAGCGCGCAGGTGAAATGATCGGGGTAGTCAGTGCCGAAGCGGAGCGCATCTCGTCGCGACTCAAGGGCGCGCGCCAGATGCGGCCTTGCTGGCGCGTCGCGCCAGAAGGGATTGTCACCGGTCAGCGGCCAAGGTATTTCCCCATCGGCAATGTTCGGATTCTTGAAGCGTTCGGCCAGTTTGGAAGAGCTGGTGGGTAGTGAGTTCTTGTTGGACGTTGGGGGGCAAGCCTTGCGCGGTCGCGGGCCCGTGCGAGTCGTGTGCACGGACCTTGGTTTCGATCTGCGGATTGGACCCGCGACGCTCCACACTTTGGACGGAGCGCCTTGGTCGGCTCATCCCTGCTCCCTCGAGGCGGGCCTCGCTGAAGTGCATTTCGAAGGTCGAAGTTTCGTGGCAAGAGCCGGCGCACTGAACGTGCTGGAGCTGCCTCACGAGGTCTGGCTGGGTCCAACGCTGCAACTGATCGAAGCTCCGAGCGGTGCGGGCTCTCGCCTGCTGAGCAACGAAACGGTGCGCCTCGGGCTCACGCGAGAGCGACGCTTTCGCAAAGCGCTGGAGGAAGTGCGCTGGCTCCGGCCGCAATTACCCAGTGAGCAGCGGAGCGAGTCGTTGCGTCCCCCCGACGTGGCACATCAAGGTTGGTTACCGGCGGAGCATTCAGCGGTTTACGTGGCGCCGGAACTGTACGCCATTCTGCGCGAAGAAGACGACAGTCCACGGTTCAGCTTCACGCGCGAAAACTATGACGAGGCGCTTCGACGCTGGACGAGCGCGGCAGTGCCCGTCTGGGACGAAGAGTTCCCGGCCAAGGCGGAGACGACGTTGCGTCAGCTCGAGAGCCCTTGTGCGACGTTTGCATCTGCACTTTTGCTCTTGCCGTGGCTCGGTCCCGAGTTGCAACGGCGTTGCCACGGCGAACCCATCTTGCAGCTCGTTGGTCGACAGCTCTGTCCGCGTCTGTGTTGGCTCGACAGCGCAGGAGCGCCTTGGCAAGAGCGGCTGCGCACAGAAGTAGAGCGACTGACGGCCAAGAGTTGGGGTACGCCGTGGGGGCCACCACTTCGCTATGAAAACGGAGCCTGGGTTGCAGCGGGCGAAGCGTTGGCTGGGGCCCGCTAGCGACGGACGGCAAACCGAGCTTTGCGACGCGCCACGCGCGCTCTGCCCGCTTACCAAATCCAAATCAAATTCGCTGTATCACTGAGCGGATGATTGGGTTAGCGGGCGCGCGACGGCAGGGTTCGTCGCGTAGCTCGCTGTCCGTCAGCCTCGATGCGAAAGCCTAACGCTTCGGCGGTGGACGCACCGAGAGCGCGTTGTCGGCCTCGAAAGCGAAACCAATGGCGGCCGCACGCGCGCCCGGATGGCCGAAAACGCGCGCCAAGGCTACTTCAACGGCTCGAGGCCGCCCTTCGGCTGGTCCAAGAGCTGCGGCTCCGGCGCGACCCAGGCCGGAATTGCCGACTGCGGGAAGCGTTCCTTGGGGGTGCCCTCGCCATGATGTCTGCGTCAGGCTCGACTCCTCCCGAAGCGCCAAGGGAGGAGTTTGCAGACGTCGTAGATTGGCGCCCCCAGCAAGGATCGAACTTGCGACCTTGGCTTTAGGAAAGCCCTGCTCTATCCAACTGAGCTACGGGGGCGGGCGGGGCGGAAGGTGTCACGTCCTCGAGCGATGCTCAAGTTGAACGCGATTTGTGCTGTATTTCTCGGTTTTGCCGTCGTCGTCCGGGGTGGTGGCCCAGCGCGAACCGGCCGGCCGCGCGTCGCAGGCTCCGCTTTGGGCGCAGAAGCGCGGGCACGCGCTGCGCGCTCAGTGCGTGCCCCCGCGAGCGACGAAGCACGCCGGAGGGATTGAGAGTCGCCTTTAGTTTGCCCCTTGGGCTGCAGGTGGTCGGCGCTCCTCCCCGCGGTCGCGCATCACTTAAAGAAGTGAGTCGGGCACCAGAAAGCAAGCCCCTCCACTGGAGTGTTTCTGCAGAGATTCCGCGGGACAAGCGCTTGGGGCTCGAGCCCTCACCGATGTAGGTGAAATGTGCGAAACCAATTGCATCTCAACGGTTGCGCGTGATGGTGATAGCATCGCGCGGTGTTCACTGCGGGCGCGGAACCAATGTCTCACTGCTTTGTCGTTGGCGTTCATGATGCAGCTCGAGTGGCGCGGTGTGAGGCGCGAACCGCTCGTCACGTGTACGCGAAGTGGGCCTGAACCAAGGTATTGGCATTGAATACGAAAATGATTCGCTACATGGATCCGGTTCCACAGCCGCAGCGCTTCACTCGTGGATTGGCAGTCTTGGCTGCCTGGGGGCTCGTTTCCTGGCTGGCCGGTTGCAGCGTGGTGGTCGACGCCAATCGCCCCCAATGTTCGACGGACGCTGATTGCACCAACCGAGGGCCGGAGTTTGCCGGCGCGGTGTGCAAGAGCGGCATGTGTGAAGGCAATCCGCAGTGGAGCTGCGAGGCAACGCAGCCGGCCGACGCACAGGGCTACAAGCTGACCATGCACCTCACGGACGCGATCGACTCGACGAAGGTGCTGCCAGGGGTGAAAGCCCAACTTTGCCGAAAACTCGACGTGACTTGCGACAGTCCCGTCGGCGCGATGGCGGTCGCTGACGAAACCGGGTTGGTCACGCTGCAAGTCGAGAAGGGCTTCGACGGCTTCGTGCAATTGACCGACTCGAAGATCGCTCCTTCGATGTACTTCCTGACTCCGCCAGCCTCGGGTGATTTGGATTTGCCGATGGTTCCCCTGGCGAGTCCGTTCATCGCTGGAAGCATCGTGTTCCAAGCGGGCGGTACGACCTGGGCGAAGGATACGAGCGGCATCGTGCTTTTGACGGCGTTCGACTGCGAGGGCAAGGCCGCGGCCAACATCAATTTCTCCATCGGCGGCGCGCCGGACCCGGGTACGTTCATTTTTTACCTCGTCAATGCGCTCCCCACGACCAGCACGTCGGTCACTGACGACACGGGTTACGGCGGACTCGTCAACGTGCCGGCCGGGGTGACCACGGTTACCGCGTCGCTCGGCGAGGGCGGGCGTAAGGTCAGCCAGATTAGCGTTTTGGTGCGTCCGGGTTACGTCAGCTACAGCAGCGTTACACCGAATTCCCTATAATCGGTCGGCAGCGTGCGGCCTCCCAGCAGCGTCGATCCAGGTAGAGAAGAAATGCTCGCAAACACACTCGAAACATACGCTCCCCCACGACACTTGGGTCGCTATGAGTTGATTGCGCCGCTCGGTGAGGGCGGGATGGCTCGCGTGTACGTGGCTGTCCAGCGAGGCCCCATCGCCAATAAGCTGGTGGTGATCAAGTTGCTTCGTGAGCAGTTCACGGGCGACGAGCACTTCGTCGCGATGTTCGCGGACGAGTCGCGGATTACCGTGCTGCTGAATCACCCGAACGTGATTCACACTTACGAATCCTCTTCCACCGAGTCCGAATACTATATCGTGATGGAGTTCTTGGAGGGGAAGACGCTGGCACAACTGATCCGCCGCGTCGGTCGTGAGACGTTCCCGCTCGAGACGCATCTCTGGGTTTTGTGCGAAATCCTGGCGGGCCTCCACTACGCGCACGAGCTGCAGGATTTTGGCGGCGAGCCGCTGAACATCGTGCACCGTGACGTCAGCCCCTCGAACATCCTGGTTACGGTTCGCGGCGAGGTGAAGCTGCTCGACTTTGGCATCGCCAAAGTTCAAGGCGCTATCGCGGAGACTCAACACGGCATCATCAAGGGCAAGCTCGGTTACGCATCCCCCGAGCAATGCCTCGGCACCAAAGCCGACGGCCGCGCCGACGTCTATTCCGTCGGCGTCATGTTGTGGGAGGCGCTCGCGGGCAAGCGTCGCCCCCTCAGCGAGACCGCGCTCGCCAGCGCCCGTGCTGGCGCCCAAGCCGCCGAAGTCGATATCGCAGAGACGTTGCCTGGGGTACCGCTCGCGCTCGCGCGAATCGTCAGGCGCGCATTGGCGCGGGATCCCGCGGAGCGTTACCAGACCGCGCGCGCGTTCGAGCTCGATCTTCGCCACTATTTGCTCGGTCGTTCGGCTTCGAACGGCGCTCCAGCGCTGAAGGCGCTCATTACCGGCTATTTCGGCGGCGAACTCGCGGCGATTCGTCGCGCCATCGACGAACAGGTCGGCTCCATCCGAACGAGTCTCGCGCCGGAACCGCTGTCCGTTCGCACGAGCCAAGCGCCGCCCCCGGTGAGCAGCAAAGCGCCGCACAACGTCGGGTTCACCGCGCCTCCGCAATCGCCGATGAATCGGCTGCGTTGGCTCTCGACGGCCGCGGCGTTCGGTGTCGTGGGCGTCGCGGGCACGCTCTGGTTCACGCAGAGCGGGCAACCAACCAATGCTGCACCTGCGCTGAGCACCGCGCTGGGCGCTGCTCGTCCGGCAGAGCCAACGACTGCGCGCCCAGCAGCGCCAACCGCAGGCCCGAGTCAGGACCCCATTCAGCCGGTCGCACAGGAGCCGTCGCGCGCGGAGACCGCGAGCTCCGCCGCGAAGCATCGGCCAGTTCGCAGCGTGCACAGTGATGCTTTTGCCGCCGCCCTCAAGTCCGGCAGCACTCCGCCGATATCGAGCCCCGCGCTTGCCCCCAAAGCGGTCGTGAACCCGCTCCCGGTGGCACCGCCAGTCGCGGCTCCGGCAGCCCCCAAACCCGAAAAGAGCTCCCCGGTCGCGGAGCCCGGCACTGATCTTCGGCACCGCCCGCCCACTTCCAACGTTCGCTCGCTCGACGAAAGAGATCCGTACGCACCATGAGCACCCGATTACGACTTTTGGTCTTGCTTGCGATCACCAGCACCAGCGCGATCGCTGCGGCCGACCCCGCAGCATCGACGAGTACCGCGAGCCCCGCAGCCACCGCGGAAGCGCGCGAGCGTTTTCAGCGTGGCGTCGCGCTCTACCGCGAGGGAAGTTTCGACGCGGCTCTCGCCGAGTTCAAACGCGCTTACGAAATCGCCCCCAATTACCGGATTTTGTACAATCTCGCGCAAGTTCAGGTCGAACGGCACGATTCGGTCGCTGCACTCGCTCTCTTCGGGCAATACCTACAGCAGGGTGGGAACGAAATCGACGCGGAGCGCCGCGCCCAGGTCGAGCGCGATATGCAATCACTGCGCGGCCGAGTCGCGGACTTGACCATCGAAAGTAACGTGGCAGGCGCGCAGCTCACCATCGACGGCGTCGAGGCTGGCACCTTGCCGCTCGCGGGCCCGCTTCAGGTCAATTCCGGAGTGCGCCAAATCACGGTCGCCAAAGCTGGCTATCAGAGCGCGTCGAAGAGCGTCACCATCGCCGGAGCACAGCCGCTCAAACTGACGCTCACGTTGCAGCCCTCGGACAACCGTGCCGCGACGGGCACAGCCGCCGGCGCTGCTGGCAAAGACGCCCCCGAACCGCCCCCCACCAAGGAGTCGCATGGGCTCTCGACTCCTTTTTGGGTCAGCGCGATCACGACCGGCGTGTTCACCGGCGCCGCTGTGACTTTCGGCGTCATCAGCCTGAACAAGAATCAAAAGCTCGACGACGAGCTCAATCGCTATCCGACCGATCCCAACGCCGTCGATGACGCACGGAGCTCCGTTAAGACCACCGCGGCGCTCACCGACGCCTTCACGGGTGCGGCGATCGTTAGCGCCGCGGTCACGGTGTACTTTGCGCTGAAGAGTCCGAGTTCCAGCAGCAATGCCAAAGCCGCTCCCCGAGATCGGCTTCAGGTCGGCGCGAGCGGCTCGCAGGTGCTGTTATCAGGCCGGTTCTGACGGTCAGAACTCAATCTGGGCGGCTCTGTGCTTCATCCCGCGGAGCGGCGGCGCGGCGTTTGCCCTTTGACGAAGATTTGGTGCCTGCAGGTTGCTCCTCGGAGGGGCGCTGCTCGAGCGCGAGTTCTTCGCCCGCTGCGTCTTCGAGCTTCGGCGTGTCGCTCGCGGCTTCAGCCGTACTCGCCTCGGCGACCGCTTCACCTTCAGGCGTTGCTGCGACTGTTGGCCCGGTGGGCTCGGGGCTCGCCGGTTTGGGGGTCGCTTTGCGCGGTTTGCTCGCCTTGGGCAGATTGATGCGCGACAGTTGCTCACTGAGCGCCTCGTCATGCTCGGCGTAGACGCGGGCGTAGGCCAGGCCCCGTTGCGCGAGGAGCAGCAGCGCATCTTGCTTGTCTGCCAGCGATTGTCGGAGCTCACTCAGCTGCGCCTCGTGCTGGGCGAGATCAGCTGCGGCGGCTTCCGTGGCACGAGCGAGGCTCAGCAGCGCAGAAGCGTCGACATCAGCGAACCGCACTTCAGCGAGCGGGCCCTCGAAAAGGTCGATGACGGCTTGAACAGGAGGAGATAAGTAACTCATCGGAGTTACGGATCATACGTTCAGTACTCGAACTTCGCCAGCGCAAAATGCGCTACCGAAACGCGGCGCTCAGCGGGTGCGCTCGGCGGCGCGCGAAGGCAAACGGCGATACAGCTGCCAGATTGCAGCGCACGAACACACCGCGACCAACGGCAGCGTCGCGAAAGACATGCCCTCGGCGTAGCCCGGATTACCGGGCCCCGCGCCGTGGGCGAGCGCGGTGCCAATCAGCCCAGCGCCGGGGCCAAGCGCGTAGCCGAGGCCGATCAATGCTTCATGCGCTCCGCCCGCATCGACGGACGCGTTTTGCACGACTTGCGCGTAATACAGCGCCGCGGTGTAGAGCAAACCGGCAGCGGCACCGAACAAGATCTCCCCGATGACCACCGGGGCGAGGCTTGCACCGAGCAACACCAACGCAAAGCCCACGGGCAACGCGATGATGGCGAGGAAGATGGGCAGTTTGCGGCTGTGCCAACCGCTCCAGGCGAACAGACCCACGAAGCAAGCGAGCCGCGCGACGTCGAGCAAGCCCGCGGCGCGCGCCGCGCTGGCGGTGTCCAAGCCGACGCCCTTCATGATTTCTGGCATCAGCGGCGCGAGCACGTACATCAGCGCGTAGCTGAGCAACATCGCCAAGCGAGATGCGGTCAACAGCGGGCGGAAGCCGTCGAGCGCGGCCGCATCCGGGCGCTCCGCGTGCTCCGCCGCCAAGTGCGCCGGTTGCGCCGGGAACGCGCGGCAAGAGGTTGCGACCAAGCCGAATAAGGCTGCCGCCGCCACGAACAGCAAGCGCGGCGAACCCGAGGCGATGATCACGCCGGCGAGCGAAAGCGAGAGCGGCACGGACAACGCCCAGGTCATGTTGTAGCGGCTGAGGATGCGACCGAGATTGCGCGGCGTTTCCCCCGCGCTCATGTAGCTCTCGAAAATCGGCCACATCGCCCCTTGCAGAAAGCCAATCGACGCGAGCGCTACGACCAGCAAGGGCGCCGAAGCCATCGCGGTGATCAGCACGTGCACCCCGATCAGAGTCAGCAGTACGCTCATCAGCGTGCGACGCTCGCCGAAGCGTGCGCTGAGTGGATGACTCACGCTGGCGCCGCCCACGTAGGTGACGCCGATCAGCAGCGCGAGCCACAGGTTTTGCGCCTGCGAGAAACCGAGCACGTCGTGCGTGTAGAAATAGGCGCCACGTTGCAGCAGCGTACCGGCAAAGCTCGTGGTGAAAACGGTGAGGAGGAGACGCCGCTTGAGTGTCACGCGGATAGCCCTAGTGCCTTCTTGGGCACGAACGCAATCGCAGACCAAACGAGCAAACCGGTCGCGACGAAGACGATCGGGTAGCCATACGCTCGCGCGACGACCCCCAGCCCCAAAACCCAGAGCGCCGAGCCGGCGCCGAAACAGCCGAAGAAATAGCTCATCACCGCGCCGCGGCGGGCGCGCGGAATGCCTTCGGCAGCGAGCGCATTGAGCGAGGGATAGAGCAACCCGTGCGATAAGCCCAAGCCGCCACCGACAGCGAACAGCAAATTCGGGCGCAGCAGCCCGGTTAGACAGGCAACGAGGCCGTACAGGACGAGCGCCGCAACCGCGACGCGCCGGCGCCCCCAGGCATCCGCCGCGCCACCCAGGAACAAACGCACGGCGAGTGCGATCAGCGTATATCCGAGGAAGAAGCTACTCACCGCGGTCGCGCCGAGCGAAAGCGCAAACGGCTGAGTATAAGTGAACATGGCGCCGAACGCGGCTCCATTGGCGGCGCTGCACACGAACGCGCCGACGCGCTGCGGTTCGCGCAGCAGCGCGAGCGCGCTCGGTGAGGCTTGAAGCTCGACCTCGGACACCGGCTCCGGAGCGTGCTGGGGCTCGCGCAACCCGAGCGCGAGCAGCGCCGCAAACAAGGCCGCTCCGCCCGCCAAGAGAAACACCCACCCCCAACCGTGATGGTCCGCGATCCGCTCGGCGATCGCCGGAGCAACGGCGTTGGAAAGGATGCTCGCGGCGCCGCACAGACCGATGGCTTGGCCGAGCTTCTTCGGCGGCGCGAGATCGGCGGCGAGCGTGACGATGCCGTTGAAGACCAAAGCGTACGAGACGCCGTGCACCACACGCAGCGCGAAGATCGGCCACGAGACGGCGTGGATCAGCGAAAACGCGCAGCCACTCAGGCCATTGACCAACGCCCCGTAGCCGATGAACGGGCGGCGCGCGCCGCTGTCGAGCCAGGCGCCGGTCCACGGTGAGGCCAGCACGCTCGCCAAAAGCGCGGTTGCTGCGACCGCGCCGATCGCGTCCGCGTTGGCGTGGAACTCTCGCGCCAAGAACTTGGGCAGCAAGAAAAACGTCGAATACGAGAGCCCGAAGCAGAACTGCAAGCACAAGACGAGCGCGAACGGCCTCGTGAGGAGCCGCTCCGAGTCGACCTCCCGCGCAGCCCTCTCGCGATTCTCGAAATCAAAAGCAAGCAAAGCACAGGTCTACTAGTGCAGCTGCGTGTTCCGTCAAGCCGGCAGCTTGCTGCCGCGTGCCAGGGGCGTGAGGGCCGAACGTGACGATCGACGAGTGGTTGCTGCTTGCTCGGCTCACTCGACCTTCAGTTTGTCACTCGCGCGCCCCTCGCCGATCGCGATCAGCCCGTCGCGCATCAACGCGAGCAGCTGCCTGAGCGTATCGCGCCGCGAGAGCGGTGAAAGGTCGAGCACTTCGTCCACGCTCGCGCCGCCGTCCAGGCGCGAGAGCAAGAAGGCTTGCTCGGGCGAGACGCGCGAGTCCAAATTCGACGGCGTGCCGACGACGCTCAGCCGCTGTTGCAAGGAACCGATGCGCGTCTCGAAGATGTGATCGATGAGCATCGATTCGGAATCCACCAACAGCTGCGCCTCGAGCGTGTCGAAGCTCTCTGCCAGGCGGATGGCGGATTCGGCATATGCCACGGCGAGGTTCAAGTCACCGAGACCGAGGGCTTGGCGCGCGCGCTGCAGGGACTCGGGAATGTCTTGCAGGCTCGCGCTGCCGACCATCGTCGAGGCATTGGCGAAGCGGTTGCTTGCCGAACGTTTTTGAGCGCCCGTCTTCAACCGCTCAGCAACGGGCAATACCGCTGGCGGCGACGGCTGCATGGGCGGCGCAGGGCTGGTCGGACCGGAAGCGGGCACCGTGTGCGCGCTGCCCAACGCGTCCGACGCGGGCGTGGGAAGCGAGCTGTCACAAGCCGACGAAAACGCCAAAGCAAAGTCTAAAACGGTGGGGTAGCGCGCCGCGGGATCCTTCTCGAGGCCGCGCTTCAGGACGCTGCCGACCTGAGGCGAAACGTGCGGCGCAAATCGCTCGATCGGTGGGGCTGGAGCGCCCACGACCTTCTGCAGCACCTCCATCACGTCATCGCCGGCGAATGGGGTTTGGCCAGACAACATCTCGAACGCGATCACGGCCAGTGCGTACTGATCGCCCCGATGATCCACACTCGCTGCCTTGCCCAGCGCTTGCTCGGGCGCCATGTAATCGGGCGTCCCGAGGACGTCGAACTCACCGGTCAAACTGCGACCTACCCCCACCCGCTTGGAGATACCGAAGTCCAGGAGCTTCACCACCTGCCCTTGGCCCGGCAAGCTGGTCAGGAAAATGTTGGCCGGCTTCAAGTCACGATGCACGATCGAGGCTTGATGGGCTGCGAACAGGCCGGATGCCGCCTGATGGGCGATGCGCGCTGCGTCCGCGATCGGTAAACAGCCGTCGCGCTCCAGCCTTTCCGACAAGCTCTCGCCCTTGAGCAGCTCCATCACGATGTACGGCTCGCCCTGTTCCGTCGTGTCGAAATCGAGGATCTGGACGATGTGCGGGTGCTCGAGCTGACTGATGATCTCGGCCTCGCGGTTGAAGCGAGCCAACGCTTGCGTGTCGCCCGTCAAATGCCGCGCGAGCACTTTGACCGCAACGCGGCGTCGCAAACGGGTGTGCTCGGCTTCGAACACCAGACCCATCCCACCCTGGTCGAGTGCGGTGAGGATGCGATAGGTCCCCCGCAGGGTCTGGCCGATGAGCGGATGCCCCTGCTCCTCGGTGATGGCCGGCGCCGACGTCATAGCTTTCAGTGCGAAAAAAGCCACGGTAGCGCGGCTGTGCCCTGGCGTCGAGAGCCGCGCGTCGTGCAGCGCTTCGTCCCTCGCCTGGTTTCGCGTGCAGCTCGACGATCCCCGTCCGCGTGCCGCGCGCCCGCGAGCTCGGTCACCTGGTTTACAAACGCCGGGAAACAGGCCTGCAACGTGCTGTCCCAGGTTGGGGCTTCGACAAAGCGCTCTTGCATCACTACGTTCTCCGGCAGAACCGATGCCGAAGTCCGTCCCAAGCCGCCCGCCCCCAGAACCGCGCTCGAGCTTGGTCCCGCCCAATCCAACCCCACCTGAACGCCCCGGGTACACGGGCTGGCTCATGCTCGGGCTCATTCTTGCTGGCTTTGCGCTGTACCGGCACTACGCGTCGGACGCTGACCCACAACCTGCGATTGCCTACACCACTTTTTACCAGCAAGTCGCCGACCAAAAGGTCGAGTCGGTCACGCTGCGCGGGCTGAACGTACTCGGGAAGTTCAAGGCCCCGACGGAAGTCGAGGGGCACAAGCTCAGCACGTTCCGCAGCATGGTTCCTGGGCAGGAGGACCGCGATCTGCTGCCACTGCTCCGAGAAAAGGGAGTCAAGGTCGAGGTTCAGAGCGAAGAACCGCCTCGAGCGATTCAGCTCTTGAGCGCGGTGCTGCCCTTCGTGCTCATTGCCGGCCTTTGGATTTTCCTGTCGCGGCGCGCGCAAACCATGATGGGCCCAGGCGGGCCGCTTGGAAATATGCTCAAAGGCCGCTCTCGCCGCTTCGAAAAAGAAGCCGAAGTGGGCGTAAAGTTCGACGATGTAGCCGGGCTCAAAGCCCCGAAGCAAGACCTACGCGAGATTGTGGATTTCTTGCGCGAGCCCGCCCGCTTCCGTCGGCTGGGCGGCAAGGTGCCGCGCGGGGTGCTCTTGGTCGGGCCGCCCGGCACCGGCAAAACCCTGCTCGCACGCGCGGTCGCGGGCGAAGCCGGCGTGCCGTTCTTCTCCATCAACGGCTCGGAGTTCATCGAGCTGTTCGTGGGCGTGGGGGCGTCTCGCGTGCGCGAGCTGTTCGAGGAAGCGCGCAAGGTGGCGCCAGCCATCATCTTCATCGACGAAATCGACGCGGTGGGCCGCTCGCGCGGGACCGGCATGGGCGGTGGCCACGATGAACGCGAACAGACCTTGAATCAGCTGCTCTCCGAGATGGACGGCTTCAGCCGCAACGATCTGACGATTGTTTTGGCCGCAACCAATCGTCCGGACGTGCTCGACGCGGCACTGCTTCGTCCTGGACGCTTCGATCGCAGAGTGGTGATCGATCGTCCCGAGCTCGCTGCTCGGCGCGCCATTTTGGGCGTGCACACGCGCGACAAACCCCTAGCGGCGAACGTCGACTTGCAGAGCGTCGCCGCCAACACGCCCGGGTTTTCTGGCGCGGACTTGGCCAATTTGGTCAACGAAGCCGCGCTGTGCGCGACCCGCCGGGGCGCGGAAGCCATCGAGGATGCCGACTTTCACGCCGCCTTCGACAAGATCGTGCTCGGCGATCCGCGCGAGACGAAGCTCGATCGCTTCGAGAAGCAGCGCGTGGCCGTGCACGAGTCGGGACATACGGTGGTCGCGCACTTTGCGCCCAACGCGGAACCGCCGGAACGGGTCACGATCATCCCGCGCGGCATGGCGCTCGGCGTCACGCAATCGGCCCCCGGAGGCGAACAGCACCTGCTCACGCGCCCGCAAGCTTTGGACCGCTTGCAAGTGATGCTGGGCGGCTACGCCGCGGAACGAGTGCTCCTCGGCGACGTTTCCTCAGGCGCCGAGAACGACCTGAAGCGGGCAACCGAGCTCGCCTTCAAGATGGTCGCGCATTGGGGCATGAGTGATGCGATTGGCCCGGTGTACCACGAGCATCGCACCGAACATCCGTTCCTCGGGCAGATGCTGGCGACCGAAGGCGGCGCAGCCACCAGTGACGCGACGGTGCATCAGATCGAAGAGGAGACGCGACGCATCTTGGATACCGCACAGCTCGCCGCGGAAGCCGTGGTGCGCGAGCGCAGGGCCGAGACGGACGCTTTGGTTCAGTACTTGCTCGAGCACGAAACCGTCGATAAGAACGAGCTGTCGCGGCTGCTCGGACCGGGCGCAACCCGGCCGAACGCGGCCGCAGCCGAATAAAAGAGAGCTCGCCCCATGGCCACATCGCACTGGCTCGTAAAGAGCGAACCGTTCAAATACTCATGGCAGACTTTCGTCTCGGACAAGAAGGCGGTCTGGGACGGCGTGCGCAACTTCGAAGCACGCAACAACCTGCGCGCCATGAAGAAGGGGGATCTGGTCCTCTTCTATCACTCGAGTGAGGGTAAAGAAGTCGTCGGCGTCGCGACCGTCGCCAAAGAAGCGTACCCAGATCCCACCGCGACGGACGGGGACTGGTCAGCCGTGGAACTCGCGCCCAAGAAAGCGCTCGCTGAACCGGTCAGCTTGGCTACCGTGAAAGCGGACAAGAAGCTGAGTGAGTTCGCGCTCGTGCGCAAGGCGCGCATCTCGGTCATCCCGGCCACGCCTGCGGAGTTTGCGCGCGTGCTCGAGCTCGGCAAGACCAAGCTCTGAGCCGCGCCTCACGCCTCGGTTCAATCCGCTTTCGTGTCGCGCGGTTCGCGCGAATCCTTGATGTCGATCAAGGTCGACACCGCCTCGATCTCGCGCTTGGTTTGAATCTCGCGCTGCCGCAAGACTTTGAGTTGAGCTTCGAGCTTCCGCAGCTCGCCTTCGACCTCACGCAAGCTGTCTTTGAGCTTGTCCCGTTCGGACTTCAGTAATTCGAGATCGATCGCCACGCTTTGCCTCCAGGATTACCGGAAGCTTGAGTAGCAGAGTCAGTCGCTCGCGACTACCCGGTTACGCCCACCCTGCTTGGCGGCGTACAGGCGTCGGTCGGCGATGGCGATGACCTCGTCCGGTGCGGGCGTGGCGCAGCAGCTCAGGGCCGCGCAGCCGGCGCTCATAGTCACGGCTATTTGCTGGCCTTCATGGACCGCGTGATGCAGGCTGAGCGCCTCGCGCAAGCGCTCGGCCAGCCTGCCTGCGCCGCGCGTGGAGGCGCCCCGCAGGATGACCGCGAATTCTTCGCCGCCGAAGCGCGCGAAGACGTCTTCCGTGCGCAGCGCGCGGGTCGCGATCCCAGCCAGGTGGCGGAGGACCTCGTCCCCGGCCGGATGGCCATACGTATCGTTGACGCGCTTGAAGTGGTCGATGTCGAGGAGGATCAACGCGCAATCCGTCGCGTGCCGCACCGCGAACGCGATCTCCGCGCGCAGACGGTCTTCGAAGTGCCTTCGGTTGTACGCTCCGGTCAGCGCGTCGCGCGTGCTCGACTCGTAGAGCTTGCGGAGCAAGCCCTCTTGGCGAGAATCGGTGAGCGTGAAACGAAAAGCCACGCGCGCGCCGAGTTGCACCCAGTCGTCGTCGCGAATCTCGGCCCGCGTGATGCGCTTACCTTGCAAGAACGTACCGTTGCGCGACCCCAGATCTTCGACGAAGTATTTGCCTTCTTCGCTCACGAAGCGCGCGTGAAAACGGCTGATACTATCGTCGTCGATCGGCAGCTGATTGGTGGCGTGCCGCCCCATCGTGAACGGCGTCTGGCTGATGCTCAGCACTTGCCCCGCGCCCACACCGTCCATGCGCAGCAGCATGGCGCGGTCACGGAGCAGCGGCTGCGCCGTCGGGGCGACGCCAAAGTCCGTGCTGCGGAGCGAGATATCCATGGTGCGCTCCTCTTGGAAGGCACCCTCGGCGTCGTCCGCGATCGAAGCGAGGCGCATGCGCGGCGCGGAAGCGAGCCCGGCCGCCGGACGTGGCGTCACCGGATCCGGCTTGTCGCTCGGGAAGAAACCGGCCTGCTTCACCATTTGACCTCCGGAAAGGGCTTTCCGGGACGGGCGAACAAGAAGCCTTGTAGCAGATCGCAGTCGAGGTCGAGCAGCGTGTCGCGCTCTTCGGTCGTCTCCACACCCTCGGCAACCACGGTCATGCCCATGTCTTGCGAGAGCGCAGTCATGGAGCGAATCACCTTTTGCTTGGTGGAGTTCTTGTGAACGTCGCGCACCAAGGTCATGTCGAGCTTCACGATCTCGGGTTCGAGCAGCGTGAAGCTGGTCAGCCCCGCGTAGCCCGCCCCCAAGTCATCCACCGCGATCCGAAAACCCATTTCACGCAGCGCGGCCACGCGCGCGCGCACGTCCTTGACCTCGTCGAGTGACGAGCGCTCCGTCACCTCGAGCACCACGCGGTGCGCAATCTTGCACAGCGGCGAGTCCGGCGCGCTCAGCCAAGGATCGACCAAGTCGGTCACGTGCAAATTCACGAACAGCATCTCGCTGCCACCTTCGATCATCGGTGCAGCCGCGAGATCGCGGATCGAGCGACCAAGCGCGTCCAAACGGCCTAGCCTGGTGGCCGCATCGAGCACGGCGCCCGGATGCGGCAAACTGGGTTCGTTGCTGCGCAGCAGCGCTTCGTAGCCGTAAATGGCTTTGCGCCGAAAATCGACGATTGGATGGTAGGCCATCCACAGCGATTGCATCGCGCGGTCGAAGCTCGCTTCCAAGCCCGCGCGATCGGCACCCAACGCGCCGGCATGACCGAGCAGCTCGGCGGCCTGCTGCTTGACGCGCGCCATGCGATGCATGCTCACGGCCTTGGCCACCGCCCGGGCCAGCGCCTCCGTGTCGACCGGCTTGGTCAGGTAGTGAAATGCGCCGTACTCCAGCGCTTGCACGGCCGTGCTCACGGCAGGCTCGCCCGTCACCAGCACGACCGGCACGTGCAGATCGTGCTCACGCACTTCGCGCAGCAGTTGAATGCCATCCATGCCAGGCATTTTGATGTCGCTCACGATGACATCGAACGAGCGACCGTGGACGAAGCGCGCCGCTTCAGCGCCGTTCATGGTCGAGGTGACGCTATAGCCCTGACTGCGCAACAGGCGCACCACGCCGCGCAGCACGTCAGGGTCGTCATCGACCACCAACACGGACGCCTTGAACGCGCCGTCCGATCGCTCGCTCGGCTCGTGCTCCCCTGAACCGGAGCTTGCCAGCATCACCGAGGATGACGCTTCCCGAGAGGCGCTACCACTACTTGGGGGAGCGCCCGAGGGTTGCGCCGACTCAGCTTGCGTCAGCGACACGACCATGGCCCAGTAAACGGCCGCTGCAGAATGCGCTAAAGGGGGCGGGCACGGGGTTTGGAATCGATAACAAATCGTCACATCCGCGCGAAAAGCGCCAGATCTGCGGCAATCCGCCGCAAAAGTGTGGCGCTTTAGCCGTCTCGAATCGAGACTTTCCACTCGAGAGCGATCTCTGCCGGTCTATTCGGATGAATCCGCGCTTGCGATCAGGGCCCCCAAGCGGCCGACGACGTAGTAATTGCGCCGCACTTTGCGACTTTTGCTGGGCGCACCGCGGGTCAGGTATTCGAGCGGACTTTCACGCGCGTAACTGCGCGGACGTGACTCCACGCGCATCAGGCGCGCGCCGCGCGGGACTTGGATCTCGGTGCGCGATTGCCAAACCGTGCCCGCGCCCGCCTCGAGCCGCTCGGAGCGCGCGCCCGGCCATTCCGACACGTGCACCCAAGCGTCGTTCAAACGCACGAACCAATTCACCTGCGCAGTTCCGCGCGGCACAATCCGCTCCTCGTCGATGACTTCGACGCTCTCCTGCGGAGGTGGTGACGTACCGGACATGGTGCGGAGGCCGCCCGATTCACTCCCAGAAGCGCTGACCGAGACGTGCGTTGTTGAGCATCTCGGTCATGCCGTGTGAGAGAACACTCGGGAGGTCGGCCTCGGCGAACGCGCGCACCTCCAAAATCTCGAGTGGGTTATCCGGCGGCTGCGAAGGCGGCGCGACCGTGGCCTCGACGATCAACGTCACCGCGTGAAAGCGGGGGTCGCGGTCCGGTCGCGAATACACACCGACCACCTCGCCCATCGAGACTAGCCGCGTGCCCGTCTCTTCACGGAGTTCGCGATCGAGCGCGCTGCGCAGGGTCTCACCCCACTCCAAAGTGCCGCCCGGCATGGCCCATTTTCCCGAGTCCGAACGGCGAATCAACACGATGCGACCGTCCGGCGTGCGCGCCAAAGCGGCGATGCCGACCACTGGTCGGCGGAGCACGTGGCGAGCCACTTCCTTCGTGAGCTTCCACAAGCTGCTCGGAATCCGCACGCGCCGGAGCATGCCTGCTTCCGGTGTGCGTGTCGCCTCGAAATCGTGGTAGGCCCGCAGCTCGTCATGTCGAGCACGTCGAGCGCGGCTGTGCGGCGAAAGCCCGTCCTTTTTCTGGCATTTTTGCCAACGTTCGCGCTCGCCTGCGGAAAACACCTGGACCCGCCAGGTGCGACGCTTTCACCCTCGGCCACCGCGCGTGTGACCGAACTCCGCGCCGACGGCACCGTGCTCGGCGCGGACACGACGCCCGCCAACTCCGTGGCGATTTCGAACAGCGGGAAGGTCGCCCCCAGCGCGAACGGCCCAGCGCCCGGCTCGGCGGACGACAATCTACCGTTCACTCCGGACGGCACGCGCATCGCGAGCGTCGCCTGGCGCACTTGGATCTACACCGACGTCGGCAAGCAACGCACCCGCTACGGCTACTTGCGCGTGGGCGCAGTGGTGGACGCGCGCGGCCCGGCCATCGTGAACGAAGGCTGTGAGGGCGGTTGGTATCGCGTGAATCCGCGCGGCTTCGTCTGCATCGGGCTCGGCGCCTCGCTCAAGGTGGATGAACCGGTGGCAGTCGCCTCGGCGAATCGCCCGATCCGCGGCCACGGCTCCCCGTATTTGTACGCGCTGTCCAACGAGACGCCACCGCTGCTCTATTTCAAGCTGCCCAGCAAGGCGCAGATGAACGAGTCCGAAGGCGCGGACGTGAGCCAACGCGCCGCCAACTTTCGCGAACGCATGCGCGCGTTCGGGAAAATCGGCAAATTGTTCGAGCTCGGCGAGCCGCCGGATTTCTTGGCACAAGGGCAGAAGCTCGAAAAACCCTACGGCGTAAAAACGACCCTGCGCTACGTGACGCACGCTGGCCCCGCCAGCGCGGACAGCGGCTTTGCCATCGCCAAGACTTTCCTTTGGCAAGAGCGCGCGTTCGGTTTGACGAGCGAGCTCGACGTGATTGCGCTCGACCGCGTCAAGTTGGTCGAGCCGAGTGAGTTTCACGGCGTCGAATTGCTGGAAGGCGAGACGTTGCCGGTCGCCTTCGTGAAGGATCGCTCGGTGCCGAAATACGGGCCGGATGCCGCAGGCAACCCGGTCAGCCGTGGCGCGTTCGGTTATCGCGAAGGCGTCAAACTGTTGAACGGCAAGCGACGGACCGGCGGCTTGATGGAGCTACGCGACGGCAACTTCGTGCCCTCGGAATTTTTGCGGATTCTACCCGCGCGCGAGTCCTTCCCGAGTTTCGCCACCGGCGATCGCAAGTGGCTCGATATCTCGATTCGCCAGCAATCTTTGGTCGCCTACGTGGGCAAGCGAGCGGTGTACGCCACGCTGGTCAGCACCGGTCGCGCCGGCATGGGCGACCCGGAGACCACGCTGTCGACCGTGCGTGGCACGTTCATGATCTACCAAAAGGAGGTCAGTTCGACGATGGACGGCGACGAAGATCGCAGTGACTCCTTCAACCTGCGCGACGTACCCTTCGTGCAGTATTTTCACAAAGGGTACGCGCTCCACGGCACCTATTGGCACGATGAATTCGGCAAAGTGCGCAGCCACGGCTGCGTGAATCTGGCCGCGGACGACGCCGCGTGGCTGTTCGAATGGACCGACCCCACGGTGCCGGCGGATTGGCACGGCGTGCTCAACAAAGAGCGCGGCACGGTCGTTTACATCCACGGCTGAGATTGAGGGGGCAGAGGAGAGCAGAGGAGAGCCGGGGGCAGGAGTGCGCCCGCGTTCCTGCAGCGCACCTCGCATAGCGGCCCCGTTCTCGCCCGGGTTCGCCCACGCAGGAGCACGCTGCACACACGGCCAAACCGGAGGCGCACGTAAGAGGCCCCGGCGGTTGTGGGCATTAAATTGCAGGCGATCCGTTCGGTCTTGCCAAGCGGAGTAGGACTCGGCATCTTTTTAGGCTGGCCATGGCGTCACCAATCATCGATCTGTTGAAGCGAACGCTGTCCGTGGGTGGCAGCGAGGTGCGGCTGATCCCCGGGCGGCGCATGGTGGTCGTCACTCCGCAGGGTGAGAGTGAAGTGCGCGGCGACGCGCAGACCACGGATCGCATCCAGGCGATGCTCGATCCCGTGCTCACCCCCGAGGCGCGCCGCAGCTTGAGCTCGGGCTACGCCGAGTGGGAATTCCCGCTGGAAGACAAGGGGCCCGCGCGCGTCCGCGTGGAGGTGAAGGGCGGACAGCTGTCGGCCTACTTCTACGTCGACAAGTGTGATTTGAACGGGCAACGCAGCATCCCGCGTGCCGCGCCGCCGATGCCCGCACTCGGCGTGAGCGCGCCGTTGTCGGCAAACATCGTCGAAGCCGAGTTGGATCGCGCGCCGGCCATGCCCAGTCGGCCACCGGTGACCGAGAGCCGCTCGAGCATGCCCGCCCTCGACAGCGGACCCACGGCAGAGATCGATCGCCTACTGAAGAAGCTGGTCGATTCCAAAGGCTCCGATTTGCACATGTCCGTGAGCTCACCGCCCATGATCCGAAAGGACGGCGAGATGCAGGTGCTGCCGGGCCTGCCTCCGCTCACGCCCGAGAGCATGGAGCGGATGATCATGCCGATCGTGCCGCCGCGGAACAAAGAGGAGTTCGCCCGCACGCACGACAGCGATTTTGCCTACGAGCTTCCGGGCGTGTGCCGCTTCCGCGCCAACCTGTTCGTCGATCTCAAGGGCATTGGCGCCGTATTCCGCATCATTCCCAGCAAGATCCTCTCGGTCGAAGATCTGGGCATTCCGAAAGAGGTGCTCGCGCTGTGCCATTTGCCCAAGGGCTTGGTGCTGGTCACCGGTCCCACGGGCTCCGGCAAGAGCACCACGCTCGCCGCGCTGATCGACTACATCAACCGCAATCGCAGCGATCACATCATCACCATCGAAGATCCGGTCGAGTTCGTTCACCCCAACAAGAAGTGCCTGATCAATCAGCGCCAAGTGGGCGAGCACACCGACTCCTTCAAGAAGGCGCTGCGCGCCGCCTTGCGTGAAGATCCGGACATCGTGCTACTGGGCGAAATGCGCGATCTCGAGACCATCGCGATTGCGCTCGAGACGGCGGAGACGGGCCATTTGGTGTTCGGCACGCTGCACACGTCGTCCGCACCCGCCACCATCGACCGCATCATCGATCAGTACCCGCCCGAGCAACAGGCTCAAATCCGCGTGATGCTCGCCAACAGCTTGAAGGGCGTGATGGCCCAAATGCTGTGCAAGAAGATCGGAGGCGGTCGCGCTGCTGCTTGGGAGATCATGTTCGGCGTGCCCTCGATCTCGAACCTGATCCGCGAGCAGAAGATCTTCCAGATCCCGTCGATCATGCAGACCGGTCGCAAGCTGGGCATGGCGCTGATGAACGACAGTCTATTCAAGCTGGTCAAAGACGGTCTGGTCGCACCGGAAGAAGCGTTGGCAAAAGCCAACGACAAACCGGGGCTGACCCAGATGTTCCAGTCGGCGAATATCCCCCTGCCAGCCGCAAAAGCAGAGATGTAGCGGGCTTGCCTGTTTCGGGCACGGGCAGCTCCGAGCATTCAGCGCATTTCGCCGCAAAGAAACTGCTCCTTCGCCTCGTCGCCGGGCACGGCGCAGCGCGCGAGGAAGGTACTTCGTTTGCACAGTATCTTTCGATCGACGAGAGTGCCCGTCGGTACAGTAAGAGCCCTCGAATGGCTCAGTCGGTCGATGATCGCGGTCGAGGCCCCCAGCTGGCGAGGCCCGACGAGGGCGCATACTGCTGGTACGTACTGCGGAGCAACGAAGGGATGCGTCGGCCGCGAGCGATCGACTGAGCCGTCCCAGGGCCCCAAGGGCCTCAGTAGATCCAAGTCGAGCTGAAGAGCTAGCGGGGCAACAGATCGATTCGGTCCGAAAATGCCTCGAACGCGGCCGGTTTCGTGCCTGCCAGCTCGAACTCCGTATTGATGCGCGTACCGGTGTCCGGCGCGAGTGTACCGGGCACCGGAATGGTCGCTTCCGCGAGCACTGTCGGCGGCGAACCGGACGGATTTTCGGTCAAGGCGCCGCCGTCGAGCGCGCGCAGGCGCAAGCCGAGATCCCGTTGCGGCTCTTTGCTGGCGTTGAACACGCATGCCGATGCCGTGCGCGAGTCGCCGAACTCACTCACCTTGAGCGAGCAGACGTGGATCGGCGAAACCGCTTGCAACAACCGATCGAGGTACGGTGCTTCGTCTTCGCGCAGCGCTTCACGCAACTCCAAGATCGCATCCTTGGCGCGAGGATCGCCGAAGAACGAAAGCAGCATCGCACCGTGCATGCGCACTGGGCGGTTGTGCGCGTGCAGCAGCTCCGCGAGCAGGTTGGTCGGAGCTGCGTTCTCCCCTTCCACACCGACGTTTCCCGTGAGCGCATTGTGGACGTCGAACTCGCTACCGCGCGCTTCGACATCCCACTTGATCGCCTGACCGGGGAGCAGCGGACCTTCGAAAAATAGCGGGCGAATAGCGGTCGAATAGCGCTTGGACGAGGGAGGCGGATCACGCTCGAAGAACTCGACCGAAAGCGCGACGTCGCGCAAAGGATCGCTCGAGTTGTTGACGATGCCGATCACGGCCTCGGTGTAGTTCTTGTCTTTGCGCTCGTCCTCTTCACGCCCGCGGCGCGTGTGTTTCGACATGGTGAGCACGCTCAGCTGCGGGATTGGATCTTGCCAGAGCAACGAGTCGGAGCGACGACATCGGCAAGCGCTCGCTGCGTCTGCAACCACGGCGGCGGGCGCAGCGGCTGATGCCGCCGCTTTGGCGACCGGCGCGACTGCGGTGGTCGCCGCCGGAACCACCGCGGCGGGTTCACGCACGGCGACTTGTCGCTGATCGGCGAGACGCGGCGCGTGTGCCGCGAGCTCGTGAGCGTGATCGGTCGTCAACAGCCACTGCATCATCAGCACGAAGCTCAATGTCGCAGCCGTCAAGCTCATCACGATCGCCGCGGTCGTGCGCGGCAAGAGCCCCTGAAACAGCGCCATCGGCGAAAGCTTCGGCGACGAAGAAGGCGGCGAGAGCGGTGACTTCACCAAATTCGGCAAAAAACCAGACAGATCAGCGACGAAGGCCTCGCGCGCGAGCGCGCCCTCGAGACCGCCGCCTTTCAACAACTGATCGGCAAACACACCCAGCCCGCACAAAACGACGGCCGTGGCGAGCGCGATGCCGAGCGCGCCGAGCGCGGTCGTCCCCGGTGCCAAGCGAAACGCTGCGGCACTCGCGATCAACGCGCCGCTCAACGCGGCACCGACGGTCGCCAAGCGAACCAGGAGCCGGCGCCGATAGAGTTTGTGATGATGCGCGGTGTTGCCGCTCGAGAAGTTCACCAGGCACAAGCGATTGAGTGGGCTCAGCTTGGGATCGAGCGCCAGAAACAGCTGCTCGCCATCGAGCGACGCTTCCGAGAGCTGCGGCCAAGGCACGAACAGCTTCTCGCTCTCGGTCTGCATCACGGGCACGTAGCCCTCGCTGAAACCAGCCACGCCCAAGTACAGCAATGACAGCCCGCTCGGCGCGCACTCGAGCTCCACGGTACCGACCGCATTGCTGCGTTCGCTGGCCATGGCTATCGCTCGAAACCTCATCGCGGGCGCAGTGTAGTCCGGAGTCGGCAAACGCAAGCCTCGTGCGCCGACCTGCGGGGCCATTTCTCACTTCTTCGCTGGCCAGAGCCAGAATTTCCGGTCTGGTTGAGCTTTTATTTGGCCATCTTGCTAGATTCTCGGTCAATGAGCCAGGTCGTCGTCGAACGACACATCGACCTCCAGTCGCAGCGCGCGCCCCTCTGGTGCGCCGTCGGCGACACCGAGCGCCTGAACCGTGCCATCGGACTAGGCCGGCTCGAGCTTACCCCGAACACGGACGACAGCGCCGCGCGCTTCGTGGTGCGCACGATCTCCGCGGGCTTTCCGATGGAGTACGAAGAGCGCCCCTTCGAGTGGGTCGAGGGCGAACGCTTCAGCGTGCTGCGCGTGCTGCACGGCGGGGTGATGAAGAGCATCGAGACCAGCTTCGCGCTCGAGTCGCTGGCGAACGGCGGCACTCGTGTCCAGGTGCGAATCCGCATCGAGCCGCGCTATGCGCTGATCAATCCGGTCCTGCGCTTGCAAACCTCACGCATGGTGGACCGCATCGAAGCAGAGTTGCGCGGCGCGGATCGCGAGATTTTAGCAGGCAAGAGCGCGTGCTTCCGCAAGACGACCACGCCTGCCGATCCGAGCGCGCTCGAACGCGCTCGAACTGCTCTGTTCGAAAGCGTCACTGCCAGCCGCCAAGCGCTGGCCGAGCGACTCGCGGCCCTGGTGGAAACGGGCAGCGACGCCGACGTCACGCGCATTCGCCCGCTCGATCTCGCGCTCGAATGGCAGGTCGACGGTCGCGAATTGCTCGCCGTATGTCTGTCCGCCGTCGTCGTCGGCTTGCTCGAACTGCGTTGGGATTTGGTTTGCCCCAGTTGTCGCACCGCCACCGATCGGCAAACTTCATTGGCCGACTTGCCCGCGGCCGCGCATTGCCAGCTGTGCGACATCTCGTACGAAATCGAGTTGGATCGGGCGATCGAGGCGACCTTCTTACCGGCACCGGCGTTGCGCACGCCCGAACCCGGGCCGTTTTGCATCGGCGGCCCCATGCGCACGCCGCACGTCGTCGCGCAAGCGATCATACCTGCGCGCGGCACGGCTGCGTTCAGTGCGCCAGCAAAGCCGGGCCGGTATCGGCTCTTCGTCCGCGGAGGCGCGAGCGCCGCGCTCGAAGTAAGAGCCGAAGGCGACGAATCCGCAAACTTTCGGGTCGATGGGCAAGCGCTCGCGCGACTCGACTCCGAAGCGAGCGCGGGCAAGCTCACCGCCGTGCGTCCCGGCGCCCGTCTGGAAATCAGCCAGAGCGACGACCTCGAACGCCACGTGAAACTCGAACGACTCGAGTGGGCAAGCCGCGCAGCGACCGCGCACCTCGTCAGCACCTTACCCGAATTTCGCCGCCAATTCTCGGGTGACCTCTTACGTCCCGGAGTATCGCTACGCGTCGCTCGCGTTGCGTTACTGTTCACCGATCTCACCGACTCCACCGCGCTCTATCACAGCGTGGGCGATGCCAAAGCGTTCAAGGTCGTGCAAGAGCACTTCGACGTGCTCTCGGCGATCATCGCCGAACACCGAGGCACCATCGTCAAAACCATCGGCGATGCGGTGATGGCCGCCTTCGTCGAAGAACGCGACGCGCTGAACGCTTCGTTCGCGATGCACCGCGCTTTTCCTGCGTTCCGCGCCGGCAACTCGGACGCATCGCGCACCTTCCTCAAGATCGGCGTCTATGCCGGTCCTTGCTACGTCGTCACCGCCAACGGCGTACTCGATTATTTCGGCCAAACCGTCAACATCGCGGCCCGCTTACAAGGCGCCTCCGGCCCGGGTGAGGTCGTCCTCGACGGCCAATTCGCGGACGCTGCCGAGCGCGCCGGTTGGCTCGACGACTTCACCATCAGCGAGCATTTCGAAGCCCGCCTCAAGGGCCTCCCCTCGCCCGTCCGCGTCGCCCGCATCGTCGCCGATCGCTGATGGAATGGGGCG
>Ga0164307_10000158_pt1 | contig 30494 bp, 24 predicted proteins | sample Whisoiple_243_MG_FD_110214 | JGI IMG/M metagenome (GOLD analysis project Ga0164307, IMG submission 110214) | Soil microbial communities amended with fresh organic matter from upstate New York, USA - Whitman soil sample_243_MG | ecosystem: Environmental > Terrestrial > Soil > Unclassified >...
GCCGATGGTGGCGAAGGACACCGAGGTTCTTCAACGGTCGCACATATTGCGGCGAATCATCGCGCGCGCGCGGGAGTTGCCGGGCAGCGAGCGTGGCGATGTCCGCGATGGTCATGCCAGGAAACGTAGCACCTGTCGCACGCACGACTATCCGCAAAGCGAGGATTGAGCAAAAAGCGGAGAGCTATCGGCAAGCGCCTCTTTGCCCGGCATCGTACGTAGTCCTCATGACGAACGACGTACTGACCGTGCACCACCTGGGGCATTCGCAATCGGAACGGATTGTTTGGCTGTGCGAAGAGCTCGGCCTCGACTACGAACTCGAGCGGTACGAACGCCGCAAGGACAATCGGCTGGGGCCACCGGAATACAAGGCACTCCACCCGATGGGCTCAGCGCCGGTGATCACGGACGGGTCGCTGGTGCTCGGCGAATCCGGAGCGATCGTCGAATACCTCATCGCAAACTATGGCGAGGGGCGGCTGTCCGTCAAACGCAACGAGGCCAACTTTGCTCAATACCTGTATTGGTTTCACTTCTCGAACGGGACCTTGCAGCCACTCGTTTTGCAAATGCTCTCGCTCGAGCGCGTAGATCCAACGGGTGAGAGCGCAGTACTCCGGGCCGCGAAAGCACGCTTCAACCTGGTGTTCTCTTGGGTCGATCGACGACTCGCTGAAGCGCGGTACCTCGCCGGATCCGAAGTCACGGCCGCAGACATCATGACCGTGTTCACGCTGACCACGATGCGATTGTTCAAGCCGTACGATCTCTCGCCGTGGCCAAACATCTTGAGTTACTTGAAGCGCATCGGCGCGCGTCCCGCGTATCAGCGCGCCATGCAGAAGGCAGAACCGGACCTGAAACCACTGCTCGACGCCTGCCCCTGACGAAAGGCTTCCGTCCGATCAGCCCTGCAAGCACACTGTGAACTGGTTGAACCACCTGTAACCGGTTGTTCGCACTTCGAAAGGTCCGAACCTCGGGCAACTATTCGAAATCACTGACACCGGTTCCCTGGCATACGCTTCGCTTGGCCCCGACTCGTGGTTCATCCTCTGCAAACGCTCAGCCGCAGTGCCGTCGTTGGGTTGGTCGCGACGGCACTGGACTTTCTCGTCCTGATCGCGCTCGTGAGCGGCCTGGGCATGGCACCCCGGCTCGCCAGCTTGCCAGCATTGAGTCTGGGTATCGCCACCCAGTTCGTGGGCAACAAGTGGCTGGCCTTTCGCGATCCGTCGCGTGATTGGCTTCGCCAGGCCGCCTGTTTCCTCGTCATCGAGGCCTGCGGATTCGTGTGCAACGCCGTGTGCTTCGATCGCTTGCTGGTCCTCACTCACTTGCCGTATGTCGTGTGTCGGGTCCTCAGCACGTCACTCGTGTACTTTGCGGTGTGCCTGCCGCTGTGGACGCGGCTGTTCTCCAGCGCAGACCAGGGCAAGCTCGATGTGTAGCGGCTCTTCAATCGGCTCACTGCCGAGTCGTCGAGCTTGCTAGGCTACCGAGCGTGGTCGGTCCCGTGCGAGATTTTTGGATCGGGTTTCGAACGATGTTCGCGGGTTTCAGGCGCATCGCTCGGCTCCCTCAGAGCTATCCATTCGCGCTCGTTCCAGCGCTGATCTTCATCGTCCTGGAGGTGAGCTTTGCCCTGCTGTCGTTGCGCGTGTTGTCACCGTGGGTTCACACGGCATTCGCGGGACATAGCGCGCTGCGGAATTTCGGCGCGAGCGCGTTGTCATGGCTCTCGGTCGCGGTGGGTTGCGTGCTCGGCTGGTTTCTCGCGGCGTTGGCCACGCCGCTGTTGAGCGCACCCGCCTTGGAGCGCATCGTCGGAATCGTAGAAGCCGATCTCGGCGCCCCGCCACGCCGGCCGCTCGGTACTCTGGCGGAATTCGCGTGTGGGTTACGCGCAACCGCCTTGGGAGCGGCACTGTTCGTGCCGCCCGTGCTCGCCCTCACGCTGTTGGAATTGGCGCTGCCGCCCGTCTCACTCGTCACGACACCGCTCAAGCTTGCGCTGGGCGCGCTCGGGGTCTCCTGGAATCTGCTCGACTATCCGCTGACGTTGCGCGGTATCGGCGCACGCGCGCGCGTCGCCTTCGTGAAAGAGCACGCGGCGAGCGCGCTCGGTTTTGGCGTAGCTTTTGCGCTCTCTTTTTGGCTCCCTTGTTGCGGCATCCTGTTGTTGCCCGTGGGCGCCGCCGCCGCGACCGAGCTCTACGACACACTCACACGTGCACGCGCGTCCGGGTGAGGCTCAACGAAGCCCCCTCTGAAAAAGCACACCAGGGGGCGTGAGAAAAAACATCTGGGGAGCACCGAGCACGCGCGTTAGTAGCAAGGTCGGAAGGAGTTCGTGGTGAGCACCCGAGTATTTGCGATCATCGCCGAGGAGCTGCGGCCTGAAGCGCGATTCACGCACGCGTCCCGGGGGGCGTTGTGAGAGGCGCAAGCGGAAGAAGCGCTGGGCGGTCAGGCTGAGTTCAAACGGGGGGAAGCTCCACTGCGAGCACTGCGGGGCGTGCAGCTCTGCGAATCATTGGGTGCTCAGCGCCGGCGGTGACTCCGACGGATAGATGGTCGGAGTCACCGCCTGGGGTGGCGGAGTGGAACGAGCCTGCCGCTTTCTGGCGAGAAGCTGAGCTCAAAATCGCACGGTGACGATCGACGCTTTGGGCACCATGAGCGTCGATCCATCGGCAAGCGACACCTTCCTCGATTTGGGGCCTGTCGAGGGATGCAGTTTTCCGGTCGGTGCCGCGCTCGCGAGCCCACCTGAGCCGTCACTGGTCAATACTTCCACGGTCGCTTCGCCCTTCAGACCAAGGACCTTGAGGGTCGTCTTGTAGTCCGTGTCGAAGTTCTTGTTCACGAACACGAGCGCGGGTTTGCCATCGGCACGCTTGGCGAGAAAACCCGACAAGCTTTCCTGATCGGTCTTCGCTTGGAGCAAGGTACCGGTGAGCGTGTTCGATACCATCTCGAACCCCCAATACGAAGGACGGCGGAAGTTGTACTCTTGGGGATCCCCCTTCGGAGCCAGCAAACTGTAGTCACCCATGCGTTTGTCGCGGCCGTTGTACAGCGCCCAAAGGTTCGCGATCTGAATCGGCGACGCGGCCAAGTGTGCCAGGTAGTCCGCGACGAACAGCCCGTTTACGTGCTGAAGAATTTGTGGGCCAGGGTTCGCGTCGACCGAGTTCCATTCCGTGAGCCAAATTTCGCAGGGTTTGCCCTTTACACCGAGCTCGTCCAGCTGCTTTTTGACGCTGCTCATCAATGTGCCTGCCTCGGACGACACGGCGAGCAGCCCGGGGTCGCTTTCAGAGCCCCAATTTTGCGCGTAGTGGTGCACGCTCACCGCATCCACCGCGTCACCGGCTTCTTTGAAAACCGCCTTGTTCCACGGGCCACTCAACATCCACACCGCGCTCACTTTGATCGTCGGGTCTACGGCTTTCATCGCTTTCACGAAAGCGCGCACTGCCTTGCCGTACGCAACGCCGCCATCCTTGCCCCACCTCGCGTAGTACCGGTGCCAATCACCGTAGATCTCGTTGCCCACCTCCCAGAGTTGGACCTTCGGTCCTTTGCGCGTCTGGTTCACGTATTTGACCCAGGCCGCCGCGAGCTCCGGCGTCCCGTCGCCGACGTTGACCGTGAACATGGGTTTGCACCCAGACTTTGCGCACCAGTCGAGGAATTCGTCCGTGTCGATGTTGGAGTCTTTGGCCTTGAGCGTCTTTTGCCAATCCTCTTCGTCCGAAAGTAACCCTCCGGGGTATCGAACCACACCGAGCGCAAGCTGCTTTTCCGGAGCGAGCGAAGCCGTGTCCAGCAAATCAGGCACCCATTTGCCCACGTTGATGCCGTAAATATCGGGGATCTTCTGCACGACCTTGGTCAAGTCTCCTTGAAAGATGGCGGGCAACTCCGCCGGAGCTTTGACTTTGACGATCTCGCGCGCGTTCGTGAGCTGCAGGTTCGCCAGATACAAGGTCCCGGGCACTTCACCGCCGGGCTTGATGCCGAATTGGAAGATGCCGTCCAAGTCCAACTTGTTGTTGGGCTTCGCTTCTGGCGGCTGAAAGTACGGAAACTTGCTGAACGCGCGGAAGGGAATCAAAATCTGATTCCAACCACGGGCAGCGCCGAGCTTCGTCCAAAACATCTCGTGGTCGCGATCGAGAATTACGAAGTCGAAGGATTGGTAGGGCTTGTCCGTGTAGAGCCACACGGTTGCCGCGTAGTGCTTGCTCCAATCTGCGATCATGCCAGTTGCCGTCGCCGGCTGAATGAAGGCGTCGTACCAATCGCCAGGTTTGAAATCGACCTTGAGGGCTTGGCCTTTCGCGGCCTCCGGCGCGTTCTTCGGCGGTGCTACGACGGCTGCTGCAATCTCGGCCGATTTGCCGTGCTGCGTCTGCCAGCCGTCCTTCCAACGCGTGAAATCGGTGACCAGCACCGGCGGAGCCTCCGATTTGAAGGCATCCCAGTAGGCATCCGGATCCTCCACGCCTTTGGCGGTTTTGCTGAGCTGAATTTGATCGAGGTAGAACATCACCGGTTGGCCCGGCGCGACTTTGTTTTCACCGCGATTGATCGAAATGCGAAAGTCGTTGATGCGGCTCCAGTCCATCTTTGCCGAGATCTCACGACCCTGGGCGGCGTCCCAATACACACCGTCGTCAGCGAACGCTTTGAGCGGGATCGTGCAACGAGTCCACGTCCCCTCTTTGACGACGGCGTAGCTGTCGCCGTTCACCTTGGTTTGGACCTTCTTGCCGTCGGCATGCACGTCCATCAGTCCGATCATGAACTTTTCGGCGGCCGGCCCCCCTTGGATCAAGAAAGTAACACTGCCCGTCTTGCGGTACGGTGAGAGATCCAGCAGCTTGCCGGTTCCCATCGAGACGTTCACACCAGAATAATCGTCGGCTAAGTAGGTAACGAGCATCGAACCGCCGTCGTTCGAGCTGCTCCTCGCGATCTTGGTGTGGGTGTTGCCCCCGTAGCTGTAACTGTAGCCACCCGTCGTTTTCGAAAAATCATCGTCGAAGAACGTTGCAACGACGTCGTCGTTTGCGACTTCCGCGAGCTGGGTCGCGGGCGGGCCCGGCCGCCTATTGGCCGAAGCGCAGGCAAATACGGTCAGAACGAGTGTTGCGAGGGCACTGATCCGGAACTTCGATTTCATGCTGAGTCAGAGATGGGAGGAAGCGCCCCTTCTGATCAGCAAAAAGATCGAACTCGGCGAGCCGCGCCCTCATCACCCAACGATGCGCGATTTACGGACTCGCAAAGGCTTGCTGCCCCGGCTGCTCCGTCGAGCGAGCGGCGCGGCCCTGGTCTCCGGCCGGCGCAGTCTGCAAACGGCGCCAGAGGAAATACGAGAGACCCCAGAGCACCGCGGTGCCCGCTGCCCAGCCCCACGCTTGCGGGCCGTCACCCACGGAAAAGTGGGCGATCAGCGCAGAGCCAAGGGTGATGGCGAAGCCAGCGTAGGCCCACTCTTTGAGTCGCGCGGGCACCGGCGCCAACAGCAATGCAATGCCCAGGAACTTCGCCCACGATAGCTCGACGCGGAAATAGGACGGATATCCCAGGTGATTAAACGCGTCCGCCACCTGTGGCAAGCACAGCTGCGCGTACGCCGTGAATCCGATCTGCAAGCAGAACAGCGCAGTGACGACCCAAAAGCCGACGCGCATCGATTTGGAGTGTTTCATGCTCAGCTCCGATTGGATGACCAGTTGGGGAGCTCGACCCCGAATTGCTGGGCGTACTCGGCGTGCAAGCGCTGCCAGCCTTCGAACTGCATCGCGCTTGGGCCAACGATGCGTCCGATCGGCTGGTCGGCGAGCGCGCGATCCAGCACATCGATGCAGATGTGCCAGCCGGCGGCGCCCATCGCGATGAAACGACGGTCAATATTGTGCCAAAGAGTGAGCCGCGTGCCGGTGCCTCCGAGCGGCTCGAGCTCCCAGCGGATGTCTTGGCCACCCCAATTGTATTCGAGCAGCTTCGGCGCGTCCGCGCGCTTCACTTGAGTCTCCGCGACTTGCGGCGTGGGAGCGCCGACGGTCGATAACTTTGCGGTGCCCACGCGGCCGAGACTCTGATCCGCGTCGAACGGCGCCCATTGCTTCAGATGCTCGGGCTCGGTGAGCGCTTCCCAGACCCGCGCTGGCGGGTGCGCAAGCTCACGCACGAGAACAAGCGTCCACTTCTCTCCGTCCTTTCGAACCTTGGCGCCGGCTGCAGCGCCGGGCGAATACTGACCACGTTGGCTCATGTCTTTTTCTTTCCTTTCACGGACGGCTCTTTCGCCATCTTGTCCAAATGTTGTTCGAGGGCATCGACATGCTTCGACCAAAAGCGACGGAAGGGTTCGAGCCAAGCGTCGAGCTCCATGAGCGGCTCGGGTCGCAAGCGATACAGGCGCCGCTGCGCCTCGACCCTCGACTCCACGAAGCCGGCCTCACGCAACACACCCAGATGCTTGGACACGGACGGCTGTGAGAGCCGCAACGCACGCTCGATCTCACCGACGGAGCGCTCGGATGCGAGCAGCATGCTCAGGATGGCGCGACGGTTGGGTTCCGCGATGATGGCGAACGACGATTCCACGCGATGAATATATCCACACGGACATATAACCTGCAAGGAATATTTAGACCGAGCCCGTGCGCCGTCCACTAACTCATCGGATTTATGAGCAAGTTCAGAGAGTTAAATGAATGGGACCCCCGCAGGCGAGGGGTCACTTTTGCGACAGGTGGGCCCTCGGCCCAAGGGCGTCCGCCAGTCGCTACTGCGTCGCAACGCCGGGCAAGCTCGCGGCGGCGCGACTCCCGCGGTGATGCTGACCCCGACGGGAACGGGGACGCACCAAAGAGGTGCGTTGACTCTGGAGCGCGAGCGCCCCCAACCCTCTTCATCGAGCGCGACGCGCTCGGATGCTCACATCGAAGCGACGACGTTCGCGACGGTGAAGTCGATCGTGCCGGTGCCGCCGCCGACTTCGACCAGGATCTGCGCCTGGTCCATCTTGCCCAGCGTCATGCCCGCGGCTTCCCACGCTTTGAAATGTTCGCTGACCGAGATTTGCCCGCATTGGCGAGCGGTCTGGCGAACACTGTAGAACTGCGTCCAGCTCGAGGTTCCCGAGCACTTCGAGCCGCCCGTGCCAGTCGTTGGGCGGGTGAAGAGCGTGTACTTGCCGCCGTCGATGTCAGCGGTGCCCTTGTTCGTCGTGCTGCCCGGGTTGACCGGCATCTTGTTGTACGAGTCGTCGACGATGTACCACTCGACGCATGGTGACACCGACCAACCGTACATGCCGATGTATGAGTAGCCGCCGCCAGTTCCGGTCTTCTTGTACGCGAACTGGGCGGTGATGGTTCCGTATTGATCGTAGGTCTTGGTCGCGTTCCACTGCAGGCCCAGGCGCGCCAAGAAATCGCCGGAATTGTTCCACGCGGCGCTGAAGGCGGGAACGTCATACGTGGTGATGCTGCCGCCGCTGCCGTTTGACCAGAGTGACCAGTCGAGCCCGGCAGCCTTACCGGTCTTGTTCGAGGTCTGAACCGTCGTGCCGCCGGTCAATGCGGTCGTCATCGAGCATGCGTCACCGGTGCTGGTGCCGCCGCCGGACGAAGCCCCTGCGCTGCCCGCCTTACCGCCGCTACCGCCACCGCTAGCGCCGCCCCCGCCACCGCTCCCGGAACCAGCTTTACCAGTGCTGCCACCTTTGCCACTGCTCCCGCCGCTGCCAGCGCTTCCCGTTCCGCCGCTGCCTGCGCTCGGGCCACTGCCTTGGCCGCCTCCGGCGATGTTCGAAGCGCCTGCGCCACCGGATTGGGTCATGCCGGCCTTGCCGTCGCCCGTTGAGGCGCCGCCGACGTGCGCGCCTGCTCCGCCGGAATGGTTGACGGTTCCTGCGCCTCCCGTGCCCGTTGCTCCACCATTCGTGCCGAAGTCGCGAGCGTCAGACGAGCAACCGACTGCCAGGGCGAGCGTCGCCAGGCACGGAGTGATCACGACGACGGCCTTGAACGAGTGGTGGGAATACTTCATTGGCGCAGTACCACCTATCGTGCCCGAACGCGCCCCACACCAGGCACACTTTCGCGTTAAAAAAGACGAAAGATTTGGCCAAATGTAGGCAATTTCTGCGGTACAGCGGGAGATTTGCAGTCCATCTGTTCGAGCGCGAACCCTCAGGCTCTGCCGCTTTCGAAAAATGCCGTCGACCACGCGCGACAGGACACGAATATCACCCCCAGAAGTGATTGCGCCGCCCGCGAGGGCGTCTCAACTCGAGAGCATTCGGCCGAAGCTTTGAACGACGCGGAGCACGGCGACGAGCCAGGCCATCCTGAGGGGGAAACTGATGCGCCGTGAGCCCCGTCGCAACGTACCCACGACGACTCCGGCTGCAACCTCGCGAGTGACCATGAAAGGTCTGAAGCGCGACTTGGCCAATTTGGTGTCGACGAAGCCGAAACGAATATGACTGACAGCCACACCCGTATTCCTCAACGCGCTCGCGAGGCCCGAAAAGTAGGACGATAGTGCGGCCTTGGACGCGTTGTAGCTCGGGTATTCGTGGGAAACGAGCACATCGGCCAGACTGGACAGCACGACCAGGTGACCCTGTCGCGCCGAGAGCATCGGCGGCAGCATGATCTCGGTAGTCGTCAGCGCGGCCATCAGATTGACTTCGAAGACGTGCGCTTCACGCGCGAGGGCATCGAGCGAGAGGCGTTCACCGGTGCCGACACAATAGATGATTGCATCGAACGCCTGTCGTGACAGGCGCTGGAGCAGCGCGCGATACTCGGGCGTCGTCACGTCGCAGCAGAAGTGCGTGTAGTGCGGGTGCTGCATGGCGCTCGGGCTGCGAGACACGCCGATGACGGACCAACCCTCGGCGAGCAACCGGGCCGACGTTGCGAGCCCAATCCCGTCCGAGCTGCCCACGACACACGCTCGCTTCACGAACTCCGTGTAACGCATCAGGCCCGCCATTTGAACGCAAATGGCCCTCCCAACGGCCACGCTGTGCGAGTCCTCGAGATCGCGGGTTCTTGGCCGGAACCTGTGCAAACGACATACGTGAGCAATGAATACTCGGTAGACCGGATTAATCCAGTACTGCCGACTGTTGCTTCAATGCCGCTGCTCCGGAATCAAGAGCGGTGCCTTGCGTCGCCGTATCACGGAGCGCAAACTAACGCTTGGTGTTCGGGGTTCTCGATGCATCTGTCTCGCGCGCTGCGTCTACTTCTCGTCTGCCTGGCCCTCGTCACGGCAATGCCGGGCGTGCCGACGCTGGTCGTTCGCGACGACATCACTGCGACGATCGCTGCACCTGAGAGCGGCGCCACGGCGGCGCCGTTGCCCGGCTCACGTGTCGCTTCCTTTCAACGGCTTGGCTCGGCGACGGCTCATCGCGAATTCGCGCTCACCGTCGCAGAACAGCGCGCGATCGTGGATCGCGTGCCGGCTCGCCCTGCGTTCCTCCTGAATTGCTCTTGGCTCTGCTGAGCCCGACTCGCCCTCAGCCCGTCGAGCATTTCTGGAGGTCAATATGTTTGCATCGTGCGTCTCACGGCGCGCGCGGGGCTGCGGCAATTTGCTGCGCCGACTCGCGCGCGTCAGTTTGGATGTTCTTCGAGCGATCTTGATTGGAGCGGCCGCGTTTGGCCCGCCTCGGCCACCACCGGAGCCCCCTGCGCCCCAGACCACCGAACAAGAGAGTGAACGTATTTCGTCACAGGCTTAGGGCCGTTTTCTACTGGTCGGTGCTTGCGAAGCGCGCACGGACGCGGTAGCCCTTCAGCAAGGGGAATGGCTGCGCTATGAGAGATGGAATCGACCGCTGGCGCACTGGGAGATCATGCCTTGCGCTGGCGTTGACTACTGCTTTGGGCCTGTGGCCAGCTTGCTCGTCGAACAAGCCGTCGGGGTCGCCACCGTCAGAGCTCGGCAGCGCGGGAACCGCCGGTCTGCCTGGCCCGCTCGGGCAAGCAGGCTCCGCGTGCACGCCTCCTGCATCCTGTGGCGCCGCTGGCAATTCCGGACCGATGCTCGCGCTCGATGGCGGGGCCCCGTCGTCCTACGGAGGTGCAACCGCAACGGGGGGAGCAAATGCGCTGTGCCAACCGCCAGCGTTGATCGCGCCCGGTTGTGTTCTCGCGCGGCCTGACGGCACGGAAGCGGAATGCAACGGCCTCGACGATGATTGTGACGGAAGCGTCGATGAAGGCTGTCCCTGCACGGCTGGTGATGTGCAACCGTGCTTCCTGGGACCGCCCGCGCGGCGCCATATCGGCGCATGTGTCGACGGAACTCAGACCTGCCAGCGCGGCGTCGAATTTGCGGCGTACTGGGGCGACTGCACGGGCGGGATTCGCCCCAGCGAGGAGAAGTGCGACGGGCTCGACAACGATTGCAACGGCTGCGCCGACGATCTCGACGGGTGCAAAGCGCAATTCACGTGTCCCGGGCCGAATGATCCGCGAACTCCTGCCGGCACCCCGCTCTCTCCGTACACCATCCACGGCCATGACTTCTTTGCCGGCGCCGTACGAACTTGGTCATGGTCGATTCAGGGCGGCCCGTGCGACACCGTGATGCCGAACACGCCGAGCTTCACTCTGATGGGCGAGACCAGTGAAACTTTGACGTTCACGCCCAAACTGAGCGGCGACTACACGGTCACGATGACCGTAACGCCCGAGGTCGGAGCGCCGTTTACGTGCTCGTGGATCGTGCACATCGTGGGCCCCGGACTACGCATCGAAATGTGTTATCCCGAAAGCTCGACACAAGATCTCGATCTCTACGTCAAGCAGCCGGGTCACAAGACACCATGGTTTACCGGCCAAGCCCAGACCAGCAGCGCGCTCGATCAATGTAGCTGGGCCAATTGCGAAGCAAACCTGCGAGGCAACTTGCTCGACCCTCCCCTTCCAGCTGGCACCCCGTTCCCGCGCGCCAACTGGGGCTACCCGAATAGCCCGCTGTCGCTGTGCGCGAACACGCTGCAGGGCGCTGTTTGGCAAGGGCTCGGGTATTGCGCGAGCCCGCGCTTGGATATCGACAACAACCTCAGCGAGGCCACCGGTGTTCCAGAAAACATCAACGTGGATGCTCCGAAGGACAACGAAGTTTTCCGGATCATGGTCGCGAACTTCAGCGGGACTGACGCGCACCCTCTGGTCAACGTGTACTGTGACGGTCGGCGCGTCGCGACGATCGGCGCCGCGCCGGACCGGCTCACCAACTTCGTCGGCTCGAACGGCGGCGCGGCGATCGGCGCGCTCTGGCGCGTGGCTGACGTGACGAGCCACGTCAGTGGGACACAAACTACGTGTACGGTGAACGTGGTCCATCCGCCAGGAGCCAGCAGCGGCTTCGACGTCACCGTCAACGATCCGCGTTACTGAAGTCACCCATCAACCCGCGCGCGCATAACGTCCGGGGGGCTCGCCGACGTAGCGGCTGAACGCAGTGCTGAACGCGCTGGCCGAGCCGTATCCCACGCGCTCGGCCACTTCATCGATAGCGAGCTCTTCACGGCGCAGTAAATCCTTCGCGACAGCCATTCGCCAAGCCAAGAGGTACTCCATCGGGGGCATGCCGATGCTTCGCGTGAAGCGCTCGAAGAACGTGGAGCGCGAAAGCGCGGCGGCCTTTGCGAGCTGTGGCACGGTCCACGAGCGCGAGAGCTGGGCGTGCATCTGCCGTAAAGCCTTGGCCAGCGGTGGATCGCTGAGCCCGCGAAGCAGGCCCTTCGGCGCGTCCTCTGCGGTCGCGCCGCGCAGTGCTTCGACCAGCAGGATCTCGACCAGCCGCGTGAGCACTAGCTCACGACCCGGCCGGCGCTCACTCGCTTCTTCCGCGACGAGGCGAACGAAGGTGGCTAGCCGCTCCACGCCGCGGACGTGGAGCAGGCCGGGCAAGAGAGAAACCAACAGCGCTTGATCGGGCGAGCCGAACACGAAGTAGCCACCGAGTAGGCGTACATCCGGAGGACCGCTGCGGCTGCCGTGGCGCACTTCTTCACTCGGCGTCGACAGCAATTTGGGATCGACACGGTCGGGCCGCACGGGCTCGAACCCGGACATGGTGAACGCTGGTGTCGCGGGCAAGAGAACGAAGTCACCCGCCTTGAGAGTGACCGCGCGATGACCATCGACGGCCAGCCGACAACTGCCTTCGAGCACGGCGGCGAAGCTCGGCTGCTCGAAGGCCGAGTAGCGAACTCCCCAACGACCCGCGCCGCTGATGCGTTTCGCAAACACGGTGCGCGGCTGAAGCAGGGTGATGATCTCGGACAGAGGATCGTGCACGCCCGGACTCTAGCAAATAAAAACCGGACTTCTACTGATTGAGAGTCCGAACGCGGGTCCGTATACAGGAGGTATGAAAAACGTGCTGATTACTGGTTGCTCGTCAGGATACGGTCTCGAAACCGCTCGTCACTTCCACGCACGAGGTTGGAATGTGCTCGCTACCATGCGCACGCCGCGAGAGGACGTACTGCCTCGCGCGGACCGGCTGCGGGTGCTTGCACTGGATGTCACGAAACCAGCCAGCATCGCCGCGGTCGTCGAGGCGAGCGGGCCGATCGACGTGCTGGTCAACAACGCCGGGATCGGGCTGTTCGGCGCTTTCGAAGTTACCCCGATGACCACCGTGCGCGAGGTATTCGAGACCAACACCTTCGGCGTGATGGCGATGACGCAGGCGGTAGTCCCGCAGATGCGCGCGCGCCGCTCGGGCGTGATCGTGAACGTCACTTCGAGCGCGACGCTCGCGCCGATGCCGCTGGTTGCCGCGTACACGGCGAGCAAGACGGCCATCGAGGGCTTCACGGGCTCGCTTTCGTTCGAGCTGGCAGAGTTCGGTGTGCGAGTAAAGCTGGTCGAGCCGGGCTACGGTCCCAACACGGCGTTCACCAAAAATAGCGGCTCGCGCTTGGAAGGGTTGCTCCCCGAGCCCTACACGGCGCTCGCGCAGCGGAGCTTCGCGGCGCTCGCGCAGGGAGTGTCCGTGACGTCCGCGGCGGACGTTGCCGAAGGGGTGTGGCGCGCCGTAAACGACGACTCGGAACAGCTCCGTTTTCCGGCGGGTGCCGACGCGGTGGCTCTTGCCAAAGCGCTCAGCGTCGCTCCACTTGCGTGAGCTCGATGACCGCGTTCCACAGCGCAGTCGCAGTGAATGGCTTGGCAAGCACCGGATGCCCGAGCTCCGAGCGCGTCGCTTCCTCGCTGTAGCCCGTGATGTAGAGCACGCGTGGAATGACCCCGCTTTCGCACAAACGCGCGATCAGCTCCGGGCCGCGCATGTCCGCCATCGCTACGTCGCAGATGACCAAATCGATGGTCTTTCCGTGCTCGGCCCAGATCGCGAGCGCGTCCCTGGGCTCGCTCGCGATCCGAACTTGGTGGCCACGCGAGGACAAAAGGCGCCCCGTAACGGTGGCGATCATCGGCTCATCATCGACGACTAAGAGCTGGAGCACGCGCGGAGCCGGGCCTGCCTCGCCCCCCGCTGCACGAGAAAGCTGACTGTCGCCTGTTCGAGGATTGGGGATGGCTTCGCGCGTGCCCTCGGCGATCGGTAGCAAGACGCTGAAAACGGAGCCTCCTCCCGCGCGTGGCTCGACTTGGACGGTGCCGCCATGTTGCTCGGCCGTGCCGAGCACGGTAGCCAGGCCGAGGCCGGTTCCCCCAGCAGCTTGGTGAGTCGTATAGAAGGGCTCGAAGATGTGCGGCAGATCGAGCTCGGCGATCCCGGGGCCGCGATCGGCCACCGACAGCTCGACGAAGGCAACCCCGTCGACCCGCCGCTGGCCTGTCGCGATGCGCACGACTCCGCCGTTGGGCATCACGTCGCGCGCGTTGATGACCAGGTTGACCAATGCGCGTTCGATCTCGAGCAAATCTACGTTGATCCGCGGCAAGCCCGGGGCAAGCTCGGTCTCGAGCCGCACCTCGTCACCGACCAGGCGCTGCATCAGGGCCATGGTCGATCGCACCAGTTCGTTCGGCTCGACGAGCTTGAGCGTTAGTTGTGCCTTGCGGCCAAAAGCCAAAAGCCGCCGAGTCAGCCCCGCCGCCGAAGCGAGCGCGGAGAGCGAATCGTCGAGTTCTTGCGTTCGACCGATGCGGTTGCTCAAAAGTTCGAGATTTCCGGTGATGGCAGTCAACAGGTTGTTGAAGTCGTGCGCGATGCCTCCTGCCAGGCGCCCGACGGCTTCCATCTTCTGAGCATGCGCGAGTTCTTCACGCATGCGGATCTGGTCCGTGACGTCCAGCATCGTTCCGCGGAGTTCTTGCCGCCCGTCCTCCATTCGAAACAGCTCACCGCGGAGCCGAACGTGCCGCACTGCCCCGTCCGGACCTCGCAATCGCCCGTCGATCTCGCCCCCGCCCGGCTCCGTTAGCGTTTGCTGGTAGCGTGCGCGAAAACGCGGCAAATCCTCTGGGATCACACAGGCGAGGAAACGCTCGACGCTGGGCGTCACCTCCTCGGGCAGCCCCGCAATGCGACGGAATTCACGAGACCACTCCGTCTCACCGGTGTGCGGATCGAAACGCCAACTGCCGAGTCGGGCAAAGCACTGCGCCTCCTCGAGCAAACCCAAGGCACGGCGCAGTTTGTCCTCCGCTTCGAGACTCTCCGTGCGGTCGAGCACGCCGCCCACGACTCGGCGCGGCTTACCCGTCGAGTCGAACAAGTAGAGGCCCGACGAGGTGGTGTGCCGTATCGAACCATCTGGCCGCACGATGCGGCAATCGACCAGCGGTAAGACGCCATCTTTGATGGCTTGCTCGTTGGTGGCCAGAACACGCTCGCGGTCCGCCGGATGGACTGCGCTAAAGAATGCGTCGACCGACGGCGTGGCTTTGCCGGGTTCCAAACCCAAAATCCGGAAGAGCTCATCGGACCAGGTCACCCGCCCGCTCTCCATGTCCCAAGTCCACGTCCCGAGGTGCGCGACCCGCTCGGCCTCGCGCATCAGTTCTTCGCGCTCCGGTAGCGAGATGCCCGCCGTGTCTACGTGGCGCGCTGCCGCTCGTTGCAACTCGGCCACCTGCGCGCGCAGTGTGAGAACCTCCCGCAGTAGGGCGTCGTCGCTATCGCGTTCCCCCGGAGCGGTGGGCATCGCCACCATGGTACCACTCAGGCTTGCCAGACGAAGCGCGCACTTCGTGCGCGAAAACCCGCGCTCGCGGCACGCGCGCCGCCTACCGAGCTGAGCGACTGGCAATTAAGCCCGCAATAACAGGCAGTTAGCGACGCCCACCAACTCTCACTTCACCTCCGACCGCAATTCTACAAGCGACGAGTGAGATCGAGCTCGCCTGCCCGGCCGATCTCGAACGAGTAGATTCCAACGCGCCGGAGTGGTCGCTCGCGCGCACACGACCCCTGGGGGTCAGCTGAAACCCGCGGCCGTTCCGGCACCTATCTGCGTTTCGAGAATCGCGCCACGAGCTCACTGATGCCCAGACGATGGCGCGTCATGCTCAGGCACTGCGGCTGCGTCACGATTCGCTTCCAAAGAAGTCGCACGCCGCGCCCCCAGCGCTGGTTTCCTCGTGTTAGAAATGGCTGCCGCTCGCCGAGCGGTTGCAAACCCCGATGTCGCCTCGAGCACGCATTTCATTGAACTGGTTCTGGATACTCGCACCCTTGCTCGGATTCGCCGCGTGCTCGAGCGATGGTTCGTCGGTAGACACGAACGAAACCCGGCTCCCCGCGGGCACAGCCGGCCAGCTCGGAATCACCGGCAGCGCGGGAAGTGGAGGGCTTGGCGGAGTGGGCGCGGGCGCCAGCGCAGGCGCGGCGAACGTTGCGGGCACTTACGGGCAGGCCGGCTTGGCGACGAGCGCGGGCGCCCTGAACGCGAACAGCGCTGGTACAGGGGGCGCCGGCGCCGGCGGCCTCACGGGCTTCGCGGGAGCGAGCTTTGGTGGCGGCGGCACGGGCAACGCGGGTAATGGGGGCGGCGCGGGCAGCGGCGCGGGCGCGGGCAGCAGTGCTGGTGCGGCCGGGAGCTCGGCCGCGTTCACCCAAGTCGGGATGGTTTTGGCTAAGAATTGCGGCATCAAGGGTTGCCACGCGGACAAGCAAGCGCCGCATTTCGTGCCCGACGCGATGTTGTACGCCACGCTCACCGGGCCGAACACCGTGATCGCTTCGTGCGGCTATACCAAGCTGGTCGAGGCGGGGGATCCGGCGAAGAGCGCGCTCGTGCGCTTGATGAACCGACAGTGCGACGGCTTCACCATGCCGCCCAGCTGCAACAAGACGCCTTGTATTTCGACCGCCGATCTCAAGACACTGAGTGACTGGATTCAGGCGGGCGCTCCGCCCTGAACCTTGAGCTCATTCGTCCGGCGCGCAATCGTATTGCACCTTCCACTTGAGCAGTGCGGGCGCGACCAGATTATCGCCCGTCGGGTTTAGAGTGATCGTGAGCCGGAGTAAATCGCGTGACGGGACGACGGGTGACGCTTTGTTGAACACCCCTGCCGCGGTCGGTCCTTTGCCTGCATCAATCAACGCAAAGTCGAAGTTGGTGCCGCTGGAGCCGACGTTGGTGCTGCTCGTGGCGGTCGCCAGGGTGAGCGGCATGGCCGGAGCGAGCGAGGCGATATCGCTGCCGGACTGCGCAGTAATGACGATCGAAGCCGTGTCCGGGATCGAGGCTTGCCAGTCGAATTCGCGCCAGACAGGCTTCGTGCCGTCCATGCAGTTGGCGGTGTAGTCTTGCACGAACGTGGCTGGATCGTAGCCGGGCAAGACCGATGGCCCAACGGGCGGAAGGTCGTCCGGTGACACGCACGCGGTCAGGTCGAAGAACATGAACTCGAGCGCCTTCTCCTGAGGCGAGAGCTGCCCCTGGCGACAAGCAGCCGGGAACTGCCCAGTGGTGTACACCGAGCACTTACCGTAGTTCGCCGAGGCGATGCCGCCGCACGACGGAGTGTAGGCGTTGTCATTGCACTGCGTCGAGTTGGTGCACCCTCCGCACTTCCCGTTCACGCACAGATCTGGAGCGCAGTCGGCGTTCTTCGTGCACGCTTTCTCACACAAGCCCTGTGCGTAGCCGTTGCACGTCTCTTCACTCCCACACTCGGCAGGGCCAATGCAGTCGTCACCGGTCTTGCACACGCCGCCGCCGCACGTGCCGCCGCTGCCGCAATCGGCGTTCGTCGAGCAAGCATTGGTCGTGCAATACGAAGACGCGCACACGTTGCTGGTGCTCGTACCGCAGTCCGCCTTCGAGCCGCAGGAAACCGTGGTGCACTTCGCGTTGTTGCAGAGCACTCCGCTCGGGCACTGGGCGTCGTTGGCACAGCTGGCAGCGTTGCACTTGGCGCCGTTGCAAAGCTTACTCACGGGGCAACCGCCATCACCCGCGCAGCTCAATGCCGCGCATTTCGCGTTGTTGCACAGCTTGCTCACCCCGCAGCTACCGTCCCCGGTACACGCTGCAGTGGCGCACTTGGCGCCATTGCACGTTTTGGTCAGGGAACACGCGGTGTCTGCGGCGCAGCTCACGGTCGCACACTTGGCGTTGCTGCACGACTTGCTCACAGCACAGGACAGGTCGTCTCCGCAGGCCTTTGCGCTGCATTTCACGCCGGTGCACACCGAGCCGGAAGAAGTGCAATCGGTATCGACGGAGCAGGCAGTCGCAGTGCCGCAAGTGAACCCACTGCAGTTGGAACTCGAGCTGCAAGTTTGGCCGATCTTCGGACCACTGGAGCAGGTGCGGGAGCAAACGCCTTTGGTGGCGCCGCAGATCCCGCTGTCGCAATCCGACGCTTTGTGACAGGTCGTACCGGTGCCGGTGCCACACGTCCCGCCCGTGCACGAGCCGCCGTCGCAGACAGCGGCGCTGTGACAGCTGATGCCACTCGTCGAACATGTGCCCGCCGTGGCTCCGGTTCCCGAGCCGCAAGCCACGCCGCCGTCACAATCGCTATTGGCGTGGCAATCCGCGCCGCTGGTCGAACAAGTGCCGCCGGCACACGAACCGCTGTCGCAGACAGCGGCGCTGTGACAGCTCGCGGCGTTCGTGGAGCAAGTGCCAGCGGTTGCACTGCTACCGCTGCCGCAGGTCCCGGAGGTGCCGCAATCGGCGTCGACGTGACACGAGGTTCCGGCCGTGCAGGTGCCGTTGTTCGTGCCACCACCGCAGGTGCCGATTCCGCAATCCGCATTCTTGTGGCACGCGCCCGCGCCGTTGGTTCCGCTCTTGGTGCAGGTGCCGCCGCCGCAGGTGCCAATGCCGCAACTGGCGTTGGAGGTGCAGGCGTGACCCGCCTTGCAAGCCATACCGTTGCAGGTTCCCGAGCCGCATTCGGTGCTGGCCGTTGCCGCAGAACAACTGCACGTTCCGCTATTGCAAGTCTCGCCGCTCGGGCAATCGCTATTCGAGGCGCAGGTCTTGAGTTGACACTTACCGACGGCAGCGCCGTTGCAGGTGTAGCTGGTGGCGGGACAATCCGCGGTCGTGTCACAAGGCTCCGTGCATTGGCCTTGGCCACCAGGCTTGGCTCCGACGCAGGTCGCCGTGTAGCCGCAGTCGGCGTTGCTGAGGCATTGGTTGGCGCCCACCAGCGCGTTCGCGGACACGTGAAAATCACTGAACACGACGCGCCCACACTGGTTCGCGGAGCCGACCGCGTACGGCGTGTTGAACGTGAACAGTGGAGAGTAGTTGGGCGCGGTCGGGTATTTCGTGTCGGTGGCCGACATCCAGCTCTGAGTGTCGGCGCCGAGCGTGGTCAAGTCTTGGCGCCCCTCGTGCACCGTGAGCTTCGTCGGCGTCGCCGTGGCGGAAACGTTCTGCAGCCACGTGGAATACACACTTCCCTTCGGGAAGCTCGTATCCACCACTGCCGTCATCGGGTCTTGAGTGTTGGTCGTCCCGGACGAGTGCGTCCATTTGGCGACCTTCGACCAGTCGTTGGGTGCCGCGACATAGCCTTTGACCGACGGATATTGGAGCCAGGTGTAGCTGAAGTGCGTCGCGAATGCGCGGCCACCGGCATCCGCATAGCTAATGAGATTTTGGTACGGCGTGTTGCCGGTCGTCTGTTTGTCGTAATTCCCGCCCTCGCACGGCAAGAGCACGACGTCGTAGGACATCAGGTTGGAGCCGGCACCGTTCAGGTTGTTCCACAACGCAGCACCGGTGACGCTTGCCCCGTACGAAGCCGACAGCTTGTTGCCGGGGTTGCTGTCGCTTTGGAAGAAATGAAACCGCTTGCTGGATGTGTTGTCGCCGAACTCGGCCGGGTCGAGCCCTGCCTTGAGTAACAAGCAATCGAAGGGATCCGCGTTGCCGCTGACGATGGCGAGCTTCGGCACGTCCGCCTTGGTATACGTGCCCGCCACGGGATCGTAGCCGTCAGTGTGGTTTTTGGGCAGCCGGAACACGCAGTCAGCTGGGTTGGGCGCAGTGCAATTACCGGTCACGGCGTTGCTGGTGCAACTCGCGACCGAAGTCAGCACGATCTCGCGCCGCCACTTGCCCATCTGGACCACAATCGGGATCTTCGTGCCCACGGGCACGTCGCTGAGCGTGAAGTTGCCGTTCGAATCGGTGCGCGCCGAACGCAGGGCGACCAACGCAGGAGCGCCGGCGCAGGTGTCGCAGCTCGCACCGGTGCCGAAGGCCGGCAACGCATCCTTGGCCATGACCGGGATGTAGACGTTGGCGTTGTACATCGGGTTGTTGCCCGCCGGGTCGTACACGGTGCCGGAGATGGTCGTAGTCACGCCCATGCCGGTACAGGTCGTGAGCTGGCATTGCAGACCGCGACAGTTGTTCGACGCCTTCACCGTCACGCCGCCATCCGCCTTTTGCAGCGTCACTCCGCCACCGTCAGCGTTCGGAACGACCGCCGACGCATCCACGTCACTGACCTCGCTCTGAGTCGAAGCGCAGTACGGATCGCAAATGTTGGTGCACGGGACCGGTTTCGATAAAACCTGCACCCCGGACGGCGTGAGTCGTGCGTTCGGGTGGCTCATCGTCACCAATCGATCGCCGATGCACGCGCTCCAGCGGCCGTCGTGGCACGTGACCTCTCCCATCGAACAAGTCACGTAGTCGCCGTAAGTGTTCGTGACGTGGCCGCACGGGCGAACCGCCCCTTCCTCGTCGCAATCGCCGCCGGAGCTCGGTCCAAACATCGGCGGAGCTTGCGAAGGTCCCTGGACGGGTGGCGGGTGATCGGAAGTCGAACACGCGATCGCGACGCAGAGCAGCACGGCTCCCCAAATCAAGCCAATTGGCGCAGTTCTTCGCCAGGGTGCGCCTGCCGTGCTGGATCCCATGTAGCGGATACGACCAATCCGACCAGCGTGGTAAGCACTCGCTCCGAGAATATTCGACTCAAGCATCCGCGGCGGTCGCCGCCTTCGAATGGGCGACTATTCGTCGCCATCCCGCGCCAGCAGAATTTAGTCAGAAACGGATGTAGGTCCAGATCTCGGTGCCGTGTGGGGTTGCGAGACAGACGCGATGAACCGAGTGCATTTTCGTCCCGCGGCGACTCGAACGAACGAGCACGGGACTCCACACTGACACTCATACTCGATATTTCGACGCTCGACGGCACATCACTCCGCAGCAAATTCAAGCGCAGATTTCAAGCGCACGTGCGAAGATGACGTCGGCAAAGAAGGCGCATCACCAAACGCTGCTGCGTGTGAACGACGCCCTCCGAGAGACCTGGCAGGAGTCTATGATGTCGTACGTTTCCAGATCGAACGCGCGGGTGCACAAGCTGTTGCTGTCGGGTTTGCTCACGCTCACACCGGTTGCCGTTGCTTGTGGTGGCAACAAGAGCGGAGACGAAGGCAACACGAGCCCAGGCACCGCGGGCAGTAGCGTGCAAAGCATGTCGCCCGCGGTATCGAGCGGTGGCGCGGTGAGCGGGGTCTCCGGGGCAGCCGCCATTTCGAGCGGAGGAAGTGACAGCAGCGCGCTCGGCACTGCGGGCGCGAGCAGCGCGAGCGGCGCGACGAGTACTGGCGGCGCTGGTCAGGCCGGCGCCACGCCAGCCACCCATGACCACTGTGTGTACGGCTACGATCCGCAGCCCTCCGACGCGACCATGAAGGACGGCCCGGCAGAGTACTACCCGCCAGGCAAGACGGACCCATCGCTCGTTGACCTCACCGTGCAACCCGAAGTGCTCAGCTGGATGCAAAGTCACTTTTGGGAGGCTGCACACGTCGAATGGCACGCGATTCGCACTTGTAGTCTGCCCGGCGGGCCGCGCGGTTCGAAGGTGAATATCTGTCAATACACGGACATGATCCCAACCGATCAGAACTGCCAGACGACGGGCGACGGCTACCAGTTCTTGATCTTCCACCGCCACATGCTCGAAGCCTTGAAGCAGCTCTGGCCCAAGCACACCGAGCAGTTCAGCGCGTTCCCGAAGTTCCCTCAGTCTGCGGAGGACGTACCCGAGCAATGGCGGAGCGCGTGGAAAAAGTTCATCGCGACCGACTTGGCAAACGCCAAGATCGCAGAAGAGATCGACAAGCCCGAAAACTTGGCCAAGTTCCCGGATGAAGGCGCGCTCGGCTTCTGGTTGCAGTGCAACATGGGCACCACCATCAAAGGCTTCGACCTCCCTTCGGGTGGCCTGCACGGCGATCTGCACGCGCATTGGGTGAGGCAAGGCAACACCGACCATGGCCTCGGCAACACCAGCTCCAACGTCGACAACTACATGTTCTGGAAGTTGCACGGTTGGATGGACAACGTCTGGGAGAAATACCGCACGGCGAAGGGCCTCAAACGTACGGATCCAAAGTACGTCGCCGACATGCTCGCGGCCTGCCACGAGATGGATGTCGAGGCCGAGATCTGTCGCACCGGTGCGAAGCCCGTAGACATGAGCGCGCCGCTACCGGTCGAGTCCGGCTTCTTCCACGAAAAAGTGCGTCCGATCTTCGAATCCGCCGCCAACAAGTGCAGCGGTTGCCACTCGGCAGCCGGTCCCGAAGCCGGCATGTCGCTCGGTGGGCATATCAGTTCGAAGGATATCGTCGCGGGGCTCGTCAACCAACAGGCCATTGGCGGCGGTCAATTCAAGCGCATCGTTCCCGGCCAACCGGACCAGAGCTGGCTGTATCTGAAGATCACGGCGACCACGAGCGCGTGCAAGGCCACGAGCGCAAGCCAGTGCTTCACCGGGCCGATGCCTCCTTCCGCCGATGGTATGGCAACCGTCAGCGCGGCGGACGCAGCGATCGTCCGGCAATGGATCATGGATGGTGCAAAAGCGCCGGAATAGGGTGAGCCGCTTTCGCGGCAGCTGCAAATGGACTGTTAGGACAGAACGTCCGCACCCGGGTTTTCGCGCGCGTTGCACCGTCCAACGGTCTTCTGGGAGATCAGATCAGGTCTAGCCGGGCATTGTGAGGCATGAAGAATTCTTGGGCTTCGCTCACCGGACTCAGCCTCACGTTCCTCGTCGCAGCTTGTTCTTCAGATACGAAGGGCGCCTCGAACGGAACCGCAGGGGCCTCGAACGGAACCGCAGGAGCCTCGAACGGAACCGCAGGGGCCTCGAATGGAACCGCAGGGGCCTCGAACGGAACCGCAGGGGCGTCGAACGCCACCGCCGGAACGCCAGGCACCGCCGGTGCGACAGGAACCGCGGGCTCCGGAAATACTGCCGGCTCGGGCAACACCGCGGGTGGCACTGCCGAGGATCCGCCCCCGCCTTTCGTGACGTCAGCGGACAAGGCCTATTGGAAGACGGACGGCGCGGTGACGGTGGCGACGAGTGGAACGCCAGACGTGACGGTCAACGACGCCATGGTCGCGCAAACGTGGGAAGGCTTCGGCGGCGCCTTCAACGAGCTCGGCTGGAAATACTTGATGCTGCTGAGTGAAGCCGATCGCGCCGCAGCGCTCAAGTTGCTGTTCGGCAGTGACGGCGCGCGCTTCACCTGGGGCCGCATCCCGATGGGCGCGAGCGACTACGCGATCGCACGCTACACGCTCAACGAGAATGCGGACGACGTCACGATGTCCAAATTCTCGATCGAACAAGACAAGATGTACTTGATTCCGTACATCAAGGCGGCACAAGCAATCCGCCCTGGCATTCACTTCTGGGCCAGCCCCTGGACGCCGCCCACGTGGATGAAATCGATGCCGTACCAAGCCGGCAACGTACCCTCGGCGTTCGACGGCGGCACCATGAAGAGCGACGATGCGACGCTCGGCGCGCACGCGCAATACTTCGTGAAGTTCGTGCAAGAGTACGGCAAAGAGAACATCAAAATCGAAACCGTGGCTCCGCAAAACGAGCCCAATTTCGGTCAAAACTACCCGTCGTGTTTGTGGGCAACCGACACGTTCGTGAAGTTCGTGGGCCAGTTCTTGGGCCCAGCCATGAAGGCCGCCAGCCCCGAGACCAAGATCATGCTGGGCACGATGTCCAACGGCGAAAAGGATCCGGCCATCGTCACTGCGGTCCTCGCGGATGCGACGGCCAAGAGCTTCGTCAGCGTGATCGGCATGCAATGGGGCATGCTGGGTAAAGAGGCCGCCGCCAAAGCCTCCGGGCTCCCGATGTGGCAGACCGAGCACAAGTGCGGCAACTACCCGTGGGTGACGGCGAGCTACAAGCCGACCGCACCCAACGATCTGGCGTACGGCGTGGAAAGCTGGGGCCTGATCCGTGATTGGATCAAAGCGGGTGTCACCTCTTACAGCGCCTGGAACATGGTGCTCGACACCGTTGGCAAGGGCAACGACACCACCCGTGATTGGGCACAGAACGCGCTCTTGACCATCGACACGTCGGGCAAGACGTTGAACATCACCCCAACGTATTACGTTTTCCGTCACCTCGCGCAGTACGTGCAACCGGGCGCCAAAGTACTCGGCACGACCGGGGGCGACGCGCTGGCGTTCAAGAACCCGGACGGCAAGATCGTCACCGTGCTTTACAACACCGGCGCCGCGAAGACCGCCATCGTCTCCGTAGCCGGCAAACTGCTCTCGTTCGCGATGCCGGCCGCCGGTTGGGCGACGGTCGTCTCCCAGTAAGCAAGCGCAAAGGGGCCTGGCTGCGCCAGTAGCGAGCTCAGCCAGGCCGAGCCGACCGTACGCTCAATTGAGCGCGACGACCGCTTGGACCCCGATTCCGATGAAGGCCAAGAGAGCGAGGCCCTGCGCGATCTTGAATGGGGTCTCGGTCTGCGTCGGTGCCAGCTTCTTCAACGCGGGGATCTTCTGGAAGCTCTGCACGATCAGCACGAAGAAGTTGAGGTACTGTGCGAGCACCGCGCACACCACGTAAATCCAAGAAAACGCACCGGCGAGATGCGCGCCGTAGCGCGCGTAAACGGCGAGCGCGAGCAGCACCAAGGAGATGATACCGACGATGTGTGAAGGCAGCAGCTTCTGAAATGGAAACATGAAGCCCGTCACACTGGTAGCAATGGTTGTCGTCAAGAAGAAGGCCGTCCAACCGTCGAGCGGATCGGAAGTCAGCATTCCGAAGACGACCACGAACCCGGACGCGATTCCGAGCAGACTGATGAGCACGTGAAATTGCGTGAATAGTTTGAGCATGGGATAGCCTCGGTTTGGGTCGCGAACGGCCTCGACATAGCTCAGGTTCGTGGTCTGCAGTGTGTCGGAAATGCGCTTTTCGCGTTACAGTGCGCTCCGATATCCAGGACGGTTTTGTGGCAGCCGAGGAGACGGCCCGTGCAGCGCGCCGCCCTTCTGGCCTACTCGGGTCTTCGCGCTTTGCGCTCGTTCCGTTCCTCGTTTGGTTCACGCGGCCGAGCCAGCTGCCATGGCCGCGACCATCGCTGCCACCTGTCGTTCCGATGTTTTGGGCGAAGACTCGAACTGTCGACCGAAATCCCGAGAGAATGCGTCGGGAAAGATGTCTTCCTGTCCGCTTTCGACGCCGTCGAGGATTGCGGCTGCGACCTCATGAGCGGGCGCCTTGGGCATGGCCAGATCGCGAACCATGTCGGTGTCGACGGGCCCCGGATATGCGCCAAACACCCAAGTCTCTTGGGCCGCGAGCAACAGTCGCGCGCATTGGGTCAGCGAATGAAGGGCGGCCTTCGACGCGCTATAAGTCGGGAACATCGGCACGTTGGTCAGACCGGCCGCGGACCCCACGCTGACCCACGCCCCACCGCCATTGCGGGCCAAAATTGGGCTGAATTGCCGTAGCATTTGCAGCGCGCCAAAGTAGTTGACCTCCATCTCGCGTCGCGCCTGCGCGAATACGTCGGCGCTCGCGAGCTCCGAGTTGAGCGTGACGCCCGCATTGCTGAAGATCAGATTCACATCCGCCGCATTCGCTCCCGCTGCGCGGATCTGCTGAGCGTCGGTCACGTCGAGTTGCATCGGCACGACGCGAGCATCGCGCAGCGAACCCAAAGACTCCGGACGGCGCGCCGCTGCGTAGATCTTGGCCACACCTCGACTCAACAACGCTTCGGTCAGCGCTCGCCCAATACCTCGGTTCGCACCGGTCACTAACGCAACGGCACCTTCGATTCTAAACAGCTTCATGTTCGGCCTTTCTCGTGGGTTGGTTGGCCCTTCAATTCCTAACGCCACACTCGAGAAGGCGGGGAGTAACAAGCCGGTCGCGATCAGCGAATGGCATCTATCGTGCCGCTCCGAATTCACTGGCTCGACCCGCGATTGAAAACACGGTGTCACGTGAAGTTTGCTATGACCGCTATTCCAAGACGGTCGCACCGTCACACGGGAGGAACGAAGTATGGCCGACGGCACCATCAAGACCAAAGACGGCACGGTAATCTATTACAAAGATTGGGGCTCGAAGAGCGCGCAGCCGATCGTGTTCCACCACGGCTGGCCGCTCAGCGCGGACGACTGGGACAACCAGATGCTCTACTTCCTCGATCGCGGCTTTCGCGTCATCGCGCATGACCGCCGTGGTCACGGCCGCTCGAGTCAAACCGAGACCGGCAACGAGATGGACACCTACGCCGCCGACGTCGCCGCGCTGGCGACCCATCTCGAGCTCAAACACGCGGTCCACGTCGGGCACTCCACCGGAGGCGGTGAAGTCGCCCGCTACGTCGCCCAACACGGCCAAAACGAGCGCGTTGCCAAGGCCGTGCTGATCGGCGCCGTGCCGCCGATCATGGTGAAATCCGAGGCGAATCCCGGCGGTCTACCGCTCGAAGTCTTCGACGGGTTCCGCGCTGCTCTGGTGGCCAATCGCGCGCAATTCTTCAAAGACGTACCGAGCGGCCCGTTCTACGGCTTCAACCGCGAAGGTGTAAAGTCGCTCCCCGGCGTCATCGACAATTGGTGGCGCCAAGGCATGATGGGCGGCACCAAAGCGCACTACGATTGCATCAAAGCCTTCTCCGAAACCAACTTTACCGAAGATCTCAAGAGGATCGAACAACCCGTGCTGGTGATGCACGGCGAAGACGATCAAATCGTGCCCATCGCGGACTCTGCACTCTTGGCGATCAAGTTGCTCAAGAAGGGCACGCTCAAGGTCTATCCGAAGTTGCCTCACGGGCTTTGCACGACGCACCCGGACATCGTCAACCCCGACTTGCTCGCATTCATCAAAGGCTGAAGTCACCGGGGCCGCGCGCAGTGGATCTTTGATTTGCGGGTTCACTGCGCGCAGGGCGCACGCCAGAAGTCCGCTCGAGACAGGCCTGAGCGAACGCGACACTCGAGCGCCGCCCCTCGCCGGCCGAGCTGTTTGCCGGCCGGCCCGTAAATCACGCAGCGCGGTACCGCTCGCTGCCCACGAAAAAGCGTGGAGCGCCTCGGCGGCGGCCGGGCGAAGCGTCCTGCTTGTGCCCGAATCGCCGACATTTCCGCCTATACTTTGCGGCATTCCCGCAATCAGAGGTGACAAGCAGCAGGTTAGCTTCAACACTCCGAGGATGGGACGCGCGGTGCTGCTCGCGGTGAGCTGTTCACTCCTCGGCTGCGAGCCGAAGTTGATCGTCGGCGAGCGCGCGGCCGAAAACCTCGGCTCAGGTGGGACCCTGGGCGCCTCTGGCGCGCCTGATGTCGCCGGCTCGGGCTTCGCTGGCACTTCCGGCACCCTGGCGACCGCCGGTGCTGGTGGCACCGCAGGCGTCGCAGGTGCAGCCGGGATTGCCGAGGCCGCGGGCGCGGCGGGCGAAGCCGGCGCCAGTTGCGTCGATACGGGCGCTCCTACCGCAACGGCGACGGATCCAGTCACGATTCCGTGGTCCGCCGGCTTCGAGAATGAGTTCTGCGACTACATCGACGCGGGGGGATTCTGTTACGGCGGTGGGCTCCATAAGATCGTGACTTCACCGGTGCATTCCGGCCGCTACGCCGCAGAGTTCACGGTGTCGACCGCCGACACGATGAGCAATCAGGCGCGCTGCGTGCGGCAAGGCATTTTGCCCACCGAGGCCTACTACGGCGCTTGGTACTACATTCCGGCTACCGCTAGCCTCAATACCACCGACTCGCTCTGGAACTTGTGGCACTTCCAAGGCGGAGACACGTCACAAGAAGGACTGTGGGACGTGACCCTGGTCAACGCGTCGGACGGCAGCCTACAGCTCCTAGTCTTCGACTTCTTGAACGGCACCGTGCGCAAACCCACCAATCCGCCCCCGGTTCCGATCGGCGTTTGGTTTCACATTCAATTCTATCTCAAACGCGCCTCGGATACGACCGGCGCCGTTCGGCTCTACCAGGACGGCAAACTGCTCGTCGAGAAGACGGGCATCATCACTGATAATTCTAGTTGGGCTCAGTGGTACGTCGGCAACCTGGCCAAGGACCTAACGCCTCCCGATTCCACCCTGTACGTCGATGACGTCACGATCGCTCCGACGCTCTAGGCGCTCGCGAGCTTCGCAGGGCGTAGCTGCCGCGTTGTTCGGATGGTCGAGCTGGCTCGCGGTCGAAGCTGCACACGCAGAGTCCGCGGCAGCCCTCACGCTGCGTTGGCAAGCCCCAGTTGGATGCCCGCAACAGGCCGAGGTCAAAGACCGCATCCGTGCCCTCACCGGAACGATGCGCACCGCCGCGACGAGCCTGCAGGCCGAAGGTACGATCACGCAAATCGACGGCACTCATTTTCATCTCAAGCTCGTGACGCGCTCGGGTACCCTCCTGGGTGAGCGCAGTCTCGACGCCTCGTCTTGCGAAGATCTGACGGGCGCGGCTGCGGTGAGCGTCGCATTGTTGCTGCGCGCCGCAGAGCTGCCCAGCGGCGATACCCTCGCTAGCCAACGACCCGGCGAAGCGACCACCGGCAGCGCAGCTAGTCGCGGCAACGCACAACCCCCAGGAACCGCACCAACCCCGAGCGACGCCCAGACACCGAACGACGCCCACACGACGAGCGGTTCGCAGACCGCGAGCGGCGAGCGCGAAGCCCAAAAGCCAAAAGCGACGAGCGCAGCCGGCGCTGCCACTAGCACGCAAAAGAAACCGAAAACCGAAGCGGAAAGGGACTCGGACGAGTCGGAGGCGCAGCCGAGCGAGATCATCCAGCGACCGATTCGCACCGCACCGCGAGCGTGGCGCGTGCTTGCCGAGCTCCCGATGGGCGTGCTGAGTTTTGGGCCGCTACCCAAGCCGAGTTGGGGATTGGCTTTCGCAGGTGGTGCTTCGTTGGACGACTGGCGCGTGTTGCTCGGGGGAGCCGCATGGCTCCGCCAGTCAATCACGGCCGAGCAATCCCCAGACTACGGTGCGGACATCGATCGCTTGACGGGCACATTCAAAGCCTGCCGAGCGATCAATCGGGCACGGTTCGAAGTGGCACCGTGCTTGGCTTTGTCGCTCGAGCACATTGCCGTGCGGGGCACTGGCGCCGGCGTGACGGCACGCACGGAGCAGGCAACCTGGCTTGCCGTGGGCGCCGGCGTCCAGGGGCGCCTTCCGCTGACCAGCTGGCTCAGCGTCTTGGTGGGGGCGGATGCCCAGATTGAGACGGCCCGACCGGTGATTTCAATCGACGGTGCGGGCGAAGTAAAACAGCTGGGATTCGCCGCATTTACTGCAACCGTTGGCCCTGAGTGGATTTTGTGACGGACGGGCGCGCGCGCGGATACTGCTTCAAAGTCGAGAAGAGTCGAGAAGAGTCGAGAAATGGCAAGCCATAACTCAGGTGCTCAGGCACAGGCCATGCTCGAGAACGAAGCGTTGGGGAATCTGCCGGCGTCCGTACCGCCCTTTCAAGCTGTCTACACGAAGTACTTCGATTTCGTCTGGGCAACGACGCGACGACTCGGGGTCGACCCATCGGCCGTCGATGACGTGGTTCAGGAGATCTTCATTGCCGTGCACGGCAGCATCTCCAGCTTGCAGCGCGCGGAGGCCCTGAAGAGTTGGGTCTACAGCGTCGCGCGTCGAACCATCAGCAATCACCATCGGGCTGTGCGCGCACGCGGTGGCAAGGGCTCGACCGTCGTCGACGACGAACTCGAGTCGCCTCACCCCACGCCCTTCGACGTCACGCAAAAAAACGCTGATTTGCAATTGCTCGCCAATCTGTTGGCGGAGCTGGACGAGCCCAAGCGTGAAGTCTTCGCGCTCGTCGAGCTCGAGGAGATGACCGTGCCTGAGGTCGCTGAAGCGCTGGAAATCCCAGTGAACACCGCCTACTCTCGCCTACGCGCGGCGAGGCTCGCGTTCGAAGCCGCCGTGGCCCGGCATGACGCACGAGGCAAGAGGAAATGATCATGTCGGAGCTGGGACCTAGAGCTCGCGAAATCCTGCGTTCTGGTCGCGAGCTGAATCGCCCCACGGACGCTGATCGCGAACGAATCGACAAGGCGCTAAGTCAACGATTGGGCGCTGCGCTCTTGCTCACCGAGCCCCTCAAAGCACCGCCCGCGATCCGCCCGCGCTGGCCATTCGTCACCAGTGGCGTCATCGGCGCCGGGTTGGTTGGCGGAGCCATTTTTCTCGCAACGCGGAGCCCGCCCGTCGTAGCTAGCGCACCGCCCGCGGTGGTCAGCGCAGTAGCCGTCAGCAGCGCCGCGTCGCCCGCGCCAGTAGTCGAGCTACCCGTCCCACAGGCGCCCGAAGTGCCGAAAGCATTGGGGCCGGCTTCTTCCGAGCGGCCCGCCGTCGCCTCAGCGCGCCCCGCGGAAGATCGCTTGGCTCAAGAGGTCGCACTGCTAGCGCGCGCGACGAGCAGCTTGCACGCCGGCCGCCCCGCTGATGCACTCAAGACCCTCGACGAGTATCAGCGTCGCTTTCCCAACGGCAAATTGACGGAAGAGCGCCGCGCGGCCCGAGCGCAGGCGCTGTGCGCGCTCGGACGCCAAGGCGAAGCAGAAAGCGAACTCGCCCGCCTCGCACCGAAATCGCTTGCGGCGGCGAGAGCCCGGCAAGTTTGCGAATCGCGCGCGGCGCTCAAGAAGTAAGAGCGACGCCACGCGCGAGC
>Ga0164307_10000160_pt1 | contig 30171 bp, 22 predicted proteins | sample Whisoiple_243_MG_FD_110214 | JGI IMG/M metagenome (GOLD analysis project Ga0164307, IMG submission 110214) | Soil microbial communities amended with fresh organic matter from upstate New York, USA - Whitman soil sample_243_MG | ecosystem: Environmental > Terrestrial > Soil > Unclassified >...
ACGTTGCCCACGCCGAGGATGGTGATGCCATCGGCATCGACTTCGCCCACCACGGCCGAAACCTTCGTGGTGCCAAGATCGAGTCCGACGACGATCTCGCTGGAAGTGAGGGAGGATTTCATGATCGTTCAGCGGCTCCGTTTGCAGTGGCAAGCAGTTCGAGACTCGCCGACGCTGCCATGCACGGTTCCATAAGGCCAAATTTTGGCGGGTGGTTTCCGTACTTTTGTGCGTGCTTTGTGCACGAAGTACCGATCGGCGCCTGCTGGGGGGTCATCGCATCCTCACCACGACGCGCTCGGGGTGCGCGGAGTTGTCTAGGAACACGATGCCCGGAGTGCGGCCTTTTTTGCGCAATTCTCCGACGACTTCTTCGGCCATCAAGAGCTTCTTGCGCCACGGCCCGGTGCCGAGTTCGAGGGTCACGCCGTCTTTGCCGCAGGTCAGGGTCACGTCGCCTGCGTCGGCCAAATGCACCTCTTCTGGCGGATAAACGCGGCTCAGCGGCACCCGCTCGAATTGCCTCAAGACCTCGAGACCGGTCTGGATGCGCTCGATTTCGCGCTTTCGATCGCGCTGCAGGTTCTCCGGCGACGCGCCGCTGATCAGCGGCATGTCGAACGGATCGCCGGCCTGGACCTCTTTGAACGGCACACCCTCCGGCGTGACCAGGTACAGGCGTTCGCCCAACGCGACGACCGCCGCGGCTTCGCGCTCGCTCAATTCGACGCGCAACGTACTGGGCAGCCGGCGGGTCACTTTGACCTCGGAGATCCAGGGATTTTCGAGCAATTTTCGCTCGGCCACGTCGGTATCGAGGGCGAAGATGTTGAGACCGACGGCGATGCCGGAGTCGCTCCTGATTTGGTCGAGCGTGGTGCGTTTGGCACCGACCAAATCGACCGTGCGAATCGCGAAACGGGGGCTGTTCAGCGCGTAGTGGTGCGCGCTCCAGGCGACCGCGAGCGATACACCGACCACGACGGCCAAGCCGGATGCGAGCTTGAGCGCGGACCAAAGCAGCGCCACGACCCCGCGCGCGCCAGCCATTTCTGGCTCGGATCCGCGATCGCGCGCGCCTTTGGCCTGGACCGGGGCGGGCACGGGGCTTTCGCCGGAGGCGAAGCCTTCATCCGGGGCGACGACGTGGCCCCCGTGGGTGCGTGGTGCTCGGCGATTCATGGTTGGTTGACCCCCGCAAGGCGAGCCCGAAGCCCGCTGGCCACGACGCTGAGGATCTTGTTGATGTCACCCGCGCCGAGCGCGATCACCACATCACCCGGCTTGGCGATGCGGGCCAACTCCGCAGACATTGCCGCCCGATCGGGCGCGTACGTCACGTGGTGGTGGCCGTGTTGGGCGATCGCTTCGGCCAGGTGTTGCGAAGTGATGCCGGGGATCGGCTTCTCACCTGCTGCGTAAATATCGGTCAAAAACAGCTGATCGGCGTTGTTGAAGGCGCGCGTGAACTCGTCGAACAGGTTCTCGGTGCGCGAGTAGCGGTGGGGCTGAAATGCGACCAGGATCCGTCCCTCGTACGCGCGGCGGGCGGCGTTGAGTGTCGCCTCTACCTCTGCAGGGTGATGGCCGTAGTCGTCGACCAGCGCGATGCCGTCCACTTCATCGACCACGGTGAAGCGGCGGGCCACGCCGTGGAAGGTGCTGAGGGCGTCCTTCACGACATCGAGCGGCACTTCGTTCTCGTCGGCTACGGCGATCACCGAGAGGGTGTTCAGCACGTTGTGTTGGCCGGGCATGCGCACCGTGAATTCACCCAGGGACTTGTCGCGGTTGAAGGCCACGAAACTCGTCGACAGGCCGCGGTAATTGATGGAACGCGCGTGGTAGGTGGCCTGCGGGCTCAAGCCGTAAGTCACGTGCCGGCGTTGAATGCGCGGCAGCAGGTCCTGCACGTGCGGGTGGTCCAAGCACAACACCGCCAGGCCGTAGAACGGCACCTTCTCGATGAACTGCACGAAGGCGTCTTTGAGCTTGTCGTGCGTTTTGTAGAAATCGAGGTGCTCGGGGTCGATGTTGGTGACGACCGCGATCGTGGGCGTCAGGCGTAGGAACGAGCCGTCGCTTTCGTCGGCCTCGGCCACCAGCATGTTGCCCTCGCCGAGGCGCGCGTTGCTGCCAAGGGCGGCCATGCGTCCGCCGACCACCACCGTGGGATCGAAGCCGGCCGCGCGCAGCACGGTCGCGACCAGCGAGGTCGTCGTGGTTTTGCCGTGGGAGCCGGCGATGGCGATGCCGTATTTCACGCGCATCAGCTCGGCGAGCATTTCTGCGCGCGGAATGACCGGGATCCCGTGCAGACGCGCCTCGCGCACCTCGGGGTTTTCGTAGTCGATCGCGCTCGAGTACACGACCACATCCGCGTTGCGCACGTTCTCGGCGCGGTGACCGATGTCGATGCGCACGCCCAGGCGTTCGAGATTCTTGGTGTTCTCGCCCGCGCGCAGATCGGAGCCGGACACGTCGAACTCGAGCGTGCGCAGGATTTCGGCGAGGCCGCTCATGCCGATGCCGCCGACGCCGATGAAGTGCACGTGTCGAACGCGACCGCGGAACATTTAGACGGCCTCCCGCAATGAGAGCTGCGAGCGCGAGGAAGAGTCGGGAGCGGATTGGTTGGGGGGCGCGCTGGCTCCGTCGAGAGCCGAGCTCGGGGCTACGCGACGCTCATTGGGCGCCACGCCCGCTAACCCCAAAAGATCCAGAGCGATGGCGTGGGCGGCTTCAGGTCGACCGAGCGCGGTCGCCCGCTCGGCCATCGACGTGAGGCGCGCTGAATCCTCGAACAGCGCAGAAATCTCGCTGAAAATGCGCTTGGGGGTGGCTTCGGTCGAAGTCAGGCACAGCGCTGCACCTGCGCGCACCAAGGACTCGGCGTTGACGCGCTGGTGATCGCCGGAGGCGAACGGATACGGCACGAGCAAGCTCGGGCGGCCGATGGCGCAGATTTCGCTGACCGCGCTCGCACCGGAGCGCGCAATCACGAGGTCGGCTTCGGCGAGCGCTCGGGGCATGTCGGAGATGAAGGGCACGACGCGAGCGCGCGCTTCGAGACCGAGCTCGGCGTACAAGCGGCGCGCGTCAGCTTCATGGAGGGCGCCGCACTGGTGGGTGATGCGCACGTTGGCCGGGAGCTGCGCGAGGGCGCGCGGCACGGCTTCATTGAGCGATTTGGCGCCTTGGCTGCCGCCGAGGACGAGCAGGCGCGGCGCATCGAACTCGGGAGCGTACGGAACCGGTTGAAAACCGCCACGGATCGGCACGCCCGCGCGCAGCACGAGGCTCGGCACGAAGTGCCGTTCGCTCTCGGGAAAGGCCGTGTACGCGCGCTGCACGAATGGCGCGATCAGCCGGTTCGCCAGGCCGATCACGCTGTTCGGCTCCATCAACGCCACGGGGATGCCCATGAAGCGCGCGCTGAGCGAGACTGGACCTGCGGCGTAACCGCCGATCGAGAACACTGCGCGCGGGCCGAGCTTCTTCAACAAAGCGCGGGCTTCGTTCAGCGAACCCGCCGCGCGCGTGATGCCGCGCACCGCGCCTGGCACGCCGCCACCGCGGATCGGCAACACGCGCATCAACTCCAGCTCATAGCCGCGCTCGGGAACGACGTGCGTTTCCATGCCACGCTCGGTGCCGACGAAGACCAGCCGCACTTCGGGCGCGATTGCGCGCACGGCGTCGGCCACGGCGATCATCGGGTAAACGTGACCACCGGTGCCACCACCTGCGAATAGCAGCGTGTCGGTCACGTCGCCTCCTTCGGGACCACCGGCATGCGTGGCTTGCGTCGCTCGGGACCGCGCGGACGAGTCGCCGCTTCGGGGGCGAAGCTGGCTTCGGTCACCAGCATGGCGCTGGCTTCCGGCGCGCTGCCGGAGCCCCGATCCGTGAACGCGACGCGCGCGTTTCCAGAGCCAGATTTCCGGGAGATACTGAGCAAAATGCCCATCGCGGCGGCGCACACCAAGAGCGACGAACCGCCGTAGCTGACGAAGGGCAAGGTCAAGCCCTTGGTCGGCAAGACGGACATGGCGACGGCGAGATTGATCAACGCTTGGACGCCGAAGAGCACCGAAATGCCGAACGCGATGTACGCGCCGTATTCGTCTTCGGCCGCCAGAGCCGTGCGCACGCCGCGCGCGACGACCACGAGGTACACCGTGCACAGCGCGAGGATGCCGATGAAGCCGAGCTCTTCACCGATGATGGCAGAGATGAAGTCGGTGTGCGCTTCCGGCAAGTACAGGACCTGAAGGCCCTTGCCCAGGCCCATGCCGAACAACTTGCCGGAACCGAAGCTCATCACGGACTGGAACGGCTGGTAGGCGAGATCTTGACGATGCTCGCTCATGTTGAACCAAGCCACCATGCGCTCCCAACGATAGGACGTGAAGCGCACCGCCCAGACCGCGAACACCGAACCGAGCATCGCTAGGCCGAGCAAATAACCGAGCCGCGCGCCGGCCACGAACAAGAGCGTGAAGGTCAGGAGCAAGAGCACGGATGCGCCACCGAAGTCCGGTTGCTTGAGGCACAGCACCATCAAGAAGCCGGACATCAACAGGTGCGGCAGCATGCCGATGGAGAACGATTTGACGCGTTCACGCTTCTTTTCGAGCGAATACGCGAGCCACAGCACGAGCCCGAGCTTGGCGGTTTCAGAAGGCTGAATGTGCACGGGGCCGACCGAGAGCCAACGCGCAGCGCCACCACCGCTGTGACCGAAGCCGATCACGCTCAAGATCATCATCACCGTGACCACGCCCAAGATCGGGTACGTGAAGGGGCGCAGCTTGCGATAGTCGATGCGCGCGACGCCGAAAATGATCAGCAGCGCGGCGATCGCGTAGAAACCCTGGCGCTTCAAGAAATACTGCGAGTCACGGAACACGACCGTGGCTTCGATCACGCTCGCGCTGTACACCATGACCACGCCGAAGCCGAGCAGCGCCACCGCGAGGGCCGCGAGCACGACGTCGACCGGTCCGCGATCCGGGCCTCGGCTGAGCAGATTCTTGAGCGTCGTCATGGGCTGGCTTCCCCCGACGCCTGGCTCTGAGCCAGGCGCTCTACGGCAGACACGAAGCGATCACCGCGATCGGCGTAGCTCTTGAACATGTCGAAGCTCGAGCAAGCCGGGCTGAGCAGCACGGCGTCGCCCGGTTGCGCGGCGGAAAACGCCTGTTCCACGGCGTCGTCCATGCTTCGTGCGCGAAGCAGCGGCACGCGGGAACCGACGGCCTTCGCGATCAGCTCGGCCGCTTCCCCGATCACGACGACGGCGCGACCTTTGGCCTCGAGCGCCGCAACCAGCGGCTCGTAGGTGCCTTGCTTGTCGCGACCACCGGCGATCAACACGCCGCGCTCTTCGGCCAAGCCGCGCAGCGCCGTCACCGAAGCGCCGACGTTGGTGCCCTTCGAGTCGTCGTAGAAGGTCACGCCGCGTACGGAGGCGACGCGGGCCATGCGGTGCCCGAGCGGCTTGAACGCGGCCAGCGCCTTGCGAATCGCGCTCGGGTTCAAGTCGAGCGCACGGGCGGCGGCGATCGCGGCGGCGGCGTTCTCGAGGTTGTGGCGGCCGTGGAGCGCGCTGGTTTCCAAGTCGAACACTTCACCGGAGCGAGTTTCGGTCACCGTGCGACCCGAGACGACGTAGTCTCCGTAGCTGCCGAAGCTGAGGATCTGCCCTCGCCCGCGCTTGGCCTGCTGCCGACAATCGGCATCACCATCGGGAATGATCGCGAAATCATCGGGATTTTGTGAGACGAACGCGTTGCCCTTGGCTTCGGCATAGGCCAAAAAGCTCGGGTAACGATCGAGGTGGTCCTCGCTGATATTGAGCAGCACGCTCACGCGCGGTTTGAAGCTGGGAACGCGTTCGAGTTGGAAGCTGCTGACCTCGAACACCACCACGTCATACCGTTCCTTCACGGCTTCCGCCGTGGGGGTGCCCAGATTGCCGCCGACGAACGCCTTCAGGCCGGCGGCCAGGAACATATCACCCACCAGGGTGGTGGTCGTGCTCTTGCCGTTGGTGCCACCGATCGCGACGATCGGCGCGTCGATGAAGCGCGACGCGAGCTCGAGTTCACCGATCACCTCAACACCTGCGCGTTCGGCTCGGGTCAACTCCGGGAGTTGCGGCACGCCGGGCGAGACGACGACCAGGTGTGCGCTTTCGAACTCGACGGCATCATGACCGCCGAGAGCAAGCTCGATGCCGAGCGCGCGGGCCTCGTCCGAGACCCGTTCCGCCGGCGCACTGTCGGTGCCGACCACGTGCGCGCCCTGCGCCAGGCACAGCTTCGCCGCAGCGACGCCGCTCTTGCCCAGGCCGACCACAATCACGCGTTTTCCGGCTAATTCCATCAGCGTAGCTTCAGTGAGGAGAGTGCAACGAGGGCCAGCAAGACCGAGATGATCCAAAAGCGGACGATGATGCGCGGCTCCGGCCAACCCTTCTTTTCGAAGTGGTGGTGAATCGGCGCCATCAAGAACACGCGCTTACCGAAGAACTTATACGAGGTGACCTGGGTGATCACGCTGGCCGCCTCGATCACGAACACGCCGCCGAGGATCAAGCTCAAGAGCTCCGTCTTGGTCAGGACGGCGAGCATGCCCAAGCCGCCACCGAGCGCGAGCGACCCGACGTCGCCCATGAATACCTGAGCTGGATAGGTATTGTACCAAAGAAAGCCGACGCCCGCGCCGATCATCGCAGCCGCGAACACCGCCAATTCTGACATCTCGGGGATGCCTGCAATGTCCAGGTATTGGGCGATCGGACGGCCGAAGAGCACGGCACCGGCGACGTACGCCCAGACCATGTACGTGCCCGCGTTGATCATCACCGGGCCGATGGCGAGGCCGTCGAGCCCGTCCGTCAAGTTGACCGCGTTGCTCATGGCCACGACCACGAACAAGGCGAAAAACAGGTAAACCGGCAGCGGCAGCGAGATCGGATACTTGTGAAAGGCGAGGAACGGAATCGCGAGCCGCGTGCGCAGCGCGAGCCAGCCCGCGGGTAGCTCGGGCGTGTTCAGAAACACGTACGAGAGCGCGAAACCGCCGATCACGATCTGCGCGAGCAGCTTGTAGCGGCCGGGCAAGCCGCGCGTGTTACTGCCCTCGATCTTCAGGCGGTCGTCGAGGAAGCCGACCGCGCCGTAGCCCGCGGTCACTGCCGTGGTGGCAACGACGAACACGTTGCGAACGTCCGCCCACAGCACCGTCGGCACGAGCACCGAGAGCAAGATCAGCGCGCCACCCATGGTCGGCGTGCCGCGCTTCGCATAGTGCGAGGCCGGACCCTCCTCACGGATGATCTGACTGATTTGCTTGCCGCGCAGCTTCTGGATGAACCAAGGGGCCACCAAAAACGACATCAGCATGGCCGTGATCGTGGCCATGATGGCGCGGAAGGGCGTGTAGCGAAGCACGTTGAGGGCGCTCGCCCACTCGTACTCGTGGCTCCAGGGGTAGAAGAACTCGTAAATCATGCCGCACGCCCTTTGGCATCACACAGCCCGCGCACCAAGCGTTCCGCGCGCACGCCGCGTGAGGCTTTGACCAGCACGACATCTTTCGGCTGCAGGCGGGAGAGCAGCAGTTCGAGACCCGCCTGGGAAGTTTCGGCAAAAAGCGCGTCGATTCCGGCGTGTTGGGCAGGGGCGAGGAAGCGCTGCGCATCACCCACGAGGGCTAGAAGCAGCGCGGCCCCGCTCTGGGCGATGAAACCGCCGACCTCGGCGTGTTGTTCGGCCGCGAGCGCCCCGAGTTCGCGCATTTCACCGATCACCAGCACCAGGCGCGCTCCGCGAGCACGCGCGATTTCGCGCGCGGTCGAAAGGGAGCTTTTGACGCTCGCCGGGTTCGAATTGTAGCTGTCATCGAGCACGACCGTGCCGTCGGAGAGTTCGATCGGGGTGAGACGACCCGGTTCGCCAGCAGCGGAGAGCGCGGAAGAGACGAGCTCTGGCTCGAGAGCGGCTTGCTCGAGCCACTCGCCCACGGCGAGCGCGGCGAGGGTCGCGTTGGCTCCGGCTTCACCGAGCAGCGGCGTGTCGAGGCGGATCGCGTCTTCACCGAACGGGGTGCGGCGCTCGATTTCGAGCGCCGAGCCGCCGAGCGCGTTCGGCGTGCGAGCGCGCAAGCGGTAGTTGGCGCCTTCGGCGTAGCCGTAGCTGAGTGAACGAAGCGGGGCCACCGTTTGCAACGTGCGCTGCACGCGCGCATCGTCCGCGTTGGCGATGGCGAGCCCTTCACGGCCGAGACCGCTCCAGATTTCGCCTTCTTCCCGTTCGATCCCGTCGAGATCGCCGAGGCCCTCGGTGTGTTCCAGGCCGATCAGCGTCAAAACGGCTAGATCCGGCGCTGCGAGCGTCGACAGAGCGCGCACTTCACCCGGCGCATTGGTGCCGATTTCGACCACGCCGATGCTGTGTTTGGGTTCGAGACCGAGCAGCACCATCGGCACGCCGATCAGATTGTTCAGGTTGCCGGCGGCGAAGTGTACGGCTCCCGGGTGGAGCGCCTCGAGCAGCGCGGTGATTGCGCTGCGCGTCGTGGTTTTGCCGGCAGAGCCTGCGACACCCACGATGCGCTTGGCCCAGCGGCGGCGATGAGCTCCAGCGAGAGCACCGAGTGCCGTCAGCGTGGAGGGCACGACGACGGCGGAGCTCAGGCCCGGGAGCTCATGCTCGACGACGACGCCCGCGGCTCCGGATTGCACTGCCTGCCGAGCGAAGTCGTGACCGTCGAAGCGTTCGCCGCGCAGCGCGACGAACAGCTGACCACGTAGATCCGCGCGCGTATCGGTGGTCACACCCACGCATGACCCGTCTGCGCCGATGAGCGTGCCGTCACACAGCGTTGCCACCTGAGACAGCGAAAATTGCGCGCTATTTTGCGGGATCAGGCTGGCCATGCGCCTCCGCCTCGACGTCGCTGGGCGAGCGCCCGACGCGCCTCGGTGCGGTCGTCGAAGGGCAATGTTCGATCGCCGATCAGTTGGTACGGTTCGTGACCCTTGCCGGCGATCAGCACCACGTCCCCGGCACCGGCACGGCTGATCGCGCGCTCGATCGCGCGCGCACGATCGAGTTCGACTTCGAACCGAGCGTCCATCTCGCGCAGGCCCACTTCGACGGCGTCGGCGATCGCGCGCGGGTCCTCGCTGCGGGGATTGTCGTTCGTGAGGTACGCGTAGTCTGCGAGTCGGCCGACCGCGGCACCCATGCGCGGGCGCTTCTGCGGGTCGCGATCGCCACCGCAGCCGAACACACAGATCACTCGACGTGAAGTCAGGCCGCGCGTCGCGATCAACACTCGTTCGAGCGCGTCTGGCGTGTGCGCGTAGTCGACCAAGACCAGCAGCTCATCGCCTGGCTCGTCACAGCGCTCGAGCCGGCCCGGCACTTGCGGAGCCTCACCCAAAGCGCGGGCCGCGCTCTGCAAATCGACGCCGGAGGCGTGCAAGATGCCCAGCGCGAGCAGCAAATTCTCGAGATTGTGCTCGCCGACCAAACGCGATTCGAGCCGAACTTCACCCGCCGGGGTGTGGATCACGCCGCGGATCCCCTGCGCGTCGACCGTGACTTGCTTCGGGTACAGATCGGCCCCCGAGCGCTTGCTGACGCGCGTCACTTTACCGACCGCGCGAGCCGCAAGCTTCTGCCCGAACGGGTCGTCGACGTTGAGCACCGAGGCTTCAGGAGCGAGCTCGGTGAACAGCTGCGCCTTCGCTTCACCGTAAGCGGCGAGCGAGCCGTGAAAGTCCAAGTGGTCCTGCGTCAGATTGCTGAACGCCGCGACCCTGAAATGCAACCCGCGCACTCGCTGCAACGACAGCGCGATGCTCGACACTTCCATCACGAAGTGCGTTCCACCGGCGTCGCGCACGCCCGCGGCATACCTGGAGATATCGTCCGCTTCCGGCGTGGTCAGCGCAGAGTCCTCGCTCTTGCCGTCGAACGAGAAGCCCACCGTGCCGAGCCGCGCAGGCTTTGCGCCAGCGCCCAGGAGCGCGCGTTCGACGAGCCACGCGGTCGTGGTTTTGCCGTTCGTACCGGTGATACCGATCACCGACAGCTGCTGGCTCGGATTGCCGTAGACCGCCTCGGCCGCGAGCGCCAAGCTGCGCCGCGCGTCCGCGACCTCGATGACCGGCACGGAAACCGCTGGCCAATCCGCGCCGCGCTCGACGATCAGCGCCAGCGCGCCGCGCTCGACCGCTGCTGCCGCGAATTGCGCGCCGCTCACTTTTCCGCCGCTGCGCGCAACGAACAAATCGCCCGGCTCGACCCGCCGCGAGTCCTGACGCACGCCGGTCACTCGCACCTCGCCGTCGCCAACGAGGCGCGGCGCTTCGCTCTGCAGCACGCCGAGCAAGGCCGATACCGATAGACCGGTAGCAGCGCGAGCGGCGGGGACGGGCGTGTGAGGAAGCATCGAAATCAAGAAGCCGGTTCGAGGACCAAGAGCACTTCAGACGCGTTGTCGACCACGCTGCCCGGCGGGGGCTGCTGGTTGACGATCAGCCCGCTGCCTTTGAGCCGCGGGGTGAGACCGAGCGCGATCATTTGCTTGAACGCCTGTCGTGCTGGCACGCCGGTCAAGTTCGGAATGCGCACCTTGCCAGCCGGCACGGCGCCCGTGGGCAGCACTTCTTGCACTGGAGGCTTCTTGCCCTGAGCCTCGCGCAACGCCTCGTACGCGATGTTCGCCGGATCCGGCGTGCGCGCGAGCACCGCGACGTCCGTCTTGTCGGTCGTGCGCGGCGTCAGTCCAGCCAATTTCAGGCTCATTTGCGCGACGCGGCGGAAGATCGGCGCTGCCACCACGCCGCCCGCGTGCTCCAGCATCGGCTCATCGAGCGTCACGGCAATCGCCACCACCGGCTTCTCGGCGGGCACGAAGCCCACGAACGAACCGATGTATTTGTCGATCGAGTAACGACCGGTTTTCGGATCGCTCTTCTGCGCGGTCGCCGTCTTACCCGCCACTCGATAGCCGTCGATCGCCGCTTCGGTACCGGTGCCTTCACCTTCGGTCACCGCGACCAACATCTCGGAGACAGCGCGGGCGACTTCTTTGGACACCACGCGCCGGCGTACGTGCGGCGCGACGTCACGCACGATTTCCCCGCCCGAGGTCGTCACTTTGCGCACCAACAGCGGCTCCATCAATTCGCCACCGTTGGCGAGCGCGGCTGCGGCCATCGCCATTTGCATGTTGGTCACGCCGATGCCTTGACCGAACGCGGCGCTCGCCGTTTCCACCTGCACCCAGGGGCGAGAGCGCGGGCGCAGCGTGCCCGGAGCTTCACCCGGGAACGGCAGTCCCGACTCTTGACCGAAGCCGAAGCGGCGAAGCGCGTCGTACAGCTTGGCTTCGCCCATGCCCAGGCCGATCTTGGCCGCGCAAATATTGGAAGAAACCGCCAGGATCTGCGAAATCGAGAGCCACTCCGACGGGTGCGTGTCACGGATCGTCACGTTGTCGATCTGCATCACGCCCTTCTCGCAGTACAGCTTCTGCGTCGGGGTGATCACGCCGTCGGCCAGGCCTGCAGCGACGGTGAACATCTTCATCGTCGAACCGGGCTCGAACACGTCGCTCATCGCGCGGTCGCGGCGTTGCTCGGGTTGACTCGTGGTGTAGTCGTTCGGGTTGAAGAACGGCCAGCTGGCGAGCGCCAAAATTTCGCCCGTGTACGGGTTCACCACGACGACCGAGCCGCCTGCGGCTTCGAACGTACGCGCCGCAGCTTGCAGCTCGTGCTCCGCGACGTATTGAATGCCCTGGTCGATGGTCAGATAAATGTTGTGCCCGGCGAACGCCCGGTCATCTTCGATGCCGTCGGAGAACAGCAACCTGCCGGAGCGATCGCGCAAACCCTTGAGCTGCTCGGCGCTGCCTTTCAAATCGTCGTTCAGCGCGTATTCGAGGCCGTCTTTGCCTTCACCATCGGGCGCGACGAAGCCGAGCAGCGGACCTGCGAGCTCGCGACGCGGGTAGTAGCGACGGCCCTCACCTTCCACGACCAGGCCGCGGATGCGCGTTGCGCCGACCGCGTCGTCTTCCGACAATGCGCGGATCTTGTCCGCTTCTTCGGCCGAAATTTGCCGCTTCAGCCAGGCGAAGCGGCGCTTGGCCAAGATCCGACGCTCGACTTGCGCGGCATCGATACCGAGCACGGCGGCAATGCGGTTGGCCGCGTCGCGCGCCACCACCGGCACTTGCTGCGACGGAACTCCGCGCAGCAATTCGACCGCATCCATGCTCACGCTCGGCACCTCGACGCTCACCGCCAGCGCGCTGCCGTTGCGGTCGTACACCCCGCCGCGCTTCGGCGCGACGTGCAAGCGGCGCTGTCGCTGCGTCTCTGCCAGCTCGCGCCAGGCCGCGCCGTCACCGATCATCAAGTCATAGCCCGACGAGACCACGAGCCCCAGGCCGAGCGCGAGCAAGCCGCACAGCATGCCCATGCGCCGACGCACCCAACGGCGACGCTTGTCCTCGTTCGGAGGCGTGACCAGCTGCGCGGGCGTCTTGTTGGTGCGGACGTTCACGGCTCCTCCGTGATTTGCGGCTTGCCCGCGTTGTCGTCGGGCTTACGCCCCGCGGCCAAGATGCGATCCGGCGTGGGTTCGCTCATCCCGAGCAGAGTGCGGGCCACGAAATCCACCCGCTCCGGCGTCTTGTGCGAAGCGAGCTCGAGCTCGAGCACGTGCTTCACCTCGCGCAAGCGCTCCACGCGAGCGTGCGCGCGGCCGAGTTCATAGCCGAGCTCGACCGACTTCACGCGCAGCCCCAGGTGCAAAATGAACGCAGAAGTGGCGGCCAAAACCGCCAAGGTCCACAACAGCAAGAATACCCGCTCGCTGCGCATCAAGCCTCCTCGCCCCAGCTCGGATCGCTCGGGGGCTCGGCCTCGACGCGCAGGGCAGCGCGCAACTTGGCGCTGCGTGCGCGTGGGTTCTCGGCCAGCTCCGTTTCACCCGCTAGCACCGGCTTCTTGTGCATGCGTTGCCACGACGACCGATCGAGGAACGCGCGCTTGACCAAGCGATCCTCGAGCGAGTGGAAGCTGATGAAGGCAGCAACGCCACCCGGAACGAGCAAATTCTTGGCGATGTCGAGCAAGCGGATCAGCTGATCGAGCTCGCCGTTGACCGCGATGCGCAACGCCTGAAACGTCTTGGTCGCCGGATCGACGCCGCCCAAACGGCGCGGCCCCACCGCTCGCACAACGGCGCGCCGCAACTCCAAAGTGTCCTTCAGCTCACCCGCTTCGAGCGCTTGCTTGATACAGCGCGCCACACGGCGCGAACGGCGCTCCTCGCCGAGCTCGTAGATCACGTTCGCGAGTTCGTCTTGGCTCAGCCGCTCGATCAACTCCAGCGCGGTCTCGCCGCGCGTGGGATCCATGCGCATGTCGAGCGGTCCGCTGGCGCGAAAACTCATGCCCCGCTCAGCGTCGGCGAGCTGCTGCGAGCTCACCCCCAAATCTGCCAAAATCCCGTCAATTTGCGTGATTCCGAGGGCCGCGAGCCGTTCCGGGATCTGGTCGAACGAAGCATGCACGCACTGCGCGCGGGCACCGAATTGCGCCAGACGAGTCTGCGCCGTCCGCACCGCGAGCGGATCGCGATCGCACGCGATCAAGCGCACGTCCGGTGAAGCCGCGAGCAACGCCGCCGAATGCCCCGCCCCGCCCGCCGTGGCATCGACGAACACGCCGCCACGCGACGGATCCAAAGCCTCCACCACCTCGTTCGGCATCACCGAAACGTGAGTGAAGACTGGCTCTGCTTCGAAATCGATCGCGGCCATGGTCATACTTTGAATTGCTCCACTGCAAGCCTGAAGGCATCCATCTCACTCGGCGCAATTTCAAGAGCCGCGTCCCAACGGGCGCGCGACCAAAGTTCCAAGTTGCGCCCCATGCCCGCCCACAGCGCCTCGCTCTTGTCGAGCTCGGCGCGTTCGCGCAAATGCGGAGGCACGAGCACGCGCCCGGCTTTGTCGAGCTCACACTCGACCGCCGCCGACACGTACAGCCGCCGAAAACGCACCGCGTTCGGATCGAGGCTGGGCAGCTTCGACACCTCCTGCTCGAACTCTTCCCAAGTCTTCATTGGGTAGACGTGCAGGCAGGGGTCGAACAGCGCCGGAGTGATGATGAACCCGGCATTGCTTTCGCCCACCAATACGTCGCGAAAACGGGCCGGCAAGCTAATGCGCCCTTTCGCGTCGACTGAATGAGTGAACTGCCCGCGGAACATCTTTTCTCAACACTTCATGGGCTAGCGAAACACTTGTTCCCACTATTTCCCACTGATGCTGGCGAAGCTACGGGGCCGGCCGGCCCATGTCAACAATCGCGACTGCCAAAACCTTGAGAAAATCCTTGAGGTTTTGTATGGGGCCCGCGGGCCACTGCTCAGTCATTCAGGTGCGTACTGAACCTACTCGCGAAAAGCTCGAGCCCACGGGGTCTTGGGTGGGGCGCTCGAGATCCGGCAACGCACCTCGCAGCGCGCGATGTTCCCAGCGCGGCGCGCAATCGCGGTTCGTTCGCTTCCGGCACGAGGCGTCGTGACGCTCGCGGGCGGGCGTTGCTACGCGTCCAGCGCGCGCGTCTACAAGCTCTGTTCGTCTCGCTCGCTCCGTCGGTCTTCGAGCGCCCCGAGACGAAGCGCATGCAGCGCTTTGTTTTGTGCGCCTTTCGCGTGCCAATCGCCTCCCAGCTCGGCGGGCGCAACGCGGTTTCGTCGCGATGCTCTTGTGCTGAATTGCGGCTATCGGTGGGCGATGCGCCGCCGTCCGGCGCGCGCTTACCCCAATCAAGATCGAATCTTGCTGCCGCTGGTCGTCGCGGTCGTCGTTCGCTTGCCTGCTTCAGCGCACCTTTGCTCGACGGAGCCGCAAGGTTCCGACGAACAGCCAGCCAGCGATCAGGCTTGGAAGCAGGGCGATCCAAATCATCATGCGCGGTTGCTTTCGCAAGCGGCGTACCGCACCGTAAGTTCGCGAATTTGATGCATTTATCGAGCTGAGAGCGTGTCAGCGGGGCCGCGTCTGTGTCCGGTGGAACACGCACCTGAATCCGCCGCTCGACACGCCCGCGCGCGAGGACCGGGCAACGGCGCGCTAATTCTGGGCCAGGAGCAGCAAAGCGCCCAGCACCGCAGTGCCCGCGATTTCCGTGCGCAGCACGAGCTCGCCAAAGCTCGCGGCGACGAAGCCCGCTTCAGCGGCTTGGCTCACTTCTTCGGGTGAAAGCCCGCCCTCGGGTCCGATCAAGAGCGCGATCGGCGAACCCACGGTCCACTCGGCAGTCAGCGCGCGCAAGCTCTGCGTCGCGCCCGGCACCATGCACAACTTGATTGCGCTCTGCTCGTGCCATGCGGAGAGCTCACGCTCGAGCGCGTGGGGACCAACGATCTTCGGCACGTCTGCGCGACCACACTGCCGCGCAGCGTCGAGCGCGATGGCTTCCCAGCGTGCGCGCTTGTTGTCGCTGCGATCACTCACCCGCGCGACGCTGCGATCGCTCTCGACCAAGTGCAGTTCGGCGACCCCCAACGCCGTCGCCGAGCGCACGACTTGTTCCGTCTTGTCGCCTTTGCCCAACGCTTGCACGAGCACGATGCCCGTGTCGGTCGCACGCGCGGATTCGCGTAGCGCGCCAACGCCGCAGTACGCGCCGTCTTCGTTCACGGCGAGGCGCGCGTCTGCTTCGCGTTTGGTCTCAGGATCGAAGGCGACGAATTTCTCGCCCGCGCGCAGGCGCAGCACGTCGCACAAGTAATGAGCCGTTTTTGGATCGAGTTTGCGCTCGCCGGGCTCGAGCGCAGCGAGCGGCACGCGCGTCAGCTTAGCCACTTCAGCCTCCGGGCAGCTCGCGGCCGTAATCGGAATAGGCGCGGCGCGCGGGCACCGACACCATCACGTCGAGGCGATTGGCAACGGGCGGCGGGGCTGCGCCGTCCGGCAGCACCAACGCGGTCAATGCTCCTCCGTACACGCAGGCCGTGTCGAGACCGGTGGCATGAGGATGCAACTGCGGGCGTTGTCGCGCGTTGTGTCCGAACACGATGTGCGGTTCGCCTCGATACAAGCTCCCCCAGAGCGTGCCCCACTTCTCACTCGGTTTGCCCTTGTCGTCGATTGAGCGAATGTGCGTGAGCATCCACGGGTCCTGCTTTTCGAACGGCACGCCGGGCACGATGCCCGCGTGCACCACACGTATGTCGTGCTCCGGCACGTCGATCCAGAGCGGGAAGCTCTCGAGAATAGCCCAATCGTCGTCGTCGAGCTGCGCGGCCACTTCGGCGTGCGAAGAGCCGAGCTTGGGCCCGGGCTCACCGCGCAGCTTCGCGTGCCTGCCCGCGATCAATCGCTGTTCGTGGTTGCCGACGGCCGAGCGAGCGCGCACCGACCGAAAGAGGCGCAACACACCCAGGGGATCAGGACCGCGGCTCAGCAAATCGCCGACGAAGTACACCCGGTCGTCCGCGGTGTGCGCGACCGCTGACAGCAGCTCGGCGAGCTCCGCAGCGCAGCTGTGGACATCCCCGATGAAGATGCTGCGCGCCATTGGGCGCAGCGTAGCGCGCTTTGGGCAGAATCAAGCTGCACTGGCCAAACCGGCCCTAAGGCCGCACAAATCCGAAGCGCCGGGCACCCAGGAACGGTCATAAAAATTCCCCAACCTACATGGCATACCGCGCTTGCAGTAGGGGCAGAACGCAGACTAGTGTCCCGGGAGTTTTGAGGAGGCACGAAGAATGTCACTGATGTCCCCGCGTTCCTGTGGATTGGCTTTCCTGTTCGCCGCAAGTTTGGCCGCTGTCGGCTGCGGGGGAGATGAGGTCAAGTACGTGCCGCGCCCCGCCAACAGCGGTGCCAAGGCAAGTCTGCCCCCCGTTGCGAACGTGCCGAAGAAGCCGATCAAGAACGGCGAGGCGTACACCGTTTGGGGCGCGAGCTACTACTTGCGCAGCCCGGTGCACACCAAAGAAGTGTCGCGCAAGAAGCTCTCGATCACCGGTTACATCACCAAAACCAACCTCGGCGAAGCGCCGGCGTGCGCGGTTCACAAGGGCGGCAAGGCCGATCCGGAGAACTGCAAGCCGCCCATTCCTGCATTCTGGATTGGTGACACCAAGGACGCGCCCGAAAACGAGACCATCAAGGTCATGGGCTGGGCCTCGAACTTCGCGCAGATCTACGACGCGATCGCCGAGTTCGACAAAGGCAAGAAGGACGCGGAGCACGTGGACACCTTCTGGCAGGTGAAGGTCCCGAACCCGCTGCCCGCCAAGGGCGCCAAGGTCACGGTCAAGGGTGACTATGGCACCACGTTCAGCAAGTCTTCGACTGGCGCGGAAGCCGACCCGTTCATGGGCATGCTGAGCTACGAAGAGATGACCGTGGCAGAACCTGCCAGCGAGATCTCCACGCTGCCGGGCGTGAAGCGTAAGCCGCAAAAATAGCTGACGCTTGATCGCGGAGGTCGCGGAAGTTCTCGCGACTGTCCTATGCTCGGCCGAGGAGGCGATACTTGCCAGGCGCGCTACGGCGCTCGAAAAGCCACCTGCTCGTGGCCGCCGGGTTGTCGTTGTGCGCCGCCTGCGGACGCGGCGCGCAATCGGATCGGCCAATCGTGTCGGCGATCGATCTGCGCGACGCCGACGGTGAGCACGTCGTCGATGACGCCGCGGTGCTGGAAGGTCTAGCCACCGCGGAGGAGTACGATCCGACCCTCCTCAGCCGTGATCTCGAGCGCGTCGAGCGCTACTACCGCGCGCGCGGCTACTACGAAGCAAAAGTCAACGCCGCGCGCGTGCTCGACCTCGATGGTCGGCACGTGAAGATCGAGCTCCGCGTCGCGCCGGGTGTCCCGGTCACCGTGCGCCGCGTCGACATTCCGGGCGTCGCCAACCTGCCGTCCGTCGTCACCAAGGACGTGCTGCAAGCGCGCACGCTCAAAGTCGGCGACGTGTTCGACGAGGCGCGCTTCGACGAGATGAAGGCCGCGATACTCGAAGCGCAGCAAGACCGTGGCTTTCCGTTCGCCAAAGTCGAGGCCAAAGCGCACATCGACTTGGTCGAGCATCGCGCCGACGTGACCATGACCCTGCAGCCGGGACCGCAAGCGAAATACGGCGCGGTCACCATCGACGGGCTCAAGTCGATCCCCGAAGACAAGGTTCGCGACACGCTGAAGATCCGCGAAGGAGCGCCGTACTCGCGCAGCGATCTCGCCTCCGCGCAGCGCGCACTGCTGAATTTGGGCGTGTTCGGCACGGTCGAGCTGCGTGAAGATCTCACGCACCCCGAGACGCAGCGCGTGCCGATCGCGGTGATCGTGCGCGAAACCGAGCTGCGCACCGTGCGCCTCGGTGGCGGCGCGGATCTCAACGTGCTGCGCCTGAACCTGCACTTGGGCATGGGCTGGGAGCACCGCAATTTCCTGGGCGGAACGCGGCACTTGTCCGTCAACGTGACGCCCGGCGTCGATTTCTATCCGACCCGCTTTCCCAACGGCACCACGCCGTTCATGGCGCCGCGACGGGTGCTGCTCGAGAACTCATTGCAGCTCAAATTCAAGCAGCCGTCGTTCATCGAGAGTCGCACCGCGGGCACGATCGACGCGAGCTACAACATCATGCCCGTGCTCTATCCGTTGCCCGAGAACACGGATCCGAGCGACGAACGCATCCTCGGCTATCACACGATTTTGACCGCGCTCGGTCTCGAGCGGCAGTTCTACTTGTCCTCGTCGAAGACCTGGCCCGCGACCTTGACGGTTGCCACGTCGTACAACTGGCAAGCAAACTTCCCGTTCACGTATCAGTTGGACGTGCCGGCTGGGTTGACTCACGTGCGCGTCGCGTTCCCTGCCCTCGTCACCACGCTCGACGTGCGCGACGATCCCGTTCAGCCGCACCGCGGGGTGTATCTGACGAATACCTTGCAGGTCGCTGACAAAGTGTTCGGCGGCACGGTTTCGGACGTGAAAATCCAGCCGGAATTGCGCAGCTACTTTCCGCTCACCAAGAAGTCGGTCACGCTCGGAACGCGGCTGACGATGGGTTTTCTGATCCCCATAGACTACGGCAACACGCTGAAGGCTGGCACGCCCGAGAGCGAAGAAGCCAAAGCCCACCCGGAAGATCCCCAAGTCATTAGCGATCAGCAGAAGCTGCTGCTGCGCGCGTTCTACTCGGGCGGCGCGAACTCCAATCGCGGCTATCCATTGCGCGGTGTCGGTCCGCACGGCGCGGTCGGCTTTTTGGTACCGACAGGCGTCAACTGCTCGGCCATCGACGTGCCGCTCGCAAACCTGGATCCCGCGTGCGTTCGCCCGCTCGGTGGGTTTACGCTGTGGGAAGCGTCACTCGAGGTGCGCTTTCCGCTCAGCGGCGCGCTCGGCATGGTCGCGTTTGCGGACGCCAGCGACGTCTCTCGCGAGGTCGGGCACCTTCGCTTGAACGCGCCCCATCTCTCGGTGGGGCCGGGGCTTCGCTATCTGACGCCGGTGGGTCCGTTTCGGCTCGATATCGGTTACCGCGTCCCCGGCGCGCAAAAGGTTGGTTATAGCCAATTGCCGCTCGAGGACGGAGGCGGTGACGTCAGCAACCTGTTCGGCATCCCCTGGTTGCCGGTGGCGGTGAACATCGCTTTGGGGGAAGCCTTTTGAACCGAGCACCGAGCGCACGCCCCCCGCGAGCACCGAGCGCGCACCCGCCGACGCAAAGTACGCGTCCGCAGCGTCCGCGAGGCGTGCTCTCCGCGCTGACGCGGATCGGCATGGGCGCGGGCCTTTTGCTGGTGTTCGTCGGCGGCTCGCTGTTGTCCTTGGTGCTGTACGGCAATTTGCCCGCAGGGCGACGCGTGCTGTCGCTCGGGCTGCAGCGAGTTTTGAGCAGCACTTTCGAGGGCAGTTTCGCGATCGACGCGATCGAGCGCGTCTCGCTGAACGAGCTGCGCGCGCGCGGGTTCAAGGTGCACGATCCGGACGGTCACTTGGTGCTCTCGGTCGACTCGGTCACGGTGCAGATGGACTTGCCCGGCACGGTAGAGAAGTTGCTGCTGGGCACCGGCCTCGTCACCCTGCGCTTCAACCACGCGCGCATCGAGCGCGCCGAGGTTTACCTGCTGCCGGGCACGGACAACGTGCCCACGATCGTGGAAGCGTTCACACCCACGCCGAGTGCACCGGGCAGCGCATCGACCAGTCCCTCGACACAAACGCTCAAGATCTGGTTTCCCGAGGTCGAGGTCGGCCACATCTACGGGCGCATGGCGCTCGACGGAGCACCCACGCTCGAGACCGAGCTGTCGACCGTGCGCGGCTCCGTGATCGGCACTGCGGACCTGACGAGCGTCGACGTCGAGCGCTTTTCAGCGACCGTGCGTGGCCTTGGCGGCGCGGACGCGACCGGCGTCGGCAGCGTGCACGTACGCGCCCCCGGCGCGGTTTGGACTTCGTTCGACGGCTACTTCGGCGAGCTGCAGTTCGGCACGGTGGTCCGAGTCGACAGCCCCAAGCTCGACATCGTGCTCGACGTGCCGCGCGCGGAGCCGAAAACCGTGCGTGCGCTGTGGGCGGGCTATCCGTTGCTGGAGAATTTGAGCGCACACGTGGAAGCGGTGGGCACTCTTCAAACGTTGCATACGCAGGCCAAGGTGCTGGTTGCTCAGGGCTCACTCGCGAGCAGCGGCGAGCTGCGGTTCGGTGGGCATCCAGGTGCCGACTTGGATTTGTCGGCGCGCAGCCTCGACTTGCGCGCGCTGTGGCCGAGCGCGCCGTACACCAGTCTCGACGCCGACGCGCAACTGGCGGTGTTTCAATCGGGCGATCAGTGGCTCGCGAACGTCAGTGGCACCACGCGCGCGACGCAAATCCTCGGCACTCCGCTGCCGCCGATTGACGTCAGCGGCAGCTATGACGACAAGGGGTTCGTCGGACACGCGATCGCGCACGAACCCGGAATACCGCTGAAGGCCACCTTCGACGTGCACACGGACGGTTCGATCGATGGCAGCGTCGAAGCCAAAGGTGTGGACTTGAACCGCGCGCCCCGCCTGCAACCCTACTTCGACGGACACGGACTGCTCGACCTGCAGTTGAAGGGACGCATCGACAAGGGACGGCTCGTGACGCAGGTCAGCGGCGCTTTGAACGCCTTTCGATATGGGCAGGTGTCGATCGACAGTAACCAGTTCTCGGGACGTGCCTCGGGACCGTTGGCTGACCCACAGAAGATCTCGGTCGATCTTTCGGTCAAGTCGCAACGGCTTCGGGCAGGGGCACTCGGCTTCGACGAGCTGAAAACGGAGCTGCGCGGTCCGGTCACTCGGCCCGTCGTATCGACTGACATCCGCAATAAGCACGGCAGCCAAATCAGCGCCCAAGCGACCATCACGCCGAGTCGGGCGACGCACATCGCAGGCCTACGCGTCGAGGTTCGCCGTGACCAGGCGGCGCTCACCGCCACGGCCGCCGAACTCGACGTCAGCGGCGAGCGCGTCCGCGTGGATGGCCTGCGCATGGAGGGTGCCGGTGGCACGCTCGAAGCTTCCGGGCAACTCGAGCCTGATCGGCTGGCACTCGTCGCGCATGGCACGCAGCTCGACTTGGGAGTGATTGCCCATGCGTTCGGACTTCCGCGCCGGCTGATCGCCGGCAAAGCGTCCGTCGACGCCGATCTCGAATCCACGAAGAAGAGCCAACGCGGCAGCTTTGCCGTGCAGCTCGAGAACGGCGAAAGCGAGGGCGTCGCGATCGATTCGTTGTCCTTGTCGGGTCAGCTCAGCGGCTCGGAGCTCAACCTGCAGAGCGCGGCAAAGCTGCATGATTTCGGCTCATTTACCGGCGATGCTCGGGCAACTCTGAGCGGCAGTCTGGCCGAAGTTGGCACGTACCAAGGCGCGACGGGCGTGCTGACGCTGAAGGCGGAACACGTGCCCTTCTCGATGCTGAGCTACCTGCTCCCCAAGAGCGCGGGCATCGAAGAAGTGCGCGGGGAAGGCAACGCGACCCTAGTCCTCGACCGGGCAACGCCCGAGGCTACGCCCAATCTGTCGCTCGTCGCCAATACCGCCGGCCTGCACGTCGGCCTCACCGCGCGCGACGAGCACCAGCAACCGATCGCCTTCGACGGCGTCGAAGCGCACGCCGGCTTGAACTCGAACGGAACCAACGGTGACACCGATTTGGTGTTGAAGCTCGACGATGTGCACGGCCCGCTCGCGTCGATGACGGCGCGCACTCAGCTCGATTTGTCCGCTGCGCTCAAACACCCTGAAGAGTTATTGAGCCAATTGCGCTCGAAGCCCTTGGTTGCCAAGGTCCTGGTCGAAAATCGCGCCTTGGAGGACTTGCCGGGTCCGCTTTCCCCGCGCGGCATCTCCGGCCGGTTGCGCACCGAGCTCTCGCTGCGCGGCAGTCTCGACCACCCCATCATCAGCGACAAGACCGAGCTGTATCGGCTGCGCTTCGGCGCGAGCGAACGACACCGAGCCGTCGATGTCTGCGCCCAGGTCGACTACGACAAAAGCAGCGGCCAATACGGGGCCCGCGGCGAAGTTTTTCTGCCCAAGGAGCGAGACGACGCGCGCGCGTGTCAGGGCGGGCGTGTCGCTCAGTTCAGCGCGGGCGGGCGCGCCGAGTGGGACAAGCTCGTGCATCCGACGCTCAGCGCCGACGCTGCATGGACCGGCACGGCCGGCTTGCAACTCGAGGGCATGCCGGTCGACATCGTGCCGGCATTTGCCGACGCTGGCTTCGGCGGTCGTGTGCTCGGCGCGGTCATGTTCGATCGCCGTGAAGCGCTGCCGCAAGTGCGCGCGCAGCTGGAAGTGCACGACGCGGTGCTGACGCGCACGCGGCTAGGCACAGCGCAGCTGCACGCGCACACCGACGGCCGAGCGCTGTCTGCCTCGCTCGGGATCGAGCAGCCGGACTCCTTGACCGCAGGTGGCAGCCAAATCGGCGGCCAATTGCAAGCCGAGCTGCTGACGGCCATCGATTGGCAAGGGGTGGTGCCGAGCATCGACGACACGCGACCGATCTCGGCCAGCCTGACCACGAGCAACCTCGATGCGGCGCTCCTCTCGCCGTTCGTGCAAGACGTGCTGTCCGAGATCGGAGGCAAGCTCGATACCGCGCTGCGACTGACGATGACGCCGAACCTCACCGCTCAAGGCGGTGAACACTGGACGAGCAATGTCACCGGCACGCTGGCCGTCCGCGATGGCACGCTGCAGATTTCGCAGCTCGGCCTACGACTGCGCCAAGTGCAGCTCCAAGCGCAGGCCGAAGCAAAGCAAACCGGGACCGTGCTCAGGGTCACGTCGCTCTCCGCTGCCGCCGAAGGCAACAGGCCGAACGTCGCCGCGCAAGGTTGGTTGCAATTCTCCGGCTCTCGAATCGAGAGCGGCGCGGCCAGCGCCAGCCTCCAGGGAGTGCCGTTCTTGATCGAGGGCGTGCCTCTGGCAACGCTCTACGGTCCCGCCGTGACCATCCAGCTCGAGCGACGGCCGAAGGAGATGTTCGTGCGACTCACGGTGCCGACCCCGGCCGAGGACAAGAACAACCGCGAGAGCGTCCAGAACGAGTTTTTCGAAGCCAAGCTCCCGCAAGAAGCGTCGCGCACGCTGATCGATCTCGGCAATAGCGACGACATCGTGATCGCTCAACCGATCAGCAAGCCGTCGTCGGTCTCGAGCGGCGAGTCACTCCCCTGGCGCATGCGCTTCGAGCTCGGCAAAAACGTCAAGCTCACGCGCGCCGATCTGGTCCTGCCGGTTTCCGGTTCGCCGGAGGTCATCTTGGGTGAGTCGCTGCAAATCGAGGGCAACGTCGATCTCAAGCCCGGCGGACGACTCAGCTTGCCCGGCGTGCCACGTCCTTTCACGATCGAGAGCGGCGTGGTGTCCTTCGACGCCGATGGGGATCCCAAAGATCCTCGACTGAAAGTGCGCGCGGTGTGCAAGCTGCCCCAACTCACGGTCTGGGCCACCGTCACCGGCACCTTCGAAGATGCCCGATTTGCCTTCGAGAGCGACAATCCGGGCCTGACCAATCAAGCACAGATCCTCGCCGCGTTGCTCGGGCCGAGTGACAACTCGAGCACTGCCGCGAGCAACGCCGGGCAGGGCACGAACCAACTTCGCGCGGGCGCCGGTTATCTCAGCCAAAAGCTACTCGCCAACACGGCGTTGTCGCACCTCGAACTCAACGCGGGCACGGAGACCACCGCCGACCAACGCTCGTACGCGACCTACTCCGCCGCTTACCCGCTCGGCGACAATTTCTGGTTCGAGGGTAGCTACAAGACGTTGCAAACCCAAGACCTCACCGGCAGCCGCAACGTCTTCAGCGGCACCTTCGATTGGCGCTTCAAGAAGAATTGGTCGCTCACCGTCGAAGCCGGCACGATCGGCGCAGGCACTGATTTGTTGTGGTTGTATCGGTACTGAGCAACGCGCTCAGCGAAGCAGAACCGAGGCCGTGAGCGACCCGCGAAAGGGAGCGGGCTTGGACGGGAACTGCGGGCGCTGCGAGGTGCGCTGCTGGTTCGCGAGCGCCCCCCTCTCGAAGAGTCGCAAGTCAGCCGGCGACGGGTTTTCTCGCGCTCGCGCAGCCGACGTTGAGCGTCAGTTCGAGCTTTCCTTCGGACCAGTATTTGTCGATCGCATCGCGCACGTACTCGAGCGGCCGCTTGAGATCGGCGATGTCGAGCCAGGTGCGGACTTCGGGGATGATCATCAGCCGGCTGATCGGGTCTTCCATGAAGGCGCGGCCGCTGTCGAAGGTGAGACTGGTCTGGCGAATTTCTACGTCGATGTCGTCGAGGCCGGCTTCTTCGAGTTCTTCGGAGAGCGTCTCGATGCTCGGACGGCCAGCGAGCGCGGCTTCGAGCGCTTTGGAGAACTCACTGTCGTCGTGCTTCAAGCTGTACTCGCGGAACAAGTCGGCGATCTCTTGGAAAGAACCGCGCAGCGGCATGGCCACCAGCGCCTGCCCGCCTCCACACAACAATCGGCTGATCTCGCCGAAGAGCAATGCGCGGTCTTGCGGCCCCGAAATCGGATGAATCGAGTAAGCGTGCGTGAAGTTGCCGCCCTCGAGCTCGAGCGGCAGCTCTTCGGCAAACCGGTAGTCGACCGCGACGTCGCCCAACACGGCCGCCTTGTTTCGTGCCAGCTCGAGGGCTGGCAAAGACGAGTCGATGCCGACGATGTCGACGCCGTCCAGGCGCTCGTAGAGCTTCAGGTCCGGGTAGCCGGTGCGACAGCCGAGGTGGGCGATGCGCGCCGCTTCACCGACCAAGATCATCTCCAGCATGAGGTCGCCGAACAGCGACAGGTAACGCGGGACCACGAAGGTTTCGAGGATCGCGGCGTCAGCGGGAGTCAGCTTTTCTGAGAAGACCAAAGCGGGGTCATGGCTATCAATCCAGGGCCACGAACGCAATCCAAACCGCAAACTGCACAGATTCAGGGAAGAGCCCGCGTACGCGCGGCGTTTTACTGGTGTAGCGTGCACGCTCGTATGGATCCGCTGCTCCGCGGTGCTTTGGCCGTGACCCTGGTGGGATTGCTGACCCGAGCTGCGGATTTGCGCGCGCGCCCGGCCGCGGGGCATTTTGGCCGCTCGAGTCCGAACCACCAGCGCTCACCCGAAGCTTACCAAACGCCGAATCGCGCGCCGGAATCGACCGAGAAAGACGCCCCCTGCCCGCGCGGTACGTTGCCCGACGGCAATGTGTGCGTGCCCGTGCCGGATCCCGACGCTGGTCGCCAAGCGCTGGCGGAAGCGCAGAACGAGCATCACGACCGCAATGGCCGCCTGCGCGTGTACGACCAAATCCCGCGCAGCCCCGAGCGCCCCAAGGACTTCCGCCAATATCGTTTACCCATCCCGGCACCGGGCAAGCAGGGTTTCGTCGGCAGCGGCTACGATCTCGATCGCCCGGACGCCGAGCAGCGCCGTGGCACTGAACTTTCCGCCGTCGGTCACGGCGGGGTCGACTTGGCGCAGGCGCGCGGGACGCCGGTGCGCCTCGTCAACCTCGAGCATCAAGTGGGCGACGCGGTCGTGCTCGGCGCGGGCCACCTGTTCGGCAATTCCGTGGTCACTCTGCACTCGCTGCGCGAAGCCGGCTCGCTGCGCGAGTACCTCGTCATCTACGGACACCTCGACAGCATCGCGCCCGGGATCGGCCAAGGCCAAGCCTTGAAAGCAGACTCGCTGCTCGGCTACGTCGGTGACTCCGATAGCCCGGGCGTGGTCCACCTACACCTCGAAGTGCGCCGCGCGCGTGAAGGCGTCGACGCGGCGCAGCTCGCTCTCGGTCAAATCACCCAGAACGCGAAGACCGTGGCCTGCGACCCACGCAACGTGCTCGAGCTCTTGCCCTGAGTCGCACGCTTCGCGATCACGACGCAAACGACCGCGACGTCAAACGACCAATTTGTAACCGAAACCGTACACGGTCAGGATGTGCTCCGGCTTGTCCGGGTGCTTTTCGATCTTGCGCCGCAACTTGACGATGAAATTGTCGATGGTGCGGTTCGTGGGGTTGGCGTCTACGCCCCAAATTTTGTTCAGGATTTCTTCACGGCTCACCGGTTGGCCCGCGCGTTCGAACAACATGCGCAGGAGCTCGACCTCGTAAAACGACAAGCTCTCGGTGGGCTTGCCGGCGCGCTCGAGCGTGTGCGCGGCCACGTTGACCGTGAGTTTACCGAGGTTGAAGCTTGCGCTTTCGCTCAGGCGATTCGCGCGTCGAAAAATTGCGCGAATGCGCGCCACGAGCTCGCCGACGCTGAACGGCTTGGTCACGTAGTCGTCCGCGCCAGCGTCGAGGCCGCGGATCTTGTCTGCTTCTTGGCTCTTGGCCGTGAGCATGATGATCGGCACGAACGCATCGAAGCGGCGCACATCCTCACAGACCTGATAGCCATTCACGTCGGGCAACATCAGGTCGAGCAAGATGGCGTGCGGGTGCTCTTGACGTGCGAGCTGCGCGCCGTCCTTGCCGTTGCTCGCGGTCACCACGCGAAATCCTTCGAACTCGAGCGCGTCCTTCAGACCCAACGTAATGTGCGGCTCGTCGTCGATGACGAGGATGGTCTTCTTTGCTTCCATCCGTGCGGGCGAGTGTACACAAAAAGGCAACGGCGGCGAGCATGAGGCTCGCCGCCGTCGTTTCTCACTTCGCGACTATCGGGTCAGGGACCCGCGTCCGCGTCGCTACCGACCGGAGCACCGAGGCATGCAATGAATGCCACAGCGCCAGCGACCGGGGTCTTGGTCTGATCCTTGTCCATGAAGCGCAGCAACTGCTGTTGGTTTGCCGGGCACTTCGCGAGCTGACCGGGATCTTTGTCGACGTAGCAGTAGCCAGCGTCAGACGTGCCTTGACCGGTCTGGCAAGAGGTCAGATCACCGTTCGAATCGTCGAACTGCTTGATTTCGCATTGGCACCAGGTGTCGCAAGAGCCCTGGGTGCCGTTGCCACATTGGCCGGTCAGTTGCAGCTGCTGGCGCACCGGTCCGAGGAGCTTCGGATTCACGTCCTTGCGTCCGGGGAGCGCGCAATTGCACTGGTTTCCGTTCGAGGTATTCTGCGCCTCGATCACCGCGCACAAGACCTGCCCTTTATCATCCGTTTGGATCGGGCGCGGCAAGCACTTGCCCTTCAGAGCGTCCTTCAAACGGTTGATGATGGCACCGACGGCGGGGTTGTAGCCGTAGTTCGGGTCGGAGCTCGGGTCGGCCGTGGTGGTGACCTTCGGGCAGATCGAAGCCACGATGGCGTTCGAACCCAAGTCCTTCAACACCTGAAGTTCACGTGCACCCGGGTACGCCTTGGCGGACGTTTGCGTGGCGCTGACTTCGCCTTTCTGACCGTTCTGGCAGAGCGGGCTGTTGGCGGCGACCACCGCGTCCAGCTTGCCCATCTTGTCCGGCGAGCAATCGCACGCAGAGTCGCCGTTCATGCACACCTTCGGCTTTTGCAGGGGGAACGTGCATGCGTACTGCAAGTCGTCGAGACCGGGGATGTTCTGCTCGTGACCGTTGATCACGTTGGGTGTGTTCGTATTGGGCGGCTGGATGGCGACGTTGACGATCGGGTTCGTGCCCATGCGCACGGTCGGGGTCTCGATCATGAACGGATCGCTCGGAAGCACCGGGGCACCCCCGTTGGCAGGCTTGGGATCGCCGAGCAACACCTTCCAACGGTCCATCGCCGCTAGTTCATCGGCAGTCAGGTAGGTGAGCGCGGTCGCACTGTTTAGAGAAGCGTCATCCGCGATGTCCTGCCAGGGAACGCCAACGATACCTGCCAAGAACACCAACGAGGGATCGCGAGGAGCCTTGCCGGTACCCGCCGAGTCATACAGCGGGTTGGTTACGACTTGACCGGTCGATTGCAGCGCAATCGTGGTGCTCTTCAGCGCACTCACGTAGCGGTTGGTATCGTACAGCAGGTCGAAACCGAAGCGCTGGTGCTGGTTGTAGCAACGCAGATTGAGCGAATCCTGCGTAGCTTCCCACACGGCGTACTTGCCGCCGTTCGTGTTCTTGCAGTTCGCGTCGTCAGCCAACGCTCCGCAACCGGACGGCGGGGAGGCCTCTTGCTGCGCGCAAGAACGGCAGCACGCGCTGTTCGGATTGTCGGCGCAAGGGGTGGTGGAACGCGGCATGCGGCTTTGCGCACCCACGAACCAGCCTACCGAGTCGTCACGGATCGAGCAGTCATTCTCGTCCGAGAGCATGATGATGGCGACGAGCGAGTCCGGCCGTAGGAACGCTTTGCGCTGAGCGAGCAGGGTGTCGTCGCAACCCGTGCATCCCGTCACCTTCTTGGTGGCGGGGTCGATTACCAATTGAGAGCCGCGCACGGTTTGGGTGACGCCGTTCACCGTGGCCGTCGTGACAGCCGCCGGCGGTTCGGGATCGACCAAGAAGCGGTACCAGGACTCGAGCGAGGCCTCGTAACCACAGCCGTGCTCGCCAACGGAGGCGATCTGATCGGCGAACTGCTTGTTGAGATTATCGGGGTTGCTCTCGCCCGGCGGAGAGTTCTTCGTTCCGGACGCGTCCCAGGCCAAAAAGCCAGTGTTGTTGTAGCTGGCGATGCCGGTGCGCATCGAGGGGATCAGGCGAGCCTTGTCATCCAAGGTGTCCGTCGCGGCGCCGGTCGAACACACGCTACCGCCGTGAGCGCCCAAGCTGGAGCTGACGATACCGATGTGAATGTCGCCGATCGGGCTGAACTCGGGCGAGCCCTTCGTTTTCGGGCAACTGCCGCCGGTGGAGCTCTCGAATTTGCCTTGGGCGTCCTTCGCCGGCTTGCCCATGGCGTCCACACAGATCGGCTGCACGAGGCGACCCACGAGCACGGGCACTGCTGCCTTGAGGATCTCCTGCTTGTCCTGCATCGACACCGAGTTGTCGATCATGAACAAGAGGTCGATCTTATCGACGGCGGTCTGGATGATCTGGTCGACGAACACGTTGCTCGTCTTCGGCTCCTGGGGAACCACCGGGCGATCGAGGCAGCCGGTGGCGAGGCCTGCTGCAATGCCCGCAACCGCCAGGCCTGCGAGGCCTGCTCGGACGAGCCGTGCCGCGGCACCGGGCTTGGACTCGGTGGTCGAACGCTTCAACATCATTGAAAGAACTCCTTGGATGAGCGCCGCCCCTGCCCTGGTGGGGGCTGGGGACGTGAGGGGTACATTGGGATTTGCGGGGCGAACAGGATCGACTGGGCCCGCACGGACCCCTCGCGCGCGGCGGCCGAAGGGTAGGTTTTCACACAGTAAGTTGTCAATCCTCGCGAAGACGTCCTGAAAACACCCGTAGCAACGGATCTTTCCCGGCTGTCTGCTCGGTCTGACTTTCTAAACTGCTCAAGCACGCCCCAGGTAAAGCACGCACTGTGCCGTTGCTCAGCAACCGTTATTCCCGCAAATCCATCGAGCGCAACTGACAACTCGGTTGGCAGCGCAGGACTGCCGGCCAATTGAGTGGGCAGACGGAAACGCTCTCTTCCGAGCAAACTTCGGGCGGCCACCTACAAAGAACCACCTCGATATGGGCCCCGCGGCGCAAAA